>Ga0209098_1000943_pt1 | contig 29565 bp, 19 predicted proteins | sample AD_JPNHW1_MetaG_FD_184429 | JGI IMG/M metagenome (GOLD analysis project Ga0209098, IMG submission 184429) | Active sludge microbial communities of municipal wastewater-treating anaerobic digesters from Japan - AD_JPNHW1_MetaG (SPAdes) (version 2) | ecosystem: Engineered > Bioreactor > Anaerobic...
CGGACAATCTCGCCGCCGTCAAGAGGGAGGTCGAGACCTACAAAAAGTTCAGACTCCTCGTCGAGGAGGTCACCGAACTGTCTCTGGAGGCGTCACAGTTACGTTATAAGCGGAAGTGAACATCCCCTCGCCGACCCGGACGGCCCGACGCGGACCAGCAAGCAAGTGAAACGGGGATGCGCCCTGTCGGCCCGCGAAGGCCGGACCCAGCCCAAACATGCAACGTACAACGTTTCGGACCCTCTGCGGATTTCAACGTTTCTGGAACATGTCGGACGCGGGACACGCCGAACCAGATTTAATAGTCATAAATATCTGCAAGGCAACATTTTAAGATGAATAAATTAAGCCTGATTCGCCGTAAAGTGTCCCATTTTGTCCCGTTTTGTCCCACTGGCGAGATTCGACGTTTTGTTCGATGTTCGATGTCAATGTTGATTTCCGGAGTTATGTGGAGGCAGTGCACGCCGCCTCACTTACGAAGGAAGACAACGATGATTGACCCAGGCATCGGCAGCAAACCCCGTGCCCCCAGGACGACAGGCCTGACGGGCACCCCGTTGTTTCTATTGTTATTAATTCCCCGTCCTTCGCACCGTCAACATCATGCACGGCCCTTTTTCACCACGATCACCCGTAGCCGCGTTCTTCGCAAGCCTTTCACTTCGCAGTCTATGTAAACAAAATCGGAACGCTGGATTTGTTCCGGCAGATGAGTTAACCTATTGCCATCGTATCCATGCTCGGGGTTAACTCCGGAACAAGGGGCCGCTATGACTGACTTTGAGATGCTGAAAAACGCGATGAAATCCGGCAAGGCCGCGGAGGTCCGCGAACGGGTGGAGGCAGCGTTGGCCGCGGGCATTGCGGCGCAAGACCTCTTGAACAACGGGTTGCTTGCGGCGATGGGCGAGGTGGGGCAGCGGTTCAAAAACAATGAAGTGTTCGTGCCCGAGGTCTTGGTTGCGGCACGGGCGATGAAGGCCGGAACACTCGTGCTCAAGCCGCACCTGGTCAAGGCGGGGGTCCAGTCGGTGGCGACCGCCGTGATGGGCACCGTGAAAGGCGATCTTCACGATATCGGCAAGAACCTGGTGATCATGATGCTGGAGGGCGCTGGATTCGCCGTGATCGACGCCGGGGTCGATGTGCCGCCCGAGAAGTTTGTGGCGCTCGCCCGAGAACACGGCGCAAAGATCGTCGGGCTGTCGGCGCTGCTGACAACCACCATGACGGGCATGAAGGGCGCGGTCGATGCGATCCGCGCGGCGGGGCTTGAGACGAAAGTGATCATCGGCGGCGCGCCGGTGACCCAGGCGTATTGCGACGCGATCGGCGCGGATGGGTATTCGGCCGATGCGGCGTCGGCGGCGGATTTGGCCCGCCAGTTGATCGCCGGATAAAAAACACAAAACGGGGAGACGCCACCATGAAGTTGACATTTTTAGGAGCGGCCCAGACCACCACCGGTTCCATGCATCTGGTGGAGGCGAACGGTCAGCGGATCCTGCTGGACTGCGGGCTTTTTCAGGGCAACCGGAAAGAGGCGTTCGAGAAAAACCGTCAGATGCCGGTCGATCCCGCCACGCTGGATGCGGTGGTGCTGTCGCACGCGCATATCGACCATAGCGGCAACTTGCCGACCCTGGCCCGGCACGGGTTCCGCGGCAAGGTCTACTGTACGCCCGCGACGGGCGACCTTTGCGACATCATGCTGCGCGATTCCGCGTTTCTCCAGATGCGCGATCTCGAATACGTGAACAAGAAGCGCGCGTCGCAGGGCAAGAACCTCTTTGAGCCGCTCTATGAGCAGGAAGATGTGGACAAGATTATGAGCCGGTTCGAGCCTGAACCTTTGAAAAGGCTCGTGGACCTCGGCAACGGCATCAGCCTCGTGTTCCACAACGCGGGGCACATTCTGGGATCCGCGTTGGTGCAGCTCGATGTGAAGCAGCCCGGCGGACGGTCGCGGCGGCTGTTGTTCAGCGGCGATCTGGGACAGCCCGACCAGCCGATCCTTCGCGATTACGACTATCCGCAGGGGGCGGACGTGCTGCTGATCGAGAGCACCTACGCGGATCGTGACCATCCTTCCGAAGAAGATGTCAAGGGGCGGCTCAAGGGGTTCATCGACGACATTCAGCAACAGAAGTCCAAGCTCGTCATTCCGGCCTTCAGCGTGGGGCGTACGCAACGTATCCTCTATACGTTCAACCGCCTGATTGAAGAGGGCCGCATGCATCCCGTGCCGGTTTATGTGGATAGTCCGCTCTCCCTCAAAGCCACGCAGGTTTACGCCAAGCACCGCGAGTGTTACGACGAGGAGGCGTCGGACATCCTGCGTCAAGGGATCGATCCGATGCGGTTCCCCGGCCTGAAGTTCATTGAAACGCCCGACCAGTCCAAGGCGCTGAACGACCTGCCCGGCCCCATGGTCATCATCGCGGCGTCCGGCATGTGCGAAGGCGGGCGTGTTCTGCATCACCTCCAGCGCACGGTGGGCGATCCGCGCAATATCATCCTGATCGTGGGGTTCCAGGCCGAAAACACCTTGGGGCGGCGTATCGTCGACCGCACATCGCCGCTGAAGATTCTGGGCGATGAGTTCGAGCTGAACGCGCGTGTCCACACGATCAACGCCTTGTCGGCACACGCGGACCGGAAGGCGCTGATGCGCTGGTTTGACGGCATCAAAGGCGACAATCTCCAGCGTGTGTTTGCCATCCACGGCGAACCTGACAAGGTGAACGCGATGACCGGGCTGATCGCGCAGCACGGCGTCGCAAACGCGGTGGCACCAGTGCCGGGCCAAATATTCGAGAACGTGTGAGTCGGCGCCGGGCAGTGAAAACGGCGAGGCGGCAGAATGAGAAATCCCCGTTCATTCGCGGTGTTGTCTGAGGCAGCGGTGTTCGGCGCGGTGGCCATGGCGGCTCAGACGCTGCTGCTGCGGCGATTTCTCTGGCGGTTTGAGTCGGCGGAAACGGGGGTGGCCCTTTTCCTGTCATGCTGGCTGCTCTGGTCCGGAGCGGGCGCTGCGGCGGCATCCACCCCGTTCGGGCGCCGCGTGGCCGGCGTGCTGTCGCGCTTTCCGGGAATACCTGTCGCCGTTTGCGCGGCACTCTACTTTGCTCAGTATGCGTTCATCGAAAATCTCCGGGGATGGCTGGGCGTGCCCGAGTACCAGGCGTTCCCGCTGGCGCATCTGGCGCTCGGCTGTCTGGCCGCGAACGCGCCGTTCTGCTTCGCGGCGGGATGGGTGATCCCGATCCTCTGTCACGGGTTGGAGCGGCTGTCGGTTCCTGTCAGCCGGGCGTTCGCGTGGGAGGCTTTGGGCGCCGCGGCCGGGGGGGCGGGGCTGGTCGCGCTGCTCGTCTCCGGCGTGGAGCTTGATCGGCGGGATGAGGCCGAATGGTTCCGCTTCTTTCCGCAGGCGGAGAAACGTCCGGGACGTTTCCTGACCGGAGGCGGAACCACGTTTTACGGTTCGCACGGGGGCACGTTCTACGCGCTTTCGTCGGGAGGGGTGCGCGAGGTGCTTCCCGAGGGCGACCGGGCCATGGAGCTGGCCGTGCTGGCGCTGTCGCAGCGGCCCTATGCCGAATCCGTGCTGTTGGCGGGCCAGGTGCCGCTGGCCGTGGGGCTTGCGCTCGAGACGTTGCGGCCCGACCTCGCGATCACGTGGTGTCCCTGCGATGCCGAATACGGCTCCCAGCTCATGGCGGTGGCCGGACTGCGCACTGGGGTGCGCGCCGCCGGTCAGCCGCCCCAGCGGTTTCTGTCCGGGCAAGCCGACGGGGCGTTCAGTGCGGTCATGGTTTTGCCGCCTCCTGCCACGTCGCTCGCGGGCGCGGCATGGCGCGGTGCGGCGTTCATCCGTGAGGTGCGGCGCGTGACGCAGCGGACTGGCGTTGCGTTGTTCGGGCTTGACTGCGACGTGGCCCTGCTCACGCCAGAAAAAGCCGCCTTGCTCGATGCGACCGTGCGTCCCCTTCGGCAGGTGTGGCCGGAAAGCGGTGTTTTTGTGCCCGGTGCTGGGGGGTGGTGGATCGCGGCCCAAGTCCCGCAGCTGGCCTATGGCGCAGCGGCCGCGCCTTCGCGCTTTGCCCTGTTGAAGCGGACGGAGGTTTTTCCGGCCGAGGCGGTCGCGCGTCTTTATGAGCCGGAACGGGCGCGGCGCTTGGCCCTGCAATGCCCGGTGCTGGATCCCGAGAGCGCCGTGCTGCTGCCGGATCAGAACGGAACGGAAGCGGTGTTGGCCGCGGGGCTGGCGGATGCTATCCGCGAGGAATATCCGGAATCGGCGCCGGGACAGTGGGTCGACTGGGTGAAGCGGAACGAGGGCCTGCGCCTGTTCGGTTTGTTCTGCGTGGGCCTGTGGATGATGCCGGTCGCGTTGGGAAGGCGGGCGACCGCGCCGCGCCGCCTCGTCGCGGCCTGGCTGGCGAGCTGCGGCGCGTTGGGCTTTGCCGTGTCGCTGGCCGTTCTCTACCGTTTGCAGATGCGGTTCGGTGCGCTGTATCTGCTCGCGGGCGTTGGCAGCTGCCTGTATTTGGGAGGTCTGTTTTTCGGGAATCGGATCGGCGAGTGGACGGTGCGCCTGGCAGGGCGGCGCCCTGCTCTGCTGCGGTGGGCGCTTGTGGCGGCGACGGCGGTTTTGGCCGGCGTGGCGGCGGGCGTTTTACGCGGCGTCGAAGGGGTGGAAGCCGCGACAGGGATGGTCAGTTTCTGCCTTTTGGCCGGGGTGGCGGCCGGTGTGTCCGTGCCGCTCGCGCTCGCCGTTGCGGAGGAGCATGCGGCGCCGAACGCGGCGGTGTTCGTGCTGGCGGATGCGCTGGGCGGCGCGGTCGCCGGGGTGTTCTTCACGGTGTTGGTGCCGCTCGCAGGTATGGCGGAAACCGTTCTCTGCTTTGCGGTGTTGGCCTGCGGACTGAGCGTGTGCGTGGCGTTGAGCGGACCGTATGCGCGACTGACATCCGGGTTGGCGCTGGCGGTGGTGCTCGCGATCCTCGGCGGGCGCATGCGTGACGTGTGGCAGGATCACGGGACAGCCGGGGCGGCGGAACATGCCGTCGCGCCGGGGAGCGACGAAACGTCGGCAGAACGTGCGCCAGAGCCGCTCTCCGTGAAGGGAATCCCGCGCAAGATCGATGTGCCGTTGATCCAGCGGAAGATGGGGGATGGGCAACTTTCGACAAACGCCGCCGCTTTCTGGGAATAACGTCGGGAGTTACGGCCAAAAGACGTGGGGTTTGCCGGTCATGCGGACATCGTCGAGTGTGGCACGGCGGAGCGCCTCGAATCGGGGCCTCATTTCAGCAAGACTGTCTCCGCCGACTTTTTCGATCAAGGCGTCGGCCAGCACGATGGCAACGACGGCTTCGAGAACGACGACCGCGCGGGGGACAGGACACACGTCGGACCGCTCGTAATACGTGAGGGCCGGCTTGCCGGTCGCGAGGTCGACCGTCTCTTGCCCTTTGCGCGTGGTCGGGATCGGTTTCATCGCCGCGCGCAGCCAGAGGTCTTGGCCGTTGGAGATGCCTCCCTCGATGCCGCCGCAGGCATGGCCTTTGCGGTCCAGGCCTTGCCCTTCCAGCGTGATCGCGTCCTGCGCGTGTGTGCCGGTCTTGGCGGTGTTCGCGAACGCGTTGCCGATCTCCACGCCTTTGATGGCCGGGACGCCGAGCACGGCTTGAGCGAGACGCGCATCCAGACGGCGGTCCCAGTTGACGTGCGAACCGAGTCCGGCGGGAACGCCCTGCGCGAAGACTTCGATGACTCCGCCGAGCGTTTCACCGGAGGCGCGCGCGTTTTCGATCGACTCGCCGATTCGGGCGGCGGCGTCGGGATCGGGACACTGCACGTCTGAACCGCAGGCCCGCGTCAGCCGGTCTTGAAACGAGAGGCCCTCCAGCCGGGCAACGTGGCCATCAATGGCCGAGACGTATCCGCCGACCGAAATGCCGAAGGTCTTCAGGAATGCGCGGCATACGGCGCCGACCGCGACGCGCATCGCGGTTTCGCGGGCCGAGGCGCGCTCAAGCGAAGGGCGGATGTCGTCATACCCGTACTTCACGGCGGCCGCGAGGTCTGCGTGTCCGGGGCGAGGCGTGGTGTAGGCGGGAACCGCTTTCCCCTTCCAGTTCGCGTGGTCGGTGTTCGCGATTTGCAGGGCAATGGGCGCGCCGGTGGTGACGCCTTCCATGACGCCTGCGAGGATTTGCGCACGGTCTTTCTCAATGGCCATGCGGTCGCCGGATCCCTTTCCTGTCTGACGGCGCGCGAGGTCGACAAGGATCAGATCCTCCGAGACCGGCAAGCCGGCGGGCATACCTTCGATAATCGCCGTCAAAGCCGGCCCGTGGGATTCGCCGGCGGTCAGATAACGTAAGGGCATAGGTTGATCCGTTTCTCTTGAAAGATACCCGCATTTTACAGGGTGGGGGCGTGTGTTTCAATGCCGAAAGAAAATGATCGTCCCGACCCGCCTTGCGCGAAATTCGGAGTTTAATCCCCGTTGCGGGGCCGTTATACTGTCCCTCACAAAAGGAGAAGAGATATGCGTTGCTCGGGATATTTTTGCGGCGCCGTGCTGCTGGCTTCGGGGGCGTGGGCGCAGCCGGACGCGGCTTTTCATAAGGTTCCCAATGAGACGAACGCGTGGCACGTGCTGCGGGCTAGTGCCGAGACGATGGGGGACGGCCTTGCGATTCATCAGGAGTCGCCAGCCGGAAACGGTTTTCTTTTGCCGCGCGGCGCATGGCCGCGCCGCACGATGGCGGCGGAGGCGGACATTCTGATGCGCCAGCGACTGGTCGCCAGCGGCTGGAATTTCGGCGGCGTGACGCTCTATCAGGACGATGCCAATTACTGGATGCTTGCGCTGGTCGAAGGTCCGGGCGGCGTCCATACGGTCGACTTTCTGGAAAATCAGGCGGGGGTTTGGCAGGCGCAGAACGAGGCGAAGACGGCGCTGAAACGCGAGGGCAACGTGTCTTTCGCATGGAAGCCGGATACGGCCTATCGGTTGCGGCTCGCGTTCGAGGACGGCCGTGTGACGGCACGGGTGAGTGACCCGGCAGATGGGCGCGTGTTGGGCTCGGCGTTCTTCGTGTTGGAAAAGATGCCGGCCGTCCGCTCCGGCCGCCCCGGCGTCGTCGTCCGTGCGAGTGCGGTCGAATGCCGGAATTTCCGCTTCGGGATGACGGTGGTGCCGTCTGCAGATCGGCGATCGGCTGTGGCGCTGCTGGACGATGCGCTGCCGGGCCATGACCGTGCGGCGAACGCGCGGCTCGCCGCGGCCTTGCGGAAACGCGGTCTTGCCGTGACGAGCCTGACGGCCGGGCAGCTTCTTTCGGAAACGGTTTTGACGGCCGACGCGTTTCGCGTCTTCATTGTTCCGAAGTGCGACGCATTGCCGGCCGCACTGGGTCCGCTGATTCAGGATTACGCGCGCGGCGGCGGGCATCTCATCTTTTTGGGCGGACCTTTTCTGGACCGAGGCATGTGGCAACACGGTGGCGGTTGGCTGGACAAAGAAGGCCTGCAAGCGTTGCTTCAGGCCGTGACGCCGGCGCACCGGCCGTTCGAAATCGGTCCGGCGTACGACACGAAGGCGTGGCGGCGTTCCTGCCAGAACGGCCGCACCGCCAGCGCGTGGCGCGTCTTGAACGAAGGCCCCGGCGGCTCCTCTTGCTTTCGTCTGGATATCTCCGACCTGCAGGGCTGGGACGTGCGGCATTCTCCGGAAATGGAACGGCTGTTCGGCGAAGGCGATAACTTTTTCACGTTCATGGGCAAAGGCGATCCGAAGACCACGCAACTCGCGGTCGAGATCATTGAGCGGGACGGCGCGCGCTGGATCGCGAGCACGCCGCTGACTTCCGAATGGCAGCGCGTTGGCCTCCGCCTGGAGGAGTTCCGCTACTGGAAGGATTCGGGCGGCGCGAAAGGGCGCGGCCATGACGGCGACCGTCTGAATCCGCGGCTGGCCGTGCGTGTCTGCTTCGGACTCTCGGCCTCTCACACCTCGGCGGTGGGGGCTGGCCCGCACACGATTTGGCTGGCGGACATCGGAACGGCTCCCGATCCGCTGCTTGCGGCGGGCGTTGCCCCGGCCGATCTGTCGGGAAGCCTCGAAACCGTCTATCCGCGCTACAAGGTGTTTCCCCTTCAGAACGCGTGTTTCGGCAGCGATACTGCGGCCCGTGCCTGCGGCGGAACGGTCTGCGCGATACCGCGCACGGTCGGGGAAGGACTGCGGCGTGATTGCCGTTGGCGCTTTGTGCCGCTGACGAGTGTGATGGATCAGGGCGCGGAAATCGGCGGTGTGTCGGAATGGCTTCTGCTTCATAGCCGTTTCCCGCTGGACGGAACCGTGATCGCCGGCTTCGGCTATTCCGACCCCGCCGTTTGGTCGTCGCCGGAGATCGCTGCGCGCATCGCGGATGTCGCGGAGCGGATCACGCGCGGGGTGATGTTTGAAGCGGCGGGCACGGAAGAGTTCGCGTATTGGCCGGGCGAAGAAGTCCGTCTCGGCGCCTGCGTTAGATCGTTCAGCCAAAAGACGGAAGAGCGCGAGATCATGCTCCAGATTAAGACCGTAGAACGGGTGGTATGGAGCGAGACCGTCAAACGATCGTTCGCCGAAGGGGTGTCGGACGTGGAGTTCGTCTGGACGAGCCCAAAAGAGCCGGGCGAATATCTTTTTATCGCCCGGCTTTCGGGAGAGCATCGGGATGAAATCAGACACGGGTTCGCCGTGCTTGATCCGACGCCTGCGCCCAAGAGCGCTTGCATTTCGGCGCGGGACGGCGATTTTTGGCGCGACGGGAAAAAGTGGTATCCCGTGGGTGTCAACTTCTGGCCGCTCTATGTGTCGGGCATGGATTCGGAGGACTACAGCGCGGGATGGCTGCGTGACCCTTATTATTCGCCCTCTCTGGTGGAGCGGGATCTGGTCCATCTGCGTGAACTGGGCATCAACATGGTGAGCATCCAGACGCCGCCGCTGAAGGAGCACCGCAACCTGCTCGATTTCCTGCGTCTCTGCCGGAAATATGACATCCATGCCAACCTCTATCTCGGACAGGCGTCGCCGCTGGCGTTCAATGACGCGGAGCTGAAAGCGTATCTCGAGGCCGCCCGCTTGCCGGGCAACCCCACGGTCTTCGCGTATGACACGATCTGGGAGCCGGGCAATCACGTTTTTAGAAACGACGCGGCGCGCGCGCGTTGGGATGACGAATGGCGGGCGTGGATCGTCGAGCGGTACGGCTCGGTCGAGCGGGCCGAAAAGGATTGGGGATTCAAGGCGCGTCGTGACAAGACGGGGCGGGTCATTTCCCCGGGGGACGCGTGTTTCACCGAGGACGGCGCATGGCGCGGGATGATGGCGGCGTATCGCCGTTTTATGGACAATCTGACCAGCCGCTACTGGGGCAAGGCGCACCGTCGTCTGCACGAATTGGATCCCAACCACTTGGTCAGTTTCCGGCAGGGAAATACCTTGCCGTACGACTTCGCGCTGAGTGGGCCGGTCAAGCATATCGACTTCATCTGTCCCGAAGGCTATGCGATCCGCGACACGGACGAGGGCGAAGACGCGATCGGGTTCATCACGCGATACGTGGATTACACGACGGGCGGTAAACCGATCGTCTGGTCCGAGTTCGGCCAGAGCGTTTGGGATGCGGTGCGCATGGAGCCGAATCCGGCTGCGATCGGGAAACAAGGCCATTACTCCGAGCGGTTCTATCGCGCGGCACTCGCGGCGGGCGCGGACGGAACCGTTCCATGGTGGTGGGTGGGCGGCTACCGTGTGGGCGAGCGGAGCGATTTCGGGATCGTCGGCCCGGACCGGTCGGAACGGCCCGCCGCGCGGCTGATCCGCGAGTACGGTCCGCGCCTGAAAACACCGCGCGAGAAAGCCCAGCCTTCGGCGTGGTTCGAGTTCGACCGCGATGCGCATGCGGGCGGCTACTGGCGAGCCGCTTTCAACGAGGGCGCGCAGGCATACCGCGCGGCGGCGAAGGAAGGAAAGACACTCGGCGTGCGGACCGCGGGATCGGGCACGGATTCGGCGACCGTCCCCCTGATCGCCGTCGGCAACGTGCCGTGCGACGGCACAAACCCGCCAAAGCACCTGGACGCGGAGTTCAACTTCCTGCAGGTGCTCAACGCGGATGGCGTGTGGCAGGAGGCCGAAGACGGCGCGGAGATCACGGTCAAGGCGGGGCAGCCGGTGAAAGCCCGCGCGTCGGTCGGGAACGCGCAGGAGGCGACCTGGAGGGGTGATAAGCCGGGGCATCATCCGCTGCGAGGGGTGATGCTGGTGACCCGCGCGAAAGAGGGCGCGCGAGAAGTGGGTGTCCAGCCTCTGCCCCGCGACGCGAATTGGACTTCCGCAGATGTGCCATATCTCGGCGATGCAGACTTCGGCGAGTTTGAGCTGTTTAAGAGCGCCGGGCAAACGTTCGTGATGCCGGTCGTCTTGTCGGTGCGGATGGAATTGCATTCGCGCGGGCCGCTCATCCCCTTTGGCGAAGCACGGGTGTTTACGCTGAAGGCGAAGGGGCCGTAGGCGGTTGAGGTTGGGCGACTCGCTGGGCCGACCGGAAATGCCGTCTGTCCGGCGGCCGGCCCCAACCTGAGTTGAAGGCCGCATCAGTCAGCAAAAGGATTTTCGAAACGCAGGCCAGTGAAGCGTGAGAAGTCGGCGTTTTGTAGGTTTTTCTCTTTAACGGCGCGTTATCTTACGTCAGCACGCCTTTGGGCGTGGCCTCGTTGTCATCCCACCAGCCGGGCTTCTTGGTCGCGGTCTTGGCGATGTCCTTGGAGGTCATTTGAATGCCCTTGGCCGCCACGCCTTTGACCAGCACCTCGCTGGGGGTGAACATCTGCTGGTGGATGCGCTGAGCCTTGGCGGGCTTGTACTTCACGTACACCGTTTCGGGCACGCCCTCCTCGAAGAGGATGATTTTGCTGTCCTCCGGCGCGAGGTGGTACTCTTTGTTCTGGATCGCTCCACCGAAGGCGAACCGTTTGATGTAGGTGAAGCCATAGTGCGGCTCGGTGTAGATCGCGGTGAACTCTTTGTCGCGGTCGAAGATCTGGCAATAGCACCCGCCCTGTTTATCCACGAAGAACTTGTCTGGCGGCGGCATCATCTTATAGCGTCCGTCGTTCCAGACCACGATGATCTTGTCGAGTGAGGAACACTTGAAAAGTTCTTCGCCGCCACGGATGTCGGTGCCGATGTAGCCGTTCTCGCGGTCGATCTTGAGCGTGAGTTCGGTGGCGGTGAGCGCGCGCACTTCGATCTGGGCGAACGCGGACGGCGCGATCTTGGTCAGACGCGGATATTTGTCTTTGTACTTCTTGATGAGGTTCTTGAGATAACGCACCGCGAAACCGCGCAAGCCTTTGATGTTCTCGGCGACTTCGGCCTCTTCCTGGAGAATGGCCTCGATCTCTTTCCTGTTCTTGTCGATGTCGTAGCGCGAGATGCGGCGGATCTTGATCTGAAGCAGGCTCTCCACGTCGTCGAGCGTCACGTCGCGGCGCAATTTCTTCCGAAAAGGCTTGAATCCCTCCAGCACGGCCTGCTGCACGGCTTCGTAGGTGGTCTGTTCCTCGATGCGCTTGTAGATGCGCTCCTCGATGAATATCTGCTCCAGCGTTTTGGAGTGGAACAGGTTGTCCAGTTCGCTCTTGCGGAGCTCCAGTTCGCGGTTCAGCAGCTCGAGCAGCTGGTCGGTGCAGGCGGTGAGAATTTCCGAGACGGTCATCTCGCGCGGCCGGTTGCGGAAGAGCACGACCGGGCGGCTCGTGAGGGACGACTCGCAGTCCGTGAAGGCGTAGAGGGCCTTGATCGTCTGGTCCTGCGTGGCGCCGACATTGAGCAGCAGTTCGATCTCGACTTTTTCGGCGGTGAAATCGTTGATCTGCTTGACCGGGACCTTCTTTTTTTTGATCGCCTCTTCGATGTTGGCGATGAGCGATTCGGTGGTTTGTCCCCACGGCAGCGCGGTGATCGCGAGCTTGTTGGGCTGGCGCGGCTCGATGACCGCGCGGATCTTGATGCGGCCCACGCCGTCGGCGTACTCGGAGACGTCCATCACGCCGCCGGTCTGAAAATCCGGCAGGACGCGAAAAGGCTTCTTTTGGATGATGGCGATCTGCGCTTCCAGCAGCTCGATGAAATTGTGCGGCAGGATGGCGGTGGACAGGCCGACCGCGATGCCGTCCGCGCCGAGCATCAGCAGCAGCGGAAGTTTCGACGGCAACAGCACGGGCTCTTTGTTGCGACCGTCATAGCTCGGAATAAAGGCGGTGAGCTTGGGGTTGAAGAGTTCGGTCCGGGCCAGCTCGGTGAGGCGGCACTCGATGTACCGCGTGGCGGCCGCGGGGTCGCCGGTAAAGAGGTTGCCGTAGTTCCCTTGGCCTTCGATGAGGTAGCGCTTGTTGGCGAGATTGACGATCGCGTCGCCGATCGAGGCGTCGCCGTGGGGGTGGTACTGCATCGTGTGCCCCACGACGTTGGCGACCTTGATGAAACGGCCGTCATCCTTCTCCCACAGCGAATGCATGATGCGCCGTTGGACCGGCTTGAGCCCGTCCTCGACCGTCGGGATGGCACGGTTGCAGATGGTGTAGGAGGCGAACTGGAGGAAGTTGTCGTCCATCAGTTCGCGCAGGGGGCCGGTGCCGCCGTGCGCGGCGGCGGCGGCCTGCCGGTCGGATGCGGACAGGTTGACGCCGTTTTGCGGGACGGGTTGGTCCGCCTCCTCGCCGTCGGGGGACGGCGAGGGGGAAACCGCGTCAAAGAGCGCCATGTCGTCGAAGAGGCTGGGCGGCTCGTTCGCGGGATCGGAGGGTTTGCCTTGGTTCGGCTTTCCGGAAGCTTTGCTCACGATAACGATTCCTCGGTGATCACCAGATTGTCCATAATGTACTGACGCCGCTCCTGGGTATTGCGGCCCATGTAAAACTCGATTGTATCTTTCAGCTCTTTATCGCGGGTGCAGTCCACGGGGGTCAGGCGTATGGTTTTGCCAATAAAGCCTTTGAACTCGTTGGGCGAAATTTCTCCGAGGCCTTTGAATCGGGTGATCTCGGGGCTCTTGCCGCAATTTGCGATGGCCGTGACGCGCTCCTCCTCGCTGTAGCAGTAAAAAGTGTCTTTCTTGTTGCGCACGCGGAAGAGGGGGGTCTCCAGAATGTAGAGGTGCCCTTCCCTGATGACACGGTCGAAAAATCGCAGAAAGAACGTGATCATGAGGTTGCGGATGTGGAGCCCGTCAACATCCGCATCGGTGGCCAGGATGACCTTCTGGTAGCGCAGATTGTCGACGGTCTCCTCGATGTCGAGGCTCTGCATGAGGTTGTAGAGCTCGACGTTCTTGTAGAGCGTGTCGCGCTTGAGGTCGCAGACGTTGAGGGGCTTGCCCTTGAGCGTGAAGATGGCCTGGCTGTTGACATCGCGGCAACTCACGATGGAACCGGCGGCGGACTGACCTTCGGTGATGAAGATCATGCTGTCGAGGCCGGTACCTTTCTGTTTGTGCAGGTGGCGTTTGCAGTCCTTGAGTTGCGGCACGCGCACCGACACGGCGCGGGAGCGCTCGCGGGCGAGCTTCTTGACGGCGTTGAGCTCGGCCCGCAGCTTGCCGGTCTCCTCGATCTTGCCGATCAGCTTGGCGGCCTCGGAGGGTTCGCGGTGGAGCATCTCCTCGATGACGCGTTTGATCTCGGCCACCAGGTCAGAGCGGATCTCTTGGTTGCCGAGCTTGTTCTTGGTCTGCGACTCGAAGATCGGATCCTTGAGCCGGATGGCGATGGCTCCGATGATGCCTTCGCGCACGTCGTCGCCGTCGAATTTCTTTTTGCTGAACTCGTTGACGGCCTTGAGCAAGCCCTCTTTGAAGGCGGAGAGGTGCGTGCCGCCGTCATTGGTGAACTGGCCGTTGACGAAGGAGTAATAGTCTTCGCTGAACCGGTTGGTGTGGGTGAAGACCAGCTCCAGCGTTTTGGAGCGGTAGTGGAAGGGCTGGTAGAGTTTCTCGAACTGCGCCTCGTCGTGGATCAGGTCGAGCAGGCCGTTTTCCGAGATGATCTTGTTGCCGTTCACGTCGAGGGTGAGCCCGGCGTTGAGGTAGGCGTACATCCGCATGCGGCGCAGGACGTGCTCTTCGCGGAACTGGAATTTCTTGAAGATCTCGCTGTCCGGCGTGAAGCGCACAAACGTGCCGTTGCGTTGGGAATCGGCGCTTTTCCCGCGCTTCTGGGAGACCAAGGCGCCCCGTTTGAAAAAAGCTTCGGAGAAATCGCCGTCGCGGTAGGCCCGCACCTCGAAGTCGGTCGAGAGGGCGTTGACTGCTTTGGTGCCGACGCCGTTCATGCCGACGGAGAATTGGAAGACGTCGTCGCTGAATTTGCCGCCGGTGTTGATCTGCGAAACGCACTCGACCACTTTTCCGAGCGGAATGCCGCGCCCGAAATCGCGGACCGAAACCTCCCCCGTATTGTAATTGATGGCGATCTCGACGCGCTTGCCGTAGCCCATGATGAACTCGTCCACCGCGTTGTCGATCACCTCTTTGAGGAGGATATAGATGCCGTCTTCGTATTGGCTGCCGTCGCTGGTGCGGCCGATGTACATGCCGGTGCGCTTGCGGATGTGCTCGATCGCCGAAAGGGTCTGAATGTGCTTGTCGTCGTACGTGCTTGCTGACATGGAAATTGAAGCTTAAAGGGGTGTATGGCGGACCGCCGGAATGGAGCGGCCCCAACGCGTTATTCGAATGCGGGAAAACCAACCGTCGGCTGCATCGCGAACGTTCGTGCGGACAGTTCGCCAATTGGCTCCGTCTAAAGTAAAACCGGCACGTCGCTCCGGGCGACCGGCAGGTGCGTTATTTGGACGCGTCGGGCGCCGAGGCGTCGGTCTTGCGCCGGATGCTGTTGATCACCACGGGGTCGGTCGGCACGTTCTGGTGGCGCCCCGAGAAACCGGTGGGGGTCTTTGCGATTTTGTCGACCACCTCCATGCCGTCGATCACCTTGCCGAACACGCAATAGCCGTAGCCCATGTCGGTTTTCGATTTGAAATCGAGGTGGCTGCCGTTGTCGACGAGATTGATGAAGAACTGGCTGGTGGCGCTGTCGACGATCATGGTGCGGGCCATGGCCAGCGTGCCGCGCTCGTTGCGCAGCCCGTTGTCCGCCTCGTTCTTGATCGGCGCGTTCGTCTTCTTCTGGATCATCTCGCGCGAGAAGCCGCCGCCTTGGATCATGAAACCGTCGATGACGCGGTGGAAGACGGTGGCGTCGTAGAACTTGGCATCGATGTAGTCGAGCAGGTTGCTGACGGTGGCAGGCGCCTTGTCCGGATACAGTTCCGCCGTAATGACGCCCATGCTTGTATCGATCACAATTTGCACGTTTTTTGACTCCTTAGGGGCGGACGCCTGCAGGGGCATGACCCCCTGTGTTACGTCGGCCTGAACCAAACCCGAAAAAAAAAGCAACGTTGCGATTATCCCCTTCATGTTCAAACCCCTCTGCGCTTTATTACAGGGAAAAGATTACTTGGTTTTGCCCTCAAAATCCAGCCCAAAGTACGGGTTTGCCGCCCCGTCGGGCACGAAACAGGAATTGCAATGACCCTGAAAATGTGCCATAGTACCCGTGTGACTGCGAGGGTTCCTTTACATGGAATTTTGCAGTTCACAGTGAGGGGGATGAACGCATGACATCCGTTTGTGTCCGGCAAGACCATAAATCCCTGTATCGCCAGCTGATGGCCGGCATGTATGACGCCTTGCTGGTGACCGATCCGAATGGCCATCTGATCGAACTCAACCCGCGCGCGATAGAATATTTCCTGTACAAACAAGAGGATGTTTGGGATAAACCGGTCGCGACGCTCATTCCGGGGGTCACGACGCAGATGGTCGGGCGGATACGGAAGGGGCTTGAGGATTCGCGGCACATCATGCTGGATGCCAAGTGCCAAAGGAAAGACGGCAGCTCGTTCGCGGCGGAGGTGACGATCAGCGTGATCGATCTGATCAACAGCGGCGATCTGGTGTTTACGGTCCGCAATACCGAGCGAAGACGCAGGCAGTGGCAGGAGTTGCGGAGCCGGGCCAACGCCTTCGAATGTGCGCAGAGCGCGTGTTTCGTGTGTGACTCGGGACGGTTGTTCCGCGCGGTGAACCGCGCGTTTCTGAGGATGTTCGGCGTGGCCAATGAGGAGGCTGTCCTGGGACATACGTTTGACGAAATGATGCCCGATGATCCGTTGCCCGGCCTGTTCGACCGCGCACTGGCGGGCGAACAGCTGGCGTATCGGATTGGGGCGGACACCGACACGAATAAAGTGGCGGAGGTGGAAGTGCAGATGGCGCCCGACCGTCAGGGCAAAGACAAAATTGTGGGCGTTGTCGGGTCGATCTTGCAGGTTTGATGGGCCCGGATGAAATCGGTTCGTGCCTGTAGAGTCAGGAAAAGCGAGTGTTGATGAAAGTGAAGAGTCCGTCGGTATTGTCGTTTATCGTTTCCAAGGTCGAGGCGGGGCAGACGCTTCAGGTATTTCTTTCCCTGAAGCTGTCGCTTTCCAAGCGGGTCGCGAAAGGCCTCTTGGACGACCGTGTCGTGTGGGTGAACCGCCGATGCGTGTGGATGACGCACCATCTTTTGCGTCAGGGCGATACCGTCGAGGTGCCGGCGGCTTGTCAGCCGAAAAACAAAGAGCCTGTGCCGACCGCGAAAATCCGCGTGTTGGTCGAAGACGAGTACTATCTGGTGGCCGACAAGCCCTCGGGCATGCTTGCCGTCGGGGCGGGCAGCGCGGAGGAGATCCTGCGTGCCCAGACCCAGCTCGCGACGCTGCAGGCGGTGCACCGTCTGGACCGCGACACCACGGGGTGTCTGCTGATGGCCAAAAGCGCGGAGGCTTTTGATGCCGCCGTATCGATCTTCAAGACGCGGCGGGTCTCCAAGCTGTATCAAGCGATCGTGTATGGCAAGTTCGACCGTGCAGCCTCCACCATCGATCAGGAGCTGGACGGCGAGCGGGCCGTGAGCCACATCCAGCGTGAAGCGGTCTCGAAGGACGCCAGCTTTCTGAAGGTCAAGATCGAGACCGGTCGCACGCACCAGATCCGCCGCCACTTGGCGTCGATCCGGCATCCGGTCTTGGGCGACCGCGAACACGGCGTGAAATTCGCCCGTGACCCGCGCCTGCTGACCATCCCTCGCCAGATGCTGCACGCTTCGGGGTTGGAGATGCCGCACCCCATGCTGTCGGGGAAGACGCTCAAGGCCCACAGTCCCTTGCCGGCCGATTTCCGGCGCTGCCTCAAGCTGTTCGATATGGGCAAATAGCGCTTTGCACGGACACGGACCCGATCGATATGCTCAGCATCCGGACAGTCTGGGTCACGCGGCATGCGGGACATTCACCCGCTTTCGATGTGTTTCCCCCCGTTGCCTCGGCCGGCCCTGTTGCTGACGAGGCCTTGTACGTCACCAACGAGCCGCTGGCGTTCGAAGGCCTTTTTCCTGCGGGGCGCGGCGGTGTGGTCGATGTGATGGCGGTGCACGCATTCGCGTTTTCCCAGTCTCCGGCCGAGCGCGCGGAACAGCTTTTCGAGGGCGGCCAGGCCTCGGCCGAAGGACTCTGGCGGGTGTGGGAGCGGATGTCGGAACGGCTGGACGCGATGCCTCTTTGGGCGTTGGAGACCATCGAGCTGGTGCTGCGCGATCTCGACGAGCGCCCCCTCTCTCGCTTGATCGGACATTTCGCGGCGCACGTGCGCGGGGAGGGGATGAGGTGCGGCAACTGGAGCGATTCGTTCGCCCCGGACGCGCGCTGGGGCGAGCGGCGCGAGCTCCCCGCGCATGCGGACTGTTCGCCCCTCGATGTGGCGCGCATCGCATCGCACTTGCTGCCGGGCGGGACTTTCGCGCGGATGATGCCCGGATACGAGTCGCGCTCCGGCCAGGTCGAGATGTCGCGGGCGGTGACGCGTGCTTTCAACGAGGGCAAGCACCTGATGGTCGAGGCCGGCACCGGCGTCGGCAAGAGTATCGCGTATCTTGTGCCGGCGGCCGCGTGGGCGCGGCTCAACGACGTGCCCGTGGTTGTCAGTACCAACACCCGCAACCTTCAGTCCCAACTCATCGAGAAAGATTTGCCGCTGGTGCGCGAGGCGATCCGTGTGGAGTTCGGGCCGGGCGATGCCGGCGTGCTGCGCGTGGCGCTGCTTAAGGGGCGAACCAACTACTTCTGCCTGAGGCGCCTGGCGATCCTGTTGGAGCACAGCCAGTTCGAATTGGAACGGCCCGAACTGCGCTATTTCGCGGAGGCGGTGGCTTGGTCGGTGCAGACGTCCGACGGAGATCTTGATTCCTTTGCGGGGGCGGGCCATGCCGATGCCGCGTTTCTCGCCAAGCTCTCGTCGACGGGCGAGGAGTGTCCTGGACGCGCATGCCGTTACTGCCGCCGCTGCTTCCTCCAGAAGGCGCGGGCACGCGCTTCGTTCGCGCACGTGGTGATCGCGAACCACGCGCTGGTTTTTTCCGAGTCGCAGATGCCGGGCTCTGCTTTGCCACCTTATGCGCAGATCGTTTTCGACGAAGCGCATAACCTGGAAGAAGCCGCCACGCGCCACTTGTCCACGGAGGTCACGCAGGCGCGGCTCAATCAGCTGTTGCGGCGGCTGAGCCGCGGCAGAGGACGGCGGTCAGGCGGCGTGTTGGAGGTTTTGCGCAACCACCTCGAGAAAGGGGCGGTCACGGCGGACGCGGAAACGGCCAAAGCCTTGCGCCGTCAAATCCGCCTGATCAGGGGCGCGCTGGACGACGTGCAGCTTGCGGCGCGGCGGCTGTTCGAGACGCTCTATGGCCTTGTCGCTCCGGGCCGGGAGGCGGCGCGGTTCCGTTGCGTTCTGGAACGGGACACCGGGTTGGTGGACGAAGAAGGTGGGCAACCGCTTCCGTCGCGCGAGGTGTGCCGAGGCGGAACATTTGGCCCGTGCGGGGCGGAATGGGACGAACAGATTCTGGCCCGGGACAAGGTCGCGCTGAAAAAGTCGGTCGCCGATGCGGCGGGGCAATTGCTTGCGCTGGCCGAGGCGCTGCGGCGGACCTCCGAGGGCGAGCTGGCCCTGTACGGCGATCAGGCGGCCAATGTCGAGGGCTCGGCTGCATCGCTGCGGGCGTTCGCGATGGATGTCGACTTCGTTCTGGCCGGCTCGGATGCCGAGCATGTGTTCTGGGCCGAGCCGGTCAGCCGAAGCGCTGGAACGGCCAACCTGTTCGCGGCACCGCTGCGAATCGGGAACGCTTTGGCCGACTTGCTCTATCGTCAGAAGTCGTCGGTTATCTTCTGTTCCGCGACCCTGAGGGTCGGCAGTTCCTTCAGCTATATCGGCAAGCGGCTCGGCATCGATCTGATCGAACCCGAACGCCTGTTCACCTGCGTGGCGGAGAGCCCGTTCGACTACCTGGCGCAGTGCGCGGTGTTGGCGCCGACCTTTCTGCCCGAGCCGTCCGGGGCGACCGGCGGCGGTTATGCCGAGCAGCTGAGCGGCCTGATGCTCGACGTGTTCACGCGTACGCGGGGCCGGGCCATGGGATTGTTCACCAGCTACGAGATGATGAACCAGGTGGCCCGGCTGCTGGAGGAGCCGCTGCGCGAAGCGGGCATCCGGCTTCTGGTCCACGGCGTCAACGGCACGCGCGACCAGATCACGCGGCTGTTTCGCGCAGGTGGGGCGTGTGTGCTGTTGGGAACCCACTCGTTCTGGGAAGGCGTCGATGTGGCCGGGGAGGCGCTGAGCTGCGTGGTGATGGCGCGGTTGCCGTTTGCGGCCGTCGGCGACCCGATCGTCGAGGCTCGCAGCGAGCAGATCGATCAGGGGGGCGGCAGCTCGTTCCGCGAGTTCGCGTTGCCGCAGGCCGTGATCCGCTTCCGGCAGGGGTTTGGCCGCCTGATCCGCACGCGCTCCGACAAGGGCGTGGTGATTGTGGCGGACCCGCGGATCATCACCAAGAGTTACGGCGCGACGTTCAGGAAGAGCCTGCCGTGCCCGTTGCAGAAAATGGAAAATCTCGGTGAATTGCTCGCGCGCGTGGAAGCGCTCTTCTCCTAGAAGAGGATGCACAGAGAACGTTCGTTGAGGACTGCGGTGAGCGTGGCGAGGTCAGAAACGAGGTTCGCGGATTCGTTGGCGAGCGCATCCGGGGCGGTTGGGGTACCGGCCCATGTGCCGAGCTCGGAGAAGTACGGCACTGAAACCAGATGCGGCATCTCGCCCGACGGGCGAGGCGCCGTGCTCTTCAGCAGCAAGAGCGCACTTCCCGCCACGATGAGGCCGGCGGCAATGCGCAGAAAAGACTTCGCGACGGGATGAGGCTGCTGGCGTGTGGCCCCGTGCGGCCGGAGTCCGGCAAGGCGCCCGCAGGCCCGTCCGACGCGCGTGGCGTCGACGTGCCCCAAGGCCGGGGCAGACTGCCGTAGCGCATTTTCAAGCGTGTCTGGAGACAGATGGTTTCTTCTCATGTGTCACCTCGGTTTCCATTGTGTGCGGCCTCGTCTCGCTCCAACGCGCGGGCCAAGGTCGCGCGCGCGCGGTACAGGAGCACCCGGACGTGCACAGAGGTGCGGCGGGTCATCGCCGCGATTTCTGCGGGTTCCAGTTCCTCGCCGTATCTCAGCCATAGCAGCTCGTAGTCTCCGGGCGATAACCGCGCGCGGGCGAAACCCCACAGGTCCGCTTCTGCGCACCTGTCCTGCGCCGGTCGCCGGTCGGGTACATCGTCGGCTTCCTCCAGCGGGACGGTCGGCTTGCGGGCCCGGTGCCAGTTCAACATCACGCGGCGGGCGACAGTCAACGCCCACGGCAGGAAGGGCCGCTGCGGATCATATGCCCCTGCAGCCCGGTAGAGGCGCAGGCATGTTTCCTGAAACAGGTCGTCTCGGTCCGCCTCGGGCACGCCGAGTTGGGAAAAGAAACGCGCCAGACGCGGATCCAACGCCTCCGCGATCACGCGGAAAGCGTTGGCATCCCCTTCTGCCACAATCCGCATCGCTTGACGCAGCGGGGCATCATTCTCTCCTGTAAAGGCCACGGGGCGTAACCGGGAATTCAGTTCACTTGGGCGGCGGCAGGCGCTGCTGCTGCGGCTTTTTGGGCGGCGTCACGCTCCTCGCGTGCCCGCAGAACGCTTTCGATCATGCTTCGCGGCAAGGTCAGGGTGACGTCGACGGTGCGTCCTTTGCACGTGATTTTCGCTTGGGTGGCAACCGTTGCGGACTCGGGCGCTTCGGCGGCGCGCAGCATCGCGATCGCCTGGATGCCTTGGAGGGCCTGCTGGATTTGCAGGGCGGTTGCCTCGGTCGTAGCGGTGACCGAAAGCGTGGCACCCAGCGACTCGGCGCCCGTTGTGCCGATGCTCAGGCTGAGGGCGTCGGCCTGCTTAAGAGCTTCGGCTTTGGGCGCGGCCCCCACGATCGTAGAAAGGGCAAAGGCATGGAGCGTCAACAGGTCTTGGCCGTTGCGGGCGAAGGCTCCCTTCAGCGGCGAATTCACGCTGAGTCCGGCTTTTTTTCCGGAGAGAACGTCGAGCGCGTCGGTGATCGCGGTCGGCGTGTTGGAGAGCATGGCGAGGCCTGGTTTAGCGAAGGCCAGACATTTCTGTTTGTTGTCTTTATCGTCCAGCCAGCATTGCACGGCGATGCCGTCGTGGTCGGTGGACGTGTAATTCTTGGTTCCGGCCAGAATGGTGGTCAAACGTTGCGCGTCGAAATGGCCATAGACGTAAGCGATGCCGCCTTTTTCCGCGTCGCCGTTTCCGGCGATCACGAGGTGGTCGATGTCGTTGAGCAGGTCAACGCCGAACATGGCTTTGACGGCCGCGAGTTTCCGGTCCGCCTCCTGCCGTTTGCCCATGTTTATTTTGTCGGCAATCAAATTCATCAACGGTGAGGCATGGGCTGCCTTGACGTCCACCGTCAGAACCCAGTGGGTTTGCGCGGGGAAATCTTTCAGCTCCGCCGCGTGTGAGGAGAAGACGTGAGCGCAGACGAGTGCGCCGGCTGTGGCGAGGATGCGTTTCAACATGGTGTGCTCCTTGTTTGGATAACGGACGTTCGGTGATGCGGAAGGACTGGACCTGTCGCGCTTGACATCGGATTGTACACACGGAAGGACGGTGGCGTTACAGGAGATGAAAAAAAGATGCGCCGGAGAACGGACGCGTGCCAGAGACGGCTACGGATTCAGCACTTTGATCTCGATCGTCCGGAAGTCGACCGGGTTGCTTTCCGACTGGAGCGAAATCGTTCCTCCGCCGATCAACAGCTCGCCGCCGTTCGCTTCGATGAGTTTCTTGGCGTCGCCGTCCTTCGGGTCGTACTGCGGCTTGTCATAGGCGAGGACGGCTTCTCCGTCGATGCGGTGGATGATTGTGCGATGGCCTCGCGCTTCGATCTCGACGGTGACCCACTGGTCGCCGTGGTACGTTTTGGATTTCGAGTTGAGCGTGTGCGGGGTGTAGAGCTGCCCGTCCCGCTCGACGTTCGTGCCGGGCGTGCAAAGGTTGGCGGTGGTGCGGTTGCCGGAGCCCAACCCGCCGAGGAACTGGACCTCGATCGAGACCGGAAAGTCCTGGTCTTTACGCATGGAATCGGGCGTTTGTCCGTGGATCATCGCCCCGCTGTTGCGCTTGGCCCAGCCCGCGCCGTCGGGCAATTGCTCGCCCACGAACCGGTATTCGACGCGGAGGATGTAATTGGTGAAAGGCGTCTTATAGAAAAGGTGCCCGAACCGATTCTTGAATGCGCCGTCGTAACCGTCGTATCGCACTTTGATGAGTCCGTCCTCGACGCGGAAGGTGTTGGCGAAGTTTTCGCCCGCCGGGTAGCCCTTGATTTTTGGCGTCCAGCCGTCGAGGCTCTTGCCGTTGAAAAGGGGTGTCCATCCCTCCTCGGCAACGGCGCAAAATGCGAGGGCGAGGGTGAGCAGGGCTGTCAGCGTGAGTTTCATGTTTTGTCCTTTCATTGGAAGCGCATGTTTGTCGAAACGGCGGAGATCATTGAATGGGCACAAGTCGGATGGCGTGGCCACCGTTCTCAGCGAGGTCGGCGACGATCGAGTCGGCGGCCGTCACTTCGCGTGTGGCGCAAACCACCCGGGTGCGGTCGGTACCGTCCGGCGCGCCGTCACTGTAGATCTGGGCCGAATAGGCCTTTCCGGGCGTCAGGAAGATGAGCGGGATCGTCAGCGCGCGGCGTTCCAGCGCGTTGATTGTGCCGACGAACCAGACGTCGCCGGTGCGCCGCGCGACCGTGGCATAAGCGCCGATCTTGCCGTTCAGGACACGTGTGTCGTCCCACACCGTGGGCATCTGGCGCCAGAAATCGAGTTCGGGCTCTGCTTTGTATAGGCCGGGATTGTCGTACCAGAAAAGGAATTGCCACGGGCTGTAGGTGACCACGCCGAGCGCCAGCTGATGAGCCCGCGTATTTTTGACGCGGTTGTTGTACCAGCACGGCGTGTAGTCGCCGGGACCGCAGAGGTAGCGCGTGAAAGGGAGTGCGCAGTTGTGCGGTGCTGCGGGCATTTCCTCGTTGCCGCGGATGCCTTCGACGGTCATCACGTTGGGCCAAGTGCGCTGGTTGCCGGTGAGGCGGTATTCGTCGTGGATGTCGATCATCATGCCGGCTTTGCCCGCCTTGCGGATGGCTTCGTGCAGCCATGTGGTCCACCTCTGGCTGCCCACATTGACGAACCCGTACTTCATGCCGGCGATGCCCCACGCTTTGTAGAGCGGAAGCAGTTCGTCGAGGCGATGTTCCAGTTCGCGGCGGTTGACGTAGACGATGATGTTCACGCCGTGCTCTTTGCCGTACCGGATGACCTCGTGCAGGTCGAGCGGCCCCTTCGAGCGTTTAGGGTCGAGGTTGACTGCGCGGGCGTCGGACGCGTCATCGTATTCGTTGCCGTACCAGCCGGCATCGAACTCCACATATTGCAGATTCATTTTTGTGGCGAAGTCAATGCAGGCTTTTCCGCCTTGGGTGGTCAGTGAGGTCTCGCGGATCACCTTGCCGGGTTTGATCCACGCCGTGTCGGCGATCTTGGACGGCTCGTTCAGGTTCAAAAGCAGATCGCTCTGCTCAAGCAGGCTGCACGCGTTGTCGGCCACCATGACGTACCGCCACGGTGTCGCGCCCGGGATGGGCAGAGCCGCCGGCCCATCGAGGCGCCCCGTCAGCGCATGGGGCTGTCCCGCAAGCGGAGCGAGTTTCATGCGGGCGAAACTGAAAAGTCCCGCTTCGCCGATCGCCGCAACCGGACCGTCCGTCAGCTCGACCGTGAGCGGGCGTTCGGCACCTTCCTTGACCGTGTCGATCGTCGCGGGTTTATATTCTCCTTGGGCGGCATAGACCGGCCACGCGCGGTGGTCGCCGGTGAACACGAATTCGGTGTTCTCTTTGGTGATCTCCAGTTGGGGTGTCGCTTGTTTCGGAAAAACGTAGCGGAAGGCAAAGCCGCCCTTGTAAGCTCGGCATTCAAGGTTGAAGTTCAGTTCCGCGCTCCGGTTCGCGAACGAGAGAACGAGCGACGTGTACTCGTCCGTCACTTGGGCGCGTTCGCCGAAGGGCGGACGCCACGTCTGGTTGACGGTGTCTCGCGTTTCGGCCACAAGCGTGTTGCCGGATGTGAGCGGAGCTTTCCCGGTTGCCGAGAAACCGAGCGCAGATTTCAGAATGACCGGTTTACCCTTGTAGCCCAAGCGGTAGGTGACTGTCCCCGTTTCGGAAAGGGAGAACGTTACGCAGAGATTATGGTCGGGCGATTCGAGCGTTTGATCCGCGCGACAGGCGGTGACGACGATTGCGGCCCAAACGGTCATGAGCGGTCGAATGAAAGACACTGGATACTCCCTTTAAACGTATTCGCATGAGTATAGCTAAATGGGTGACGGTCTGTCGTGTGCATTCTCATCGGCGATCAGCGGTGACCCCGGTTTTTTTGAAAATCGGCTTTGACGTCCGTGCGATTTTTGGTACATTACGCCTACATTTTCTGCGGGCGTAATTCAATGGCAGAATAGGAGCTTCCCAAGCTTCTTACGTGGGTTCGATTCCCATCGCCCGCTCCATTTTATCATCGTAAACCGCTTAGCATCAACATGTTAAGCGGTTTTTAAGTTTTTGGCATGTGTACACGCTGTGCACACTGGGTGTTTGGTGTGATACATTACTGATCGTGGCAGACGTTACCGGGCGACGCGGTCTTCAATTCCTATTTCTCGCATTTGGGCGACGACGGCCGCGGGGAAACCGTGAGCGCGATCGGGACATGGGACGTGAAGCACGTGTTGGGCGAAGCCGATGTCGCGCCGGACGGCAGTTGCACGTTTGAATGCCCCGCGAACAACGCCGTCTACTTCCAGTTGCTCGACAGCCTCGGGCGTTGCGTGCAGACCATGCGCAGCTGGACGATGGTTGCGCCGGGCGAGGAATCCGCCTGCGTGGGCTGCCACGAGGACAAAATGCAGGTCTATCCCGCCGACAAGGGTATCGCCTCTTCCAAGGTCCAGCGACTCCATCCCGCCGCCGGCCAGCCGCCGCATCCGCTTTTGGCGCGGCTCGACAAGGAAAACATGCTCGCCAGCGCGACGAACTATCTCGGCGTGGACGCGCCGCGTTCCAGCGACCCGAACGCGCCTACGGAAGGGTTCAGCTTCGTGCAACGGATCCAGCCGATACTGAGCGCGCACTGCGTGAAGTGCCACGACGGCACGGAAAAATGCAAGTGGCGTCCAGATTTGACCGCAGCGTGGGATCCTTCCTTCAAGGATGGTTCCGCGCGGAAATATTCCAAGGCTTACCGTTCCCTGACTTCCGGCGGGGCGCAGACGGCGCGGCTCAACTGGTATTCAAACGTCGGGCGTTCGGAAATGCTGCCGCCCTGCGCGCAGGGATCGACGCAAAGCAAAATCATGGAGCACTTCGAACCGGCGCACCACGGTGTCAAGGTAAGCGATGCGGAAAAGCGGCTCTTCGCCTGTTGGATCGATCTTGCGATTCCCTTTGCAGGGTCGTATGCCGAACAGACCGTTTGGACGGCGGAGGACCGCAATATTTTCGAATACCACCAGAGCAAACGCGCCGTGTTCGCGGAAGAGGAAATTCGTGCGATTAAGAAGTAACGATGGCGAAATAAGCAAACTATGGGACTGCGTTTAGCCCAGTGGAAGTCTCGAAACGGACGGGCGCTTTTTGGAACGCGATGCGAATGGCATTTGAGACAGCTATATCGGAGCCACACAACTGACCTATGAACAAATAGACCACACGAGCAATTTGGGACAAAGGGGACGTATAGGACGGATGGGACAGTGGAATGGGGAGTAGACAAGCGGCAATAGGCACTTCGACAAGCTCAGTGCAAGGAGGATGCGGCGTGGAGGGAGGAGATGGTGCGGGCCTGGAGGGCGATGGTGGAGTGGGCCTCTTTGAGCTGGGCGCTGCACTCGGCGAGCTCAGCGCGGAGGTGGGCGAAACGGCTGTGCGGATGCGGGCGCGGGCATGCTGCCTCCAAGTGCGGGACTAAGGAGCAGGAGCGCGCGAGGATCGTTGAGTCGTTTGACGTATTCGGGCTCGGAGAGCGTGAGCGCGGGGAGATAGCCGGACAGCGGCAACGGCCAAGGACATTCGGATGAGCGTTTTAATTTCCATATACGAGCTGCGGCGTTATTGGGGACGGTTAAGAGAATCGGTCGCCATTGGCAAACGGAGACAGCACGTGCCGATTCCGAAGTACAAGATCTGTTCAGGGGCCGGGAAGTTGTTCGATCAAATCGCCCATCTTTTGGCGAAGCAAGTGAGGAATGAGATTGCTTTGCGCGTTCGGAACGGTGGCGCTGGACGTGGTCTCCGCATCTCCCGAACCGCCGACAACCCGCCCTGCGGCGGTGTCCAGCAGCGCACGGGCCTCTCTTGCCGCGTTTCCGTTCCGCTGTCCGACAGGAAGACGATTGAGACGTTCACGCAAGGTCCAGAGATAGGCATAGTCGTCGCATCCTTCCCGCATCATCACCCAACGCAGGCTGGGCGCGATGCCGCCAAGCCCTTCCGTATCGGGGTAGAAGAGTTGTCCCATGCCCCAGACCGTTCCGCCGTTGAAATGCGGGTAGACGAAAGCCGGACCTTCCCACGCCGTGGTGAGCGAGCCGAACGCTTCGTAAGTGAGCCATCCGGACGCGCCCAGTTTCCAGGCGAGCCAGCCGAGGCTGCGGGTGCTGACGGCCGGGTAGTCGATAAAGGACCGGTAGTTGTCACAGAAGGTCACGGTCTCGCCGTATTTCCCGGCACGTTCGCGGGCGTCGGCCGCGTGCTGCAGGTTGCGCAGGCACCAGTGGTCGATGAGACCGTTCAAGGCGGGCGTCGGGTCGGCCGTGACAAACGTGCGCAGATTCGGAGCCGTTGCACGGACAAGGCTGACGAAGTTGCTGATGACACGGTAATTGTTTTCGGGGGTGTCGCGGTCGCGGCCTGCGCCATGGATGTGATACGTGTAGGGTTCGTCCATCGTGGTAATGAAAATCCGGCCGCGCCAACCTCGCCGTTCTATCACAGCGCGCATGTGTTGGAGATAGAATCCGAAAGTCTGCCGGAAATCCGCCGTGAGACCGCCATCTTCATCGCAGACCACCGCGCCGAACCAGCGCTGCCGTGTGACGGCTGGATAATGCCATAGAAAATAGACGCCCTGCAGGGGGGCATCCGGATTGCTACGCCAGACCGGCAGGAACAGATGCGACGCGTGACCCTCGTCGAAGAGCGAGGCTGCCGCGCGTTCCCATCCGGTTGAGTCTATCGAGAGCGAGCCGTCTTTCTCTCGCCGCAACTCGGGCGACGGCAACGGATCGGGAACCTGTCCGCTCGCGATGAAATCCCGCCGCAGCGCGGTGAGGAGTTCGGGGCGCTTGAGCCAAGCCGGCAAGGCTTGGGGAGAGGCAACACAGGTGTTGAGCAGGGGGGAAATCTCAGGAAACGCGAAAGAACGCACATGGACGGTGAGCGGAACGCTATCGGCATCGGGCATGCCGGCGGGCATCCATCCCTCGCGTCGGAAGCGGAGCGCCACGGTGCCCGTGTAACGTCCCGGTTTCGCGTTGCGGGGCACGGTGACAGAAACGAGAAACTGAAGGTTCCGTCCGGGGCGAGCGTCTCCAGGCCCCTCCAACAAAGGATCGGGAATGTCGCCCGTGCACGTCGCGTATGGCATCGGTGTTTTGATGCGCGTGCCACTTGGCTCATCGACGTGGATGTAGGCCATCCGTTTGACGGAAAAAGAATCAGCGGGAAGCTCACCTCCTCCGTCAGTCCGCAACGCGCCGCAGGTTACCTCCACCTGACGCAGAGGAACGTCGCTGCGGAGTGCGAGCACGAACGGCTCCGATTCCCCTCTGGCGACGATCAGGCATACGTGTTCTGACGTGGGCGTCGGCGGCAACACCTCTTCGGCTTTGAGTTTCTCGACAGGATAAAGTGCCCAGATCCTGTGTTTCCATCCCGACGCGACGCACGTGGCCGTATCGGCATTCGGACTTTCGGCGGTAAGCGAGAGCGGGAAAAGCAATGCGGATACGCAAAAGAGACGGGTAGACGGCATCATGCGATTTGAACATCGCCGGACAAAATTGAACATTCCCGCAAACATCGATGTCTTTTTTGCTGGAAGAAATTGAGGCCCGTGGGCATGAAGCATGCCCACGGGGCCCGGGGTCGATTACTTGGTTTTAATGCCGGTTCCGGCGGCATTATCGATGTACAGTCCGACGAAGAAGAACGGGAATCCCGTGTACATGCCCTTGGGCGGATGGGCATTGATGACCGCCGTCGCGCCGGCGCCTTTGGCGTCCTTTGCGATCTGAGTCATCTGTACCGTGTCATCCTGCTTGGGATAAAGCTCCAGCAGTTTGATGCCCGGTATTCCGACGGCCAGCCCGATCTCGGTGCTGGTATAGAACCCGGTCGCTTGGTAATTTTCGAACGTTCCGTCTCCCGTTGTTACGTTTTGCAACTGGGCATCGGCTGCAACTTTTCCCAAGTCGCATTTGCCTGGCAGATGCGCACACCCCGTGGCCAATATGGATGCGAACATCAGGGTGGCACATAACTGAGTCGTGTGTTTCATACCGCTTCTCCTGTAAGGGCTGATTTCAGCCCAGTTGCCGTTACCGTGTATACGCCCATCGCATACACGTCGGTGTATTTAAAATATATGAGGAACAACCGTATGACAAGGAGTTATTGTCGGTCACGCGGGTACCGCGAAGTGCAAAATGCATTGCACGCTTTTCCGGAAATGGAAGGTTCCGGCGGGAAAGCGAGGAAGGCGCCGGGACCCGGGGCGTCCGCAGGACGTTCCGGGAGCGCCTCCGGAGCAGCCCCCATGGGGGCGCGGCCCGGAAAAAGAGGAGTGCCCCACGGGCCGGATTCTGGTTTTCTTGAGTTATCACGCAACAAGGAGA
>Ga0209098_1000945_pt1 | contig 29513 bp, 15 predicted proteins | sample AD_JPNHW1_MetaG_FD_184429 | JGI IMG/M metagenome (GOLD analysis project Ga0209098, IMG submission 184429) | Active sludge microbial communities of municipal wastewater-treating anaerobic digesters from Japan - AD_JPNHW1_MetaG (SPAdes) (version 2) | ecosystem: Engineered > Bioreactor > Anaerobic...
CATCATTTCGTTATGTCCGCCAATTTCCACGGAGGTGCAGAATTGGCAAACTACCCTTGGGATTCTTGGACTACCCGACAAAGAAGTCATGCCGATGCCGGCTGGTTTGAATACATCTGCCAAAATTATGTGGATAGCTGCTACGTGATTGACGCTTCTTATATGACTGAAGAAGGCGGCGTAACCGAGGGCGGCGATTGGTACGTGATTACCGGATCGCGTCAGGATTTTATGACCTATTATCGCTATTGCAGAGAAGTAACTTATGAAGTTGGAACTGATAAAGTAGCGAATAGTAGTGAATTACCAAACTATTGGAACACAAGTAAAATTTCTTTGTTACGCTATATTGAAGAGTGCCTGCATGGTTTCCGCGGCATTGTGACCGATGCCGTGACCCACGAACCTCTTGAAGCCAAAATTTTTATTCAAAATCACGATCAAGACAATTCTGAAGTCTATTCTCATTTGCCTCTTGGCAACTATCACCGCCCCGTTAAAGCCGGAACCTATAGCGTGACCGTAACCGCAGATTGCTATGAACCACAAACTTTTAACGTAACTGCCACCGACCAAAATGTGGTGATGCGAGATGTTCAAATGGTGCCGCTGGTTTCTATGCCTGAAGTGGAAGACACCTATGTTCTCCCCGGTGAAAGTGCTACGTTATCAGTCACTTCCAATTACGACATCTATTGGTACGATTCCCCAAACAGTTCAACCCCCATCTATATCGGTAATAGTTTTGTTACGCCCGTGTTAGATGAAAGCACTACCTATTGGTTGCAGGAAATTACACAAGATAATGATGTTTTGTGCCAAAGCGACAGAAGCGAAGTGACGGTATATGTGTTAGATGTTCCCGATACGGTTTATGGCGAATTGTCGCTGACCGGTTGTACAGCTATTGAATATGAGGGTGTAACTTATTCGAATAGTGGTGATTACACATTGGTTTATCCCGATGCCGGTCACTATTCGGCAGATAGTATTCTCCAACTTCATATCACTATTTATCCCGCATATACCACGAATATTGTTGATTCTATTAACCTTGGTGATTCTTATGTTTTTGGCAACGGCTTAATCTTTGGAACGACAGTCGGGGTATACACTTATCATACAACGCTGATCAGTGCAAACGGGTGTGACAGTCTGTTAAACCTGACACTTACCGTTGAGGGCGGAGCCGGTGTGGCAGAAAACAGTAACAATCAATGGCAAATATTCCCGAATCCGGTGACTGAAAGCGCTACCATTGTTTCAAGAAATGGAAATCCGGATTTTGAGATTTCTGTTTTTGATGTATATGGAAGAAATATTATTTCGAAAGAAAGCGAAGGAGCTGCGATGGAATTGGATATGCGCGGGCAGGTGCGGGGTGTTTATTTTGTCAGGATAATTGAAAATAAAAAAGGAACTACCACGTTAAAAGTAGTTAAAAATTAAAATAGATGAAGACAAAGAGTATTACAACTACATTTACAATTTACGAGAAAGAGAGTGAGCTGTTGCAAGAAGACAGACAGTTGTTGGAAAGTGCGCGGGAAGCGGCGACACGTGCTTATGCGAGGTATTCAAAATTTCAGGTAGGGGCAGCGATATTGCTTGCCAATGGCGAAATTGTTACCGGAAACAATCAGGAAAATGCTGTTTATCCGGCAGGTTTGTGCGCCGAACGCACGACCGCTTTTTATGCGTCTTCCCGTTTCCCGGGGGTGCCGTTTAAAAAAATTGCCATCAGTGCCATTAATCCGACTGAGGCACTCACTTCCCCTGTTGTTCCGTGCGGTTCTTGCCGCCAAGTATTATCGGAATATGAAAACCGTTTTAATTCTCCCATCAAAGTGATTTTGGGCGCACAAAGCGGTGACATTTGGGAACTTGCCTCCGTTGCTGATTTGCTTCCCCTTGGCTTCCATGCAGGATTTTTGCCCGAAAAATAAAAACCTTATATATGAAAAAATTTGCAGTTATCTTAAACGGTTGTGGACAGTTGGACGGTTCGGAAATTCATGAAGCCGTGTTGACGTTGTTGGCTATTGATAAGAAAAATTGTTTGTACACGATTTTTGCTCCGAATGTTCCGCAATATCAAGTCATCAATCACCTGACCCGCGAGCCGATGGACGAAACCCGCAATATGCTGGTGGAAGCCGCCCGCATTGCCCGCGGCGACATTCACGAAATTGGAGAATATAATCCCGCCGATTTTGATGCCTTGGTGCTGCCGGGTGGTAACGGTACAGCAAAAAACCTATTCACCTACGCCATCGATGGCGTGAATGCAAAAGTCCTTGATTCCGTTAGAAAAGCAATCGTGGAAACCCACAACCTTCACAAACCGATTGCTGCCTTGTGCATTGCACCCGTGTTGTTGGCAAAAGTACTTGGCAATATCACTGTTACTGTTGGCATGCATGCCGGCACGATTAAAGATGTGGAAAAAATGGGCGCGGCTCACGTCAATACCCAGCAAACAGAGGTTATCGCCGATAAACAGAATATGATTTTTACTACTCCATGCTACATGCTGCCTGCCACGATTTCCGACATTGCCGAGAGTGCAGATAATTTGATAGAAACTATTTTAGATAATATATAATATAGTATGAAAGGTATTATTCTGGCCGGCGGATCCGGAACACGGTTGCACCCCTTGACCTTGGCAATGAGCAAACAATTGATGCCCATTTACAACAAACCCATGATTTATTACCCGCTCTCAACCCTTATGTCCGCGGGAATTAATGAAATACTCATTATTTCTACGCCTACCGATTTGCCGCAGTTCGAGAGATTACTCGGCGATGGCACTCGTTTGGGCTGCCGTTTTGAATATGTAGTTCAAAATATACCCAACGGTTTGGCACAGGCTTTCGTGTTAGGGGCAGATTTTATCGGAAACGACAAAGTGGCATTGGTACTTGGTGACAATATTTTCTATGGTGGCGGGTTCGAAGATAATTTGCAAACCAACAATAACCCGATTGGTGGCGTTGTCTTTGCATATCACGTTTCCGACCCTGAAAGATACGGCGTTGTGGAGTTCGACGAAGAAATGAACGCCGTCTCTATCGAAGAAAAACCGAAAAGCCCAAAATCCAACTATGCCGTGCCGGGACTTTATTTTTACGACAATTCCGTTGTAGAAGTTGCTGCCAACGTAAAACCAAGTCAGCGCGGCGAATATGAAATTACAGACGTAAATCGCTACTATTTGGAACATAAGAATTTGAAGGTGTGTAAAATAGACCGCGGAACCGCTTGGTTAGACACCGGGACTTTCAAATCCCTGATTGACGCAACCCAATTCGTGCAAGTGGTGGAAGAACGTCAAGGTTTGAAAGTAGGCTGCATTGAAGAAGTAGCCTATAAAATGAAATTTATTGGCAGTGAACAATTAGTCAAAATTGCACAACCCCTTTTGAAAAGCGGCTATGGCGAGTATTTAATGAACTTAGTAAAATAGATAAAAAATAGTATAAATTAAATTTAATAATTATGAAAAATATTGTAGTAGGAATTGACTTTTCTCAAAATTCGATTAATGCGCTTCGTCATGCTGTTGCCGTTTCTTTAAAGACTAAAGCTAAAATACACATTGTTTGGGTTAAGACTCCCGGTGCGTCTAGCAAATTAGGCATTACCAATGATAAAACCATGATTAAAGTTGCGCAGGAAAAATTGGACGAATTGGTTCATTTGAGCAAAACTGAAGCTCCGAAGAGCGAAATTCACAGTATCATCCTCGAAGGGAAAGCCTTTTTGGAATTAACTCAATATGCGGGGAACCTTCCTGATTCCATGCTCGTTGTCGGTTCACACGGTGTTTCCGGATTTGAAGAAATGTTCGTGGGTAGCAACACCATGAAAATTGTCGGATTGTCCAAAGTTCCCGTACTTATTATTGGTAATAATGTTCAAATTAATAGAGATTTAACGAAAATATTAGCCCCGATAGATACAAGTTTTGAAACGCTACAAAAAATCAAAACTGCCATCAATTGCTGTAAGTACTTTGCAGCCAAGTTGATACTGTTGGGTGTATGCGCTCCGTGCAGTGTTGAAACAAAACATATTATCACCGTACAATTAAACCACGCCATTACAATGTGCGAAGCAGCCGGCATTAGATACTCAGCTTCTACCATTGATGTTCGTGGAATTTCATCGAAAGCTACTGTTGAATGGGCACGCAATGAAGACGTTAATTTAATGGTCATCATGAGAGAGGAAGAAGATGATATTTCCGCTTTCTGGCTCGGTAGCAATACTCGTCAATTAATGAATTATGCAACTATGCCACTATTAGTTATTCCTAATGTTAACCGTGCTCCTATTACAAAATAATTAGTTATGAGAAAAATCTTTATCTCTGTCATGGCATTATTGGCTATGACTCTCGGACAATTGTCGGCTTGTACCAATTTTATCATTACCAAGGGCGCAAGTGCCGATGGTTCTTGTATGGTTACATACTCTGCCGACTCCCATACTTTGTATGGCGAATTGTATTATACACCTGCTGCTGACCACCCCGCCGGCTCCTTCCGTGATATTGTGGAATGGGATTCAGGTAAGAAATTAGGTCAAATTCCTCAAATACCACACACTTACTCAGTAGTGGGAAATATGAACGAATACCAATTGGCAATCGGCGAAACGACTTATGGCGGTAGAGCCGAATTGGAAGGAACTCCCGGCTTAATAGATTATGGTTCATTGATTTATATTACCTTGGAACGTGCTAAAAATGCACGCGAAGCCATCAAAGTGATGAGCGAACTGCTTGAGGCTTATGGCTATTGCAGCAGCGGAGAATCGTTTTCCATTGTTGACCCCAATGAAGCTTGGATTTTTGAAATTATCGGCAAAGGTCCACAAATGAAAGATGCCAAGGGAAAAATCGTTAAAGGTTGGTCTAACGGTGCCGTTTGGGTTGCCCGCCGCATTCCCGACGGATATATTTCCGGTCACGCCAATCAAGCTAGAATCACTAATTTCCCCTTGAGAGACGGTAAAACATCCATTACATCAAAAGAAATTGATAAAGTATTTTTACCCGGAATAGAAACGGTTTATTGCGACGATGTCATTGCTTTTGCCAAATTAAAAGGATATTATCCACAAGATGGTGCCGATGCAAACTTCAGTTTCTGCGACGCTTTCGCTCCTTTGGATTTTAGTGGTGCCCGCTTTTGCGAATCACGCGTATGGATGGCTTTCTATCGCTGCTCTCCATCACAAATGGCTCAATATGAGGATTATGCACGTGGTGAAAATTTAAAAAACCGCTTCCCGCTTTGGATAAAACCCGACAAAAAAGTGACAGTGCAAGATGTTATGCAATTAATGCGCGACCATTTCGAAGGCACCTCCATGGATATGACCAAAGACTTGGGTGCCGGTCCTTTCGCCTGCCCTTATCGCTGGCGTCCGATGACATGGTCGTATGACGGAAATGATTATATCCACGAACGCGCCACCGCTACCCAACAAACAGGATTCTCCTTCGTCGCACAAGCCAGACCTAATCTGCCTAACGGCTTCGGCGGTATTCTCTGGTTCGGCGTTGATGATGCCGGCAGCAGTTGTTATATGCCGATGTTCTGCGGTATTATCAGACCACCCGCGGAACTGCGAGAAGGAAATGGCTCAATGACAGATTATTCCGCTACCTCCGCTTATTGGACTTTTACCAAAGTCAGCCAACTTGTCTATACCCGCTATTCCGATATGATTAAACACGTTAATCAACGCCAACAAGAAATCGAAACCGCTTTCGTGAATGATGTTCAAAATATGCAAAGTGAAATCATAGAACTATATAAAATAAATCCCTATCAAGCGCAACAACGCCTTACTGACTATTCCGCAAGCTGCGCCCGTAAAGTCTGTACCGAATGGAATCGCTTGTTCGAATATTTGTTGGTTAAATATAATGACGGCAACGTGAAGAAAGAGAATGAGGGCAGGTTCGTCAAAACCGATGTCGAAAAACCACAATGCGAAAGTCCCGACCATCCCGAATATTCTCAAAAATGGTACAAGATGATTGTTGATGATTGTGGGAACAATATCAAAGTAGTCAAATAAAATTTTTACATATTAATGCTGATAAATGTAAAAAACAAATTACTCTCATTAGAATCCCCAATCACAATGGGGATTCTAAATTATACCGAGGATTCATTTTACGATGGCGGGCGTTATTCATCGCAAACGCAATTGTTGAGGCAAACCGAAAAAATGATTTCCGCCGGTGTAACCATTATTGATATTGGAGTGGTTTCTACTCGCCCCGGTGCCAATGATGTCGATTCGGAAACCGAACTTTTCAAAGTTGAAAAATTGTTGAAACTTATTTTGCGCCATTTTCCGTCTGTTCTCGTTTCTGTTGATACGTGGAGGTCGGAAGTGGCATGCTTGGCAGTGGAACACGGTGCCGCCATCATTAATGATATTTCCGGCGGTACTTTTGACCCTAAGATGCCCGAAGTAATAGGAAAATTGCAAGTTCCCTATTGCTTGATGCACACCACTGCCCATCCGAAAACAATGCAGCAACAACTGCTCCTGCCGCCTACTATTCCACAAATGTTGCAATTCTTCGGGAAACAAATTGAACTTTTCCGACAAAACGGCTGTAAAGATATTATCCTTGACCCGGGTTTCGGTTTCGGAAAAACTTTGCAACAAAACTATTTTCTCCTAAATAATCTTTCGGCTTTTCAAATTTTTGGAGTTCCCATTTTAATCGGTGTTTCTCGTAAATCAATGATCTATAAATTGTTAGATATTACTCCCGAAGAAGCATTGAATGGCACTTCGATTTTGAACACGATTGCTTTGCTAAACGGAGCCAATATTTTGCGCGTTCATGATGTGAAAGAAGCTGAGGAAACAATCAAGTTGGTGCAACAACTTGAACTTTGCAGAAAAGAAATTATTGAAAATTGATCATGAAAAAAACATTTCTTCTTTGGGTAGCACTTTTGGCTATGTTTGCGAGTGTCATCGCACAGCCGCCCACTAATTATTACGGTACTGCAGTCGGCAAAAGCGGCAATCAATTGTTGATCGCTCTGCACGACATTATTGACGACCATACTTCTGTCTCTTATGACCAGCTGTGGATATCTTTCCGTACGACCGATGACAAGCCATCGGGCAAAGTGTGGGACATCTATTCCGACATTCCCAACGGAACACCCTACTACGAATTTACTTTTGTCAGTGACCAATGCGGAAACTATTCCGGCGAAGGAGATTGTTATAACCGCGAACACAGTGTTCCGAAAAGTTGGTTCGGAGACGCGTATCCGATGTATTCCGATTTGTTTCACCTTTATCCGACAGATGGTTACGTCAATAACCGCCGCGGAAATAATCCGTTAGGTGAGGTAAGTTCTCCCACTTGGACAAGTACCAACGGTTCCAAGGTGGGCAATAATACCTACCCGGGCTACTCCGGCACCGCGTTTGAGCCCATTGACGAGTACAAAGGCGACTTGGCAAGAAGTTATTTCTATATGAGCGTTCGTTATTCCGATGAAAATTTGGGACAGGAAACCAATTCCATGTTTCAGGGGTCGGAACTGAAAAGCTGGGCATTGGCAATGTTGATGGAGTGGCACGAAGAAGATCCCGTCAGCCAAAAAGAAATTGACAGAAATAATGAGATTTACACATCCATTCAGCACAACCGAAATCCTTTCATCGATTGCCCGGAATTGGTAGATCAGATTTTCGGTTCAGGTTCTTCAACTCCGTGGTACCCAACGTGTGTAGATTTTGATACGACTTCCATTTCAAACCATGCGTTATCAGAAATAGTATGCCGGATTTTTCCCAATCCTGCTCGAAATAAGGTAATGATTGATGCCGGCAACAATGTCTTGAAGGAAATCGGAATTTATGACCCCACCGGGAAACTCATTCGACAAATGGATGCAATTGAAAATAATGTTTTATCTATTGACATAAATTCCTTAACGAAAGGATTTTACATACTTATCGTAAGGGTAGGAGAAAGAACGGAAATTCATAAATTAATGGTTTATTAATATGGCAGTTATTAGAATTACGAAGCAATTTTCTTTTGAGATGGCACATGCCCTCATGCATTATGACGGACTTTGCAAAAATATTCACGGACACTCCTACCGAATGGACGTAACCGTGCAAGGAACGCCCGAAACAGACCAAGAATCTCCTAAAAACGGAATGATTATGGATTTTCGAGATTTGAAACGCATGATTAATCGCGTGATTATTGATGTGGTTGACCACGCCCTTCTCCTCTGCGAAAATAGCAGTCCCGAATTGGTTCACCAACTCCGACTAAATTATGATAAAATTCTATTGGTAACCTATCAACCCACAACCGAAAACCTTCTTTCCGACTTTGCAGAAAAAATCCAATCAAACCTCCCCCCCCATATCCAACTTTTTTCTATTCGTCTGCGCGAGACCGATAGCTCTTTCGCCGAATGGTTTGCCGCCGATAACCAGTGATTTTCTCTTTTTCATTTCATTCACATTCCACTGTTTAAAAAAAAAGATAAAAAATAAAAAAAATGTGTGGAAATCAGAAAAAAATTCCTATTTTTGTCAGATTTTAGATTGTGATAAAAATTTCTAAGATTATTGAACATATTTTATGATAAAGAATTGAAAATCAAATAAATAGAAAATAGAGAAAAAATTAATAACATAACTTAAATTATTATTTATGAAAAAGTTTCACACTTTTAAGCCCCAAAGCTTCGAATTATTAACCGGTTTGCGAAGTTTTCTTGCTGTTACACTTATGGTTGTAATGGCTTTGGGCAATGTTAAAGCTGGAGAAATTACCCACGTGTTTACCACAACGTCCGGCAGCATAAATGAGCAAATCTCATTTACAACCGCGAAAAACAGTTCGCAAACGGCACCCGCTTCAACTCCGACTTGGGAACAGTTAAGGTTGTATTATGCCAATAATGGCGATGGCGGTTCTTGTACGTTAGACATTGCAGACGGCTATGTTATTACGGGACTAACAATCTTTGCTAGGGTATCTTACACTCCTACGTGTAACTACAGTGTTGATGGAGGAGGTAATGAAACTGCTACTTTGTTGGGAACACAATATACAATTAGTGATATTTATGCAGCTGAAAGTCTCACTTTTCAGAATGGCAATACAACGAATACACAGTTGCGTGTTGATTCAATCAAAATCACTTACAAACAAATCTGCTATATGCCAACCGGTTTGCAAGTGAGCAACGTTGGCAGCACCGATGCTTCGTTGCGTTGGATAAAAGGAGGAACAGAAACCAATTGGCAAATGAACTTGAACGGTAACGTGAGCGATTTGACCGGTGCTTTCGTTGATAACGATACCGTTACTTACAATCTGTCGGGTTTAAATATTCATGCACCTTACCAAGTGGCGGTCAATGCTGCTTGCGCTCCCGATAATTTGAGTTCATGGTCTGATACGGTTGATTTTACAACAATTTGTCCGGTTTATTCAACCACTTTAACAGATGTTTCTATCTGCGAAGGTGATGTTTATCCATTTCACGGGCAAAATATTACGGTTACCGGTGATTATGAGGCACTCTTGACTAGTTCTACCGATTGCGATAGTACCCTTTATCTTCATGTGGAAGTTATTCCCATTCCCGTAAACACCCTTCCCATTCAAACCATTTGTGAAGGGGAAAGTTACTTATTTGGTGGCGAAGAACTGACGACTGCCGGTACTTATCGCGATACAATAACCACCTTGCCTTGCGATAGTATTGTGATACTGGCACTCGAAGTTTTACCTAAAGCAGTTCTCAATATGACCGAGTATATTTGTGAAGGTCAATCTTTTACTTTTGACGGAGTTGACCTCACGGTTGGCGGCAATTATACGCAAACCTTAACCGGTGGAGCTGCTAACAGTTGCGATTCTGTTACCAACCTGACCTTAATCGTAAAACCCGTTTCTGTTGTAAACATGAATGTTTCCATTTGCGAAGGCAGCGGATATGATTTTAACGGACTTATGCTGACTACTGCCGGTGATTACCATGATACTTTAGTTGCCGCCAATGGTTGCGACAGTATCGTGAACCTCACCATGACAGTCAATTCGGTTTATTCACACGTTGATGAAAAAACAATCTGCTCCAATGAATTACCATATACTTATGTTGATACCACATTTGAGGTCGGTACCGTTTCAGACGTATATGATATATATTTTACTTCGGTACACGGATGTGACAGTGTGGTTGCCTTGACGCTGAATGTAAAACCTGTTCCCGATACCGTTATCTTAGATGAGACTATTTGTCAAGATGGTACTTATGATTTTTATGGTACGCCACAGACAACCGCCGGTGTTTATCATCATACGCTGATTGCTGCCAATGGTTGCGACAGTGTGGTTGAATTAAGATTAACTGTTAATCCGACTTATGCCGGCACAGATACAATTTATGTTTGTGCTAATAGTTATCCAATTCATTATGAAGGAAATACATTTACAGATGCCGGTGATAAAACGATACATCTAACCTCTGTATTGGGCTGTGACAGTGTCATCACTTTGACGATTATTGAACACCCGACTTATGCACTTGCAGAAGATATAATTATTTGTGCAAGTGAATTACCTTACAATTATCATAATCTAATAAATTTTGAAACCACCGGTATTTATACGATGACATTCAATACGGTTGATGGTTGCGACAGCATCGTTAACGTCAATTTTACCGTTAATCCGATTTATAATTTTAACGATACCGTTGTCGTTTGTTCCGGTGATCTTCCACAAGTTTATCATGGAAGAACTTTTGACGAAGCAGCAACCAGCGGTGATTATCACATTAGTTTTGAATCCGTTGACGGTTGCGATAGCATCATTGACTTGAACCTTACCGTTAATCCGTCTTATGAATTTACCCACGAACCTATCGTAGTTTGCGATAATCATTTACCTGTAATAATTGGTGACAGTGCATTTAATGCTTCCGGTGATTACGAAGTACATTTCACTTTGCCTACCGGCTGTGATAGTTTGGTAAGAGTAAATATTACGGTGAATCCGACTTATCATACTTATGATGCCGTTTCTATTTGCGAATTACCCTATATTTATAATAACCAACACACTTTTGGTGCAGACACCACCGTGACTGGTAATTATGATGTACTTTTTGCTACCGCAAACGGTTGCGACAGCATCGTTACGCTTGCTTTAACCGTTAATCATAATTATCATACTTTTGATACGGTTACTATATGTAATAATATATTACCTTTATTTACCTATAATGATGGCAGTTCATTCGATGCTGCCGGTGATTATGAAATACATTTCATTTCAGCTACAAATTGTGATAGTTTGGTTAGCCTTCATTTGATCGTTAATCCTACTTATCAACATACTGACGTGGTTACGATTTGTGAAGATATGTTGCCTTATCATTATGGTGACAGCATATTTACCGTTGCCGGTGTTTATGATGTTCACTTTACTTTGCCAACCACTTGCGATAGTTTGGTAACACTTACTTTGAACGTTAATTCTATTTATCATCATACCGACGAAGTTACGGTTTGTGATGTTGACCTTCCTTATTCTTATGGTGACAGCACATTTACTGCCGCCGGTACGTATGATGTTCATTTTAACACGACAAATTCTTGCGATAGTGTTGTAACCCTTACACTCAACGTGAACTCTAATTATGTTGGGGTAGATACCACCAGAATATGTGTTACCGAGCTACCTTATGAGTATCCAAATACTTCATCTTATGCTCACGAAAACTACATATTCCCCGAAGGAACCGTTACCGGCACTTATCCGATACACTTAACTTCTGTTGACGGTTGCGATAGTTTGATTAACCTTTATTTGGAAGTGAATCCGATTTATAATCATACGGACGCAGTTACGATTTGCGATTCCGAACTTCCATACAACTACAACGACATACAAACTTTCGGTGTTGGTACAATTTCAGGAACTGTTACCTTCCCGCTTCATTCGGTTAGCGGATGTGACAGTACCGTTACCCTAACCTTAACGGTTCATCCGACTTATGCGGTATCGGTTGCTGCTGAAATTTGCGGTGGTGATACTTATACTATTCATGCCGGAACGGAATTTGAAAGAAATCTGACAATTGCGGGAATCTATATTGACACTTTGAAAACCATTCATCAATGTGATAGTATTGTTACCCTCACTTTGACGGTTCATGAATTGCCGAATGTTCAAATTGTTTCTGTCGGAAATGTTTGCAACGGCGAATCTATTATTCTAACAGCTACAGGCATTGACACGTATAATGCTTTGATGGAAGAAGACTTCACGACTATGGGCGGTGCCAACAATTCCGAATACGGTGCATTGGCAAGAATTCCCAACGGCACTTTGACTAATTTCCCGACGGTCAACTATGTTTATCCGGCGGGTGGTGCTATCAGATTAGGCTCCTCCACACGTACCGGCTCTATGACCTCCGTTGTAATGGATTTGTCACAACCGTTTACCATTATCATGGGAGTTAAAGGTTGGAAAGATAACGATGGCACCATTCGTGCTACCGTTGGAACCCAAACCCAAACGATCACTGCTCCTCAGTTTGCTACTTGGGCAAACGGCGGTTTTACCGAAATAGCTACAAACTTCAACGCTGCCACGACTAATTCAACACTGACATTAGCTACCGTTAATGGACATTCGGCTGCTTATATTGATTACATCTATGTTGTTCCTACTGCTTCTTTACGTTACAGTTGGAATACCGGTGAAGTTACTTCTCACATTTCTGTATCACCGGTTGTTGAAACAGAATATACCGTTGTTGGAACCGATGAAAACGGTTGTGTAAACAGCGCTTCTACTACCATTACCGTTAATCCTACATACAACCATACCGTTGATGTAGCCGTTTGCGATAATGAAGTTCCTTATTATCATAATGGTCGTTTGACCGGTTCAGTTACAGGATCTTATATCTTGAACTACTTGTTGATGACGGGTTGCGATAGTACCGTTACTGTAAATCTGACCGTTAATCCGACTTATGACATGAATGAAACGGTTACTATTTGTGAAAGCGAATTGCCTTATACATATACTGATGGTGCAACCGTATTTACCGCTGCCGGTATCCAAGATATCCTTTTCTCTACTGTAAACGGCTGCGATAGTTTGGTTCACGTTACTTTAATTGTGAACCCTACCTATAGCGTAAATGCTACCGAAATTATTTGTGCAAGCGAATTACCATACACTTATGGCGATGCACGTAATCATACTGAATTTGTAGCTGGTACGATTAGTGGTACTTACCCGATTCATTTTACTACCGTGAACGGTTGCGATAGTTTGGTTACCTTGGAATTGACGGTTAATCCTACTTATTCTACAGCCGATGAACTTACCATTTGTGCAAGTGAATTGCCCTTTACTTATGGCGATGCACTTCATCAAACTGTATTTGCAGTGGGGTCCGTTAGCGGTATTTACCCAATTGGTTTCTCTACCGTAAACGGTTGTGATAGTGTTGTTACGTTAAACCTGACGATTAATCCGACTTATGATATGAATGAAACGGTTACTATTTGTGACAGTGAGTTGCCGTATACATACACTGATGGTGCAACAGTATTTACTGCTGCGGGTACGCAAGATATCCCTTTCACTACTGTAAATGGTTGCGACAGTTTGGTTCACGTTACTTTAATTGTCAATCCTATTTATAATGTTAACGTTACCGAAGTTATTTGCGAAAGTGAATTACCCTATACTTATGGCGATGAAACTAATCATCACGAATTTGCAGTTGGTACGATTAGCGGTACTTACCCGATTCAATTCACTACCGTGAACGGTTGCGATAGTTTGATTACCTTAGAACTGACGGTTAATCCGTCTTATAGTCACGCTGATGCAGTGACCATTTGTGTGAATGAATTGCCTTACACTTATGGCGTTGCTCCGTATGATACGACTTTCGATGAAGGAACAACCACCGGTAATTATCCGATTCATTTCACATTGCCTACCGGTTGTGACAGTATCATCGACCTTGCTTTGACGGTTAATGACGTCAATGCTTGTTCATTTGTAATTGACGCTACTGCCGATGACAACGGAACCATTACTCCTCAAGGCGCACAAACCGTTGCTCACGGCTCAAGTGCTACTTTCAACATTACTGCAAACACTTGCTATTATATCAACGAAATCTTGGTTGACGGTGCCGCTATCATTATTACCGATCCGACCACGATGAGTTACACTTTCGACAGTGTACACGTTAATCATACAATTGCTGCTACTTTTGCAAATTATCAATATAATATGACCTCCACCGCCAACGGAAACGGAACAGTATCCGCTGATGTTGTTGATTGTGGAGTTAATTATGATTATGTAATAACTGCCAATCATGGTTATCACATTGATTCAATTTATGTTGATGGTGCTTTGTTGCAACAATTTGCAGATGAAAACACAGATACCTATACGCATATATTAATCAATGTTACTGCTAACCATCATGTTGATGCTTATTTTGCTATCAATCATTATACAGTTAATACAACTACTGAAGGAATGGGAACGGTTTCCGTTCTTGGCGATTCAGTTGTAAGTTTCGATGAAAGTATCACTTACATCATTACTCCTCGACCTTGTCAAAATATTGTTGATGTTACCGTGAATGGTGTTAGTATGATCGGTGAAGTTGCTGGTAATGTATTCACATTGTCTAACATTCAAGAAGATGCAGCGGTTATCTTTACCTTTGATACGATTGAATATGTAATGGGCGCCCTCGTTGCCGGCAACGGTTTTGGTACAATTTCTACCGGTTTTGGACTTTGTGGTCAAAGCTACACTTATACCATCACTGCTGATGAAGGTTCTCATATTTCATACATTCGCTTAGGATCGGGCGTTTCTACTTACAGCGATGAAAGTGTTACCTCTGATTTGCGTATTGTATTGTTAATTGCTCACGATACCAACATTTATGTTACCTTTACTTTAAACAAACAACATGTTACTGCTTCTGTAATAGGTGGTAACGGAACTATTGCTCCGACTGACACCATCGTTGATTACGGAACTACCGCCACCTTGGCTGTTAATGCAGACGCTGCAAACGGTTATGCAATTGAAACTATCACTTGCGGTGACAGTGTTCTTACATTCACAGATAATACGACATCTTATAACTACGATGTTGTCAGCGTTACTTCCGATACTGCAGTTGTAGCTACATTCGCTTTGCGTGAGTACACCATTGATGTAACTGCCGGTGTCAACGGTACTATTACTCCTGACGATACTCTAATCACTTATGGCGGCGATGCACACTATACAATTACCGCTGACCCGTGCTACGCAATTACCTCACTTACGGTTGATGGTGTTAACGTTGCAATTACTGATCCCGCGACCATGACTTATGATTTCACTAATGTTATTGACCATCATACTCTCAATGCCGAATTTACCATTCTTACTTATAACATGACTTCTGCTGCATCTGCTAACGGTACGGTTTCTCCTTCAGAAACTGTAAATTGCGGTTCAGACTTTACTTATAATGTGGAAGCTGATGCCGGCTATCATATTGCTAACATTGTTGTTGATGGTGTTACGACGATCTTCTTAAATAATGAAGTTACTTTCGACACGACTTTCACTAATATCACAGCTAACCACAGTTTAGAAGCTACTTTTGTAATCAACGGTTTTACGGTTACCGCTACTGCTGATGCCAACGGAACCATTACCCCTGACGGAGATTCTATTGTAAACTACGGTGACAATGTTCTATATACCGTTGCTCCTAATGCTTGCTACCATTTGGCTGACTTAACCGTAAACGGGACTTCTGTTATTGCTGATATGGTTGGTAATACTTATACCTTAAATAATGTTGTTGCCGATGCTACCGTTGAAGCTACTTATGCTATCAATACTTATCAAATGTCGGCTACTTACGATAATACATTAGGTACTGTTTCCGAAGCTATTGCTGATTGCGGCGATAGTTATACTTACACCATTGCTGCCAACGAAGGTTATCATATCGAATCTTTGATAATAAACGGTGTTACAACTACTTATGGCAACAATAGCGATGTGAACGCTACTTTTACCATTGAAGATGTTCAAAATGATACGACTTTATTTGTAAACTTTGCTATTAATACCTATACAGTTACTACTATTATAACGACCGGTCAAGGTGATGTTACTCCGGCTACAGCTACCGTTAATCACGGTGATGACCTTACTTTAACGGTTACTGCCGATGCTGCTAACGGTTATCACATTATGTCAATCACTTGCGGTGCCGATGTTGTAAACTATGGCAATAACACTGATTTGACAGCTGATTATACCATTAACAACATTACATCTGATACCGTTCTGTCTGTTGCATTCGGTTTAGATGGTCACTTGATTACTGTTATTAACAACGGCAATGGCAATGTTATTCCGGTTGATACTACCTTAACCCATGGCGATGACGTTACCTTCACGCTTACGCCGGATGATTGCTACTACATTGGTGAAGTATTGGTTGATGGTGCATTAGCTACTATTGATGGTGATTCTACCGCTGCTACTTTTACTTTTGACAGTGTTGTAGTACCTCACACCATTGAAGTTACTTTCAATATATATCAATATGCAATGACTTCAGATGCTTACGGTCATGGTACAGTCAATTCCGCTGTTGTAAACTGCGGTTCCGATTTTGATTATATCGTTGAAGCTGAAGAAGGTTATCACATTCATACCATTTTCGTAGATTATGTTTCCGATACTTTATTCCAAAATCAGGAAGCTACTTATACTTATTCAATGACTGACATTCGTGCTAATCATAATTTGATTGCCGACTTTGAAATTAATCAATACGTAGTTAGCGCAGTCGCCGGTGCAAATGGTACCATTTCTCCGATTGCCGATTCTGTTGTTAATCATGGGGATGTCATTACTTATACGATAACACCGGATCCTTGCTATTATGTTGCTGGCCTTACCGTTAATGGTGTTAGCGTATTAGACCAAATGGTTGGAAACCAATTTACACTTGCTGCGATTGCCGCTACTACTACCGTCGAAGCTACCTTCGCAATTTATGAATATGTAATGGCTGCTAACATCACCGGTGTTGGTTCCGTTTCAGATTCCATAATTAATTGTGGTACGGATTATACTTATAATATCGAAGCCGGTGTTGGTTATCACATTCAAACTGTAGAAATCGGCGGTGTTACATCTACTTATGGCACTAACGATGACATAAGTGCAACCTTTACTGTAGCTAATGCTTCTCAAGATACTACTTTGAACGTTGTATTTGCTATCAACGGTTACCAAGTTACTACTGCAGTTGCTGCCGGTCAAGGTTCATTCTCACCTGCCGACACGATTATTAATCACGGCGACGATGTTACTATCGATGTTATTGCTGATGTAGCGAACGGTTATCACGTTCAAAGCATTGTTTGTGGAACTGATACTGTTCTTTATGGTAACAATACCGATGTGAATGTTCCTTATACTATTTATAATGTAGTTAGCGATACGAATATTTCTGCAACCTTTGAATTGAACAATTACACAATTACCGCTTCTAACGGTGCAAACGGAACGATCAATCCTGTTGGCGATACCGCAGTTCTCTTCGGCGATATTGTTACTTATACCATTACACCGGATGCTTGCTACTACATCAGCGAAATCTTAGTAGATGGTGTTGCCACTGTTATTGCAGATACCACCGGAACCACTTATACTTTCAATGCTATTGATAATGACCACACTATCGAAGCTAACTTTGCTATTTATCAATATAATATGACTTCTATAGCAAATGGAAACGGAACCGTTACCGATTCAGTTATTAATTGCGGCGACGATTATACTTACACCATTATCGCTGACGAAGGTTACCATATCATTGATGTTTATGCAGATGGCGTTTTAGATACCACTTTTGCTAATCAAGAAGCCAACTATACTTATTCATTTACCAACATTACTGCTCACCACAATGTAACCGTTAACTTTGGTATTAATCATTACACGATTACGGCCACTGCCGGTGCAAACGGAACAATTAATCCTATTGGTGATTCTATCGCTACTCATGGTCAAGATTTGGTTTATACCATTACACCGGATCATTGCTACTTCATTCAAGATGTTTTAGTTGATGGCGTTAGCGCAATGACAGACTTGGTTGGAACTGTTGATGGTGCCACTTATACTTTTACCGCTATTGATGGTCCTCACACGATTGATGTTGCTTTCGAAATGTATCAATACACGATGGCTGCCGCCATTACCGGTAATGGAATCGTTAGCGATTCAGTTATCAACTGCGGAACTAACTACACTTATCAAGTTGAAGCCGGTGTTGGTTACCACATCGAAACCATCCAAATTGGCGACTCTACGGCTACTTTCGGTAACAATACCGATGTAACCACCACATTTGATATTATCAATGCACTTCAAGATACTACTTTGAATGTCTTATTCGCTATCAATACTTACCACGTTACAACGCTTGTTGCCACCGGTCAAGGACAATTTACCCCTGCCGACACTGTAGTTGATCATGGTCAAAATGTTACTTTCACTATTGACGCGGATGCAGCAAATGGTTATCATATTGTTGATGTTACGTGCGGCGCAGATTTAGTTGCTTACGGAGATAATGCAGACATTACAACTGCTTACACCGTTTACAACATTGTTTCCGATACAATGGTAAGTGCCAACTTCGCATTGAATACTTACAATATCGTTGCTACCGAAGGTGCTAACGGTCACGTTACTCCGCTCGGAACGTCAGTGATTACTCACGGTGATAATATTACCTACACCATCACACCGGATGTTCCTTGCTACTATATCAGTGAAATCTTGGTTGACGGTGCCGCTATTACCATTGATGATATCACAGGTACTACTTACACTTTCAACAACGTAGTTGATCATCACACCATCAGTGCCTCCTTCGAAATTTATCAATACAATATGACCTCCAATGCTTATGGCAATGGTACAGTTTCTTCCGCTGTTGTCAACTGCGGAACCGACTATACTTATAACATTGCCGCTGCTTATGGTTATCATATTGATTATGTAATTGTTGATGGCGTTTTAGATACCGTATTCAATAATCAAGAAGCTAATTACACTTACACCTTCACAAATATTTTGGCACATCATAATGTAGATGCTTACTTCTCTATCAACCATTACGACATCGTTTCTACCACAACTGCTAATGGAACGATTGCACCGCTTGGTACTACTACTTATTCTCACGGCGACAATGCTACTTATACCATTACTCCGGATGCTTGCTACTTTATCACCGAAATCTTGGTTGACGGTGCTGCTATTGCAATCAACGATATTACCGGAACTGCTTACACATTTACCAACATTGTTGGTCCTCATTCCATTGACGTTGCTTTTGATATCTATCAATACAATATGACTTATACTCAAAATGCCGGCGGAATTGTTACTCCTCTTGCTGTTCCTACCGTTGTTAGTTGCGGTACAAATTACACTTATAGCGTAACTGCCAATACCGGTTATCATATTGAAAGTCTGACCTTAGATGGTGTTACTACTATTTACGGTAATAACAACGACACCCATGTTGATGTTAATATCAACGGGGTTAGTCACGATACCCATTTAGATGTTGTATTTGCTATCAATACTTATACCATTGACGTTACAACGATCGGTAGCGGAACAACCACTCCAAGCGATACAGTTGTGGATTATGGTACGACCATTACTTATAACGTAAATGCGGATCATGGTTATCATATCACTGACGTACTTGTTGATGGAGTTTCTGTCGGAACATTCGGCAATCGTGAAGATACCGCTTTCGTTTATACATTTACAAATGTTGTTGATGACCACACTTTGGTTGCTCAATTTGAAATTAGCCAATACACCATTACAGCCACTGCCGGTGCAAACGGAACCATTATGATGCAGGGTGTTACGACTATCAACTACAACGAAGACGTTCTTTATACTATCTCTGCTAACATGGGTTATCATATCAATACCATTATTATTGACGGTGTGTTAGATACCACTTTCACTCACAATGAAAGTTTGTATGTTTACACATTTGAAAATGTAGATGCAGACCATACCATCGCCGTTGATTTCACGGTCAATACTTACGATGTTGATGTTACTGCTATTGGAAACGGTACGATTACCCCAGGTGACACCACTTTGAATTATGGCGACGACATCACTTATATTTTCACTCCTAATATAGGAAGCGAAGTTGTTAGTGTGACCGTTAATGGTCAAGAACTCGGCGCATTTGATTCTTACACAATTAGCAACATCGCTTATGATTATACAATTGAAGTTGTATTTGGTGACATTACTTACCATTTGGAAGCTAATGCTTATGGTAATGGTACCATAACACCTGCCGATACAACCGTTGGTTATCTCGGAACGGTTGTTTATACCTTGACTCCTGAAACCGATTGCTATGAAATTTCAGAAATCTTAGTTAATGGTGTTTCTTACCTCACAAATGCCGCTTTCGATGCTATTGCCAATACTTTGACATTAAACAACATTGCAGATGATATGCTCATTCAGGCTTACTATCAAGTTAAGACTTACACTGTAGCCGCTTCTACTACCGTTGGTGCTACCATCACTGAAACAGGCGTTTACAACTGCGGTTCTGACGTTGTTTACAATATCACCGTTGATGATTGCTACAATATGGATTCAGTGGTAGTTGATGGCGTTGTGGTTGCTAATACAACCACCATTACTTTCAATGACATTGATGCTAACCATACGATTGACGCTTACTTCAGCATCAAGACCTTTACCGTTACTTCTTCTGTTAATAATATTGCTTTTGGAACGATTACCGCTACCAATACTTTCAACTGCGGTGAAACACCGACTTACACCATTACTCCTGCAACCGGTTATCATATTGTATCTGTATTGGTTGACGGCGTTGATCTTGGTGCAATCGATTCATACACATTCACTGCTTTGGACGCTGACCATACCATTCATGCTATCTTCGCTATCAATACTTATACTCTCACTTCTACCGCTAATACCGGCGTTACAATTGCTCCGATCGAAGGTGATACCATTGTAGATTATGGTACTAATTTAACTTACACATTCACTGTGGATATTTGCTACACCATTACCGATGTAATTGTTGATGGAAATAGTGTTGGCGCAGTGAATACTTATACATTTACTGCTATTGATGCTAATCATACCATTTCTGTATTGACGACCGTAAATACTTACGCAATCGTTGCTACGGTTAATGGCGTTGGTGGTACGATTACCCCTGCCGGCACCACTAATGTTGATTGTCAAGGAAGTCAAAACTACACCATTGCCGCTTCTAACGGTTATTATATTGAATCCGTTCTTGTTGATGGTATTGCTCAAGGCGCAATCATTAGTTACAACTTCAGCGCTGTTACTGCTAATCACACGATTGAAGTGACTTTCGCTCCTTATGATTCACTGGAATACACCATTACTTCTTCAGCCGCTATCAACGGAACCATTACTCCGCTTGGCGTTACTACCGTATTCCATGGGGGCAATCAAAGCTACGTAATCACACCGGATCCGATGTATGAAATTGATTCCGTATTAGTTGATAATATTTATGTGGGCAATGTTTCTTATTATAACTTTGCTAATGTAACTGCAAATCATACTATTCACGCTATCTTTACCGCTGCTACTTGTCCCGCTCCAACCAATCCTTACGAATCTAACATTACTGATACTTCAGCTACTTTGAATTGGGGTGATGTACAAGCTAATTCTTACACGATTCGTTACAAAAAGGCTGATGATATTACATTCACTGAAATCCAGGGAATCACCACTAATAGCTTTGTTTTGAACGGATTGGAAGAAGCTACTACTTATGTATGGAGCGTTAAATCGGTTTGTATTGATAATGTTGCCGAAAGCAATTGGACTTCTCAAAGAACATTTGTAACGCTTGACGCTATCGATACCACAGGTATTCAAGATATTACCATCGAAACTATCAATGTTTACAGCTATGGTAACAACATCTACGTTCAAAATAACACACAACAACAAATCAAAGAAGTTCAAGTATTTGATATGTACGGACGTATGATTTACACAGGTAAAGCAATTAGTAATCCTGAAGTTATCAGCATCCAAGCTGCTACCGGAAATTATATTGTCAGAATAATTAGCGACAAACAAGTCGGCAGTTATAAAGTCAATATTATGCAATGGTAACCGTTTGTACTAATAACCAAAGGGACTATCATTCGATAGTCCCTTTTTTTTGTTATAAGCCGATTCATTTCTATATTATCTTATGTATATGTCTGTTTTTTTGATGTGGAAATTGCTTTATATTCATTACTATACACATGTAACAAAGTCGTTACATTAATATTTTATTGCTTTTCGGTAAATAATGATTTATACTTTCAAAATGTTGTAATGCGGTGGCGTTCTACCCCGTAGGATTCGTATTTTTTGAATGTATGTTTCGTAAACATGGAATGGGGCGTATCTACGACACGTTCATATTATGTTCTGCGGTTATTTCTACCAAACTGTCGTTGCTACGGGACTTTGATGGACGGCCGGATCGTAATAGGAATTAAAAACGAGAAAATCGAAATTATATATTAGAAAAAGAGAAACATAATGCAATTGAATAGAACCATGTCCTATAGGGGGACAAACGCTTGGTAATACTTTTGGTGATTGAAAGTGGTTGATAGGGTGGGTCATAAAAAAAACTCCGCTGATGTGGACGGAGTTTTTTTAAAAAATCGGAGCGGTAAACGGGGTTCGAACCCGCGACCTAAAGCTTGGGAAGCTTTCACTCTACCAGCTGAGCTATTACCGCCAATCGGGCGCAAAATTACAATAATATTTTGATGACTGTCCAAAAATCAAAGAAATTTTTATTATTTTTTCAACACTATGTATATATGACAAAATAATGTATATTTGCAAACTTTTTGAAGTATAATATTCAGTAAAGGTGTTGGGAGTGAAGTATGGTTATATTTATATGAGAGTCAATGGGTTATAAAAAATATTTGTATATAATATTTTTTTATAACGGTAAATAGGAATGGGTAAAAAGCTTCGAAAAGTTTCAAAAAAGGAAAAAAGAAACGATAAATAAAAAGAATTATTCAAGATGAAAAAGATAGTAAATTATTTTAAAGAGACGTATGACGAGTTAGCACACAAAGTAACTTGGCCTACGGCGAAAGATCTTCAAAATAGTGTTGTGGTCGTATCCGTAGCTTCCTTAATTATTGCGTTAGTCGTAATGGTAATGGATTGGATTTTCAACACGGGAATGACATTGATGTTCCCTGCTGCATAATTTATTTTGGATAATCATAGTTGGTATTAAACATCAACAATTTAAGTATGGCAGAAATAGAAAGAAAGTGGTATGTAATCAGGACGGTTACAGGAACCGAAAAGAAGGTGAGGCAGAATATTGAAAGTGAGATAGAAGCTTCGCATATTAAGGATTTTGTTACCCGCATTCTGATTCCGTCTGAAAAGATTTACCAAATGCGCAATGGTAAGAGAGTAAGTAAAGAGCGTAATTATTTTCCGGGTTATATTTTCGTTGAGGCGATGCGCTTGGGAGAGGTATTACACGTTTTATTGAACATACCGGGCGTTTTGGGCTTTGTAGGCTGCAAGCATAAGACTGATATTCCGACGGCGTTACGTCCTGCCGAAGTTACCCGCATGTTAGGGAAGGTCGATGAGTTGTTAGAACAAGATGAGACCTTTGCTCCCCCCTTTATTGTAGGTGAGGAAATTAAAGTAATTGATGGTCCGTTCAACACTTTTAACGGTATAATTGAAGAAATCAATGCCGAAAAAAAGAAGCTGAAAGTCATGGTGAAGATTTTCGGTCGTAAAACTCCTCTCGAACTAAGTTTTATGCAAGTTGAAAAGGTATAGTTGCCGACTAAACAATAGTTACAAAATCAAAAAAAAGAAAAAATGGCAAAAGAAGTAGCTGGACTTATTAAGTTACAAATCAAGGGAGGTGCCGCCAATCCGTCACCGCCGGTAGGACCTGCATTAGGTTCTAAAGGGGTGAACATAATGGAATTTTGTAAGCAGTTTAATGCTCGTACCCAAGATAAAGGGGGAAAAATTATCCCTGTTATCATCACTGTTTACAAAGATAAATCGTTTGATTTTATCGTAAAAACACCTCCGGTTGCAGTACAGTTAATGGAAGCAACCAAAGTTCAAAAAGGATCGAAAGAACCGAACCGCAACAAAATAGCCACCATTTCTTGGGACCAAGTCAGAGAGATTGCCGATGGCAAAATGGCTGACTTGAATTGCTTCACTACCGAATCGGCGATGTCGATGGTAGCCGGCACCGCAAGAAGTATGGGTATCGTTGTGAAAGGTGGCACAAATCCTTTTGAAAATAATTAATAATCAAGTAATAAACAAATTAAGATGGCTAAAATATCAAAAAAACGCAAAGAAGCACTTGCAAAATTTGATAAGACCAAAGTTTACCCTTTAACCGAAGCCGTTGATATCATCAAAAACATCACTTATACAAAATTTGATGCTTCTTTTGATATAGATGTGCGCTTGGGTGTGGATCCTCGAAAAGCCAACCAAATGGTAAGAGGTATCGTCACCCTGCCCCATGGCACAGGAAAAGTGGTAAGAGTATTGGTACTTTGTACTCCTGAAAAGGAAGAAGAAGCAAAAGCTGCAGGCGCCGATCACGTAGGTTTGGAAGAATACATCGAAAAGATTAAAAAAGGATGGACTGACATAGATGTAATCATTACCATGCCAAGTGTAATGCCCAAAATTGGTGCGTTAGGTAAAATATTAGGTCCCCGTGGCTTAATGCCTAACCCGAAAGCCGGTACCGTAACCATGGATATCGGAAAAGCAGTTGCTGATGTAAAAGCCGGTAAAATAGATTTTAAAGTGGACAAATACGGTATCATCCATACCGGAATCGGTAAAGTAAACTTTACCACCGATCAATTGGCAGACAACGCCAAGGAAATGATGTCCACCATCATGAAATTGAAACCGACTGCTGCAAAAGGAACGTACGTAAAAAGCATCTACCTCTCTTCAACAATGAGTCCCGGAGTGCAAGTTGATGTTAAATCGGTTACATTATAAATTAAAAGCTGAATTAGAATGAAAATAGAACAAAAAAGTCAAATTATTGACGCTATTGCAAAGGATTTAGCTACCTATCCGAATGTATATGTAACGGATATTTCCGGATTCAGCGTAGAAACTGTAAACCAATTGAGAAGATTGTGTTACCGCCGCGACATTAAATTAAAAGTGGTAAAAAATACCCTTTTAAAACGCGCCATGGACCAATCCGAATTGGATTACTCGGAAATCTATCCGGCATTAGCAGGTACCACTTCTATCATGCTGTCCACAACGGGAAACGCACCGGCAAGACTTATCAAAGAATTCCGTGCAAAAAACAAAAAACCGTTAATCAAGGCAGCCTTTATAGAATCAGCGACCTACTTCGGAGATGATCAGTTAGATGCTCTTTGTAACATTAAATCAAGAGAAGAACTTATCGGAGACATTGTCGGCTTATTGCAATCCCCAGCCAAAAACGTTATTTCCGCTTTACAATCAGGCGGCGGCAAATTGGCAGGTATCGTAAAAACCTTATCCGAAAGAGAAAATTAAAAGTAATAAAAAAAATAGTAACGAAACAATTAAAAAAATATTATTATGGCAGATTTGAAAGCATTTGCAGAACAATTAGTAAATTTGACCGTTAAAGAAGTTAACGAATTAGCTCAAATTTTAAAAGACGAATATGGTATCGAACCCGCAGCAGCAGCAGTAGCTATTGCAGCTCCCGCAGCAGGTGGCGCAGCAGCAGAAGAAGAAGAACAAACCGAGTTCGACGTTATTCTCAAAGCAGCAGGTCCAAGCAAATTGGCAGTTGTTAAATTGGTGAAAGAATTAACCGGTCTTGGCTTGAAAGAAGCTAAAGAATTAGTTGATACAGCTCCGAAACCAATTAAAGAAGGTATCTCTAAAGACGAAGCAGAAGGTTTGAGAAAATCTTTGGAAGAAGCCGGTGCCGAAATAGAAGTAAAATAAATTTTACTCGTCTCCAACAATCAAGTACAAGGATAACCCCTCAGGGGTTCCTTGTACTTATTGTTATTTTTATCTGTTACGCTTACTTACGTAACCACCCGCTCCTTATGCTCCGGTAACTTTTATAACTTTCCCACCGAACCAACTCACTTTTTATCAACCTTTAAAAAGTTAAACACATTGGCAACAAAAAGTAATTCAAATAGTAGATTTAGTTTTGCATCAACACACCCAATGGATTATCCCGATTTCTTGGATATTCAATTGAAGGCTTTTCAGGAATTTTTTCAAATTGATACCGATGCCGAAAAAAGACACAGCGAAGGTCTTTATCGTGTCTTCTCCGAAAATTTCCCTATTACCGATGCAAGAAATAGTTTTGTTCTCGAATTTTTAGATTATTATATCGACGGTCCGCGTTATACCATGGACGAATGCATTGAAAGAGGCTTAACATACAGCGTTCCGCTTAAAGCCAAAATGAAACTTTCCTGCAATGACATCGACCATGAAGACTTTGAAACCGTTATCCAAGATGTCTATCTCGGAATGATTCCGTATATGACCCCCAGCGGTACCTTTATTATCAACGGCGCAGAACGCGTGGTCGTTTCACAACTCCACCGCTCCCCGGGCGTCTTCTTCGGGTCATCTTTCCACGCAAACGGAACACAATTGTACTCCGCCCGTATTATCCCGTTCAAAGGCTCTTGGATGGAATTTACTACCGACATCAATAATGTCATGTATGCTTACATCGACAGAAAAAAGAAACTTCCCGTTACTACCTTGCTTCGCGCTATCGGCTACGAAAGCGATAAAGATATTTTAGACATCTTCGACATCGCACAAGAAGTGAAAGCTACCAAAGCTAACCTTAAAAAATTCGTCGGCAAAAAATTAGCCGCCCGCGTGGTTCACGTATGGAACGAAGATTTTGTTGATGAAGAAACCGGCGAAGTAGTCAATATCGAAAGAACAGAAGTTCTTATCGAACGCGAAACTATCCTGGAAGACAGACATATCAACATGATAGCCGACGCAAATATCAAAACCGTTCTTTTCCACAAAGATGATGAAAAACAAACCGACTACTCCATCATCACGAACACGATGCTCAAAGACCCTACCAATACAGAAAAACAAGCTATCGAATATATCTACTTGCAATTACGTAACGCCGCCCCACCGGATGAAGAAACTGCCCGCTCTACTTTCGAGAAACTTTTTTTCTCCGATAAAAGATATGACCTCGGCGAAGTGGGTCGCTATCGTATCAACAAAAAATTGAACTTGACAACCCCAATGGACGTTTGCGTCCTCACTAAAGACGATATTATCAGCATTATCCGCTATCTTATTGAATTGATCAATTCCAAAACGGATGTAGATGATATCGACCACTTGAGCAACAGACGTATCCGTACCGTTGGCGAACAATTATACAACCAATTCGGCGTGGGACTTGCCCGTATGTCAAGAACCATCCGTGAAAAAATGAACGTCCGTGATAACGAAGTATTCGGTCCTGTTGACTTGATCAACGCCAAAACCCTCTCTTCCGTTATCAACTCCTTCTTCGGTACAAACCAATTATCCCAATTTATGGACCAAACCAATCCGCTGTCGGAATTAACCCACAAACGGAGAATTTCTGCTCTGGGTCCCGGAGGTTTGTCCCGTGAAAGAGCCGGCTTTGAGGTACGTGACGTTCACTATACTCACTACGGCAGATTGTGTACCATCGAAACACCGGAAGGTCCGAACATCGGCTTGATTTCGTCCCTTTGCGTTTTCGCTAAAATCGATAAACTCGGTTTCATCGAAACCCCATACCGCAGAGTTGTTGATGGAGTAGTACAACTGAAAGAAACTCCCATTTATTTGAGCGCAGAAGAAGAGGAAAATAAATCCATCGCCCAAGCTAATACGCCAATGGACGAAAACGGTAATCTGGAAGAAAAAGTAAAAGTACGTAACTTGGCAGACTATCCTATCTTACCCAAAGAACAAGTGGATTTGATGGATGTAGGTCCGAACCAAATTGCCTCTATCGCCGCTTCCCTGATTCCTTTCTTGGAAAATGACGATGCCAACCGTGCCTTGATGGGATCAAACATGATGCGTCAGGCAGTTCCTTTGTTGGTGCCCGAAGCTCCTATCGTTGGCACCGGCTTGGAAAAACAAGTTGCCCTCGATTCCCGAGACCTGCTTAGAGCTGAAGCCAATGGTGTGGTCGAATATGCTGATGCCGAAAAATTTACTATCAAATACGAAAGAAGCGAAGTTGAAAAATTGGTTCGTTTCGATTCAAATGTGAAGACCTATCATCTTCAAAAATTTAGAAGAACAAATCAAAACTCCTGCGTGAATATCAAACCTCTTGTCAAAAAAGGACAAAAAGTGCTCAAAGGTGATGTTCTAACGGAAGGTTACGCTACCAGAGGCGGAGAATTGGCATTGGGAAGAAACATGATGGTTGCCTTCATGCCTTGGAAAGGTTATAACTTTGAAGACGCGATCGTTATTTCGGAACGAGTAGTAAAAGAAGATATTTTTACCTCAATCTATATTGAAGAATTTACCTTGGAAGTCCGTGATACCAAACGTGGAGTTGAAGAACTGACGAACGATATTCCCAATGTTTCTACCGAAGCAACAAAGGATTTAGGCGAAGATGGTTTGATTCGTATTGGTGCCGAGGTAAACGAAGGCGACATTCTCATCGGAAAGATTACACCGAAAGGCGAATCTTACCCGACACCGGAAGAGAAATTGCTCCGCGCGATATTCGGAGATAAAGCCGGCGATGTGAAAGACGCTTCTTTAAAAGCACCCCCATCCATGAAAGGTGTCGTAATCGGCGCAAAATCCCTTTCCCGCATGGTGAAAGATAGAAAAATGAAAAACAAAGATAAAGACATCCTCAGAGATATTGATGCCGCATACGAAAAAGAACTCACCGCACTGAAAGATAAAATTGTAGTTAAGTTATATGAACTGCTGAACGGTAAAATTGCTCACAATATCTACGATAATGCCAAAAATATTATCATCCCCAAAGGTGCCAAATTCTCTCAGAAGTTATTGTCTACTATCAATTATTCTACGGTTGCCGTTTCTAAATGGACAAACGACGGAAAACTCAATGCTTTGGTGTCTGAAATTATCCGAAACTATTTGATTGAAGAACGCGCCCTGACCGCTAAGATGATGCGTGAAAAATTTGATGCCACCA
>Ga0209098_1000946_pt1 | contig 29498 bp, 21 predicted proteins | sample AD_JPNHW1_MetaG_FD_184429 | JGI IMG/M metagenome (GOLD analysis project Ga0209098, IMG submission 184429) | Active sludge microbial communities of municipal wastewater-treating anaerobic digesters from Japan - AD_JPNHW1_MetaG (SPAdes) (version 2) | ecosystem: Engineered > Bioreactor > Anaerobic...
TCGGGCGACGTATTCGATCGGCTTGCCGGGCTCGTACACCGGCTGCGACATCACATGGCGTTGGGCAAGATCGTTGATGGTCATGAGGGGAAAACGCTGCGCCCCGCCCCACCCCGTTTCAATCCCGTTTCGGGCCGTCCGCCGCTCCACGGCCCGCCCCGCGCACGATCCGCAGCATCCGGTTGCCGCCGCGCTGGAACTCGTAGTCCACCGGCACGATCTCGACCCGGTGGCTCCGGCCAAACTCCGCCACAAGCGGCTCGACGTGCGGCGACGGCGTCGCGCCGAGCTGCAACAGCGGGAAAACCCGCACCTCCCGCGCCACGCGCAGCAGCTCGATGATCGCACGCCGGTGGAAATCCAGGTCGAGCTGCCGGCTGTAGAGAAACAACAGATGCGAGACCAGCGCCAGATCGCACGCGCCATCGGCCAGCGGTAGCCGCGGCAGCTCGCCGACGACGTACCTCCCCGCACGTTTTCCCGCCGCGAAATCCGCGAGAAATCCCGCCATCGCCCGCCCGCGCTCGACCCCGAGCGCCTCCACGGTCTTGAAGTAGTCCCACACGAATTCCCCGCGGTTCAGCTCCGCTTGGCGCAGCACCTCCGCGCGCACTTCCTCGAACCGCTTCGCCAGCTCCGCCCTCCCGAAGGCATAGATCGGGTCGACCGACACCACACGCGCGCCGCGTGCCGAGGCCTCGGCGTTGAAGCTCGCCGGGCCGTCGCCGCAGCCGAGGATGCGGCGCGAGAGATCGTCGTCGCTCAGCGCGAACATCCGGCGGTACTCGTCGTACGTCCGGCCCCACGGCACGATCTGGTCCAAGGTGAATGCCATCGTCGCCTTCTTCTACGGCCCAACGCCGTCGCCTTTCGACTCGCAAGTCACCGCCTTTCCGCCACGTCGCCCTGCCGCCCGATCACGAAAACGCCCGCCGGCCTCTCGGGGCGGCGGGCGCGGAAAACGTAGCGGTTATCTGAAGTTTCGCCTTGGAAAGCTCAGGCCTTCTTCACTTCGGCGTAGGCCCACTCAAGCCAGGGGAAGACCTTCTCGATGTCGGCGGTCTCGACGGTGGCACCGCACCAGAAACGCAGTCCCGGGGGAGCGTCCTTGTACGCGCCGCAGTCGTAGGCGGCCTTCTCCGAGCCGAGCAGCTTCACCATCTGCTTCACCTGCTCGGGCGTGGCGTCGACGGTGAAACACACCGAGGTGTTGGAGCGCTGCTCCTTGTTCTGCGCGAGGAAGTGTATCCACGGATGCGAGGCCACGAAGCGCTCGAACGCCGCGAGGTTGGCCTCGCTGCGCTTGATCAACGCCGGCAGGCCGCCGATCGACTTCGCCCACGCCAGCGCGTCGAGGAAGTCCTCGTTGGCGAGCATCGACGGGGTGTTGATCGTCGAGCCCTCGAAGATCTCCTCCATCAACTCGCCGCCCTTGGTCATGCGGAAGATCTTCGGCATCGGCCAGGCCGGCTTGTAGGTCTTCAGGCGCTCGACCGCGCGGGGCGAGAGGATGAGCACGCCGTGCGCGCCCTCGCCGCCGAGCACCTTCTGCCACGAGAAGGTCACGACATCGAGCTTCTGCCACGGCAGCTCCATCGCGAAGGCGGCGCTGGTCGCGTCGCAGAGCACGAGGCCCTGGCGGTTGTCGGGAATCCAGTCGGCGTTCGGCACCTTCACGCCGCCGGTCGTGCCGTTCCAGGTGAAGACGCAGTCGCGGCTGCCGTCGTACTGCTTCATGTCGGGCAGCTGGCCGTACGGGGCGGTGAACTCGCGCACGTCCGCCAGCTTAAGCTGCTTGCGGATGTCGGTGAGCCAGCCGGCGCCGAACGATTCCCAATGGAACACATCGACGCCGCGGACGCCGAGCAGGCTCCACATCGCCATCTCGAACGCGCCAGTGTCGGACGCCGGCACGATGCCGAGCCGGTAGTCGGCCGGGAGACCGAGCAGCGCCTTGGTCTCGTTGATGGACTTCTCCAAACGAGCCTTGCCGAGACTGGAGCGATGCGAACGACCGAGGATGTCGGTCGGCAACGCGCTCAGCGCGTAGCCCGGGCGTTTGCTGCACGGGCCTGAAGAAAAGTTCGGATTAGCCGGTTTGACCGTAGGCTTCATTTGAGACGAGTGGTCGGATGTTGGTTTCGGAAGAAACGGAGCGGGCAGTTCAAACGCCGCCATCGCCGGGCGCAATCCCGGTTTCGCGGCAACGCTGTCCGGCACAGTTGCGCAAAAGATACCGCTCTCGTTAACGGCACAACCGTACCTCCCATGGCGCCGCTCGCGAAAGCGGCGATCCGCACGCCAACGCCTCATCGTTTCAGCCCCCTTCGCGCGACCCTCAGCCTCCCCGTGGCGCTGTTCGCAAGAACAGCGATCCGACCTCCGTCCTCCGTCTTCTGTCCTCCGTCCTCCGTTCTCCCCCTCCCCGCTCTTTCCGCCTCGCGCCCCGACCCGCCCCGCCGCTACGAACAGCGCCCATGTTCTCCGCCGAACGCTGCTCCGCCGTACTCGCCGCCGTGCGCGCCCGCGCCCCGCTCGTGCACAACATCACCAACTACGTCGTGATGAACAACACGGCCAACGCCCTCCTCGCCCTCGGCGCTGCCCCCGCCATGGCCCACGCCACCGAGGAGGTCGAGGAGTTCGTCGCCCTCTCGCAAGCCCTCGTCGTCAACATCGGCACCCTCTCCACCCCCTGGATCAAGGCCATGGACAAGGCCGCCGTCGCCGCCAACGCCCGCCACATCCCCTGGGTGCTCGACCCCGTGGGCGCCGGCGCCACCACCCTGCGCACCGAGACCGCCGCCGACCTCGCCCAGCTCCACCCCTCCTGTATCCGCGGTAACGCTTCCGAGATCCTCGTCCTCGCCGGCGCCACCGGGGAGAAGACCAAGGGCGTCGATTCCACCCGCAACTCCGCCGACGCCCTCGCCCCCGCCCGCCAGCTCGCCCTCGCCACCGGCGCCATCGTCGCCGTCACCGGCCCCGTCGACTACGTGACCGACGGCCGGGTGACCGTCGCCCTCGCCAACGGTCACCCGCTCATGGCACGCGTCACCGGCCTGGGCTGCACCGCCACCGCCCTCGTCGGCGCCGCGCTCGCCGTCGAGCAGGACCGCCTCGTCGCCGTCGCCTCCGGACTGAGCTTCCTCGCCCTCGCTGGCGAGATCGCCGCCGAGAAAAGCCCCGGTCCCGGCTCGCTCCAGCTCCACTTGCTCGACGCCCTCCATCTCCTCGACGACGCCACCATCGCCCGCCGGCTCAAGATCGTCCCCGCCTGAGCCCCTCGTTGGCGAGCACAGGCTAGTCGCGTCGCCGATACACAAAAACGCCGGGATCAAAGATCCCGGCGTTTTCCAAACCTATTCACAGCTCCGCGCTTCAGCGCGGGCCATAGCGCTCGCATTATTTGAAGTCGACGAGTTCCACTTCGAATTCGAGCACCGATCCGGCCGGTATTGGCCCGCGAGCCCTGCTCGCCATAGCCCAGTTCCGCAGGAACCCAGAGGTGAATCTTGCCGCCCTTGCCGATGAGCTGCAGCCCCTGATCCACCTCTTCACCACGCCGATCAAGCGAGAGCTCGATCGGTTCGCCACCGTTCATGTCGGTACTGTCGAAGATCTTGCCGTCGCAGAGCCGGCCATTTTTGTGCGCCTTGACGGTGCTGGTGGCGGTGGGCACTTCATGTCACCGCACACCCGACGATCATGTTTCGCTATTGTTTCATGGCCGCGAGCGCGCGTTGCGCATCGGAATCACCCTGGGCGGCCGCAAGTTGCAACCATTTCACTGCCGTAGTGCGGTCTTGGACAACACCGCTGCCATTGAACAAGGCCACCGCAAGATTGTACTGCGCCACCGCGAGACCCTGCTCCGCCGCCTTGCGATACCACGCAACCGCCACTGCACTGTCCTGAGGTGCTCCTTGCCCGTTGTCGTAGGCGACCCCAAGGCGGAACTGGGCATCGGCATTCCCCTGCTCCGCCGCACAACAATACCATTTGACCGCTTCCGCGTGATCCTCCGCCAAACCTGTGCCCGTGGCATACAGAATCCCGAGACTCAACTGGGCAAGCGCCATGCCCTGATCCGCCGAGGCACGGAACCACTTGGCTGCCATTGCGTAGTCCTGAGCGATATCACGGCCATGAAAATACGCCGAACCAAGGTTGAACTGGGCGTTGGCATTTCCTCGTTCGGCCGCCGAACGGTACCATTGCACCGCCGCTGCCCCATCTTGCTGCACGCCCCGACCGATCGCATAGGCATCCCCCAATTCAGCCTGCGCTGCAGCATTACCCTGCGCCGCCGACAAGCGGTACCAATTCACGGCCTCGGACGGGTCTCTGGCGATACCGTCCCCGGTAGAGTACAACATTCCCAAGGTGTACTGCCCTTCAACATTCCCTTGCTCGGCGGCTTTCCGAAACCAAGCAACTGACACAGCATGGTCCTGCTCGACTCCGCGCCCCAAGAAATACGCCACCCCCAACCTGTACTGCGCTTCGGCATGCCCCTGTTGCGCCGCTTCCCGGTTCCATTTCACCGCCTCCTCCATATTCTCCGCAACGCCGCAGCCATTTCCCAGCGCCTCCGCCAACTTCGCCTGAGCCTCGGGATCACCCTGTGTCGCCGCCAAACGATACCACTTCGCCGCTTCGGTGGGATCCTTCTCAACCCCCAAACCGGACGCATAGGCATACCCCAATTCATACTGAGCCGCCGCGCGGCCCTGTTCGGCCGCTCGGCGAAACCACAGCACAGCCTCGGTACGATCCTGTTTCACGCCGAGGCCATCGGAATAGATGAGCCCAAGGCAATGCTGTGCATCCTCGCAGCCTTGAGTTCCAGCCAGCCGATACCACTTCGCCGCCTCCGCGCGGTCCTGCTCGACGCCCCAGCCGTTGAAGAAAGCGATCCCAAGATTGAACTGCGCAAACTGATCACCCTGTTCGGCTGCGAGACGGAACCACTTCACTGCTTCAACGAAGTCTTGCGCAACGCCTTCGCCATGGAAATAGGCCGCACCAAGGCAGAACTGCGAAAAAGAGTCGCCGTGTCCGGCCGCCGCCCGGAACCACTTCAACGCCTCCACCGAATCCGGCGCGACGCCCCAACCGTAGGTAAAGGAGGATCCCATGGCACGCTCCCCAGAAACGGATCCCTGCTCGGCTGCCTTGCGGAACCACGTCACCGACTCAGCAAGATCCTTGGCGACGCCATTCCCATCAAAATACGCCGCACCGAGTCTGTACTGGGCATCCGAGTTGCCTTGCTCAGCCGCCTTGCGGAACCATATCACCGACTCAGCGAGATCCTTGACGACGCCTTCTCCACTGAAATGCGCCATACCAATACTGAATTGGGCGCTTGCGCTACCCCGTTCAGCCGCCTTGCGGAACCATGTCGCTGCCTCAACAGGGTCGCGCGCGATCCCATCGCCAGAGGCATACGCCCTTCCGAGCCGGTACTGGGCCTCTGCATAACCCTGCTCTGCCGCCAGTCGAAGCCACTTCACCGCCACCACACAGTCCTGCGCCACACCGAGACCCGCCGAGAACCCGATGCCAAGATCGAACTGCGCCACCGCATGGCCCTGCTCCGCCGCCTTGCGAAACCAGCGCATCGCAGTGGCATAGTCTCGTGTCACTCCTGTGCCCGTGAAATAGGCGTATCCAACATCGAACTGGGCATCGGCTACACCCTGTTCAGCCGCCAAACGTGACCACTTCATCGCTTCGGCAAGGTCCTGTTTCACGCCGGTGCCCGTGGCATACGCAAGCGCGAGCACTTGCTGTGCCTCAGCTTGGCCCAGCTCCGCCGCCTTGCGAAACCAGCACATCGCGGTGACCATATCCTGCGCGACACCGTTTCCGGAGGCATAAGCCTCTCCGAGCCTGAACTGGGCAAGTGATTCGCCTTGCTCGGCCGCCCGCCGGAACCAACCGATTGCTTCGGTCCGGTCCTGCTCCACACCAAGACCTTCAGAGTACGCAACCCCGAGGTAGTAGTGCGCCATACTCTCGTTTTGGTTGGCAGCTAACCGGAACCACCTGACCGATTCGATAGGATCGGGTGCGACACCAATTCCCTCACCGTAGGCCTCCCCCAGACAAACCATGGATGCGCCCAACCCTTGATCGGCGGCCTTCCGGAACCAAGCCAATCCCTCCCCATGGTCCTGCGGTACTCCGTCCCCGTTGGTGTATGCTAAACCTAGCAAATGCTGGGCGCAGGCATGTCCCTGTTGAGCAGCCAAGCGAAACAAGTGTAGTGCAGCAGCTCGATCCTGCGCGAGACCGACTCCACGGAAATAAAGTTTCCCGAGCTCGTATTGCGCAGGCGCAGAGCCCTGCTCCGCCATTGTGCTCAGATCCTGGACATCCGGCACCGCGAACACGACCACTGCAGGAAGGAGCGCGGCAAGGAAGGCATGTCGAAGAGTGCGTTGTTTCATCATGTAGGGGGGAGCCTGTCGCCCGATGGCCTTATCAGTATCGGATCGGTCTGAAGACATCGTTGTATCTGAGGTTCATTCCAAGATAATCCACCGATTGTGCGGCCCGCGGTCGTCTTGCGTAGATCCGGGGTCCCTGTACTCTACAGGGTGGCACCCATCGTTCTCGGAACCGTTCGCAAGCCACGTTGGAAATCCCCGGAGCAAGCCGGCGCCTCGCCGCTCTGGGCCTAAGCTAGGCGGTGTGAGGCGGCTCGGTCGCTAGAGCGAACCACCTCGCGGCAGCGCCTTACTCGAAATCGACCAGTTCCACCTCAAAATCGAGCACGGAACCGGCAGGGATCGGCCCGCCGTCTTGGTTGCCGTAGCCGAGTTCAGCGGGGATCCAGAGGTGAATCTTCCCTCCCTTGCCGATGAGTTGCAGCCCTTCAATCCAGCCGCTGATGACTCGATTCGGTCCACTGAGCGGGAGCGCCCGCGGAGTGCCGCCTTCTTCGTCGGTGTTGTCGAAGACCTTGCCGTCGCAACGCCGGCCGGTGTAGCGCGCTTTGACGGTGCTGGTCGCCGTGGGCTTCTCCGCCGAGCCGGCCGCAATGATCTGATAGCGCAGGCCGGAGGCGGTCTTCGTCACCGCCTTGTCGGCGTCGACTTTGGCCAGAAACCCGGTGTTCGCCTCGGCCCAAACCTTGGCCTCAGCTGCACGCTCCTGCGCCGAGATGGCCGCCCGGCCCTCGAACAACGCCTGTGCACCGGGGATGATCTCCTCGATCGAGAAAGGCAGCTGCTCACCCTTGGCCCCCAACGAGATGCCTTGAAGGAGAGCCTTCACCTCGGCCTCGTCCATGCGCAGCTGCTTCACGGCCGAAGATATCCCCATCTGGTGTGCCATGATGTATCCCTGGGCCATGAACGCCTGCTTCTCCTGCTCGGGAGTCAGCTTCGCCGGAGCCGGGGCCGGCACAGCTTCGGTAACCACCTCGGCCGGAGCGGAAGCGGCGGCAGGGGCCCCGGCAGCCGGAGCCGGCTGGGCGGTTTCGGCGACCGCAAGAGTCGCAGCGGAAAGGACGAGAGAGCCAAGCAGTAGAGTACGCATCGCCCCGTTGCTAAAGTAGTCCGCCACGGTGGGGAAGCCCGATTCTGGAACCGACGCACAGCCAGAGCGCACAGCGCCGCGACGGTCTTCGCCCCAACGCTGGCACGCCGAACGGCAGCAGCGTCCAGACGACCGCCATTAGCCGGCACCCGCGCTGTGCCACGCATCCGTAAACGCCACTTCTTCCCGCCGCCGGCGACGGTCGTCGCCCTGCTCGACGTTGACACTACAGCGCCCCGAGAGAATATCCGTCCCGCTTTCCTCCCCCACGCAGATTCGGCCGCCCCGGTCGTCTCGACAACATCGTCACCAACCCTAAACACTGCGATGCCTGCGAAAAACAAAGCCCTGAAACCCGCCGCCAAGAAGGCCACGGCCACGTCGAAGAAGTCCGTCGCCTCCCGTCGCCCCACCCCGGGCAAGACCCCGAAACACGTTTACCTCTTCGGCGCCGGCAAGGCCGACGGCGACGGCTCGATGAAACCCCTGCTCGGCGGCAAGGGAGCCAACCTCCACGAGATGACCCGCATCGGCCTGCCCGTGCCGCCCGGATTCACCATCACCACCGAAGTCTGCACCCACTACTACGCCAACCGGCGCACCTACCCGAAGGAGCTCCAGGCCCAGATGGAGGCCGGCCTCGCCAACATCGAGCGCATCATGGGCACGAAGTTCGGCGCCACCTCCGGCATGCCGCTGCTCGTCTCCGTCCGCTCCGGCGCCCGCGAGTCCATGCCCGGAATGATGGATACCATCCTCAACCTCGGCCTCAACGACCAGACCGTCGTCGCCCTCGAGAACACCACCAACAACCCGCGCTTCGCCTGGGACTGCTACCGCCGCTTCATCCAGATGTACGGCGACGTCGTCCTCGGCGTCCAGACGCGCGAAGGCGAGGACGACGAGCCGTTCGAGACCGTCATCCACAATCTCAAGCAGGAGCGCTACCACGCCGACATTGAGGACTCGAAGTTCACCGCCGAGGACCAGAAGGAGCTCGTCCGCCGCTTCAAGGCCCTCGTGCTCGAGCGCACCGGCAAGGCGTTCCCGAACAACCCGTGGGACCAGCTCCGCGGCGCCGCCGGCGCCGTCTTCGGTTCCTGGATGAACGACCGCGCCATCGTCTATCGCCGGAAGTACAACATCCCCTCCGACTGGGGCACCGCCGTGAACGTCCAGGCCATGGTCTTCGGCAACACCGGCGACAACTCCGGCTCCGGCGTCGCCTTCACCCGCAACCCCGCCAACGGCACCAACGAGTTCTACGGCGAGTTCCTCATCAACGCCCAGGGCGAGGACGTCGTCGCCGGCGTCCGCACCCCCGAGCCCGTCGCCAAACTTCAGGAACACCTCCCGAAGTCCTACGCCGAACTCCTCCGCGTCCGCGCCATCCTCGAGAAGCACTTCACCGACGTGCAGGACATCGAGTTCACCATCCAGGACGGCAAGCTCTTCATGCTCCAGACGCGCAACGGCAAGCGCACCGCCGCCGCCGCACTCAAGTTCTCCATCGATATGGTGAAGGAGAAGCTCATCGACTGGCAGACGGCCATCCTCCGCAACCCCGCCGACCAGCTCGACCAGCTCCTCGCCCCGATCTTCGACGCCGCCGAGCTGAAGAAGGCCGCGAAGATCGCCACCGGCCTGCCCGCTGGCCCCGGCGCCGCCACCGGCCGCGTCTACTTCAACGCCGACCGCGCCGAGGCCGCCGCCGCCCGCGGCGAGAAAGTCCTCCTCGCCCGCACCGAGACCTCGCCCGAGGACCTCCGCGGCATGATCGCCGCCGAGGGCATCATCACCGCCCGCGGCGGCGTCTCCTCCCACGCCGCCCTCGTCGCCCGCCAGATGGGCAAGGTCTGCGTCTGCGGCGCCTCCGCCGTCCACATCGACTACGACAAGAAAGTCGCCACGATCTCCGGACAGACGTTCGCCGAGGGCGACTTCCTCTCGATCGACGGCACCATCGGCGCCGTCTACGCCGGCCAGATCAAGGCCGCGCCCTCCGAGATCATCGCCGGCCTGCTCCACGGCGACGAGGCCGCCCGGCAGACCGAGAAGTTCCGGAACTACGACCAGCTCATGAAGTGGTGCGCCAAGGCCTCGCGCCTCGAGGTCCGCACCAACGCCGACACCCCCGAGCAGACCGCCAACGCCATCGCGTTCGGCGCCACCGGCATCGGTCTCACCCGCACCGAGCACATGTTCTTCGAGGGCAACCGCATCGACGCGATGCGCGAGATGATCCTCGCCGGCAACACCGGCAGCCGCGAGGCCGCCCTCGCCAAGCTCCTCCCCTACCAGCGCAGCGACTTCCTCGGGATCTTCAAGGCGCTCAAGGGATTCCCGGCCACGATCCGTTTCCTGGATCCGCCGCTCCACGAGTTCCTCCCGCAGACCAAGGAGCAGCAGTTCGACCTCGCCCGCAAGATCGGCATCCCGGTCGAGAAGATCATGGACCGCGTGCACGAGCTCCACGAGTTCAACCCCATGCTCGGCTTCCGCGGCTGCCGCCTCGGCATCCGGTATCCGGAGATCACCGCCATGCAGGCGCGCGCCGTGTTCGAGGCCGCCGTCGAGGCGAAGAAGCTCGGCGTGAAGGCGCACCCCGAGATCATGATCCCGCTGGTCGGCTTCAAGAAGGAGCTCGATCTCCAGGTGGCCATCGTCCACGAGGTCGCCGCCGCCGTCCAGAAGGAGACCGGCGTGAAGATCGCCTACAAGGTCGGCACGATGATCGAGATCCCACGCGGCGCCATCACCGCCGACGAGATCGCGCAGACCGCCGAGTTCTTCAGCTTCGGCACCAACGATCTCACGCAGACCTGCCTCGGCATGTCGCGCGACGACTCCGGTTCGTTCATACCCGCCTACCAGGACGCCGAGATCGTGAAGAAGAACCCGTTCGCCTCGATCGACCAGACCGGCGTCGGCCTGCTCATGCAGCTCGCCATCGAGAAGGGCCGCAAGACCCGTCCCGACATCAAGCTGGGCATCTGCGGCGAACACGGTGGCGACCCCGACTCGGTGAAGTTCTGCCACAGGCTCGGACTCACCTACGTCTCGTGCTCGCCCTTCCGCGTCCCCGTCGCGCGCCTCGCCGCCGCCCAAGCCGCCGTCTCCGAACTCAAGGCCGCGAAGAAGAAGTGAGTCTCCCGTTGGCCAGCATTCCGTCGTAGGGCGCGAGCTGGCTAGCGCCGCCCTCCCTCCCGCAGGGGCCGTGTCTTGCACGGCCCTTCCGAAACAGCCCCGCGCCCGCCCCGGCGCGGGGCTGTCCGTTGCCTGCGGCCCATCGGCTCTGGCTGCCGCCATGCCACAGATATGAATCGCGCCACGAATAATAACTGACTCCACCCGCCGTTCGGATACGATGCGCGCCGTTCAATCACCACCATGGGACGAATCCTCCTCATCATCCTTGGCATCGGCGCTGCCCTCGTCGCGCTGCTCGCCATCGCCGGCGTGTCCACCTACAACAGCCTCGTCGGCCTCCAGCAGGGCGTCGACGCCCAGTGGGCTCAGGTCCAAAACGTCTACCAGCGCCGGGCCGACCTGATCCCGAATCTGGTCAACACCGTCTCCGGCGCCGCCAACTTCGAGAAGTCCACCCTCGCCGAAGTCACCTCCGCCCGCGCCTCCGTCGGCCGGGTACAGCTTCCCGCCGGCGCGGCGCCGACCGATCCCGCCCAGTTCGCCGATTTCGAGAAGGCCCAGGGCCAGCTCTCCTCCGCGCTCTCGCGCCTGCTCGTCGTCGTCGAGCGCTATCCCGAACTCACCGCCACCGCCGGCTTCCGCGATCTCCAGGCCCAGCTCGAAGGCACGGAGAACCGCATCTCCGTCGAACGCGGACGTTTCAACGAGGCCGTGAAAGCCTACAACACCGCGATCCGCCGCTTCCCCGCCGTGCTCATCGCCGGCTTATTCGGACACCAGGCCCGCCCCTATTTCACCGCCACCACCGGCGCCGAGACCCCGCCCAAGGTCGAGTTCAACTTCGGCCAGCAACCCGCCCCCGTCGCCAAACCCTGACCGGCGATGCTCCGCTCGCTCCTGTTTCTTCTCCTGCTGCTAACGGCTTCACTCGGTGGATTCGTCCGCGCCGCCGAGATCATACCGCCGCCGCCGGCCCGCTACTTCAACGACTACGCCGGCGTTGCCCCCGCGTCCACCCGCGACCGGCTCGACGCCCGGCTTGCCCAGTTCGAGCGCGATACCTCCAACCAGATCGTCGTCGCCGTCTATCCCCGCATGCAGTCGTCCTCGTCGATCGAAGACTACACCGTGCGCGTCGCCCAGTCGTGGCGCGTCGGGCAGCAGGCGAAGGACAACGGCGCCGTCCTCTTCGTCTTCAAAGACGACCACACACTCTACATCCAGGTCGGCTACGGCCTCGAAGGCTCCCTCCCCGACGCACTTTGCAAGCGGATCATCAACGACGAGATCGTGCCCCGGTTCCGCTCCGGCGATTTCGGCGGCGGACTGGAGGCCGGCGTCAACGCCTTGCTTGCCGCCACACAGGGCGAGTACACGGGAAGCGGCCGCACCGTGGCCGAACGACATGCTGGCCGCACTGGCGGCAAGGCTGCCATCCCCCTGTTTGCCCCGATCATCGCGATCGTCCTGTTTATTCTGTTCATCCGCTGGCTCCTGCATGCGCAGGGCATGACCTACACGAGCAACAGTCGCCGCTCCACTTGGAGTAACTCGGGCAGCGGCTGGGGTGGCTGGGGAGGAGGAGGTGGCGGCGGCGGATTCTCCGGTGGCGGCGGTAGTTTCGGCGGCGGCGGCGCAGGAGGACACTGGTGATGAACTTCTTTAATCCATTCCCCAAACTCGATCATGCCCGCATCGTTGCGGCTATCGCCGAGGCCGAGCGCCTCACCTCAGGAGAGATCCGCGTCATGGTCATCCGCCGCAAAGTCCCCGATCCTGTCGCCGAGGCCCGGCGACAGTTCGAGCGACTCGGCATGACCCGCACCGCCGCCCGCAACGGCGTGCTGCTCCTCGTCGCTCCGCGCTCGCGCACCTTCGCCATCATCGGCGACACCGGAATCCATCACCATTGCGGCGACGAATTCTGGCAGGAAGTCGCCGCCGAACTCTCGGAGCACTTCAAGCGCAGCGAGTTCACCGCCGGCCTCGAACACGCCATTGCCCGGGCAGGAGCCTTGCTCGCCGTCCACTTCCCGCGCAAACCCGACGATCGCAACGAACTGCCGGACTCCGTCGTCGAACACGACTGAGCCGCACGCACTTCTCGTCCAAGCCCCGTGCCTCGCAGGCGTGGGGCTTTTCGTTGCACGATCCGCGTGCCAGCCCCCGCCACCATGGCGACCGCACGCCACCTTCCACAACGAGCCTCGACACGGCCCCCGCCTTGCCGAACATCCGCAAGATGCGATTTGCCGGTTGCCTGTTCGCCTTCCTGCTCGTCCTCGGTTCCGCCTGCGCCCAGACGCCGGCGACTCCGCCCGCCGGCCAGCCCGCAGCAGCGACCTTGGCTCGCGAGCTCACCCTAGGCGAGACCGTCGTGCTCGGACTGGTGGAGGGCATCACCGAGTTTCTCCCCGTCTCATCGACCGGACACCTGATCGTCGCCAACCACTTCCTAGGGCTGGAGGACAAGCACCAGCTCGTCGACGCCGCCGGGCGGCCCCGCTGGATCAAGCCCCCATCCCCCGCGCTCCCGCAGGGCCAGCCGCTCACGGTGAAAGCCGCGGCCGACACCTACACCGTGATCATCCAGATCGGCGGGATCGCGGCCGTTGTGGTGCTTTATTGGAGCCAGCTCTGGAGCCTCGCCCTCGGTGCCTGCGGCATGGACCGCGACGGCGCCAAGCTCCTGCGCAACATCGCGCTCGGCGTGCTCCCCGCGGTCGTGTTCGGACTCACGCTGGACGACTGGATCGAGTCCGTGCTGTTCGGGAAATGGCCCGTGATCGCCGCCCTGCTGGCCGGCGCGGTGCTCATGATCTACGTCGACCGGCGCCGGAGGCGTTCACAATGGCACCAGTCCAACGGCCGCAAGCCCTCCGAGCTACGCCCGAGCGAGGCGCTCTTCGTCGGTGGGCTCCAGTGCATCGCGATGTGGCCGGGTACCAGCCGCTCGATGATGACCATCGTCGGCGGCTACGCCGTCGGCCTGAAGCCGGCCCAGGCCGCGGAGTTCAGTTTTCTGCTCGGCTTGCCGACCCTCGCCGGCGCGGCGCTGCTGAAAGGATGGAAGACCGGGCCCGCCATGATCGAGGTCTTCGGGTGGACGCCCGTCCTGCTGGGCATCCTCGTCGCCTTCGTATCCGCGGCACTGGCAATCAAGTTCCTCATCGCCGCCCTCACGCGGTTCGGACTCACGCCCTTCGCCATCTACCGGATCGTCGTGGCGATCGTGCTGCTCTTTGTCTTCGTCGCCTGAGCCGCAGCGAGAGCGCTGCGACCAAATTTGAACACAACCGCCCCTCGGACGTCCATTTCCTCATAAGCAGAGCATTTTCTCGCCGAGTCCCTGCTTGACCCGCCATCCCCCCATTCTTTACTCGCACCCCTTCTGCACCCAGGACGCCTTGTTCTGCGGCTGCAACTCCGACCCAAATTCATCATGGCCAATCCGAAACGTAAACAGTCCAAGCGCCGCAGCGCCCTCCGTCGCGCCGCCAATGCCTTCAAGGCTCCTCAATTCGCCCGCGACGCCGACGGCTCCCTCGTCCGCCCGCACCGCGTCAACCCGAAGACCGGGATGTACCGCGGTCGCCAAGTGCTCGACGTCGAAGTCTGACGCCCGCATCTCCTGTCCGGCACCAAGCCGTACTGTACGCAATGAGCGTTCCCACCCCCGCCACCGGTAGTATCGCGGTGGACGCCATGGGGGGCGACCTCGGTCCGTCCGAGGTCGTCGCCGCATTGCAGCTTGCCCTCAAGGCTTTTCCCGATCTGCGCCCCGTCATCCTCGTCGGTGACGAAGCGCAGCTGCGTCCGCTACTGGAAAAGTCAGGGATCGCACAGCATCCCAAGATCACCATCCAGCACGCCTCCGAGGTCGTCGAGATGGAGGATGATGTGATGACTGCCATCCGTCGCAAAAAGGATGCCTCGATGCTCCGCGCGATGGATCTGATCAAGGATGGCACTGCGTCCGCCGTGGTCAGCACCGGCAACACCAAGATCCTCGTCGCCGCCGGCACGCTCAAGCTGCGCACGCTCGACGGCGTCGAACGCCCCGCCCTCGCTCCAGTCGTCCCCAAGGAAGGCGGCCACTTTATTCTCGTCGATGGCGGCGCCAATCCCGCCGCCACCTCGCGCCACCTCGTCCACAACGCCATCCTCGGCACCCACTACTGCCGCGTCGAACTGGGAATCGCACGCCCCCGCGTCGGGCTGCTCACCATCGGCACCGAGGAAGGCAAGGGCAATGCCCTCGTCAACGAGACCCACGAGCAACTCAAGGCCCTCGGAGACCTCATCAACTACGTCGGCCCCGTCGAGGGATTCCAGGTGTTCCGCGACGAGATTGATGTCGTCATCTGCGACGGTTTCACCGGTAACATCTGTCTGAAGTCCTGGGAGTCGCTGGTGAAGTTTGTCGGCCGCGAACTCAAGACCCTCTTCCGGGCCAATCCCCTGCGCATGCTCGCCGGCCTCCTCGGTAAGGGCGCCTTCGCCGGGCTCAAGGCCCGCGTCCAGCCCGAGCGCTTCGGCGGCGCCCCCCTGCTCGGCCTTCGCGGCTGCGTCATCAAGGCCCACGGCTCCGCCAACCGCTACGCGATGATGAACGCCATCCACGACGCCAGCGAATTTCTCCGCACCGACCTCGTCCATCACATCGAGGCCGATGTCGCCGCAGCCAACACCATCCTCGGCAAACCCAACGCCTAAGCTCCGCGCAGCGTCGCCACCCGGCACCGCTGCGCCCCGCACCCCGCTTCTGCATGAACCCTGTCGGCCAATCAGTCGTTATCCTCGGAACCGGCTCCTACGCCCCTGAGCGCATCCTCAACAACGAGGAACTCTCCCGCATCGTCGATACCAACGACGAGTGGATCGTCTCCCGCTCCGGCATCCGCGAGCGCCACGTCGCCGCACCCAACGAAGCCACCTCGGACCTAGCCCTCAAGGCGGCCCAGGCCGCCATCGCCAAATCCGGGATCAACACCGCCGACATCGACCTGCTCATCGTCGCCACCTGCACGCCCGACTCCCCCCTTCCCTCCGCCTCGACCGTCCTTCACGGCAAGCTCGGCCTCGGCCCCTGCGCCTGCTTCGACTTGGTCGCCGCCTGCAGCGGCTTCCTCTACAACCTCGAGGTCGCCAGCGCCATGCTCGCCTCGGGCCGCTACCACCACGCCCTCGTCGTCGGCGCCGACAAGCTCACCTCCATCACCGACTACCAGGACCGCAGCACCTGCGTGCTCTTCGGCGACGGCGCCGGAGCCGTCGTCCTCGGCATGCGCCCGGGCACCGGCACCGGGATCATCGGCACCAAGCTCTACGCCGACGGCAGCGCCGGCGATCTCATCAAGATCATCTCCGGCGGCTCCCGCAGCCCCGCCTCCGCCGAGACCGTCGCCCGCCGCGAACACTACCTGCAAATGCGCGGCAAGGAGGTCTTCAAGCTCGCCGTCACCGCGATGCAAGACGCCGCCGTTGAACTTTTGGAAAAGAACGGTGTCTCCCCCGACCAGGTGAAATTGCTCATTCCCCACCAGGCCAACCAGCGCATCATCGACGCCATCGCTCAGCGCATGAAACTGCCGCCCGAGCGTGTGTTCATGAACCTGGAACGCTACGGGAACACTTCCGCCGCCTCCATCCCCATCGCCCTTGACGAGGCGGTCCGTACCGGCCGCATCGTCACCGGCGACTACGTCCTGTTCGTCGCGTTCGGCGCCGGCTTGACGTGGGCATCCGCACTGATTCGCTGGTCCTAAAATTATGCGCCACTCGCGCCTGCTTCGTACCCTCGGGTTGCTCCTCATCGTCCTGCTGGCTCCGGTGTGCCTCCGCGCCGAGCTTGTCTGGACCCCCAGCACCGGCTGGCAGATCGAAGGCGGCGCCGTCGCCGCCTTCACCGGCGAGGAGAGCCGCAATGCCCTCGACCTCATGAACCGGGCACGCGCCGCCGAGGAGCACGGTCACTACCGGCGCGCCGTAAAGCTCTACCACCGCGTCTGCAAGAAGTACAACAAGTCGGTCTACGGCCCCGAGGCCTACAACCGCACCGCGCAGATCCGCCTGATCCAGCGCCGCTTCGGCAAGGCCTTCGACGCCTACCAGCAGATCATCGTCAACTATCCCAACTACGAGAAGTTCGACACGGTGATCTCCGAGCAATACCGGATCGCCTCCGTTGTCGCCGACGGCGCCCGCAGCCGCTGGCTCTGGGGCATGCTTCCCGGATTTCCCAAGCGCGAGTCATCCATCGCCTACTTCGAGTCCGTCATCGCCAACGCCCCGTACAGCGACTACGCCCCGCTCGCCCTCATGCGCGTCGCGAAGCTGCACCAGCGCTTCCGCAACAAGATCGCCGCCCTCGATGCCCTCGACCGGATGATCAACTTCTATCCGAACAGTCTCCTCACTCCCGACGCCTACCTGCGCATGGGACAGACCTACCAGTCGCTGGTCGACGGTCCCCAGTACGACCAGCTGTCCGCCATCGACTCCGCCACCTTCTACCAGGACTACCTGATCCTCTTCCCCAAGGAGCCCGATGTCGCCAAGGCCGAGAAAGGCATGGACGAGATGAAGAGCGAGCGGGCCATGAGCAAGATCAAGATGGCCGAGTTCTACCACTACAAGCGCCACAATTACGTCGCCGCGAAGATCTTCTACAACGAGGCCATCACGGTCTACCCGAACTCCCCCGTCGCCCGCCTCGCACGCGAACGGCTCGACAAGATCGCCCCAAAGATCGCCGCACAGGAGGCCGAGCTCGCCGCCCGCGCCAGCAAGAATCCCGTGATGCCCAAGCCGAAGAAAAAGAAGGTGCTCTGGCTCTTCTGAGCCCGCCTCCCACCCTCGGAATATCGATGAGATCGCTCGTCCGCATCCTGCTCCCCTTGGCCCTGCTCGGCGGCCTCACCGCCTGCTCGCACTACCACATGGGAGCCCCGGGCAATCCCGTCGCCCAGACGGTCTTCGTCGCCCCGGCCACCAACTCCTCCTTCGCACCGCAGGCCGGCCCGCTCGTCACCGACGCCGTCCGCCTCGCCCTCGCCCGCGATGGCCGCATCGAGCTCGCCAACACCGGCACGGCCGCCGCCACTCTGAGCATCCGGCTGGTCCACTTCGAACGCGACGCGCTCGCCGCCCGCCACGACGACACCGCCCTGGCCCGCAAATTCGCCGCCAAGCTCACCGCCGAGATCACCCTCGTCGGCAGCGATGGCAAGACGCTCATCGATCGTCGCAGCATCGAGGTGGCCCGGGATGTATTCGTCGACAGCGGGCTCCAGCCCACCGAGTACCAGACCATGCCGCTCCTCGCCGAGGCGCTCGCCACCGAGATCGCCCACGCGTTGCTCGACACTTGGTGAGGTGGCCATGCCCGCCCCCCTGCTCGCGCCCTCGCTGCTAGCCGGCGACCACGCCAACCTCGCCGGCAGCGCCGCCGAAGCCCAGGCCGCCGGAGCCAGCTGGCTCCATCTCGACATCATGGACGGGCACTTCGTGCCCAACCTGACCTTCGGTCCCGGCACCGCCGCGGCCCTGCGAAAGCACACCAAGCTCTTTCTCGATACGCACCTGATGCTCGACAACCCGGGCGACCACGTCGAGGCCTTCGCCCGCGCCGGCTGCGATCTCATCAGCATCCACATCGAGCCCCGGTACGAACACGCCGCAGTCCTCCGCCGCATCCGCGAACTGGGCAGGCAGAACGGGCTTGTGATCAACCCCGGAACCCCTGCCTCCGCCATCGAGCCGTTCCTCGAACAGATCGACCTGGTTCTCCTCATGACGGTGCAACCCGGCTTCGGCGGCCAATCCTTCCGCCACGAGGTGCTTCCGAAGATCGAGCAGATCGCCAGCTGGCGCCGCGAGCGAGGCCTCGCCTTCCGTATCGAGGTAGATGGCGGTGTCGACGCCACGACAGCCCCGCTCTGCCGCACCGCAGGAGCCGACACCTTCGTCGCCGGCACGGCTTTCTTCCGCGCCGCCGACCGCGTCGCCTTCCGCCGCAGCATCGAAGGATAGACGTCGGCCGGCCCCACGCCCCCTCGCGGGCCTTCGGCGACCGTTCGTCCGCTTCCGGCTTTCCCTCGCCACGGCGAAGTCTAGCCTGCGGCCAACATGGAACACTACGACTTCCACAAGGAATTCCGCGCCCTCTATGACAAGGCCGCCAAGCAGTACGCTGCCGGCAAGCGCAACCCCGATGAGTTTTTCTCCAAGCACGAGCTCGCCTTCCTCGCCGCCATCGGGTCCCGCGCCCAGGACCTCTACGACTACGCCGAGGATGCCGCCAACTACGGCGAGCCCGACTTCGAGACCGCGCTGCTCGTGCAGGCGGTCCGCCGCAGCTACTTCCAGCTCGTCCAGAAGTGCGAACCCCCGAAGGTCGTCCTAGACGAGGCCTCCATGCCCGCCAAGACCGCCGCCGTGCGCGGCATCGAATGGCTTCCCCGCCTGATGCCCAAGGCGCGGGCCAAGCTCCGCGGCGAGCTCCCCGCCTCGCTCATGTATGGCTGCGCCGGCGACCGTCGTTTCTTCAAGCAGCACGACATCCACCCCGCCGAGTTTCTCCAAGTCGTCTGGCAGCTCGGCGACAACGACAAGGCCATCGTCGACTGGGTCGCCCAGCGCGCGAAGCTCTGAGCGGAGCGTCCACATCGCTCCGCGCAGGAACAAGGCCGGAGATCCACCCCGGCCTTTCCGTACCCGATCATCGTTTCGTCTCGACCTTCACGCGCAGGAAACGGCGCGGGACACTGCCGATCGGGACATCGTCCTGCTCCAGCACTTCGAGCGGCGTGCCGGGATCGATTGCCCTGAGCGTCGCCCACGTCACGAGGTCGGAGCTGTGTTCGATCACGTAGCGGAGGTCGGTCGCGGCGGCCTTACGCTTGAAGCTCACCTGCAGGAACTGCCCACTAGCCCCGCTCACCGGCGTGATCGTCACCGGATTTGCCACCGGGCCGGCGGGCGCGAGGCCGAAGGCGTAGCGCGCGAGGTTCGGGATGCCCGCGCCGCTGGGATCGTCGCCAACGCCGCCGGCCACCGAATTGCCGACGCGCCACGACTCGTAATCGAGGTAGGCCTCGCCCGTGGCCGTGAGCGTGGCCGGAGCGGAGGTCGCAGCGGGTGCGACATAGTTGTCGACCACGCAGCGGAACTGGTCGCCGTTCATCGCCCCGCCCACGGCGCCGACCGTGAGTGTCGCCGTGCCGGTGCCGCGGTAGATGGCGCCATCGGCCAGGTCGCCCCACGTCGACGTGCCGCTCGGCTTGCGCTGCCAACGATACGCGAAGGCCGCCGGCGTGCCCTTTGCCGCCACCGTGAAAGTCACGCTCTGCCCCGCCGTCGCGGACCGCGCCGCCGGTTGCGTCGTAAACGTCGGCGCGAGGCCGACGGCGACCACCGCCGACCGGCCGTCGAGATGTGAGTTGTCATAGGCTCGGCTCACGTGGCAGCGGAACTTGTAGCCGTCGTGCGTCGCCGCGAGCACGACCGCGAGCCTGCCGCCATCGCCGTAGCCGCTCGTCGTGTACGGTCCGCCGGTGTCGATATTCACCCACGTCGAGCTGTCCGGCGCCTGCGTCTGCCACTGGAAGCCGCCGGGATTTCCGTTGGTGCTGACTCCGAAGCTGATCGTTTCGCCGATGCCAGGCACGTGCATCGCCAGGCGGCGCACCTTGCTGTTGCCCGCGTCGGTCACGAGGAGATTGCCGCGGTTGTCGCAAGCCACTCCCCACGGGTTCCAGAAACGCGCGGAAGCGCCCGCGCCATCCGTGTCGCCGTAGCCGCGATCCTGCCCGCTGGGCTTCCGGCCCGCGATCGTGCGCACGCGGCCGTCGGGATCGATCTGCCGCACGGCGTGGTTGCCGGTGTCAGCCACGTACAGCACGCCGCGCGAATCGACCGCCAGGCCTGCGGGGCCGTTGAGGCGAGCCGCCGAGCCGATTCCGTCGTCCGTGCCGGGCAAGCCGTTCGAGCCCGCGATGGTCGTCACGGTGCCGTCTGCGGCGATGCGCCGGATCGTGTGGTTCGCGCGGTCGGAGACGTAGAAAATCCCGGCGGCATCGACCGCGAGCGCAGTCGGGCTGCCGAAGGTCGCCACGCCGAGTGCGCCGTCCTGCGCACCGCCGAGCAACGGGCGCCCGGCAACGAGCCGGACCACGCCGTCGGCGTCGATCTTGCGTACGGTGTAGTCGTCCGTATCAGTAACGTAGATCGTGCCGAGCGTGTCGACCGCCACGCCCTGCGGGCGGTGGAACCGGTACGGCTGGCCCGCGCCGTCGGCGATCGTGGTCACGACGCCGGCGGGCGTCACCCGGCGCAGCGTGCCGTTGTCGGTGTCGGCGACAACGAGCGTGCCGCCGGGCGCGAGCGCGAGGGCCTGCGGCCCGGCGAAACGCGCGGCCGATCCGGTGCCATCGATGTTGCCCCAGCCTTCGCCCGCCGCGGTGCCAGCCTTGCCGGCGAGCGTCGTGACGGTGCCGTCGGGCAGGACCTTGCGGATCGTGCCACCGGCGGAGTCGGCCACGTAGGCAATCCCCGTCGCGTCGATCACGACTCCGCGCGGCCCGGAGAACTTCGCAGCAGCGCCCACGCCGTCGACGATGCCCCAGCCGCTGCCCCAGTTGCTGTCGGGTTTATCGGCGCCGGCCAAGCGGGTGACGTCCACGATCAACTCGACGTCGGAGACATCGCCGGTGATGCTGACCTCGTTGTCGCCGGCGATCCAGAGGGTCGACGCTTCGGTGGCGATCGTGGTGGAGAAGCCGTTGTCGACCAGGCAGCGAACCTCCGTCTCGACCAACGCCATGCTCATGCCGGGGACCACCAGCGTGTCGGTGTCGGCGCTGGTGAAGCGCGCGTCCGTCGCACAGTCCGTCCAGGACCCCCACTTCGGCAGGAACTGCCAACGATAGTGGAGCACGCCGTTTGCGGAGGTGGCGCGGATCGTGACCGTGTACGGGGTCACGCCAGCGGACTTCTTCGGCTGCTGCGTGATCGCGGGGGGCGTCGCCCACTCGACCGTGCCGCGCCGGATCACGTGATTGCCGGTATCCGCGATGTAGATCGTCCCGTCCGGCGCGATGGCCACCCCGTGAGGCGCCGAGAGTCGGGCGACCGGACCGGCCCCATCGGCCGCACCCGCGACATCACCGAACCCGGCGATGGTGTGCGACGTGCCTTCGGTCGCGATGAGGCGCACGGTCTCCGCATCGGGATCGGCGACGAGCAGGTTGCCGGCGTCATCGAAGGCGAGCGCCATCGGTCGGCGGAACCGAACGTCGCCGGCGTCGCCGTTGGCAGTGCCGAAGGATTCGGCCACGCCGTACGCCGTAGAAACGGTGCCACCGACGATCTTGCGGATGGTGGCGTTGTTGGTGTCGGCCACAAAGATCTCGCCGGCGGCGTTCACAGCCACCGCAGTCGGGTAGCAAAACTGTACCAGGGCGCCGGAGCCGTCGCGCTTGCCGAAGCCGTAGGCCGAGGAATTGCCGGCGACCGTCGTCACGACGCCCGCCGGGGTGACGCGGCGGATCAGGTTGTTGAACGTGTCGGCGACAATGAGGTTGCCGTCGTTGTCGAAGGCGAGGCCCTGCGGGTGCCGGAAGCGCGCGGCGGGCCCAGTGCCATCGGCATCACCCGACTCGCCCGCGGTGCCGGCCAGCGTGGTCACAACACCTGCCGCAGTGATCTTGCGGATCGTGTGGTTGAGCGTGTCGGCCACGTAGACCGTGCCGTCGTCGGCCGCGAAAATGCCCTCGGGCTGGAGGAAACGCGCCGCCGCACCCGTGCCGTCCGCCGAGCCGGTAGCGCCGGCGACCCCCGCGAGCGTCGTGGCGACGCCGGCGGGCGTGAGCTTGCGGATCGTGGAGTTGAGCGTGTCGGCCACGTAGAGGTTGCCCGCGCCATCGCAGGCGAGCGCGCGCGGTTGGCGGAAGCGCGCCGCGGCGCCGGTGCCGTTGGTCGAGGCCGGGGCGACGCCGGCGAAGGTGGTAACGACGCCCGCCGTCGTGATGCGACGGATCGCGTGGTTGCGCGAATCGGCCACGTAGACCGTGCCGTCGGCCAGCGCCGCGAGACCGGCCGGAAGATCGAACTGCGCGGCCGAGCCCGTGCCGGTGGCGCTGCCCGCGCGCTCGGCGGTGCCGGCCAGCGTGGTGACCGCCGCACCGCTCGCCGCGATCCGGCGCACGGTGTGGTTGCCGGCGTCCGCCACGAACACGTTGCCCGCCGCATCCACGGCAACGGCACGCGGCAGGAAGAACTTCGCGTCGAGCCCCGCGGCGTCGGTGGTGCCGGGGACGCCGGCCGTACCGGCCAGCGTGGTGACCGCGCCCGCGACGGTGATCTTGCGGACGGTGTGGTTGCGCGAGTCGGCAACGTAGAGATTGCCCGCGGCATCGAGCGCCAGACCGGCCGGCTCGTAGAAACGAGCGGCGCTCCCCTGCCCGTCCGCCGTGCCCGAGCGGCGCGGATCGCCGGCGAAGACCGTGACCGGTCCGGAGCCGACGATACGGCGCACGACGTTGTTCCCGCGATCGGAGAAGTAGACCGTCTGGCCATCGGGCGAAACGGCGACGCCGCTCGGGGCGTTCACGACCGGATCGGCCGCGGAGAGATCGAAGGTCGTGACGACGCCCGCTGCGGTGATCTTGCGAATCGCTCCATTGGCGAAGTCGGCCACGAAGACATCGCCCCCCGCGTCGACCGCGAGGTGCAGCGGCGCGGCGAAACGCGCGGCGGCCCCGCTCGCATCGGTCGCGTCCCACGCGCCCGGCGCACCGGCGAGCGTGGTGACGGCGCCCGCGGGCGTGATCTTGCGGATGGTGCCGTTGCCGGTGTCGGCGACGTAGAGGTTGCCGTTCTGGTCGCGCGCCACACCGGCGGGATTGAAGAACCGCGCAGCGGCCCCGGTACCGTCGACAGCGCCGGGGCTGACCGTGCCGGCGAAGACCGAGAGGTCGGCGCGCACCTGCGTGGTTTGGGCAGCAACGGTCGGCGCGAGCGCGGCGAGCGCGGAAACGGCGACGAGCCGAGCACAGCGGACCGGGAGAGCGGAGAGAAACTTGATGTTCATTGCGTCGCTCTCCGGTTCAGTTGGCCGCCACGGCGGAGGCGGGGAAGACCAGGACACGCGTGTCGTAGTCCGCCAGGTTGAGGGTGAAGCGGGCTCGCCCGCCGGAGGCGTTCGTATTCAGCGCCACGGCACCGGTGAGCGCGTCGGTCGGGGCGTAGGCGCCGTCGACCAGGTTCGCGAGGTCGACCTGCACGGCATTGTCGCCGCGGGCGAGGTTGGCGACCACCACCACGAGCCGGCCCTCCTGGTCGATGAAACCCCAGGCGTTGGCTCCGGCCGAGGTGCGCACTGGGGTGAGCGCCGCGGCCTGCTCGGGTGTGACGACGGGGGCGACCGCCTTGAGCTTCGCGCGCTCGGCGGCGGGCAGGCGGTCCTGCCGCAGCACGATCCAGCACGTGGGCGCGGTGGCGGGTCCGAGATTCGCGAGCGCGGCATCGGTGGCGAAGTAGCCGCAGCCGACCTCTTCGAACGCGCGGGCCGCCTCGGAGTTGACGCGCCAGCACACCCCTTCGCGTTCGAAGGAGCGAACCATCGCCTCCGAGTAGTAGAACCCGGGGCCATAGGGTTTGCGCGGGATGTGGTTGTACATCGCGGCGCGGATGCGCGGGTCGACGTTGTCGTGCGCGCTCATGCCGTAGCCGTACTCGAGCGCCGTCACGCCGCGGCGCACCGTGCCCTCGCGCGTGGCGACGTGGGTGAACACGATCTGAAACCAGTGGGTGCGCTGCACCGCGTCGCCCGCGGCGCGCGGCAAGCCGGTGTACTCGAGGCTGCTGGTGAGCACATCGTCGAAGACGTCCATCTTCGAGCCGAGCCACATCGAGGGCTCCCACGCGCAGGCGGTGCCGACCGTGGCGGTGTAGTAGCCCGCCGTGTTCAACGAGCGGATCCAGTCGCTCTGCATCTCGAGGTCGAAGTACCAGCGCTCCGGCGGCAGCAGCTTGAGGTAGCGGCGCATGTCGCCGCCGAGCCAGCGGGTGAGTGTGACGTCGCCGTAGATCTGCCCGCCCACCAGCGCAGGCCGGCCGCGGAGCACCTCGATGCGTTTGGCGATCTCGGCGAAATAGTGCCCGTAGGCACCGCACCAGTAGTCGGCCCACTCGGGCATGAGGTGCGCGCGGATGTGGCGGGCCTTCTCAGGCGCGGTCGTGCCCGGAAGCGAATAACCGAGCCGCCGCTCAAACGCCTCCACATTGCGGGGATGGAAGTCGGATCCGCTGATGTAGAGGTTGGGCATGTTGACCAGCAGGTCGGCCGCGTAGTAGCCGCTGTAGTGGTCCATGGCGCCGAGCGTCGCCATGCGTTCGGCGAGGAGATCGCCGTAGGTGCCGTGCGGGGTGTTCGCGCCGGCGGGGCCGCAGTCGGCCGGGTCGAGCGGCGTGGCGGGCGAGATCCAACCGAGCAGGTAGAAATTGAAGCAGCCGTTGACGTCGCGGCCCATGAGATCGTCGCGGCTGCGGTGCCAGTCGGAGTAGGCGCGGGAGGCCGCCCGCGTGCGGGCATAGCCGCCATTGCCATCGGGGCCGGCCGGCAGACCGGCGACGTAGGTGTCGATCCAGGCCACCGCGCCGATCGAGGCGTAGCGGCCGGACGCTTCGGTCTTGTCGGCCTCGATCTGTGACTCCCAGTGCCGGAGCTCGTCGGAGTCCTGCCAGAAGAGCTTGTCCGCCCACCAGGTGCCGGCGCTGCCCCACGGCTGGATCCAGACCTCGTCCGCGCGGCCCCATTGGATGGCGCCGCCCGTGCAGGGGTGATCGGGGCTGCGGGAATCGGAAGCTGGGATACTGCTCGCGATGGAGACTGCCGCGCACAGGACGGCAAAATGGGTGGGGCGCATTTCCGAACCTGATGCAGGCAGATGTCCGGATGCTCAATAACGCAAAGCCCGCGCGCGCGGATTCACAAACTCATCGCAGTCCCGCTCGATCACCGAGGCGGCGCGTCGCCTCCATTCGCTGACTGGGCGCGGCGCATCCGGTCAAACCGCAATGCCGCCACCTGCAGCTGCGTCGTCTCGTCCTGCTGCGCCTGCCGCACCGCCTCCAGCTGGGCCGGATTCAGAAACGCCGACGCCTGCTGCAATGCCTCCGCATCGCTCACCTCCTTGCTCTCGAAGAACGCCCGTATCTCCGCCTGATCGGCTCCGGGGGCGAAAGGCAACCGCCAGCCCGGTCCACCGGGACCGCCCGCAGGCTCGTCGGCAACGGAGTGGTCGGCCAGCACCGAAACAAGCCGTTCCTGCTGGTCGGAGGACAACGCGGCACCCGCAATACCAAGCTGGGTGGCGATCGTGTTCACCGTGGTTCGCTGGGCGTAGGATCGGTCGTACTCCTGCAACTTCGCAAACCCGGCATCGCCAAGCAGCGCGAGGATGGAGGCATCCGCCTCCGCGTCCGACTGCCGGGCAAGCTCCATGGCCTCATCCCGGCCGAGCCCCTGCCGGCGCGCCAGGCCCATGGCATCGAAGTGCGAGAGCTGCTTTTCGGCGAGCAGGGCCTCGAGCTTCTCGCGCTGCTCCGCCGCCAGCCCGAGCCGGGAGAACAACAACGCATAGCGGTTGGAGATCTGGCGCTGCCGTTGCCGCAGGAGCAGCGGCGCGATCTCCGGATCGCTTGAGAAGTCCGGCATGTCCATGCGCCGTCCCCTGTGCGGGGGCATCTCCGGAGCAGAGGGGCGTGCGGTGGCAACGGTCGATTCTCCGCGTTCAGCCGCGATCTTTGCGTTCTCAGCCTTGGCGGCCTGGAGCTTGTGTTCGAGCGCACCGGCCCGCGTCCCCGCATCCGCAAGCGCCGCTTCGGCCCGCAGGGCCCTGGCATGTTCGCGCAACGCCAGCCCGGAGGCGGCTATCGCGAGCAGCAAGCCCACAACAACAAGATACGTTTTCAGGCGATCCATACCCCGGACAAGACGTCGGAGCGGCCGCCCGGTTGCGACTGTTTTCAAGCCGCGCGCCGCCAGCCCCTCGGGGATGGCTCCCCGGGCCAGCACAGTCGTGCAGAACCGTCACCCGCGTTGCGACCCCGGTTCTTCGGGCGTAGATTCCCCCAGGCCCACCCACTCCAATTCAACCACTCCGCCCCATGGAAACACATCCCTCCATCGACAAGGCGAAGGCCTATTTCGACCTCCAACTCACCCGCCGGCCCTCCGAACGCCATGTCTTCGCCGGGCCTTACATCACCCTCTCTCGCGAATCCGGCACCGGTGGCGGCGCGCTCGGCGAGGAAATCGCCCGGAGGCTCAACCGATTGCATACCGTGGAAGAACCGGTCTGGACGGTCTTCGACCGCAACCTCGTCGCGCGCATGCTCGAGGACAACCACCTCTCCGCCTCGCTCGCCCGCTTCCTCCCGGAAAACAAGGTATCGGAAATCGAGAGCTCCGTTAACGAGATCGTCGGCCTGCACCCGAACCTCTGGTCGCTCGTCCACAAGACCAACAGCCTCATGCGCCGCCTCGCGGCGATGGGCAACGCGATCATCGTCGGCCGCGGCTCCAACCTCGCCACCGCCGGCTCGCCCCACGGCCTGCACCTGCGCCTGATCGGACCGGCCGAGCAACGCGCCCAGCGCACCGCCAGCATCCTCGGGCTCTCCTACGAGCAGGCACTGGCCTTCAACCGGAAGACGGACCACGCGCGCCGCGACTACGTACGCTCCTTCTTCAATGCCGAGATCGACGATCCCTCCAGCTACGACCTGATCGTGAACATGGAGCACTTCGGCACCGATACAGCGGCGGACATGGTCGTCGCCATCATGCGCTCGCGAGACTGGATCGAGCTGCCCGAACACACCGTGCATGAGTCGGCCGCAGCGGTTGTCTGAGGTCGCCGGGCATCGATGACATGAGGCGCCGCCTGGGTCAGCGGCGCTCGGCCAGAGCGCCGGTATTGCTCCCGTCCAGCATGGTGCGCACCCGTTCCAGCAACTCCTGCTGGGTATAGGGCTTGCGGAGCACCTGCGCCCCCTCGGCCAGCCCATCCTGCAGATGGTGGTAGCTGTAGCCTGTGGCGAAGATGACTGGCAGCCCCGGGTCGCGGCGATGCAGCTCGTCGTACGTCAGACGCCCGTTCCGGTGCGGCATCACCACATCCAGTATCGCAAGATGGATGCGCCCGTCGTGGGTCCCGTGGATTGCGAGCGCCTCGTCTCCATGCCGTGCGGCCAGCACACGATACCCGGCCTGCACAAGCACTTTGGTCGCGATCGTCAGAACCTGCTCGTCGTCCTCGGCGATGAGGATCGTCTCCCCGTTTCCACGCAGCCCTTCCACGGCCTTGCGCGGAGTCTCGGGGGCCACGGACACAGCCGCTTCCGCGGCGGGCAGGTAGAACCGGAAGGTGGTCCCCAGACCGACCTCGGAGTAGAGGTTGATGAAGCCCCCATGCTGTCGCACGATGGCGTAGACGGTCGCAAGCCCTAGACCGGTGCCTCGTCCGACCTCCTTGGTGGAGAAGAACGGCTCGAAAATGCGGTGCTGGATCTCCTTGGGGATGCCGCAGCCGTCGTCGGTCACGGCGACGACGACATACCTGCCGGGCCGTGCGTCCGGGCGATTCTGGCAATAGAGCGCATCGAGCTCCTCGAACTCGGCGGCGATGGTGATCCGGCCCCCATCGGGCAGGGCGTCGCGGGCGTTGATGCAGAGGTTGAGGAGCACCTGTTCGATCCGTCCTGGATCCGCAAGCACAGGCAGCAGGCCCGGCGCCTGGCGCACTTCGAGGGCGATGTCCTCGCCGATGAGCCGGCGCAGCATGCGAGTCGTGTCGTTGACGAGCGCCCCGACCTCGACCGGTCGCAACCGCAGCTCCTCGCGTCGGCTGAATGCGAGCAGCTGCTGGACAAGATTCACCGCTCGCTCGCCGGCGCGCCCGATCTCGTCGAGCGAGGCGTGCACCGGATGCCCGGGGGGCGCATCGAGGGCCGCCATGGCGACGTTGCCCGTGATCACCTGCAGGATGTTGTTGAAATCGTGCGCGATCCCGCCGGCGAGCCGCCCCACCGCCTCCATCTTCCGCGACTGCACCAGCTGGTTCTCCAGCTCGAGCTCGTGCGAGATGTCGCGTTTGACCGCCACGTAGTGGGAGATGTTGCCCCGCTCGTCGCGCAGCGGCGTGATGCAGGAATCCTCGGTGTAGAGCTCGCCGTTTTTGCGGCGGTTCTGCATGCGCCCGCGCCAGGCCCGCCCGGAGGCGATCGTCGCCCACAGCTCCTGATAGAACGCCGGCTCATGCCGGCCGCTCTTGAGGATGCGCGGGTTCTGCCCGTGCACTTCGTGCCGCGAGTAGCCGGTGATCTGCTCGAACGCGCGGTTCACGTAGACGATACGACCCGTCGTGTCGGTGATGGCGACAGCCTCCCCGGCGTGGTTGAGCGCCGTGGCGAGCAGGCGATTCTCCCGCTCGACCATGCGGAAGTCCGACAAGTCGCGGATGATCGCCAAATAGATGCGGCGCCCATCGTGGAGCGTGCTGCTCAGCGACACTTCCGCCTCGAACAGACGCCCGTCCTTGCGGCGGTACATCCAGCGGAAATGCTGGGGAGCCGCGTGTGAGGCTTCCATCAGACGCAGCCCTTCGTCGGTCGAGCGCGCGCCGTTGGATTGCAGCTCCGGATGGAAGTCCTTGGGCGGAAGTTTTTTCAGCTCGGACAAACTGTAGCCAAAGGAGACCTGCGCCTGATTGTTGGCCGCCACGATCCGT
>Ga0209098_1000947_pt1 | contig 29496 bp, 27 predicted proteins | sample AD_JPNHW1_MetaG_FD_184429 | JGI IMG/M metagenome (GOLD analysis project Ga0209098, IMG submission 184429) | Active sludge microbial communities of municipal wastewater-treating anaerobic digesters from Japan - AD_JPNHW1_MetaG (SPAdes) (version 2) | ecosystem: Engineered > Bioreactor > Anaerobic...
CCGGTATTAATTTTGCCTTTCGGCCGGTGATCCTTTCATCACTTCGGCCACCACAAACGGATAGCGGATATCAATCAGATTGGCTTCTCCGGCTGCCAGTATTTTTTTGGTAAGTCCTTCGGGGATTTTTATATCCAGGATTTGGTTGCCCCGTTCTACAGTGACCGTTTTTGCAAAATCAATCAGAATTTTTTCGATCGCATCAGCGCGTGTTCTCACTTCCTGCCCGTCAACTTTCAGTATTTTATCGCCATTCTGAAATCCGATATCAGTCATCGATTTTGAATAACTAAGTCCATATTTTGCATTCTGTAACGGAATGTATTCTTTGCCCCATGTAAAAAGCACAGCTGCATAAATGACCAGCGCCAGAATAAAATTGACCACTACTCCTCCGATAATGATTGGTAAACGTTGCCACACAGTACGCGAACGGTATTCCCAGGGTTTTGGTGGTTGCGCCATCTGCGTTTTATCCATCGACTCATCAATCATACCGGAAATTTTACAGTAACCTCCCAGTGGCACCCAGCCAATTCCCCATTCGGTTGTTTCAGGATAACGTCGCCAGTCGTTTTCGGACATTTCACTCAGAGGAACGGGTTCCATAACCGAATTTTTACCATCCATAACCGGCTGTCCGTTGCTGTCAAGCTTCATTCTCTCATTAGCAGGGATATTACTGGCAAAAAATTTTACATTCCATTTGCCATTTATTTTTTTTGCCCGTATTAATGAAAATTTCGGATTGAAAAACATGTAAAATTTTTCCACCCTCACTTTAAATAATCTGGAGAAAACGAAATGTCCGAACTCATGCAAAACGACCAGTATTGACAAACTCAGGATTAATTGTAAGGCTCTAATCAAAAATGTTTCCATAAATTGTATTAATGTATTTCTTAATTATCAGTTTTTTATTTCAAATTCAGTTTTTTATTTCTTTTAATGTAAGTTCACGTACTTGTGCATCCGTCATTACGTAATCGTCATAGGTCGGTTTTTTTATAAAAGTTGCTTTTTGCATCGCGTTTTCGATGATGTCACTCATTTCCAAAAAACCAATTTCATCTTTCAGAAATGCTGCAACAACTATTTCGTTAGCGGCATTTAGGATACAGGGCATATTTCCTCCATTTTCCATAGCCTGATAAGCGAGCGCCAGATTTCTGAACCGTTTGATATCGGGTTTTTCAAAGGTAAGTTCGTTGTATTTTGTAAAGTCCACTCTCGGAAAATTTGATTTAATCCTGTCGGGATACGCAAAAGCATACTGAATTGGCAGTCTCATATCGGGCATACCGAGTTGGGCTTTGACTGAGCCGTCGGTAAACTGAACCATCGAATGAATAATGGATTGCGGATGCACCACTACATCGATTTGAGCAGGATTAAGTCCGAAGAGCCAACGGGCTTCAATGACCTCAAAACCCTTATTCATCATACTTGCCGAGTCGATGGTCACTTTAGCGCCCATATCCCAGTTGGGATGCTTCAATGCTTGTCTCGACGTTACATTTTTAAGTTCATCAATGGTTTTGTTACGGAACGGTCCTCCCGAAGCAGTCAGAATTACCTTTTCAATTGCATTATCCCCTTCACCCACCAGACACTGAAAGATGGCCGAATGTTCGGAATCTACAGGCAAAATGGCAGTTTTATTTTGGATTGCCAGCTCCTGAATAATTTCACCGGCAACGACCAGTGTTTCTTTATTGGTCAGTGCTATCGTTTTTCTTGCTTTAATTGCCTGAATGGTTGGTTTCAAACCCGCATATCCCACCATGGCAGTCAGCACCAGATCAACAGGTTCCATTTCCACAATTTGTGAGATGGCATCAATACCCGCAAAAACCTTTATCTGCTGATCAGCGAGAGCCTGTTTAAGTTGCAAATAATGTTTTTCATTGGCAATGGCCACCACGTTGGGCTGAAACTCACAGGCCTGTTCTATCAGCAAATCAATATTATTGTTAGCTGTGAGTGCAAATACCTCAAACTTATCCGGATTGTCACGTATCACCTCAAGCGCCTGAGTACCAATGGATCCGGTAGAACCAAGTATTGCGATATTTTTTTTCTTTTCAGTCATAGTTGTATTATCATTATTTCAACACGCTAAAAAACAATTACATCCTGAGGATTTAGCGGAATTCCCTGTTTCCACACCTCAAAATAGAAATGTTTACGTTCATTAACATTATGTTCATCGCCCGTAACAGCGATTGTTTCACCGGCTTTGACCATATCACCGGTACTTTTTAGGAGACGAGTATTGTTTTTATAAATCGAAATGTACCCGTTTTCGTGCTGTATTTCAATGACCCATCCAAAGTCAAAAGTAAATGCGGCGTAGATGACGGTTCCTTCGAGTACACTCATTACATTTTCCTGCGAAGAAGTGATAACCGACACCCCGAAATTGCCATCCTGAGGTTCAAATTTTGAAGCAATTACCCCTCGAACAGGCCGAAAAAATACATACATTTTTTCACCGGATCGGGCACTGATAGAGCTGATATTGAATTTCTGACTTTCTTCAAAGTCTTTTACAAATTCGTTTTCTCTCTTTGATTTCTCAAGCAATACTGTTGCCCGCTCTCTGAGCATGATAGAATCCAGTGATTTTATTGTGTCGTTCTGGGGTTTTTCGTTGATTATATCTTTTAAAACGCTCAGATAAGCCTGTTGCAATTCCAGCTGATGCATCAGCGAATCTGTTGTCATCGATTGCTGAACAATGGTTATTCGATTCCCCGATTCACCATAACCGGGCAAATAATGCCGCAACGGTGTGATAAAAATCAGAAAAGTAAGCAGAATAAAAGTGGTCAGAAAAAAAGCTGATACAAAAAGCAGGACACTGAATCGCGACAAACGGGTATGCCAGGTTTCTTCGAGTGTATTTTCATTAAGAATGGAAACACGATACTTGAAGCGCATCCGCTGCATGAAATCTGAAATGATATGTTTGAGCTGTTTCTTCACGCTTCTGAAATCAGTAAAAAGGATTGCAAATGTAGGTATTTTTAAGAATATCCGCAAAATATAACCCTTTAAGTAGCATTTTAATAGTTAATAAATGAAAAGATTATTCATTTCAAAAATACTGAATTTCAGTGAATTACCAATCCTTAAAATTGCCGGAATCATCCTGTCAGGTCGAAGATCGGAAAGACTGACCGGAAAAAAATAGCTACATTTGTCGGATAAAGATTATGCTGATGAAAAAAATAGGATTACTAACGGATACTCACGGACTACTGGACGAACGGATTTACCACTACTTCAAAGAAACAGACGAAATCTGGCATGCAGGCGACTGGGGCTCAATGGAAGTGGTCAGCAAACTTCAGGCGTTCAAGCCTGTGAGGGGCGTTTGGGGCAATATCGACGGACAGGACATCCGCTCTATTTTTCCGAAACACAACCGTTTTCTATGCGAAGAAATGGATGTGTGGCTGACACACATCGGAGGTTATCCGGGTAAATATGATCCATCCGTCAGGACTGAAATACAAGCTAATCCACCGAAATTATTCATTTGCGGGCATTCTCATATACTGAAAGTAATATACGATCCGAAACTGGAGTTGCTTCACATCAATCCGGGTTCAGCCGGGAAATATGGTTTCCAAAAAGTTCAGACCATCGTACGGTTCGTGATTGACGGAAACAAAATCAAAGACCTCGAAGTCATTGAATTAAAACCCCTTTGAGTTTTTAAACAAAGATGATGCTAAGGCGGTAATTTACCGCACTCCGTGCATCAGCTTTTGTAATGTTTTCGAAAGTGCAAAAAGAATGACTGAAGCTATTGCCGACATTATCACAAACACCATAAAGAAATCGTACAAATCCGTAATCTGAAATACGATGAAAGATTTTGGCTTACCGGCTTCGGGATACAGTCCGCTGAGCACACCGGCAAACTTATTGGCAGTAGCCATTGAAAGATACCATACACCCATCATCAGCGAAGCAAACCGTACCGGCGACAATTTATTAACCATCGAAAGTCCGATTGGCGACAATGCCAGCTCACCCATGGAGTGAATGAAATAAAGACCTGTAAGCCACAGCATACTGACTTTGGCACCCGGCGCAGCCCCTTTTACTCCAAATGCAATGAGTAAATATCCCAGCGAAAGCAGGAATAATCCGATTGCCTGCTTTGTAGGTGAAGCCGGTTCCATGTTTTTACGTCCCAGTCGAAGCCACATCATCGAAAAGAGAGGAGCAAAAGCAACAACGAAAATCGGATTGAATGACTGAAACCAGCTGGCTGGTATTTCCCATCCAAAAATATTTCTGTCGGTTTGTTCATCGGCAAAGTAAGTAAGTGAAGCACCTGCCTGCTCGAAAGCTGACCAGAAAAAGATGACAAAGAAAGCAATAATAAAAATTACCCAGATGCGCTGTTTTTCTATTTTTGAAAGTGAACTGTCGGTAATAACATAGGCCGGAACTACGATACAGGCTGTATAAATAACGGCTCCGATCACATCTTTATCAAATAAAACCATAAACAAGGAAAACAAGAGTACAGCTCCGCCAGCCAAAACCATCATTTTCTTAACATTCAGCTTTTCTTTTGAAAGTTCGTTGTTTTTTTCCTTTGCTTTTTCTGCTTTCCGGGGCGCATGAATACCTATAGCTGTTCCATCCGGACCAATCAAATACTTATTTTTCTGAGTAATATACAATATCAGACTTAGCCCCATCATGACAGCTGCAACCAGAAAACCCCATTTGAAATCGGCAGGATTGCCTGTATCGCCCAGAAATCCACAAAGAAGCGGCGACAGAAATGCACCCACATTTACACCCATATAAAAAATGGTATAAGCTGAATCGAGTCGTTTGTCGCCTCTTTCGTACAACTGACCAACAATGGTTGAAATGTTAGGTTTGAAAAAACCATTCCCGAAAATAAGTCCGGCCAAACCACAGTACATCAGCCACCGGGCTAGTTCGGTACTCTGGTAATTAAGCGCACTGGCAAACATAAATAACTGTCCGGCAACCATCAGCACAGCACCCCAGAATATTGACCGCCGCATACCCAGGTAGCGGTCAGCTACATAACCACCGATAAGTGGAGTGAGGTAAACCAGACCGGTGTAGTTACCATAAATAGCTGATGCAAATTCCTTATCCATCAGCAGGGCTTTAATTAAATAGAGCACAAATATGGCACGCATTCCGTAATAGCTGAAACGCTCCGACATACCTGTGGCGAAAACAAAGTACAGCCCTTTGGGATGTGATTGTTTGATGTTTTCTGACATTGTAATTAGTTTTTTTATTACAAAAAAATGAACGCCCGATTTATTGCGTTCATTTTTTAAAGATTTATAATGCAATGCAAATATACAATTATTATTTTGAATGAAGCGGATACGTCAGTCAGATAATGATTTATCTCTTTTTATCCAGTTCGATAATAACGCTTTCAACACTTCCACCGAGGGGCGGATTGAGTTTGGTAAGCTGAATATGTAAGGACTGAATCTTCGGAAAATTGTTGAAAACAGCGTCCAGAATACGTTGTCCGGCATGTTCAATCAGGTCCGAAGGTTTCTCCATCTCTTGCTTCACCACATCATACACGAGCTGGTAATTCAGAGTATCATCCAGGTTATCCGTTTCCGCGGCAATAGAGGTATCAAGCTCCATGCGCAAGGTTACAAGAAACGTGTTACCCAACTTCTTTTCATGCTCCAGACAACCATGGAAAGCATGAAATTTCATGTTTTGCAGAGTAATAAAGGCCATATTTCTAATTTATTTCAACACATAATGAGCTAAAATCTTCTGAACGTCGTAAACATTGACCGATTTGTTGAAGTTTCGGGTGACACTCGGATTCTGCTCGCTCGAAATCCATATCTTCAGCTCGGCATCCAGATCAAAAGGACCTGCAGACTCGATACTGAACTTTGAAATACTTTTATAGGGAACAGATAAATATTCCTGTTTGCTACCGGTAATTCCCTGAACATTAATCATAATCAATCGTTTACTGGTAAAAATAAACGTATCGCGAATAAGTTTGAAACCCATTTCGATAACTTCATCTTCGGTCAGTAGTTTGCCAAATTCTTTTTCGATTTTTGCAGGATCAATGGTTCCCGCATTACCCATTAGTGCTGAAAATAGTCCCATATTAATTTATTTTATTCTGAAATAAGTATATCTGATATTATTCAAAACTATTACAACTAAGAAAAGATTTTATCAGTTTCATCGTCACCGTTTCGTTATCAATTCTCGGAGAATGTCCCGCATCGGGTATGACAGCTGTCGTCAACGGTGATGACATTTCACTCTTCAGTACGTTTTGCTGTTCTATGGAATCGTAAGGATCGTCCTTGCCACGAAATGCCAGCACCGGGCATTGAATATCACAGAGTAATGGAATAATACTCCAGTCGGCAAAGTTATCACTCAGCCAGGTTTCATGCCAGCGCCTGAAGAGTTCTCCGGTTTTGTCGCCATGATACTTTTCGAGAGTTTGAAGCAATGAGTTATGTTTTGCTCTTTCGCGACTTTCCAATACCGCCGTTTTTCCTTTCTCTTCGATAAAAGTATGCGTACTTTCGGCTATGACTGCAACAATTCGTTCGGGATATTTTGCCGCAGCAATCAATGCAATGGTTGCACCATCGCTATGGCCATACAAAACCGCCTTTCGGATATTTGCCTTGTCCATCACCCGGATAAGCTCACCGGCTTCTTGGTGGAGGTAATTTTTGTCGCGTTGTGCAGTACCGAAGGGTGATGAACGACCATAACCCCTTCGATCATATACAAAAGCATTCAAGCCCGCAATCTTCATCAATTTCTCAGGAAAGTCACCCCACATCCCGACACATCCCCACGAGTCGTGCAAAAAAATCAAAACAGGTTCTTCGGGATTTTCAGGATATTCGGTTTTTTCGTAATAAACAGAATAATCATCCAGCGCCAACTCGTTGATTTCTTTCATTTCCCGTCATTTTTTTTGATTTTCTACTGACAAAAATACATAAAAACAGATAAAAACCGGAGAATTGATTTCTTATTTTTTCTGAATAGATACTTTTCAAGTACTTTTGCATCCAGACCGAAATATTAATTTATTAAATCCATTCCGATGAAATCAAAAATCCTGATACTCTTTTTGGCAATAGCTATAATCCCGGTTACGGCATCCAATCCTGTTAAGCATTTTATTAATAACGATTTGCTCCGGAATGCCAATATCAGTATCACCGTAAAAAAACTGAATACAAATAAAACCGTCGAAAGTTTTCGATCCAATAATCCTGTTGTTCCGGCTTCTACGCAAAAACTGATTACCACCGCTACGGCACTGGAATTGCTCGGACCTGAATTTCGCTTTGAAACAACCCTCGAAACCGACAGTCCTATCTGTCCAGACGGCACTCTCAACGGAAATCTGTACATACACGGCAGTGGCGATCCCACACTTGGTTCCGCAATGCTGGGCGATACTGCATTTCTTGTCGAATGGGTAAAAAAAATCCAATTAGCTGGAATAAAAAGCATTAAAGGTGCCATCGTTGCCGACGCAACCCGGTTCGATACCGAAGGAGTAAATCCGAAATGGCTCTGGGAAGATATGGGAAACTACTACGGGGCTGGAGCTTATGGTATTTCGTACAAAGACAATCTGTACACACTCGAATTTCGTTCAGGTGAAATTGGGACTACACCTCAGATTGTAAAGATGATGCCCGAAATACCCGGTTTTGAATTTAAAAACAACCTGAAAAGTTCCGCAATCAGATCCGACAGCGCGTATTTCTACGGAGCCCCTTTTTCGGACCACAGAACCATCTACGGCGAAATTCCAGCCAACCGGTCCTCATTCAAGGTTAAAGGCGATATTCCCCGTCCGGGATTACTGCTTGCACGGGATTTTACAAAAGCACTAAGCGTGGCAGGCATCGAAGTGAGTCGCACAGCCACCGAAACCGAAGTTCGAAACAAACAGAGAAACGTCATTTACACCCATTATTCACCTCAGTTACGTGATATTATTCGCGAAATCAATGTTCAGAGCAACAATCATTATGCAGAGCATGTTTTTCGTTACCTTTCACTGATAAATGACACTGTTGCAACAAGCAAAGGTTCTGTAACAGTCATTAAAAAATTCTGGGCATCAAGGTCACTACCTGTCGATCAGTTGTACATATACGACGGTTCCGGACTTTCACCTGTCAATGCCGTTTCTTCGGGTTTTATGGCAGGTTTGCTGGAATATATGGACAAATCGGCTTACAGTCAGGATTTCCGGGCTTCATTACCGGTAGCAGGCACCAATGGCACCCTGAAATCATTTTTGAAAAGCACAGCTTTAGAGGGAAAAATCCAGGCAAAAAGCGGCACCATCCATCGCGTGAAGTGTTATGCCGGTTATATAACTTTGGATAATAAAAATTACGTTTTTTCCATCATGGTCAACAATCCGAACGGAACGCTCAGCGCGGTTACAAAAAAAATCGAAGAGTTTTTACTGTCAGTATGCAAATGAAATCAACAGCGTTTTATATAGCATCAACCACATCAACCAACCTGTTGCTTAAGCAAAAGATGCGGCAGGAAGATTTACCCGAGGGTTATATTGTTTACACAGACTTTCAGACAGCAGGGAAAGGTCAGGTTGGAAATTCCTGGGAAAGCGAACCAAACAAAAACCTGTTGTTCAGCCTATTACTATATCCCCGTTCGATCAAAGCCGATAAACAGTTTATACTCTCACAAATCACAGGACTGGGTGTCAAAAAAGTGCTGGATAAATTCACCAGAGATATATCCATCAAGTGGCCCAATGACATCTACTGGAAAGAAAAAAAAATCGGTGGTATCCTGATTGAAAATTCGCTGATAAGAGATTGTATCAACACGTGCGTAATTGGCATCGGTCTCAATGTCAATCAGGAAGAATTCTTCAGCGATGCTCCCAATCCCGTTTCATTAAAGCAGATTACCAACATTGACACCAACCGGGAAGAATTAATGATGCTCATCCGGGCTGAGATAATGGATCTGTACACTCATTCTGCTCCTGAATTTATTCATCGGGAATACCTTCATAGTCTGTTTCGAAAAAACGGATACCACAGATACCTCGAAACTGAAACAAAAACAATATTTCTGGCGGAAACCGAAAATATATTGCCGGACGGAAAGTTGATATTACGAACCGAATCGGATGATCTGAAGGAGTATTATTTCAAGGAAATTCAGTTTATACTATAAAAAAAAAGCCGGACAAATCCGGCTCTTTGTATTATAAATACGTGTTGAATCTAAATTTCCCACTGTTCGAGCGAACCAACCAAATCGTCAAAACACTTTATTTTTGATTTTTCCTTAACCTCAGCAATCTGATTTTCCATTGCCTGGTCATATGTTTCGGTCTGAACATCCCGAATAACACCCATAGCAATTGGCATTTCGGGTCCTTCCATCATAGCCAGCTTATATTGCAATGTAATATCTTCACAATGAGCATCGTGTACCAATAAATCTTTTTCTGTTATTCCGTATTCACCTATCGTTACAGCTTTCAGCTCAAATCCGTCAAGCATTAATCCTTTATCGCGGTTTACACCATAAATCATCGGCTTACCGTGTTCCAGAAATATAATCCTGTCGGGACGGGTTTCTTTCTCGGCAATCCAACCGTGTGCTCCGTTATTGAAAATCACACAATTTACAAGACATTCGACTATTGATGTGCCTTTATGACGTGCAGCTGCCGATATAGTTTCCTGAGCATTTTTCAAATCGACATCCAGCAGACGTGCAAAAAAAGTTCCTCGAGCGCCAAATGTAAGTTCAGCCGGACGGAAAGGACGCTCAATGGTGCCGTAAGGTGATGATTTTGTAACCATTCCCTTCTTTGTTGTGGGTGAAAATTGCCCTTTTGTCAGACCATAAATCTGGTTGTTGAACAACAATACATTTATATCAATATTACGGCGAACACTGTGAATAAAGTGATTACCGCCAATAGCCAGTCCATCTCCGTCACCCGAAATCTGCCAAACTGTTAGTTTCGGATTTGCGATCTTAACTCCGGTGGCAATTGCTGCCGCGCGACCGTGGATGGTGTGAAAGCCATAACTGTTGATATAATACGGCAACCGTGATGAACAGCCGATACCTGAAATTACTGCAATATCCTGAGGTGCAACACCCATGTCGGCCATCACTTTCTGCAAGCTGTTGAGGATGGCGTAGTCGCCGCAACCGGGACACCAGCGAACATACTGGTCGCTCTTAAAATCTTTTGGGGTATATTGTTTTATTTCTTCCATAGCTTCAAAATTATTTCAGAATTAATTCAAATTGTTCTTTGAGTTCGGCAACGGTAAATGGCTGACCCTGTACCTTATTATATTGCAGGAAGTTCACTCCGGGTACTTTTGAGCGGAGGAAAGTCGCAAACTGGCCATTGTTAAGTTCACAAACAACGACTTTTTTGTATTTCGAAATCAATTCTGCTGTATTTTTTGGCAGTGGATTGATGTAGTTGAAATGCGCAAGGGCTATTTTTTCCCCTTTTTCATTCATATCGGAAACTGCACTCATGAGGTGTCCGCGGGTTCCACCCCAGCCAATTACCAGCAGTTCAGCATCATCGCTACCATAAGTGGTGATGTCGGGAATACTGTTGGCTACATTTTCCACTTTTTGGGCACGTGTTTCCACCATTTTCTGGTGATTTTCACCATCAGTAGAGATGCTTCCTTTTTCGTAGTCCTTTTCCAAACCACCATTGCGGTGCTCGAAGCCAGGAGTTCCAGGAATAGCCCAATAACGTACTTTTGTTTCTTCGTTTCTGAATGTAACTTTACAGCCTTCCATGCCTGGTTGAACGTAATTTGGCTTTATTTCAGGCATATCTGCTAACTTAGGCAAGTTCCAAAGTGAAGTCCCGTTACCCAGAAATGCATCAGTCAGCAAAATAACCGGTGTCATATATTCAAGGGCAATTTTGGAAGCCATATATGCATATTGGAAACAGTCATCGGGTGTTCCCGGAGCCATTACAACCAGCGGGCTTTCACCATTACGGCCGTACAATGCCTGCAGCAAATCTGTTTGTTCGGTTTTTGTTGGCATACCGGTTGAGGGCCCGCTACGCATAACATCTACAATGACTATAGGCAATTCGGCCATCACAGCGAGATTGATACCTTCTGATTTCAAAGCCAAGCCGGGGCCGGAAGTGTTGGTCACAGCCAGACAGCCGGCAAATGCAGCTCCAATAGTAGTGGTCACACCGGCAATTTCATCTTCGCATTGTACTACTTTCGCACCCAAATCGCGGCGCAAAGCCAGTTCGTGCATGATATCCGTCGCGGGAGTGATGGGATAGCTTCCCAGAAACAATTCCAGTCCTGCTTTTTCGGCAGCTGCAATAAATCCGTATGCGGTAGCTGTATTACCCGAAATACTGGTATATTTCCCATGAGGAACATCGTCAGACTTCTCGATGGTATATGTTGGAACGGACAAATGTAAATTATTACCATAGTTAAATCCGTCAGTCAGCACTTTTACATTTGCTTCGAGAACCGAAGGTTTTTTTCCAAATTTATTTCCCAGAAAATGAACAGCCTGTTCCATCGGCCGGTTGAACAACCAGCAAATTAAACCCAGAGCAAACATATTTTTACTGCGAAGTATCGCTTTATTGTCCAATGGAAATCCTTCCAGACTTTTCTGTGTAAGGGTGGTGAGCTGAGCGGGCACCAGGCTGATTGTTTCAGACACTGACATTTCGGTAAACGGATCGTCGGAGACAAATCCGGCTTTTACCAGGTCATTTTTTTCGAAAGAATCCTGATCGAAAATGATTACACCGCCTTTTTTCACATGTTTAGCATTCACTTTGAGAGCTGCCGGATTCATAGCAACAAGCACATCGGCATCATCGCCGGGAGTATATACTTTGCCGGATCCAATGTGGACCTGAAAACCGGAAACACCTCCTACTGTACCCTGGGGAGCACGAATCTCGGCAGGATAATCGGGGAATGTAGAAATCTCGTTACCAATGATGGCAGAAATGTTCGAAAAAATGGATCCGGTCAACTGCATGCCATCACCGGAATCTCCGGCAAACCGAACGACAACCTGGTCCAATTCTTTTACTTTGATTTTTTCCATGATTTAATTATCTTCAGAATTTTGAGGAATAGTCAGTTTAATTAAAAATCTGCATTTTTCGGGGTACGCGGGAAAGGAATCACATCGCGGATATTGGTCATACCCGTCACGAACAGCAACAACCGTTCAAATCCCAGCCCGAAACCGGAGTGAGGCGCGGTACCAAACCGGCGTGTATCCAGATACCACCAGATGTCTTTTTCGGGAACACCCATGGAAGCTGCACGTGTTCTGAGCTTTTCGAAATTTTCTTCACGTTGCGAACCGCCGATGATCTCCCCGATTTTGGGGAAAAGTACATCCATTGCCCGAACGGTTTTACCATCATCATTTTGCTTCATGTAGAATGCTTTGATTTCTTGCGGATAATCGGTCAGGATAACCGGTTTTTTGAAATGCTGCTCTACCAGATAACGTTCGTGCTCGGACTGAAGATCTGTTCCCCAGCCCACCGGATATTCGAATTTATATCCTTTGCTTACAGCTTCTTCCAGAATTTTTATTCCTTCGGTATATGGCAGACGTACAAAATCATTATCAACAACAAAACGCAACCGTTCAATCAGTTCCTTATCGTACATTTCGGAGAGGAATTTGAGATCGTCCATACAGTTGTCAAGCGCCCACTGGATACAGTACTGGATAAAATCCTGCGCCAGTTGCATATTTTCTTCTATTTCGTTGAATGCCACTTCGGGTTCAATCATCCAGAATTCGGAAAGGTGACGAGGAGTGTTTGAATTCTCAGCACGGAAAGTAGGTCCGAATGTATAAATAGCTCCCAGTGCCATAGCGGCAAGTTCGCCCTCAAGCTGTCCGGATACGGTCAGGTTTGCCGGTTTTCCGAAGAAATCGTCACTGTAATCTACCTTGCCTTCTTCCGTCAGTTTGATGTTTTCAAGATCAAGCGTGGTTACCTGAAACATTTGTCCGGCGCCTTCGGCATCCGAAGCGGTAATAAGTGGAGTGTGGAAATAGAAAAATCCGCGGTCGTGAAAGAATTTATGAATAGCTATAGCCATATGATGACGAACGCGGAAAACAGCCCCAAAGGTATTGGTACGCGGGCGTAAATGGGCTATTTCGCGTAAAAACTCCAGTGAATGTCCTTTTTTCTGCAGAGGATAGGTTTCCGGATCAGCTCCTCCGTAAATAAGTATGTCATCAGCCTGAATTTCGACTGTCTGACCTTTACCCTGCGATTCGACGAGCTTACCGGTTACGCTGATACAGGCACCGGTGGTTACAGTTTTCAGTTTTTCTTCATCCAGTTTTGCCAGATCAACAACAATCTGAATATTATGTATCGTTGAACCGTCATTCAGGGCGATAAAGCTAACATTTTTATTACCCCGACGGGTTCTAACCCAGCCTTTAATGTTTACATCTACTCCATAGTCAGTTCTTTTCAGAACATCAACAATTTTTGTTCTCTGCATAAATATATAATTGTAATTTTGTGTTAGTTAAGTCATAGTTATTGAAATGCAAAAGTAATACTTTTAGTTCAATAAAGCTTAAAAAAACAAACAAAAAGCACCTGTTCGGGAGGACAGATGCTTTTTGTTTGCAATACTCTATAATTTCATTTTATTTTTTTTTCGTTGACTGACTCCTTATATCACCAATCATACTCATGGCGCAACGAAAACCAATGTCGTTAGCAGATTTGTCCTGATCCAAAGCTCTTCGTGTAGATGGATTCAACCAGTAAGCACGGTCTTTGAACGAACCACCTTTGTAAACACGTGTTCTGTCTGATATTTTCGGAGCAAGAATATCCGTTGGATCGAGTTTTTCGTTATTGGCTAATGCTTCGAGACCTTCAGGTTCGGTAATCAGCGGGAAATCGGTGTTGATTTTGGTTGTTTCATCACCGTCATGAAAACTGCGTTTATCATCACCCGGTAAAACTCCGGTTGCCACGCGTCCCAGCGAGTCGATTTTCAGTGTATAGTTGCCGAGGGCATCTTTTGCAGTGGCCAGATAAGTGCGGTATTCATTTCCACGGAAAGAGTTATATTCAGCCATTTCGTCGAAAGTGGTTGAACGATAAACGTCCATCACCCATTCGTTGACGTTACCCGCCATGTTGTACAGACCAAAATCATTCGGTAAGTATGAGTTTACCGCATTAGTTATGGCAGCCTTATCGTTCAGGCTTCCTGAAGTTCCCATCATGTCGCCGCGTCCGCGAACGAAGTTAGCCTGCATTTCTCCAAGGTATTTTCCTTTTTTATTGTAGCGTAACTGACTTCCGTTCCAGGGATAAACTTTCCCTTCTTTCACCAAACCGTCTTTCGAATCTGATTTTATGGCGTATGCAGCAAATTCCCATTCGGCTTCAGTCGGGAGTCTGTAATTCGAAAACATGATTCCGTCCGACATGTCGGCTTTACGGGTTTGTCCGTAAATATCCTTCAGCGATTTTTTTCCTGGTTTCGGATTGTATTTGCTGTGAAAAATATATTTCTGAGTATTGAACACAAAATTATTGGCAATAGAGTCGGCATTCGTAATTTTCTTAAGCGATGAAAAATCGGGCGCTTCAATGACACCGGCGTTAATCAGCGCCAGCTCGTTTACACGGTCTGTACGCCATTGACAGTAATCCATAGCCTGTTCCCATGTTACACCTACAATGGGATATTCATCAAAAGCGGGGTGAGTAAAATAGTGTTCAAGAAGTGGCTCGTTATATGCAAGCGGTTCACGCCATACTTCGCCATTAGGCTGTGCTCTTTCTACCAGTTGCGGAGCTGTCTGTTGAAACACGGTTTTCATCCAGTGGGTATATTCACGCCAGTTTACATTACTGATTTCGTACTGGTCCATGTAGAATGACATCACCGTGATGCGACGGCGCAGGTTGTTACGTTCACCGGTGATTACTTCTCCTTTTTCACCAATGGTAAATGTACCTCCTTCGATGGCAATCATACCGGTTGGCACCTGAGCTTTGTAGTTCTTTTTCACTCCAAAGCCGGTCATTTTTTCATCATTGTATCTCCACCCTGTGGTATTGGATATTGCCGATTTTTTGCCCGATCCAAAACCGGCACTGGCGCCTGATTTTGAACCGCATGAAACAATAACCAGTGTGGCAAAAGTGAATGTCAGTAGTTTAGCAACGTTAATCAATTTCATATGTAAATAATTGTTTTTAAAGGTCACATAGCTTGTCCCGGTTTATCGGGAGAACTCGCATGCCGGACTTTCACTAACTTTGGTGAACCGCTGCGTTCATGCTCGTTTCATATAAAACAATGGTAAATTGTTAATTAATTTTAGCTTATGATAGTCTGCAAAATTAGTACTTTTTTTTATGAATGAGCCTTTTATGCTAAAAAAATTAATTGTTTTGATTTCTGTACTGTATATAACTCATTTTCGGTACTTATCGTATATTTTGGAGTAAAATTATTAATAAAACTGTTAAAACGAAGCATAAAAGCATTTATTTTTTTACTTTTGTGGAGAAATAAACACTTTTAATGCCTAAAGCTAACGTGAATAAATTTTATACGAATGAATAAAATTCCTTTCCAGTTAACTCTGAATGGCCGGTTATTCGACTTGTCAAAACCTGCTGTAATGGCAATTGCCAACCTGACACCCGATTCTTTTTTCAGCGGAAGCAGGTTATTTTCGGAGAGAGAGGTATTGAACCGTGTTGAAAAAGCATTCGCCGAAGGTGCTTCAATACTTGATGTAGGAGCTTACTCCACGCGCCCCTCAGCAGCTCACATTACCGAAGAAGAAGAACTGGAACGGCTTCGATTGCCCCTCAAAGCCATTCGAAAACATTTTCCGGACATCGTCATTTCGCTCGATACCTTCCGCTCAGGTGTGGCGCGGTGGGGAGTTGAAGAATGTCACGTAGATATCATTAACGACATCAGCGGCGGAACAATGGACGACATGATGTTCGAGACAGTAGCGGTTTTGAATACAGCATACATACTCACTCACACCCGGGGCACTCCCCAGACAATGCAGCAACTGACGAAATACGAAAACATGATGTCTGAAATGCTTTTTTATTTTGGGAAAAAAGTGGCACAGCTTGTTCATCTGGGAGTGAAAGATATCATCATTGACCCCGGATTTGGTTTCGCGAAAACGCTAGATCAAAACTATGAATTGCTAAAAAAAATGAGCTATTACAAAGAACTGAATCTCCCTGTTTTATTTGGCATTTCGAGAAAATCAATGATTTACAACCTGCTGGGAAATACTCCCGAAGAAGCACTCAACGGTACAACGGCGCTCAATATGCTGGGGCTGATGAATGGAGCGGATATTCTCCGGGTTCACGATGTGAAAGAAGCGGTCGAAGCTGTTAAATTATTTGAGAAATATAACAACAGCTGATTTTCAGGGTTTGATGACATTCCGCAGTAATCATTTACTTTATAGTTTAGATTTATTCATCTTATGCTTTCATAAAAACCAAACAATATGGCTTTTAATATCGGTATTAAAGACATCATTGATATATTCTTAACAGCATTTCTGCTTTACGGAGCCTTCAGACTGCTGAAACGCTCAGGCGCGCTGAATGTTTTTCTGGGCATCATGACCTTTGTCATCATCTGGTTTGTGGTTTCCAAGGTGCTGCGCATGGAATTGCTGGGTGAAATTCTCGACGGACTGGTAAACGTTGGTGCCTTTGCGCTGATTGTGCTTTTTCAGGAAGAAATACGGCGGTTCTTTTCCAGACTCGGGTCCCGGAAAAACTGGGGAATTCTGAACTACTTCAAGAAATTTCTGAAAGGTACCGAGAACGAACAAATCCGGACCGACTACGACTTGATACAAATTGTAATAGCTTGCCGCAATCTTTCGAAAACGGCCACCGGAGGCCTGATTATCATCACACGCAGCAACGATCTGGAATTCTACACGCAATCGGGCGAAATAATAGACTCGCGCATCACCTCGCGGTTGATTGAAAATATCTTCTTCAAAAACAGTCCGTTGCACGACGGAGCCCTGATTATCTCCAACCGGCGACTGAAAGCAGCAGCATGCATTCTGCCCGTATCCCGCAATCAGAGCATTCCCAAACGACTCGGACTTCGGCACCGGTCGGCACTCGGTATCTCGGAAATATCCGATGCCATTGCCATCGTCATTTCCGAAGAAACCGGACATATATCCTGGGCAATAAATGGCAAACTTACCATCAACGGCAAACCTGAAGAACTGGAACACATACTCTCTGAGGAAATTGCCGAATATTCCAAAACTACAAACCCATGAAACGACTGTTTTTTTTCTCCATCCTGCTCTTTGGGATTCAGGTCACCATGGCAAAAACAGCCCCTATTTGCGGCGATCTGGAAACAAATCTGTTTACTGATCTGAATATTCAGTTTAATCCCGCGAAGTATCCTGACGGTGTGAACGAAGCCGAAGGATTCATCCGGCTGGCAAACGGACGAATCGCTATAAAGAAAATTGTATTGCCGGAATACAAACGCAATGTGCAAATCACAGCCAAACTCAGACTCACCTCCAACGGCGATCCCTGGGATAAATCCGGCTCCTGTTTTATCATCCCGAAAGAGTCGCTCATTAACATGATAACCGTAGCACGCGGCACAGCGAAATATCCGGATATTGACTCCACAAAACTCGAAAAACTGGTTGGCACCATAGTCGGAAAAGATTATTTACCCACAGTGGAATTGATGCGGTTTATGACTCCTTTTGGCGTGGGACATTTCAGTGCCGAAAAAGATTCGACATCATACAAACGGCGACCGGTGTATATTGATGGCTGGGCACAGGAAGCCGCCTGGCAACAGGATATCACCGATTTATATCCTCTGCTGAAAGGTGAAGTTTACGTGGGTATTTATATCGATACCTGGACTGAAAAAGGTTATGTAGTAAATTTCGAAATAAATGTTGAGGAAAGCAAAATCAAACAGGATGTGATGCCCATCCGTAAAGTAATGCCACTAATCAATACGGTTTATTACCTTGGTCAGACTTACCCCGATATATTTGCAAGAAAGGATATTACCGTTCCTTTCAGTCTGCCGCGGAAAGCTAAAAACGTCCGGTTGAAATATATCGTAACGGGTCACGGAGGCCATTCCGGCGGTGATGAATTTGTACAGAAAGAAAACATCCTGTCGGTTGACGGCGCTGTCGTTCACCGTTTTATACCCTGGCGCAACGATTGTGCTTCCTTTCGCCGCTTCAATCCCACATCGGGGGTGTGGCTGCGCAAACGCAGAATTGCTTACATCAGCGATGAAGGCAGAGCCGAAAAGGAAATAGAAGAACCGATTGCCTCTTCCGATCTTTCGCGTTCCAACTGGTGTCCGGGAAGCGATGTACCTCCAGTAGTTGTACCGCTAATCGATATACGGAGTGGTGAACACACCCTCACAATCAGCATACCCAACGCGCAGGCAATCGAAGATAACAAACTAAATCACTGGCTGGTATCAGCTTACCTGGTCTGGGAAGAATGATATAAATGAATGAAAAGAAAATAAACAGAATAAAACGATGAATATATTACTTTTAGGATCAGGAGGCAGGGAACATGCCCTTGCCTGGAAAATGGCGCAAAGCCCGAAACTCACCAAACTTTATATTGCCCCGGGAAATGCCGGAACAAAACAGGCGGGCGAAAATATCCCTGTGAATATCTCCGATTTTCAGGCCGTAAAAAAGACAGTGCTTGAATATAACATCAACCTGGTGGTAGTAGGTCCGGAAGAACCGCTGGTAAACGGAATTGCCGACTTTTTTGAAGCCGACGGAGATCTGAATACCATTCCGATAATCGGACCTAACCGCGTTGCAGCGCAACTGGAAGGCAGCAAGGATTTTTCGAAACAATTCATGCATCGCCACAACATCCCTACTGCCCGCTATTTAAGTGTTACCGCTGAAAATATTAATGCCGGTATCGACTTTCTGCACGAACTTAAAGCTCCCTACGTACTGAAAGCCGACGGTCTGGCAGCAGGTAAGGGAGTGTTGATAATCAACAACACGAACGAAGCCATAGACGAACTTAAATCCATGCTCGAAGGCAAATTCGGGAAAGCCAGTCAAACGGTAGTCATTGAAGAATTCCTTTCAGGTATCGAATGCTCGGTTTTTGTCATCACCGACGGGAAAAACTACAAGATTCTGCCGGAAGCCAAAGATTATAAACGCATCGGCGAAGGCGATACCGGACTGAACACCGGAGGAATGGGCGCTGTGTCGCCGGTAAGTTTTGCCGATGAAACCTATATGCAGAAAGTTGAGGAACGCATCATCCGTCCAACCGTCGAAGGGCTACAGGCTGATGGCATTACGTACAAGGGTTTTATTTTCTTCGGACTGATTAAAGTTGATAACGAACCGATGGTGATAGAATACAATGCCCGGATGGGCGACCCCGAAACAGAAGTTGTAATGTTGAGACTTAAATCGGATCTGGTTGACCTGCTCGAAGGTGTTGCAGCTGGTAATCTGGATGAAAAAACGATTGAATTCGATGAACGTTCAGCGGTGACAGTGATGCTCGTTTCCGGTGGTTATCCCGATGTTTACGAAAAAGGAAAAGTGATTACAGGGCTTGAAGATGTGAAAGACAGCATTGCATTTCACGCCGGTACCACCGAAAAAGACGGAAATATTCTCACCAACGGCGGACGTGTAATCGCCATAAGTTCTTATGGGACAAACAAGGACGAAGCACTGGCGCAGTCTTTCAGAAATGCCCAATTGGTTGATTTCGACAAAAAATACTTCCGGAGAGATATCGGATTTGATATCTAAAAACTGGCCCTTTCTGAATCAGAATTACTTTCTTACTTATTTCTATTTTTCTATCTATAATTGTTTTAATTTATGGCTAAAATATTGGTTATTGACGACGAACGCAGCATCCGGAATACGCTGAAAGATATTCTGGAATTCGAAAAACATAAGGTAATCCTGGCCGAAAACGGGAAACAGGGACTGGATGCGGCTCTGAATGATCTTTTCGACATCATTTTTTCGGATATAAAAATGCCCGAGATGGATGGCATCGAACTGCTCGAACAGCTGAAGGAAAAAGATGTGGAAGCGCCCGTGGTCATGATTTCGGGTCATGGAAATATAGAAACAGCAGTTGACTGCATAAAAAAAGGCGCTTTTGATTTTATCGAAAAACCCATCGACCTCAACCGTCTGCTCATCACCGTGCGGAACGCGCTCGAGAAAAACAACCTGGTGACCGAAACCAAAACGCTGAAAAAGAAAGTAGCCAAGAAACTCCAGATGGTGGGAAATACGCCATGCATCGAAAGAGTGCGTGACATGATACACAAAGTTGCTCCCACCGATGCCCGTGTGCTTATCACCGGCGCGAACGGTACCGGTAAAGAAATTGTAGCACGGCTTTTGTATGAATACAGCAACCGCGTACAGGGACCCTATGTAGAGGTGAACTGCGCCGCCATACCTTCGGAACTGATTGAAAGCGAACTTTTCGGACATGAAAAAGGTTCGTTCACTTCGGCCGTGAAACAGCGTATCGGTAAGTTTGAACAGGCCGACAACGGCACCATCTTCCTCGACGAAATCGGGGACATGAGCCTTTCGGCACAAACCAAAGTGCTGCGCGCCCTGCAGGAAAATGAAATTTCACGCGTGGGCAGCGATAAGAACATCAAAGTCAATGTGCGCGTGATCGCTGCCACCAACAAAGACCTCAAAGCCGAAATTGAAAAGGGAAACTTCCGCGAAGACCTTTTCCATCGCCTGAATGTAATACCAATCCACGTCCCCACCCTGGACGAACGCAAGGACGATATTCCACTGCTGGTCACTCATTTCAGCGAGCTGATCTGCGCCGAGCAGGGCATCCAGCTGAAAACTTTCGATACCAAAGCGGTGAAAGCTCTTCAGGAACGATCCTGGACCGGAAACATCCGCGAACTCCGCAACGTGGTGGAACGACTCATCATCTTGGGAGGAAATAAGATTACAAAAGAAGATGTAGAAATGTTTTCATAAACAAGACAAAAACCTGACATTGTCCATATTTAGCGAGGGCGTCACCTGGAGTGACGCCCTCGCTTATGCTAAATAGGTTTTACAAAAAAGTAAACACCATTCAGGATTATTCAGTATCTATCGTCCTGAAATTTGTTTGCAATTAGTTGAGCATATTCTGATAAAAACGAAACAGCCAAAGTCCCCCAAGGGGGATTAGGGGGCTTTATGGCATTTTCATCATTATTACCCGGCTCTTCACCAGATCGGGGATTATCAGCTTTCCGTCCCAAAGCGAAAAATCGGCGGGACCTGTTACTTCCACCGGCAGATTAATCTTTTTCACGGCCTTAGTCGATAAATCAATTTCGATCACTCCTGCCGGCGACCAGTTGCTTACATAGAGTTTGGTGCCACCGTCCGAAACAGCAATCCCGTCGTAGTTGCCCGGTTGTGTGATTATTTTTTCCGGTACAGGCTTTTTCAGGTCATTGACCACATACACCACATTCGCTGCATCCGGTTTGCCGTGTTGCGAAAACGAACAGATGTACAGTTTGCCGAAAGCCACAGCAATGCCGTTCGGACCGGGAATGTTGATGTATTTCACCGGTTTCTCCCGACTGACACGGGCGGGGTCTTTAATATTTACTGTAAATATTCTTCCGGTATTGCTGACGGTCGCGAACAAGGTATCGCCGTGAGCAGCAAGATCGTTGACCATCACGTCTTCTTTAGGGAACCAAACGGTTTGCGGTTTCACGTTCAGCGAGTTCAGGTTATACACCACTATTTTGCCGACATCGGCTATAAACAGCCAGCCATTCCTTTCGTACATGCCGCGGGGCGCGTTCAGATTTCCGTCGGGCGGGATAAGCATCGTCACCGTGGTTTCTTTCAGAAACAGCAGATAGCCTTTGCCCTCGAGGTTCAGGGGATTTAACTCCGATGAGCCGAAATTGGCCACGATAAATCCATCGCGGTAAGGGTAAGTACTCTCGGTAAACCGCATTTTATCTGACACAATCCTTGGCAATGTGTCGTTTGTCGGGCTGTTTTGCGCTGTCGTTTTGGACTTGTTGCAGGCCGGAGCGCCTATCGCCGTAACGATTATCAGCAAAATGAATGATATCCGGCTGAAGTTTTTCATGGAAAATAGTTTTATATAATTTGTTAATATAATGCTGTTTAGTGATTTTAATAACAAAAATAAAGGGCGCTTTGTTGGCAGATTGCTGATTTTTCACAACCTTTGCAAATAAGTTTTGAAACAGGCCGCGCAGGCTGATTATTTCACTTCAGAATAATACCCGTGCAAACTAAACAATTCATTATGAAGCCCTTCAACGAACTCCGAATAGCAATCTGCAACGATCACGCCGGTTACCAGCTAAAGACATTTATCCTGAAATATATCACCGAAAAAGCTCCGGCTTTACTGAAAGACTTCGGATGCGACAGCCCCGAAAGCTGTGACTACCCCGACTATGCTCACCCGATGGCTACAGCAATCGAAAACGGATTGTTTGATTACGGAATTTCAATTTGTGGTACCGGAAATGGCATAAGTATGGTGTTAAACAAACATCAGGGAATACGTGCCGCGTTATGCTGGAATGAAGAAATTGCTGTATTGGGGCGGCTTCACAACAACGCGAACATCATTTCGCTTCCCGCCCGGTTTATATCCGAAGAACAAGCGCTGAAAATGATCGATGCCTTTTTCTCCACCGATTTCGAAGGTGGCAGACACCAACGAAGAATTGATAAGATACCCGTAAAATAAACCATAGCACCCGGACGTTTCCGGTTTTATAATTAAAATACATACTTTCACCTCCATTCGGGGTGTATAAAAGGACAACTATGAACAGAACCGAAATATCAGAATATGGTGAATTTGGATTGATCAAACACCTTACCGAAAAAATAAAATTACAGAATCCGTCATCAGTCAAAGGCGTAGGAGACGATGCCGCCGTACTGGATTACAAAGACAAACAGGTGCTTGTTACCACCGATTTGCTGCTGGAAGGGATTCATTTCGACCTGACCTATACGCCGCTGAAGCATCTGGGCTACAAATCGGCTGTGGTCAATTTCTCCGATATCTATGCCATGAACGGACAGCCCAAACAGATGACGGTATCGCTGGGTGTATCGAAACGTTTTACGGTGGAAGATCTGGAAGAAATATACGCGGGAATTAATCTGGCCTGCGAAAAATACGGCGTCGATCTGGTGGGCGGCGATACCTCCGCTTCCCTCACCGGCCTGATTATAAGCATTACCTGCATCGGTGAAGGTGAAAAGGATAAAATTGTGTACCGCAACGGCGCAAAACCGAACGACCTGATTTGCGTTAGCGGCGATCTGGGTTCCGCATACATGGGTTTGCAGTTGCTCGAACGCGAAAAAGTGGTATTCTCCGGTCAGCAGGAAAACGTACAGCCCGATTTCGAGGGCAAAGAATACATCCTGCAGCGTCAGCTGAAGCCTGAAGCACGGAAAGATATTGTGGATGCTCTGCACAAAAAAGGAATTGTACCCACTGCCATGATGGACATTTCCGACGGGCTATCCTCCGAACTGATCCATATCTGCAGCCAGAGCAACACCGGATGCCGCATCTACGAAGATAAGATTCCTATAAATTATGAGGCAGCTGTCATGGCCGAAGAACTGAACATGAACCTGGTTACCGCCGCACTCAACGGAGGCGAGGATTACGAACTTCTGTTTACCGTTTCGCTCGATGATTATGATAAAATAGTGACTATGGAAGGTATCGGCATCATCGGTCACATCACCAAACCGGAACTCGGACTCTGTCTGGTAGGAAGAGAAGGCGAAGAAATCGCCCTCAAAGCTCAGGGTTGGAATTCGCTGAAATAAAAGCAAAGCACTCCCCGCCCCCGACTAAACATATTATCGTGAATTTCCCTGTCGGAAGAATATACCTGCAAACCATGAAACAGACCGTCCGAAATATAATACTCCTCTTTTGTATCGGGATGTTTTTTCCCGTTATGGCTGTTGATCTGCCGGTTATCCCAAAACCGAACCAGGTTGAACAGCTGAGTGGAAACTTTGATCTCACTCAAGCGGTGCAGATAAGGACCAGCGGAATTCCGCGACAATCTGCAAAGCATTTTAAAGATTACCTCAGCAAAGCAGGTTTCAGGTCCGGAAAAGGACATAAAGCCTTAATTGAGCTATTCACAGAGAAGAGGAAAGCACATTTCGTCAGCGATGAAGCTTACCGGCTCCGCATCGAACCGGGCAAAATAAGCATTACTGCCGGAAATGAAAAAGGATTGTTTTACGGCTTGCAGACTTTACTGCAACTGACGGTTGAATACGGTGCAACCAAACAAATTCCTGCCCTGAACATCACCGACAGTCCGCGGTTTGCATACCGGGGAATGCATCTTGATGTGTCCCGCCATTTTTTTTCTGTGGATTTTATCAAAAAGCAGCTGGATATGATGGCATACTACAAACTGAACCGCTTTCACTGGCACTTGACCGATGGTCCCGGATGGCGGCTCGAAATAAAAAAATATCCGCTCCTCACCGATTTAGCTGCCTGGCGAACACACAAAACCTGGAAAGACTGGTGGGCATCACCGCGTCACTATGTCAGTAAAACAGACACCGGCGCATTTGGCGGCTATTATACACAGGACGAAGCCCGTGAAATCGTCCGTTATGCCGCCGAAAGACATATTACCGTTATCCCCGAAATAGAAATGCCCGGACATTCGGAGGAAGTGCTGGCTGTTTATCCGCATCTATCCTGCTCGGGTGTCCCCTATAAAAACAGTGAGTTCTGCCCGGGTAATGAGGAAACATTCAGTTTTCTTGAAAATGTTCTGACCGAGGTGATGGCTGTTTTCCCCTCTGAATACATTCATATCGGTGGGGACGAGGCCAATAAGGAGCCCTGGAAAACCTGTCCGAAATGTCAGAAGAGAATGAAAGATGAAAAAATTAATGATGTGGATGAACTTCAGAGTTATCTTATTCGCAGGATTGAGAAATTCCTCACGGCACACGGACGCAAACTCATCGGCTGGGACGAAATCCTGCAGGGCGGACTGGCTCCCGATGCCACAGTGATGTCGTGGCGGGGCGAAAGCGGAGGCATTGAAGCCGTGAAGAGCGGACACGATGCAATCATGACTCCGGGTGCTTACTGCTACTTCGATTCCTATCAGACCGACCCTTCAAATCAGACAGAGGCAATCGGCGGTTACCTGCCCCTCGAAAAAGTTTACAGCTACAATCCAGTATCCTCAAGTCTAACTCCTGCGGAAGCAAAACATATTGCCGGCGTGCAAGCCAACCTGTGGACAGAATATATCTCCACACCCGAACAGGCCGAATTTATGATTTATCCACGCTTGCTGGCACTTGCCGAGGTAGCCTGGACTGAGTACGAAAATAAATCGTGGAATGATTTCAACCGGCGCGTGAGCGAAGCAATACCTTTCCTGCAAAACCGCGGATATCATCCGTTTACCCTTTCGGGTGAAGTAAGTTTTGCGCAGGACATTGATAGTGTAGGCAAAAAAATGCTTGTAACCTTAACGACTGAAAAATACGGGAAAGAAATCCGCTATACTCTCGATGGTACATTACCCATAAGTTTTTCAGCATTATATTCGGGACCACTTGCTGTAAACGACTCCGCGTTCATTACCGCGCAGGTTTATGACAGGGGTAAAGCAGTGGGAAAAGCAACCGGCAGAAGGTTTGATTATCACAAAGCTATTGGCAAAAAAATCATTTACAATATTCCTGTCAATCACTACTATCCAGCCGGAGGCAGTTCATCGCTTATCGACGGACGAACGGGTGGTCTGACCCACTCGGATGGTCGCTGGCAGGGATTTATGACCGACGGAATGGACGTAACCATCGACATGCAGGAAGTGACGCCACTGAAGAAAATCGGTGCACGTTTCATGCAGAATCCGGGAGCCTGGATTTATTTCCCAAACGAAGTGGTTATTTCTGTCTCCGATGATAATAAGAACTTTACAGAAATTGCACGCATGGCTAATCCTTATGACATGAAAACAGCCGGAACCATTTTCTTTAATTTTCAGTGGACCGGCAATGCGAAAGGACAGTTTATCCGTTTTCAGGGCTTGCCAAACAACAAAGAGGGAACCTGGGTTTTTCTGGATGAAATTGTAGTATGGTAAAAGCCCCCTCCAACTTCCCCTACGGGGGAGAGAAAGAAAAGATTTATAAGTACAATAGGTGTGATATTTTTTTAGAAATAAGCATTATACCCCACAATTATTATCGTGTAATTTATCCTTTCGCAAAAACTATCCTAGTATAAGCCATATTGCTTTAAAACATTCCTTAAAAGCATTTTTTGTTCCCCTTTAGGGGCCAGGGGTGAGTTGTTTTCATTTACGGATGTACCGTTATCTCACCGCATAAACTGGTTTGCATCAGTTTTTTCACGGTTTCAATATCTTCATTTTCACCCAGCAGATACATCAGCTTGGAAATCAGCGCTTCAGTGGTGCTGTCGTAACCGCTGATAACCCCCGCGTTTAGCAGGTTCAGGCTGGTTTCGTACAAGCCCATTTCTACTGAACCAGTACTGCACTGCGATTTGTTCACGATGATTATTCCACGTTTGGTGGCACTTTTCAATGCGCGGTAGAACCAGTCGAAACGGGGCGCATTGCCGGCTCCGAAGGTTTCGAGAACTACCGCCTTCAGTTGCGGGATATTGAGTACACCCTGCACCGTTTGCTCCGTGATACCGGGATAAATTTTCAGAATGGCCACATTACAGTCAATTTTTGTTCTAACTTTCAGCACGGCATTTTTATCCGGTTTCCGGATAAAATTTGGGAAATATCTGATATGAACACCTGCTTCGGCAAGTTCAGGATAATTGAACGATCTGAACGCGTTGAAATGCTCTGAATTCTGTTTGGTGGTTCGGTTCGCTCTGAAAAGTTTGTCCTCAAAAAACAAACACACCTCAGGCACCATGGCATGACCGTTTGTGTGAGCAGCAGCAATTTCAACGGCTGTAATCAGGTTTTCTTTGGCATCGGTCCGCAATACGCCAATGGGAAGCTGTGAACCTGTAAAAATGACAGGTTTGGACAAACCCTCGAGCATAAAACTCAGCGCCGAGGCCGAATAAGACATTGTGTCGGTACCGTGCAGCACCACAAATCCGTCATAGAGACTGTAATTGTCCTTGATAGTCATGGCAATCCGTTCCCAGGTATCGGGCCCGATATCCGACGAATCGACGAGCGGAAGCAAGGGAATGCCCTGAATATCGATACCCAGATCGCCCAATTCAGGCATCAGCTTTTGCATCGATTCAAAGTCGGCGGGACGAAGTGCACCGGTTTCCGGATTGGCAGACATGCTGATGGTTCCGCCGGTGAATATCAATAAGACAGAATTTTTAATGCTCATAGAATTATTGCAAGTAAATTCAACGCAAAGATAATTGTTTTTAAATATTATTGTATCATTTTGTCAATATATTATCAATGTTATATGAGTATTATTTCAATTACACTGCTTATTTTGCAACCAATGTTATTGCATTAAAAATCATGAGGAATTTGTACAAGCCGACGTACAGTGTAACCGGGCAGAAAAAAATATGTACTTTTGCAATCTGTTTCCAATGAAATCAAACAAACATCATGCGAATCTTCCTTATCGGATATATGGGGTCGGGTAAAACCACCATTGGACGGCTTGTGGCTAAGCGAATGAATATGAACTTTACGGATATGGATGAACTTATCGAAAGGAAAGCCGGGAAATCAGTTGCAGAAATTTTCAGCGAACTGGGTGAAGACAGGTTCCGTGAACTTGAAAGAAACTGTCTCCTGGAAGTTGCCGGATACGAACAGGCAATCATTTCCACCGGAGGTGGTGCACCCTGTTTTTTTGACAATATGGAAATCATGAACTCCCTGGGCGTTACGATTTATATCTGTCTGACACCAAAACAACTTGCTTCCAGACTCCGGACCACTAACTTGAATGACCGCCCAGTGCTTGCAAGCTATCAGGGCGACGATCTGGAAGAATTTATCGCATCAGCGTTGCAAAAAAGGGAGTTGTTCTACAATCAGGCTAAAATCAAAGTAAGCGGCACCGACAGCCAGATTGCTGATAAAATAATAAAACACCTTCAGGGAGTTCTATAAAACTACTCTCCCGGATTAACCCACCGTTTTCAGAATTTCTTTTTATAAAATCAGTTTTCCGACAATATTATCTCATCGGTTTGTCCTGACCTGCTTAACCTACTATCATCAGCCTACATTACTCTGATGACTTTATGTACCTGTAATCTTTCCGTTCTTACCGTTAACAAAGTTTTCATTACCTGTACTTTTTGTGAAAATACATTAAATATTAAAAAACTGAGTACAATATTTTGAAAATGGCAGTAATTTTGCATCGTTGTTTAGACAACCATTAATCAATCAACTATCATGGTACAATTACAGAACGATGAACTATTTGACATCCTGGTTGGAAAAATTTCCGCCACCATCAACCGAACCTTTCTGCGCACATTTACGGCTGAAGGTATTGACATTTCCATTGAGCAGTGGACTGTACTGGCCTGTTTATGGAATAAAGATAAGGTAACTCAGCAAACACTTTGCAGCTTGACAGCAAAAGATAAACCAAGCATGACAAGACTTATCGACAAACTTGAAAGGAGCAACCTGGTAACACGTGTTTCCGATCACAATGACCGGAGAATTAATTTAATTCATCTTACTAATAAAGGTTGCGCTTTGGAACAAAAAGCAACTGAACTGGTTCAGAAAATTGTTAGTAAAGCACTCAATAACATCACGGATGAAGAGCTCAATATCAGCAGAACTGTTCTGAAAAAAATAATTACAAATTTACTCTAGTTTTTTTGACTTTTTTGTTGCATAGACAACTATTATTTATTTAATCAAATTATATAAAAAATGAATCGAATCCCGATTTTTCGGGACGAGTTTCCTACGAAAACTAAAAACTATTATTTAAGTATGAAAAAAAAGGTATTAGTTATTATCGCTTTAATCACTTCTATACAGATGTATCCGCAGAAGATACTTCAACTGGAAGAATGCAGACAATTGGCGCTCACACACAATAAGAGTTTGCAAATGGCTCAGGAAAGTGTGAACGCGGCAAGAGAATTAAAAAAAGCCGCCTTTACGCAGTTTTTGCCAAATTTTTCGGCAAACGGGACTTATGCGTGGAATCAAAAGAATCTTTCCC
>Ga0209098_1000948_pt1 | contig 29482 bp, 16 predicted proteins | sample AD_JPNHW1_MetaG_FD_184429 | JGI IMG/M metagenome (GOLD analysis project Ga0209098, IMG submission 184429) | Active sludge microbial communities of municipal wastewater-treating anaerobic digesters from Japan - AD_JPNHW1_MetaG (SPAdes) (version 2) | ecosystem: Engineered > Bioreactor > Anaerobic...
CGGTCCTCCTCGACTCGGGCACCCCCCAGATGAAGTCCTCCCTCTTCCTCGCCGCCCGTTCGGGCCTCTTTCCCGCCACCCTCCTCCAGGGCATACCTCCGCGCTTCGCGGGCGGGACCTACAAGGTGCGCGAGGTGAAGCTCGAAGGCCTTCCCTCCTTAAGCCTCGCGGGCGAGGTCCACGAGAAGAAGGCGACCTACGGCACGCGTACGCCGTCGCCTACCACCGGCACGGCAGCTCCCGACTCCGCCTACCAGACCCCGATCGGCAACTCCATAGCCTTTGCCGAGGCGCTGCGCCAGGCCGGATCGGCGGCCCGCTACGACGAACCGGTCCTCGTCCTGGGCGAGACCGGCACGGGCAAGACCCTGCTCGCGCGCCGCATCCACAAGGCCAGCCAGCGGAGCGGAGGGCCCTTCATCGAGGTGAACTGCTCCGCCATAGCGGAGAGCCTGGCCGAGAGCGAGCTCTTCGGGAGCGAGAAGGGCGCCTATACAGGGGCTGACAAGCCGCGCGCGGGCAAGTTCCGCGCTGCCCATGGAGGCATCCTCTTCCTCGACGAGGTGGGCGACCTCTCCCTCGAGGTCCAGGCCAAGCTCCTCAAGTCCCTCGAGGACAGAACCGTGACCCCCGTAGGCTCGGACAGCCCGGTGGATGTCGATGTCCGCCTTGTCGCCGCCACCAACCGGAACCTCCCCGCCATGATCCAGGAGGGCCGCTTCCGGAGGGACCTCTACGAACGGCTCAAGGTCGTCGTCCTGAAGCTGCCACCATTGAGGGAGCGCCGCGAGGACATCAGGCCCCTCGCCGACCACTTCCTTGGCGACTGGAACGCCATCTATGGCGAACGACGCTTCCTCACCGAGGAAAGCCTCAAGCTCCTCGAATCCTACTCCTGGCCGGGCAACGTCCGCGAGCTTGCAAACGCCATCAAGAGCGCAGCCAACACCTCCAAGAGCGAAGCCCTCGGCCCCGAATCCCTCCCGGACGAGATCCGCTCCTCGGGAAGGCGCGATGCGCGACCGACCGCCTCCGCCCCGGATGCCGGCGCAGAGGCTTTCGGCCCCGGAGCAGAGAGCCTCCCCGAAGCGGGCATCAACCTCAAAGCGCGATTACTCCAGGTAGAATGGGACTACGTTTCCGCCGCGCTTAGGCAGACAGGCGGCAACCGCGAAGCGGCAGCCAGGCTCCTCGGGATGACCGGGCATGCCTTCAGGAAGGCGCTCAGGGAGAGGCTTGCGGCCTTTGCGGACGAGGGGTGGGAAGAGGGGATGTAGCGCTTGGCTCTGGCATGTCGAAGTTTGACAGCTAGCGTGGCTCGCGATATGATCACATGGCTATTTCTGAGCCAAAAAAGGCATCAAACCATGAACTCACTTGAAACGTTCATCAATCTTCGAGTTCTCGTAGCCGCTCTCGGCGAAAAAGCGCATGCCGGATGGTGGGCTAGCTCATTCCTTGGAGAGGCAGGCATCCGTTACCTGACTTATGCATTTCCACGAGTTCCCGAGCTTGCCGCCATACAAGGTGCTGTTGAAGCCGCCCGGAGAGAGCATGATGCTCGCATCGGAGCCTCGGGAGTATCCCATCTTTTTAGGCAATCCTATGAGGTTGAACTCCTAATCCTGGATCAGCTCAAGTCGATGGGGGATGACCTTCGCGAGCGGATGGTTTCAACCTACTGCAATGCGCAGGAATGTAAGTCCGCTCTCCTGTCCATGGCCGGTAGTCCAGAATCAGGTCACGAGGGGCCAGTTCAAATTGGCACTATGAATGGACTACCTGACGAAGCATCCATAAAGCGCATGGCGGCAATCTACCTCGGGGCGTTCGAAGGCGGGCAATGTGCCTTTCCCTATTTCCTGAGTGCCGTATGAGTGATCGATCCTCTACCTATGCCACCGAGCTCATAAAAGTCGCAGGCCTTGTCTCCGAGTCTATTGAGCTGCTTCGCCTTTGGACTCCGGGCATGCGTGCCGCGGAGCTCAGGGATGTTGCGCTCCAGGCCGGAACTCTGGCCAAGGAAAGTTCCGATCGAGTATGGGTAATATCCCGGTATGGATTTGGGCTTCGGTACCTCGGAGAAGGACAGCGGCCTGCCCGTTATCTGAAACGGCTTGTCGAAGGTGGCGCACCGGTTTCCCTGCTGAGACAGCTATTCGCTCTCTACACTGCGCGGATCAATGGTCTCTTTGCTGATGTCGCAGGAGATTATTACTGGAGACTCAACGCACAGGGATCGGGGGAGATCAGCGCGGGACTTCTCGAGAGCTTTATCAAGTCGAAGTTCGGGACCCCCAAAGTGCCGCGGGCGTGGTCCGATGGAGGGACCAAGCGAGTTGCATCCGGCCTACTCAAGACACTTGTAGATTTCGGCTATGCCGCGCAAGGGCGGGAGGTGGTCCGGGCGATGACTCCGCCAAGGATCCTTCCCGATATGGTCGCATACATCGCTTATGAAGCCCGTGAACGCGGCATATCCGATTCCGCCATCGTCGAAGATCGGGCCTTCTCGCTCTTTGGCCTGGATCGGCACTCCGCCCTCGAAGAACTGATGCGTGTATCGGGACACGGCAGCCTTATTGTACAGTCGGCAGGAGAGCTCGTACGCATATCATACAAATTCGAAACCATGGAGGACTTCCTCGATGCCCTCGTCAGATGAACTCTTCGATGAACTTCTCATTCGCCTAAAAACGGCGGATAGATTCAGCGCCATGGGCGGTGAGCCGGTCTATTATCTCGTATTCCCCGCTGAGCAGATGCTGGAGATGAAGAGGAACCGAAAGGTCCTCGAGTCGCGCCTTGTTCTCGACGGGTGGGTTCCTGCCGTGCTCTCATTGGCAAAGGTGGTCAATGAGATACTCCGGTCCGATAGCGATCGGTCTATCATCCTCGAATCAGAAAAGAGTTACCTGGAAGACAGGGACTTTGATTCCATCAATGAGAGCCTGCGGAGTATCCTGCTCGGCACAGGAATCGACAAGGTTACCATGCGAATCCTCGCCGAACTTGAGTCACTTAAAGGCAAAGAAGGCGCAATTCTCATAATTACCGACGTCGAGGCCTTGCATCCATACCTTCGCATTGGTGCCATAGAACAGCGCCTTCAGGGGCGGTGCCCGGTCCCCGTCGTCATCTTCTATCCCGGGAATCGCACCGGAAATTCCACATTGCAGTTTCTCGGTATTTGGCCTGATGACGGCAACTACCGTTCGACTCATATAGGCTGAGGAGCATGAAATGAACAAAATACGCGAGCTTTTCGATCCTACGAAGCCAATCGACCGCCGCATAGAAAAGGTCATCAATTATGAGCTTGTCGGCGACGATCAGCTCAAAGCCGAAGTCACTGAGTACGTGGCGACAGAAAGCATTGAGGAGCATTTTCTCAGGCTCCTCGATATCATGGACCAATCCATGTCGGGCGATTCCGTGGTCGATACCTCAGTCTGGGTATCGGGCTTCTACGGCTCTGGAAAGAGCTCCTTCACAAAATACCTTGGCTTTGCCCTCGACCCCTCCAAAAAAATCGGCACTCGGCCCTTCCTCGATTATCTCGTTGATCAGTTCTCGAAGCAGTCGACCAAGCAGAAATTAAAGACGGTCGCAAGCAAGCACCCGCTCACCGTCATCATGATAGACCTCGCGAGCAACCAGCTTGCAGGCGCAGGCATGGCCGATGTTTCGAGCGTCCTGTATTGGCAGGTCATGCAGTGGGCGGGATATTCCCGCGATCGCAAGATCGCCTATCTCGAGTTCATGCTGGAACGCGACGGCAAGCGGGAAGCTTTCGAGAAGCGTTATTCCGAGCTCTCGGGCGGCAAGACCTGGAGCGAAGTCCAATCCAATCCCCTCGTCGCCGCTACCTGGGCTGCAAAGCTCGCCTGCCAGTTTTATCCCGATATCTGGAAGGACCAAGTGGAGTTCTCGAAGATCAGGCTCGATGAAGCCAGTTTCGAGGAACAGCGTGTAGGGGAAATGCTCGATATCATCAAGCGTCGGGCCGGAACAGACAAGGTCGTCTTCATCGTCGATGAGGTTGGGCAGTACGTATCCGGCAGGGATGAACTCATACTCAATCTAGACGGACTTGCCAAGAATGTTAAAAATATCGGCCGGGGAAAGGCCTGGCTCGTGGCCACGGCCCAGCAGACCTTGACCGAGGACAATCCACAGGCGCAGATCAATTCGCCCAAGCTTTACAAACTCAAGGATCGCTTTCCTGTCGCGATCGATCTTGAGGCGAGCGATATCAGAACGATTTGCCATCGCAGGCTTCTCGCGAAATCCCCTGTCGCGCGCGAGGAACTTGGAAAGTTCTTTGATGCTCACGGGCAGAAGATAATCCACGCGACCAAGCTCAGCCAGGCCAAGGTGATTACCTCGAGTCTCGATAGGGAATCGTTCATCGACCTCTATCCATTCCTTCCGCAACACCTCGACCTCCTCCTGATTCTTCTGGGGAGGCTTGCCAAGACTTCCGGGGGTGTTGGGCTTCGATCGGCCATAAAAGTGGTCCAAGACGTGCTCATCGATTCGGGCATTCCCGGTGTCGCACCTCTCGCTGACGCGCCGATCAGCAGGCTTGCCAATGTGGTGATCTTCTATGATTGCCTCAGGAAGGATATCCAGCGTTCCTTCCCCCATGTCGTGCAGGGAGTGGAAAAGGCCATTGCGGCTTTCGGCGCGGACTCCATGCCAGGCAAGCTCGCCAAGGCCATAGGAGTTCTCCAGTCCATTGAGGATTTTCCACTTACCGCGGACAATGCCGCAGCGCTCATGCTCCCTTCGGTGGATTCCGAACCGCTTTTCGAAGCTGTGCGACAGGCCGCAAAGGAACTCCTGGATGAGCCCCTTGTGCCCCTCGCCGAGGTGGATGGACGCCTTCGTTTCATGAGTCCGGTCGTTGACGACCTCAACAAGAAACGACAGGCCATGCAGCCGACTTCCAGCGAATTACGCGATGTCTATGTCCTTGCACTCCGCGACCTTTTCTCGCCCAAGCCTTCGGCGCGAACGCAGTCCGGGAAGAGCGTCACGTGCGGTATCAAGCTCGCGGACGGAACAGGATGGTTCCCCGTCCAGGACGATGGTGAGGAGATCCAGGTCCACCTCAGCATCCAGAAAGACTCATTGCACGAGCGCGAGCTTGCCGCGCTTATCGAGAGATCGCGCACCCCCGAATGCGCCAAGGCGATATACTTGGTTGCTCCGGAAGAGCCCCAGCTCGAACATATCGCGCTCGAACATTGGAGAAGCAAGAAGATCTATGACCTCGAACATGCCCGTGCGCTCGACAAGGACGTCGTTGGCTACTTGAGCGGACAAAGATCCAAGGCCCAGACAAATTTTTCCGATCTCATTGTCCGATTGGCGCAAGGCTTCTTGAAGGGATCATTTGTTTTCAGGGGACAGCCGGTAGGCGTGGCGACCTATTCGAGTGACCTTGGCGGAGCGCTGAAGGAAGAACTTGGCCGAGCCGGCGAGGAGGTCTACCGCAAGTTCAAGGATGCTGCTGTACAGGCGGAAGGCTCTGCTGCCGAGGGGTTCTTGCAGACGCAGAATCTATCCGCTATTGCCAGCAAGAACGATCCCCTTGGCCTCGTCGACAAGACCAACAACAGCGGGACGATAAAGAAAGACCAGCTCGCGTTCCGGGATATTGCCGACTACCTCGATACGCGCGGCCTTGTGGAGGGCAAAAAGCTTCTCGATGATTTTGCGCAGGCACCATACGGCTGGTTCAAGGACACGACGAGGTATGTGGTCGCGGCGATGCTGGCCGCAGGCGCAGTGAAGCTCAGAGTGAGCGGCAACGAACTGAATACGCCCACTCCCCAGGCTATCGATGCGCTGAAAGGGCCTCAACAGTTCAACAAGATAGGTGTCATGCTGCGGGGTAACCCCCCTCCGATAGAACTCCTTCTCTCGACTGCGGACCGCCTCCTCGAGTTGACCGGAAATTCAGTGCCGCCGCTCGAGCGTGACATCGCAAATGCCGTGTTGTCCGCTTTCCCGGATTTCCAGAACACCTACTCCTCGCTTTCCGCAAGGCTTTCGGGGCTTGGCCTTGCCGGATCGGACCGCGCAGAGAGCTTGTGCGACCGCATTTCCGAGCTCTTGCGCGGCGATGCATCAGATGCGCCGTATCGCCTGGGCCCTCCGGATAGCGTTCTCTATAGGGATCTGTGTTGGGCACGGGATTCGGTCAAGGCACTCAAGGAAGGGGCCGGAACGCTCGGGGAGCAGGCTCGCCAGATGCTCACGGCCATTCAGAACCTTCCCGAGGATGGTGGCGTCCTTGAGGAGCTTCGGTCGCGGACGGAACAGAACCGACATGAGCTTTCGGCCGAATTGAAGAGAGAGGACTGGCACGCACGGCGGCCGGAGATCAGCCAACGGCTCGCCGAGCTTGAGGCGGAGGTTGTCGCAGCCTGCCATGCTCTTGCATCCGACTGCTCGGCATATGCGGAAAAACGATGGCTCGAGATCGAAGCGAGTACGGGCTTCAATTCGCTGAGTCCTGAGGAGCGCGAAAGCGTCGCGCTCGATCGGCCTAAAGTCGAGATTCCCCCAAGTGTCGATATCGTCGCCCTTGAGGCGCTTTTCAAGCTCCGGTACGCGCTTTCCATTCGCTTTGACAGGCTCGAGGCGAGGATTGCCGCATTTGCCGAAGAAGATCTCGATGAAACTGAAGAGGCCGACGGGACAGACGGCGCAAGGGAGTATCGGCTCAGCATCCGGCGAGGCGTCATCCGAAGCATGAACGATCTTGACGACGTTTCCGCTGGCATCGAAGCCGCCCGGATTGCTTTCGGACAGGGAAAGACAGTCATCATCGAATAAGGGATGGTCAAAATGGCGATCGACAAGGATGGTCGAACCAGGATTGAAAAGCTTGTGAGCGATTGCCGCAAGCTTCTCGAGGCTGAATATGGCGCCCAGTTCCAGACGGTGTTCGGTATAGGCCTCGACGGTACTGTTGCGGCCCTTGGAAGCCTTGGGCATCTCTCCGACAGCGAACGGCGCATCGCACTGGCCCTGCGCGAGGAGCTTTCGCATTTCGCCGCGAGGAAAACCGAAAAAAAGGAAATCGCCCTCGCTGCGGAGAGACTCTTGCGCGAGCTCTCGTTCACGACCCTCAATCGCTTTGCCGCCCTGAAGCTCTGCGAGAGAAGGGAATTCCTGTTCGAGTCAATCAGCTCAGGCTATGCCTCGAAGGGCTTTGAGCTCTACGGACGCCTTGCCGGGCCAGCGCTTGGCGATAGCTACGAGCGATACTCGCGCTATATCGAGAGCGTTTTCGATGAGCTCTCGCTTGATCTCGGAGCCTTGTTTGACCGGCGGGCGCCTGGAGCCCTTTTATTTCCTAGAGAAAAAGCCTTGCTTGAGTTTTTAGAGCTCCTCAACGACAAGTCCCTCGATCAACTCTGGGGCGAAGACGAGATGATCGGCTGGATGTATCAATACTTCAACTCGAAGGAAGAGCGGCGCGAGATGCGCGCGGATTCCGGTGGCGCTCCACGCAATAGCCGCGAACTCGCGGTGCGGAACCAGTTCTTCACGCCGCGCTATGTAGTCCGATTCCTTGTCGACAATAGTATAGGCCGCCTCTGGTATGAGATGACTGCTGGAAAGACCAGTCTGGCCGAATCCTGCGAGTTGCTCGTTAGGAAGCCGAAGACGGTTTTCCTCGCGAGAGGGCAGGCAATTCCTGCTACAGAAGATGAAGACGTCGACTATCGCTCGTTCCGTGAGCTGAAGGATCCCCGCGAGCTCCGGATGCTCGATCCCGCCTGCGGCTCCATGCATTTTGGCCTCTATGCGTTCGATCTTTTTGAGGTGATCTACCGGGAAGCATGGGATGACTACCCGGAATGTTTCCTTGACCTTCGTGCTGCGGGCATGAGCCGACAAGAGTTCCTCAAGCAGATGCCCGCACTCATCATCGAGCACAATATTCATGGAATCGATATCGACCGCCGCTGCGCGCAGATAGCGGCCCTGTCGCTCTGGCTGCGCGCGCAGAAAAGCTGGAAGGCCGCCGCGATCCAGGCAGCCGCACGTCCCAGGATACGGAAGAGCAATATCGCCTGTGCCGAGCCGATGCCAGGCGAGGCCGAGCTTCTCGAGGAATACGCCGGATCCCTCAAACCTGCCGTTCTGGGCGACCTCGTGAAAACCGTATGGGCAGATATGCGGCTTGCCGGAGAGGCAGGGAGTCTTCTCAAGATCGAGGAAAAAATAGAGAAGGAAGTCGGCAAGGCCAGAACCGCCTGGAAGGTCTGGACAATTGATATGAAACGACAAGTCTACGCTCAAGGAGACCTTTTCTCCAAAGGCAGGCAATTGTCGCTCAAAGACCTTCTTGGCTACGACGTGGCCGACATCGGCGAAGCGGCCGAGTGGGAGGGCATGGAGGCCAGACTCCTTTCCGCCCTCAAGGGTTTTGCCGAGGCGGCGCAGGCCGATAACGGGACGGGCAGACGACTCTTCGCCGAGGATGCCGCGGCAGGCTTCGCCTTCATCGACCTCTGCCGAAAACGCTACGACGCGGTGCTCATGAATCCGCCCTTCGGCGAATCGGCGGCGGGGGCAAAGCAGTACATCACCGATGAGTATCCCAGGACCAAGAATGACCTCGCGGCCGCTTTCATCGAGATGGGACTAGCGCGTCTGGAGGCGGGCGGATCGGTCGGCGCCATCACCACGAGGACTATCTTTTTCCTCTCGAGCCACACCAGGTTTCGGGAAGAGATCATGCTCAAGGAGGCCCGGCCGGTGGTATTCGCCGACCTTGGCTTCGGGGTCCTGGACGCCATGGTGGAAACCGCGGCATATGTGGTCGAAAAGGTCTGAGCGGGGAACAGGGGGCGAAGGTGTCGATGCAAATGTCGAAGTTGTGCTGCCGCTCCATCCGCATCAAGTACATTGATCCGGCGATCGTCCATGACTATACGCACCACACTTGCCAGCAAGTGTGGTATGTTTTATCATGATACCAGTATGAAACCCGAGACCGAGAAACGGATACTTGAACTTGTCTCGAACAACGGCGGCTATGTCCGCACGGAAGCCTTGCTCAAGGCCGGGGTTCATTCCGCCCACCTTGCATCCCTCGTGAATTCAGGAAGCCTTGTGCGGCTCAAGAGGGGCCTGTATGCCCTCGCTAATGGCGGGGACAGGTCCGAGCTTGCCGATGTCCAGCGCGCGCTGCCCGGCTGTGTCTTCTGCCTGGGGACGGCCCTCTCGATCCACGGGATAGGGACCTGGGAACCGCCCGAGGTTCAGCTTGCCGTGCTTCGGGACAGGCGGATCACCCTGCCCGAGTTTCCGCCCATACGGCTTTTTTCCTTTTCCGCAGCTCGATTCGAGCTTGGGGTAGAGGAGCACAAGACAGGTGTCGGCACAATCCTCGTCTATGATCGGGAAAAAACCATCTGCGATATCCTGCGATTCCGGAACGCCATCGGCATCGACATAGCCATGGAAGCCCTGCGCGAGTACCTGAAGGGCAAGCCTCGGAACATGCAGAAGCTTTTCGATTACGCCAGGCGACTCCGAATGGAAGGGACCCTTCGAGGCTATGCGGAGGCCCTGCTATGAAGGGACGGGAAGCCTCGATAGCCGCGCGGCTGAAAAGCGCGGCCATCAAGAGAGGCATCAATTTCCAATACGCGACCCTACTCTACATGCTCGAGGGACTGCTCAGGAGGCTGGCGGTCTCTCCGTACCGGGATCACTTTGCGCTCAAGGGCGGGCTCCTTCTCCAATGCCTGATCGAGTCGGGGGGACGAAGCACCAAGGATGTCGATTTGCTCGGACTCAGGATCGAGAATGATGCCGAGAAACTCAAGGCGATATTCACATCCATTGTCCAGATAAGCGCCGACGATGCTCTCCGCTTTGACGAGACGACCATGAGGGTAGAATCCATCACAGAAGGTACGGAGTACCATGGAGTCAGGGTGCGAATGACCTGCTTTCTCGGTACGATCCGGAACGAACTTCAGGTCGATGTGGGCTTCGGTGACGCCGTGGATCCTCCGCCTCGGGAAATCGACTACCCGATCATGGTGGATGGAAACGGATTCTCCCTCTATGCATACCCACTGGCGGTTGTCGTAGCGGAGAAGTTCGAGACGATGATCGCCCTGGCGGAAATCAACAGCCGCATGAAGGATTTTTGGGATGTTGCCTTCATCCTCGAGAACTTCGGCGTTCCGGATGAGGAGCTTGGCGCTGCGCTTAAGGCGACCTTTTCACGAAGGGAAACGCATGTGGTCCAGAATCCGCTGATATTCAGCCCTGATTTCGCGGATTCGGAACGAGCCAAGACTCTTTGGGCCTCCTTTCTCAAGAGGACCCTTCTTCCGGATAAGGAGTGGGAAGGGGTTCTGGCCATAATTAAGAGACGACTAGGCCCGCTCTATGAGGAGATAGATCGTGCCTGATGATGTCGTTTTCTGTATCCATTGCTTTTCTTCGAGGGAACAACTGCCGGCAAGCCTTTCGCCTGTTCGTCGCGGCAGCTGCCCCTGGTGCGGCGGGCGGAACCAAGCCCTCTATCCAATGCACGCACTCTCAGATTGCTTCCGGGAGCTCGCCGCGCAGTACCCCGAGGCAGAGAGCTTCGAGGATGGACCGAACGACCTTCTCTACAAGCAGCTTAACCATGATTGGTATCTCTTTGACGATTCATTCGCTGCCTCCGAGCGCTTCTCGGATTTCATCGATGCGCTACTCCATTCCGGCCTTGATAACGATGAAGCCTATGGCGAGCGGGATTCTCGCAGCCTGGTAAGGCCCATTGAAACTCAGCTCCTTTACAAATTTGAGGAGGCTCTCGGGGACAGCCTTTTCACCGGTCGTTTCTGGGAGCATTTTTCTCTCCCCGGCGGGCCATCGGTGAGCTGGTACGACGCCTTCCTCGAGGAAATGGCTATCGAGGTACATCAGGATGCGCAGCTCTTCCGGGCACGGGTCTGGGATAGAAACATCGAAAAGGAACGCTTCAATCGCAGCACGATGGGTTCTCCTCCACTCGACAAGGTGAGTGCTGGGCGCTCCAACCGCCGATGCCAGCCAACCTTGTACTGCTCTGGCGACATTGACACCTGCATTGCCGAGGTCAGGCCCTATAGAGGAGCTGGCGTGGCTGTATCGGCTATCAAGCTCAGCCGCGGCGTACGCGTTATAGATTTCGCGTCAGCACCGCCGGCACTAGTGCCGCTTTGCGTCGAAAATGTCGGTTGGCACATCCAAGCCCGCAAACTTCTCGGCCATATCTCCCATCTCTTCTCACTTCCCGCGAACCCGAGCGCAAGCGAGCTCTATTATGCGCCGACCCAAGCGCTCTGCGATTCGCTGCGGGAAGCTGGCTTCGATGGCATCCGATACCGGAGTTCCCTAAAGAATGAGGGCATCAACTACGCTTTTTTCAATCCTGATCTAGGTATTCCAGAAGAACCTGAGTATCGCTGGATAGATGGGATTAGCATACAGTACTCAGGCCTCGAACATTACGATACCGAGCATCCCTACGCCTACGACTATTGGAGATCACACCCATGACCACACCCTTCCTCCGCCTCCTAACCTCAGATGATAAGGAATCGGACCTCTCTGAGTGCATAAGTGATATTTCGTCGTCGGCGTTATCCGATCATCCTAAGGTATTCCCGATTGAATCAGGGGATCTTTCATCTGTTCCCAATAGCCCTTTTGCGTATTGGATATCGACTACAGCAAAAAAGAGATTGCAGGGACTAAAGCCGATTGAAGGAGAAATTGCGGAAATCCGAGTTGGTCTTCAGACTGGCGATGATAGAAGATTCCTAAGGAATTATTGGGAAGTTGTTGCCGAAAAGATCTCGCTTGAAGGGCCTAATGATTACTACTTCTACACGAAGACCGACAAGGCTGCACCCTTTATTTCTCCAATATACCTACTTGTTCAATACAAACGTAATGGGTATGAGGTAAAAAACCACTTTGGGAAAAATGGCAAACTACGATCAAGACCACAAAATGAGGCATATTACCTTAACAGCGGTATCAGCTACATGCTCCGCTCGCTCCGTTTAGTGCCATATATAGTGCCGAGCAATACGATACCAACAGCCGGAAGAGCCCAAGTTTATGGGAAAGGTATCGATATAGAGCCTCTTCTTGTATTGCTCTCATCAAACATAGCAAGCGCGTATGCGAGATTTTCCGGGGAATCTTCTGCAAGACCGAAATTTCAGGCTGGAATGGTCCAGTCGATACCTTCGCCAGGGATTCAAAAGCTTAAGAGCTTGGATATTAAAAAAACTAATTTGCTCGACAGCATATCGTCGTGGCTTAAGTATTACGCATCGGCTGAACCATGTATCTATTTTTCGGGGTACCATGGATCAATGCAGAAGCCAGAAATTGATCTTAGATCATTGATAGGGCAACAGGCTGAAAAACAAATCGCTTCGTTGTACGGCATGACGGATTCCGAGCTTCGGGAGTTTGAGATCGATATTGAAGATGCAGTGCTGATAAAAGAAAGCAGTCGTCGATCATCGACCGAGGCAGATAATGCCCTGACTAAAGCCGATAGTGAGGATGAAGACGATAATTCTGAGGACGAAGAAGATGATTACGAGAAACCTGATGACCAAAAGGACGCATACTTTTCATTTTTCGTTGGGATTCTCTTTGGTCGATTTGATAGTCGCATAGCACGCGATCCTTCATTTACTCCAGCATTGCCAAATCCCTTCGCGCCGCTCCCAGTCTGCCCTCCCGCTATGCTCGTTGGCGCAGACGGCCTTCCAGCACGAGCGGACAACATCGCGAGCGAAACTTGGCTCCGCGCCCGGCCTAACGCAATCAGCCTGCCATCGGAACCCGAGCGCTCACAGAAGATCCGCGCCGCTGATTATCCGATCGATGTGCCCTGGGACGGTATCCTCGTAGACGACCCAGACGATGGTCGAGACATCGTAGCCCGTCTCCGCGCCGTCCTATCCTATCTCTATGGCGCTGAGGCAGACGCGAAGGAACGTGAACTCTGCGCCGAGCTTGGCGTATCCGATATCCGAGACTACCTGCGAAAGCCTTCGCTTTTTTTTGACTCGCACCTCAAGCGCTACTCCAAGAGCAGGCGGAAGGCGCCGATCTACTGGCCCCTCCAGACACGCGATGGGCGCTACACTATCTGGCTCTATTATCCCCGACTCACCGCCGACACCCTCTACGGCTGCTCCAACATTCTCGAAGACAAACTCAAGCTCGAGAAACGCAAGCTGGAACTCGCCCGAGCCGAGCTCTCCGACAAAGGAGGGAAGGCGGAGCGAGCCCGCGTCGAGGAGCTTGCGGACTTTGTCGCCGCCCTCACGGAGATGAAAGAGGAGATAGACCGCGTTGCGGGCCTTCCCTACAAGACGGACCTCGACGATGGAGTTCAGATTTCTGCCTCCCCCCTCTGGAAACTCTTCAGACTGCCCGCCTGGCAGAGAGAGCTAAAAAGCACCTGGGAGGAACTCGCCGAAGGAAAGTACGACTGGGCACACCTCGCCTACGCCATCTGGCCCGACCGCGTGCGGGAGAAGTGTAAAAAGGATCGCTCCCTCGCCATCGCCCATGGACTTGAGGATATCTGCGAGCAAAAGGCACCCGAGGCTAAAGCTGCAGTGAAGAAGAGGGGCAGAAAGACGGAGGCCCGCAATCTTGATGAGGACTCAAGCCTCGATTTCGAAGAGTGATCACTAAACAAAGGAGATCAGAAAATGGAGCTTAAGCCCTTCGACGATGTTTTTTACAAGCGAATATTCAGGATTCCCGACTACCAGCGGGGATATGCATGGAAACGCGAGCAGCTTGTCGATTTTTGGGAGGATCTTCTCAACCTCGAGGATGGGCGAGAGCACTACACAGGCATGCTCACTATTAAGGCGAAGACGAATAGCGAAATTGCCTCGGAATCGCCCGAGTACTGGCTTGTGAAACAGGGCTACTCCGTTTGCGACGTCGTGGATGGGCAACAGCGCCTCACGACCTTCGTCATCCTCATCCAGTGCATGGTAAACGCGTTTCGCTCTCTGCCGGCGCATCAAGGGCGGGCTGACGCGGAGATCGTAATTGCGGACCAGTGCCTCGATGACGTTATAGGGCGTTATCTCTTCAAGGAAAAGCCGCCCGAGAAGGTACTTCGCACCCACCTCTTCGGCTACCATGAGGACAATCCAAGCTACGAGTACCTGAAGCGAGTTATCCTTGGCGATGCTTCAGGAGGCCCAATCGAAGAGTCCTTCTATACCCTCAACCTCGACAATGCGAAGCGCTATTTCGAGGGCCAGCTGGAGAATCTGAATGAGGCCAAGCTCGTCGAGATATTCGGCCGCTTAACCCAGCGCATGCTCTTCAACGTCTACATGATCGACAAGGACCTCGATGTCTTCGTCGCCTTCGAGACCATGAACAATCGCGGGAAGAAGCTCTCGAACCTCGAGCTCCTCAAGAACCGCATGATCTACCTCACGACCCTTTTCCCCTCCGACGGGCAACGCCAGGACGAGATCGCCGAGGTCAGGGCCATAATCAACGACTCGTGGAAGGCCGTCTACAAGTGGCTCGGTTACAATAAGCAGAATCCCCTCAACGACGACGATTTCCTCAAAGGCCATTGGATTGTCTATTTCAAGTATTCCCGCCAGATGGGAGACGACTATATCCGTGACCTCCTCGGCGAGCGATTCTCCCCCAAGCAAATCTTTCGCGAGTACGAAGCGAATGTCGCGCTCGAGGAGAGCACGGAGCTCGCCGGCGTCGAGGAAGGCCTCTCTGATGAGGAGGACGATGCTGCGCAGAATGGCGAAGCCGTAAATGGGCGCGATCGGCTCAATCTCGCCGATATAGCAGCCTACGCGAAAAGCCTCTCCGAGTTCGCAAGAGCCTGGTATGAGACCTTTTTCCCCGATCAGAGCCTTCCGCACTCTCACCTTACGCTCAGGGATATAGAGTGGATCGAGAAGCTGAAGCGGCTCGGCTACACCTACTTCAGGCCCCTTATCGCTGCCATGCTTTGCAGGGTGACTTCAGAAGCCGATCGGATCGCACTGTATCAGGCAGTTGAGCGCTTTATATTCCTCGCCTTCAGGCTAGGTCGTTCGAACAGCAATTTCAGATCGAGCGTATTCTACGGATTGGCCCGCCAGCTCTATAAAGGCGAGATCGAGTCTTCCGCCATACTCGATCAGATCGGGCGGGATCTTGGCTGGTGTTTCCGGGAAGATGGATCCTACGAGACCCAGCACTTCAGCGCCCACATGCACAAGCTCTTCGACAGCAGGGCAGGCTACTATTCCTGGCAAGAGCTCCACTATTTCCTCTTCGAGTACGAGGCATACCTCGCGGCGAATCGGGGCGGACATAAGATCCACTGGGAGAGCTTCTCCAAGCGGGAGAAGGATAGGGTATCCATCGAGCATATCTATCCGCAAACCCCGGAGGACCGCTCCTGGAAAGAGGCCTTCCCGCGAGCGAAGAAGGAGCAGAAGGCTCTGCAGAATAGCCTTGGCAACCTCCTCGCCCTGTCGCAATCGATTAACTCGAGCCTGCAGAACGATCCCTTCGATGCGAAGAAACGCGTGAAACGCGGCTCTGATGGACAGGTCGTGAGGGCGGGCTATGCAAATGGCTCGCACTCGGAGATAGCCGTTTCCGAGTACCCCTCCTGGACTCCTCTGACCATTAAGACGCGCGGACTCGACATGATCCGCTTCCTGGAACAGCGATGGGGAATAAACATTTCCTCGGACGAAGAACGGCTCGAACTCCTCAACCTTTCTTTCCTCCAGGAAGACAGGTAGGATGGGGACAGCATGAAAATTGAAACATATATCAAAGCCGAATTTGAGAAGCGCCTCGACAAGCATTCCTGTCTCGTCATCCATGATGAGGAAGGACGCTATGCGGCCATCGCATTGTCCCTCGCTTCAGATTCGACCAAGGTCATCGATGCGACGGGGTCCCTCGTTATTGCGCGGGAAGCGGCCCTCGAGGCCTGGAGCCACCTGCCGGACAAGGCGGGATTCCGGCTTGTCGTCTATCTCCCCTGGGCCAAGCCAAAGGATAGGCGGGCAAAGCGGGAGGATGCCTTTGCCCCATTCTCCCTCGGCGGCGCGGTATTCCCGGACGGCGACGCGGACAGCTATCGCGAGCTCTGCATCCAAGCATTCCCCGCGCAGGAAGCGGAGGTTGAAAAGCTCTTCGATTCAGGCCTTCCTTCTTTCGAAGCCGTGAACTCCCTGGCCGGAGGCGCCATTTGGCCCGGCCTCCGCGCCCTCCTCGGTGTGGATTCCGAGCGGGAGATGCTTCTTTCCCTCCTTGCCCCCTCGGCTGGCTTGAAGTCCACGCTGGACGCCGGTGGTCCCTGGCTTGAAGAGGCGAGGCGGCTCGCCAAGGCATCCCTCGATCTGGAGCTTCTGGGGGGGGATTGGCCAAAGCTGCAGGAATCCCTGGGGCGCTACCTCCTCTTCAGCGAATTCGCCCTGGACATCCCCGGGCCTCTTCCCTCGGCCTTGTCCGAGGTCCCCCACGCCGGTAATGAGCGACGGAACATCGTTTTTGCCCTCTGCGAAGCTTTGCGGGATTCTCTGTCCACCCGCCCCCTCTATCGAGAGCTTGCGACAAAGGTCGAAGGGGCCCTAGGGCTAGCGGAGAAATTCGCGCGGGTAGAGAGCCTCGGGAAACGGGAGACCTTCATGTTCCAGAACAGGGCCATCCTCCATTCCTGCGTCGCCTTGGCCAAGGCGGCCGATTTTGGCGCGGCGCGCCAGCTCTGCCTTGGGGAGGAGGCTTCTGTCTGGTTTGACAGCTCGGCCGCCATCAGATCGGTATGGGCCTGTGCCAAGTCCGCGATTGCCCTTCTCGATGGCGTCTCGGCATTCGACGGCATCACCGACGGGCGAAAATCGGTCTCCGACCTCGTGGTTTCCTACGTCGAGCGCTTCTCCGGCCTGGACGCGGCCTATCGCGATCTTGAAGCCTTCCTCTCCGATATGGAAAGCGGAAGTGACCTTGGCGAGGAGCTCCAGGGACTCGTCGACCTCGCCCGCTCCTCCTATTTCAAGACAGCAGAGACGCTGCATCGCGAATTCCTCCAGGCTGTCGGGCGTGATTCCTGGATAGGTCCCGCGACGAGCGATCAGGCGGCGGTTTTCAAAAGCCGAGTTGCGCCGCGACTCGAAAGCCGCGAGAAGACGGCATACTTCATGATCGATGCCCTCCGCCTGGACCTCGCCCGCGAACTTGTCCTCGCCCTTCCCCCCGGCTACCACTGGGAACTTAATACTGTCCGAGCCAAGCTCCCGAGCGTCACTCCTGTCGGCATGGCCGCCCTGCTGCCCGGGGCCGAGTCCAAGCTGTCTGTCGATATAGAGGCGGGCGCCATCGCTCCGCATATGGGCTCGACGCGGGTGGCGAATGCGCAGGAGCGCATAGCCTACCTCAAGTCGGTCTATGGAGACCTGGTCCGAGATGTCCAGATGAACGAGCTGGAAGGGCTCAAGAAATCCGATCTCGGGGATGCTGTCGTCCTCCTCGTCGTGCGATCCACCGAGATCGATTCCGCCGGCGAATCTCTGGGGGCCGAGGCGCTTCCCATGCTCTCGCTCCTTTTGCGGAATCTCCTGCGCGCCATCGAACGCTCCAGGAAACTCGGATTCTCGAAAGCCATCATCGCGACTGACCACGGATTCCTCCTCCAGCCGCCTTCGGGCGCTGGAGGTGCCGCCGCGAAGCCAGAAGGTGTATGGGAGGCTTCCGGTCCCCGCTATCTTCTCGGAGACGGGGCGAAAAATGCCAGTTCCAGAATTTTCGACGCTGGCAGCGCAGGCGTACCGGGATACTCGAAGAAATACTCTACCCCGGCCGGGCTCGGATCCTTTGTCTCCGGCACCCGTTACGTGCATGGGGGCCTCTCGCTCCAGGAGTGCGTCCTGCCGGTGATCACCATCGGCTTCCCGAGCCAGGCGCCGAAGAAGCGCGAGATCGGGGTGTCCTTGAGCTACAAGGGCGGCCTGACCAGGAAGATAACGACGATGCGTCCATCCTTCGACCTCTCTGTCTCCAATCCCGATGTCACGGATCTTTTTGGTGGGGAGCATGAGGCGGAACTGCCCATAGCCATCATGGTACGGGCCGCGGGCAAGGAAGTGGGGAGGCCCCAAGCCTCCTCCGGATACGATCCCGGGTCGGGCTGCTACCGGATAAAGCCGGGCAAGGCCATCAAGATAACAATTGCCATGAATGATGAGCACCGCGGGGCCTTCACCGTAAGCGCCCTTGATCCCGTCACCCTCGAGCAATTCGCCAAGCTCGATCTCGAGACGGACTACACGGAGTAGCCATGAACGAACTCGACCGCAAGCTGAATGAAGTCTTCCCCGGGAAGGTCGTGCGGAAGGACCTCCTTCACAAGATCAAGAAGGGAACCAACGTTCCCTCCTTTGTCCTTGAGTTCCTCCTCGCGAAGTACTGCGCCTCGGATGATGCTGAAGAGATCAAGGCGGGCATCGAGGCCGTCTTTGAAACCCTCGAATCGAATTATGTCCGTCCCGACGAGGCCAACAAAGCCCAGTCGACAGTCCAGCAAAAAGGGAAGCACCGTTTCATCGACAAGGTGCATGTCACGTACTCCGAGAAAGAAAAACGCCACTGGGCGGAAATGGAGAACTTCAACTCACGCCGCATCGCCATCCCCGAGAAATTCTACAAGGAGAACGATCGCATCCTGGAAGGTGGCATCTGGGCCGAAGCGGTGGTCTGCCACAATGATATCGAGGATGATGACTATGCGTTCTTTATCGATGATCTACGGCCTATCCAGCTATCCCGCTTTGACGCGGACGCATTCCTGGCGGGGCGCACGAAATTCACGCGCGATGAATGGCTCGACGCCATCATACGGAGCATCGGCCTTGAGCCCGACAAGCTCTCCAAGCGGCTGAAGTTCCACTTCCTCGCGCGCTTCTTCAGCTTTGTCGAGAAGAACTACAACTTCATCGAGCTTGGCCCGCGGGGAACGGGCAAGTCCTACTCCTTCTCGGAATTCTCCCCCTATGCGACCCTGATATCGGGCGGACAGGCGACCACTCCCATCCTTTTCTACAACAACCAGAAGAGCAAGGTGGGTCTTGTCGGGTTCTGGGATACCGTGGCTTTCGACGAGGTCGGTTCAATCAAGATCAAGGATCGCGATTCGGTCCAGATCATGAAGGACTACATGGCGAACGGACGATTCTCCCGCGGCGTCCAGGTCATCGCGGACGCGAGCTTCGCCTTTGTCGGAAACATCGATCATGCGATAGACCAGGTCATCAACTCGGAGTCCCTCGACCTTTTCTATCCTCTCCCGGAGAGCTTCGACCTCGCGGTCATCGACAGGTTTCACTATTATCTGCCCGGCTGGGAAATGCCCAAGAACTCAAGCCCTTACCTCACCGACAGCTACGGCTTCATCTCTGACTATATGGCCGAGGCATTCCATTTCCTGTTCCGTTCCCAGAATCGCTATGACTGGGTCAGCAGGAACGTGAAGCTTGGGAAGACCGTCGAAGGCCGCGACGAGATCGCCGTGAGGAAAACCCTCTGCGCCTTCCTCAAGATCCTTCATCCGGCCGGCGAACCGACCCAGGAGGAGCTCGCTGAGTACGTTGAGTACGCCATCGAAGGCCGAAGGCGCATAAAGGAACAGCTCAACAAGCGAAAGACCGATGAAGAGTATGCCAAGATAAACCTTTCCTATGTGGATGCTTCCGGCAAGGAGAGAATCGTATTTTGCCCTGAGTCGATGGGATCGCAGAGCACCCTTTCTCCCGAACGCAAGGTCATTGATGAGGAAGCGGTACAGGGCGGGAACAAGGGAAAGACCAAGGCAAGAGTAGCCGACCACGCCGATGGATCATCCTCCGAAAGGAAGACGGCCGAAGGTGCCGGGGCGACTGCAGGCGCGATACCATTTGTCGCGGCCAGTGACTCCGCTCCCCTGCAAGAAAAGCATTTCCGGATTTTCTATGGAGACACCGGCTTTGGCTACGACGCCATCTTTGGCGACTATCTCCGCGGCGCAAAAACCATTGAGATCGAAGACCCGTACATACGATCACAACACCAGATCCAGAATTTCATACGGTTCTGCGAACTTGCCGTCAAAACCGGAGGAATTGAAAAGATCGTGCTTCAGACCAGCGCAGAGGACAAAAGCCAGGAGCAAGAAGCCAAGGAGAGATTTGAAAGCCTTAAGGACAGCCTGGCCAATGTAAGCATTGGTTTCGAGTACATATTCAAGGACACTCTCCACGACCGCGAAGTTCGTTTATCGAACGGGTGGCGGGTAAAGATCGGACGCGGATTGGATATTTACCAGAGACCTGAAAGCTGGTTCGTGATCGGGGCAAACGACCTCAATCTTCGGCCCTGTCTCGAGACGATGGTGGATATTTTCCGCGTGGGATGATCGGTAATTGTCGAGACAGAGCAAGGTTCGTCGCGTAATACGAGCGATATGATCCTGGGCGACTAGTGCGATCTCGGCACGGAATGCTTTTTTCCCATGATGTTCAATGCCTGGCTCGTTTCATGAAAAGTCCCGTCGTGCCCAAGCACCGTCCGATGCCCAACCTTTTGCCCAAAGCGATAAATAGCCTTCGCCCCCGTAACTGAAGTTACGCAGTAACGGAACTACCGTTCCGCTTCGCCTCCATCATCTCGTGTTGAAACATGCCGCGACCATTCTGCATTGCCAATCCGATGGCCTTTGCTCTCCCCGTTTGTCGGTCGGCATACTTCTTGCTTCTACATTAGCACAGGGTGCCGGATGAACAGGAACACCGGCATGTCGGCGAGTTGGCAGCGTGGGAGCGGAGCGGGTCCCGCAGCCCGCGAAAGATGCAGCGACCGAGGTGCCCAAATGCAGGATCTACATTTCATTGAACTGCGAAATCTGAGGACTACAAAGGTTTATTTGGACTATTGCCTTTACCGAAATTCGCCCCCTACGACTGATTCACTAGGTCAGTTTCTATCTCTATCGATCTGATTACCAATAGTTGCGTGATACTAATAAGTGACCTTCCAATACCATGTTTTGGTCTATATACTCCTAGTAGTTTTTATTTAATGGAATCGAAAATGGTATCCGAAGGCACAGTACTTGCCATTACATTAAGCGCTTCGCAATAGGTGGCATAAATGGACGATTCTCCATTCGCCGAAGGCACGAGGCTACAGCTCATCGATAATCCAGGTACCAGGGGAAGGGCGACAGGGAGGACCAGGACCGCGGGGACCTTCCTCATGGTTGAGCTCGAACTGGGGCCGAATGACCGACGATACTACCGGCACACGCAACTCGAAGAGTATAGCGAGATCGAGAGCCTCGATGAGCAGTTCGCCAAGAGGGCATTCGGCCGTCCAGAGGACCTGCGACGCATTCTGGCACTCAGCAGGATGGATGGCAACCTGACAAATGTCCTTTACTCGATGGAAAGCGCCAACACGGAATTCCTGGCGCACCAGTACAAGCCGGTTCTCAAGTTCATTGAGTCGCCTGTCGGTCGTCTCCTTATAGCTGATGAAGTCGGTCTAGGAAAGACCATAGAGGCGGTATACATTTGGCAGGAGCTGCAGGCGCGTTCGGATGCCAGACGACTACTCATTCTCTGCCCATCTATGCTCCGCGAGAAATGGCAGTACGACCTAAAGACGCGTTTCGATATCGACGACGCACTCCTGATCGATGCCAAGTCTCTTCTCGAGACGCTGGAGTCTGTCGCCGATGGTGGTAAAAGAAGGAGTTTCGTCTATATCGCAAGCCTCGAGTCGCTGCGGACTCGGGAAGAGGATGCGGATCCTTATTCGATGATAGCCAGGGAGCGGCTTGCGGGATTCCTGAAAGAAAATGAAGAGGGCGAAGGCGATCCCCTACTCGACCTGGTCATCATCGACGAGGCCCATTATCTTAGGAATGCGTCAACCGCAAGCCACCAGATCGCTGCGATGCTGAGGGATGTATCACGCAATTTGCTCCTTCTTTCGGCAACCCCCCTCCAGACGAGCGAAGAAAACCTTTTCAATCTCCTCAAGCTTCTTTCTCCAGAGAATTTTACGGATTCTCTCACATTCCTGAGTCTTTATGCGGCGAACGCGATTATCGTTCGAGCGGCCAACTCAGTTTTGTATGGCAAAGACCCCTCGGAAGCCCGGACTCGAATCGAAGAAGCGCTTTCGGATGAGCACTTTCGAGGAAATCCGGCCTTGATGCGAGCCATCGCTGCGTATTCACCCGATAGGCAACCTTGCCTCGAGGAACGGATCGAAATCGGCCGTTCCATCGAAGCCTTGTCGCTCTTCGGGACGTATTTCACAAGAAGCCGGAAGCGCGATGTATTCGTGAACAGGGTGGTCCGGACTCCCGAAAAGGTGATGGTCGAGCTGGACGATTATGAACTTGGCGTGTACGAATCCGTTACGCGGCAGATCCGTGATCGGTCGAAGCGTAGCGACATGATAGACATGTTCCTCCTCATATCCAGACAACGCCAGTTGACCAGCTCGATTTTCGCGGCGCTTAGGAAATGGACGAGCCAGGATCGCGTTGTAGATGATGAGACATGGGAAGACCTTGGAGCCCTGGAGCCAGAAAACCACTCCGGGTCGAAAAAAAGAGATTCCATCGAGCTAGATCTCGATTTCGACTTGGAACGCCTTCGTGCAGGTGATTCAAAATACCGGGGATTCTTGAATGCCATCCGCGATATTCTTAGAAGCAACCAGCGAGAGAAAATCGTCGTCTTCACGTACTACCGCGCAACGATAGCATATCTCGTCGAGCGACTTCATCAGGATGGGATTACGGCAATGGCGCTTACCGGCGGAATGGGCGACGAGCGTTGGACGACCATTGGACGTTTCCGGGACGATTCAGCGATCAATATCCTGGTATCATCAGAAGTAGGCAGTGAAGGTATCGATCTCCAGTTCTGTCGCTACCTCTTCAATTACGACCTCCCATGGAACCCGATGCGGCTCGAGCAACGTATCGGTAGGCTGGACCGTATAGGCCAGAAAGCCGAAAAGATCATGATCTACAACCTCTACTGTCCCAACACCGTGGAAGACCGAGTAGTGATGAGGTTGTACGAACGCATAGAAATCTTCCGGAATTCGATCGGCGACCTCGAAGACATCCTTGGCGAATATATAGAAGAAGTTTCGAATATCATCATCAATCCAGATTTGACACCGGAAGAGCGGGAATCACGACTTCTTGCGAGCGAAGCTGCGCTTATTGAAGAAAGGATGCGCAACGCCATGCTCGAAGAAGAGTCCATCGAACTTGTCGGACATGGCGAACGCGTCCTTCAGTCGATCGAACGCACTCACGGATTGAGAAGATGGGTCGGGCCAGATGACACGCTGGGAATGGTTCGAGACTTCTTTTCTCTCCGCTACCCGCAAACCCAATTCAGGGACGGGAAGCCAGACAGTTCTCTTGTTATCGAACTTTCCAGCGAAGCTAGGGTATCGCTGGGAAAGTTCATCGAACGAACGAGGCCTGCTCGCGTGACAGCCTTGGCTTCGAGCGAAAAGCCTGTGCTTTGTCTTTTCGACCTGCACATAGAAGCTCCGACCCCCGGCGCCAGGTACGAAAGGATAACTACCACCCACCCCCTGATCAGGTGGATTATTTCGGAATACGAGACGGACCGACGGGGACTCTACCCCTTATCCGCAATATCGGTTTCCCAAAATGGGATGCCATGCAAGATCGGTGTCTATGTATACATGATCCAGCAATGGTCGGTACAGGGAATTAAATCAAGGATTGAACAGCGCTTCTTTATGTCAGGGATTGGCAGCTCCACATTGATTGAAGGAGAAGACGCCGAGTTGGTACTCGGGAAAGCGGCTGTCGATGGCATGCCATGGCATGACTGGAATAACGAAGTAGATCCAACGACACTGGATACCGCAAGAGACGAGCTGTTGGGACTTGCTGGCCAACGCTTCGAAGGTTTTGTGGATTCTTTCACGGCCGAAAACAAGTCCCTCTGCGACCGTCAGGAGCAATACGTGACTCTTAGCGTTAGCCGACGCCGAGATGGCATCCGGGAACTGATCGGAAAACTGGCAGACCAGGGGAAAACGAAAGTAATTCCCATGCATGAGGGAAGGGTCAAGAATCTTGACAAGGAACTCGATCGCAAGCTGGAAAAGATCCGTATTGAGCGGAATGTCGATACTGACTTGGTCGATTTGTCGATGGGGGTAATAAAAATCATTTAAGGAGTGAAAAATGGATGACTGGAAGGATCAACTTGCAAGGCGATGGGCTTCAATCAATAAAAAGCAACATTCGGAGCAGCAGACACCCAGGAACGCCCCCCCGCCTCAAAACGCAAGTGCCAGAAGGACGGAAATCAACCTTGGCATCGATTTCGGGACTTCATTCACGAAGGTTATCTACCGTATTGTTGGCCCCGACATCTCAGGAATCATACCTTTCGCGACAGACGCTCCCAATTGCGACGAGCCAATGGTACCCTCCCTTCTCTGGATTGATCGAGACTTTCGTCTCTACACGGCCTTCGAGAAAAGACCTATCGATGCTTCTGAGATAAGGTACTTCAAGATGCATCTCGCCGGAATGGGCATCGGTCGGTCTTTCCAACCCGACTTCAATCTCGAGACACCTGTATATCGGCTTCTTTGCGCATTTTACCTATTCCGTATACTAAAAGCATCAAAAGGCCTCGCCCTGCGCATCGAGCATCTGGACTCGACCAACATTACCTGGTCAGGGAACGTAGGCATCCCTATAGGGTATATCGAGTCGGAATCGCGGCCTCGGTTCGAGGAGGTAGTGCAGGTCGCCGCGATGCTGAGCGAACGGAGCATGATCTCAGACACACCAACGCTCGATGAACTTGACGCCGCCTACAGATATTGTGTTTCGAATCCAGATCCTTCAGCCGCCAACTTCATGGTGATGAGCGAATTGGAGGCTGAAATCACTAGCCTGATAGATGATGCCTCTACTAAAGATGGTATGTATGTATTGTTCGACATCGGCGGGGGAACCGTGGATGGCGCTGCCTTTTCTTTCAAGCGCGAAAACGGCGAGCCGCGGGTAAATATCCTAACTGCACTTGTAGCGCCCTTGGGGTTCGATGCTACCGCGGAAGAAATCGCAAAATCCGTTTCATCAAATGACGTGGCAGTTGCGCTACGCAATGGAGAGACGAATCTGCGACTGAACACAGAGAGAGTAAAAAAGAGCATGCACATGCATGTGTCATCGGTGATCGTGCTTGCGAGGAAGAAAACTAACTACAGCTGGATAGAAAGCATGCAGGAGTTGCCTGTATTCCTCTGTGGCGGTGGGCGGCATTCGACATGGCACCGGACGGCAATTGATGAAACCTATGGGTGCAACCAGCATGCGAACGTAGGAATTCCACGGTATTCATGCATGGAAATGTCTCTACCGAACGGACCATCGGCTAAATATTCCGGAGCGAAGGATCATGGTCGATTTCTCGTTGCCCATGGCCTGAGCATCCCTGCAGGCACGCATCCTCCTGCAGTGGGCTTCCCTCGCCAGAATCCCCAGGTGGAATATGCGGCCTATGATGCGAAGTCGATCCTGGAGGAAAGAATGTACGACTTATACGGCGAGCTACTCTAGGTGAAGACATCGAAACCGTCAGCCAGTCCCTTCAACAAGGATGAAGCAACAATGGGAAATAATGCACATTTGAAGGGAAAGTGGACTTTATGAATGAACTAAAGACCGTATTGATGGGCGACACTTGGTGGATGCTGGAAACAAGCGAAAAAGTAGATAGTATTCATGAGTACCAAAATGAGAAGCTCATTGATAAAATGACAGGTAAAGTTTATGAACGCAGTATTTCCCCCGGTAGCGCAACTTGCTCTCTTGAAGAATGGCTGCACCTCATTGAAAAGTCTTCTCGTCTATCCATTCGCCACGAGGAAAGCCAGCATCGACGCGCCTATCGAGTGCTTTCCATGGTCCGCTGCTTGCATGAGGCAGGCTACCAGAAGCTCAGGATTGTACCAGGCATGTCTCCCTCCGGCTTCTGGTGGAGATGCCTAATACTACCTAGCGCCGACGTACTCGCATCGAATGGTGCCCTGTGCCGCGAGGATGCGGATTGGTCCGCTGCATATTCTTCGGCTCATGAGAATAGTTTTTTCGGCTGGGAAGACGCAAAGGATGACAGCGCATCAGAACTCGCCGCCAAGTTCATGCAGCGCTTCCCCGGCATCGTCCTGCATGGCAAGGGACGGGATTGGGCTTACGCTGGTTGGTACCTAGAGATGCTCGGCTATGCACACGAGGGCGGCTTTCCTGTCGCATATGACACCTTCATGGATGATATTCCGGAAGGATTCATGAAACTGACAGATGGACGAACGTGTCTTCCTTTACCCCCTGGCGGGATGCTCCCAATCCTTACCATTAATGCCTTTTCTTCATCTATTAACATACTTTAGCGCAATAGAAAAAAAAGTAATAATGCTAACGCGACCAAATTAACAGATATTACCGCAATCGACCATATCAAACCCTTCCGCCTGACAGCACTAAGGGCTACTGTAAACTTCTCTTCCAACTGAGAAGAAGCCTGCCTGATAGCCACTTCGAGCCCCTTCTCAGTCTGGTCATTTCCTCGCCGTATTTCGACGACCAGGTCCGATACGAAACGTTCCAGCCTTGATGACATTTGGCTATCATATTTCTCGAGCTTGTCCCTTTGTTCCTCTGCAAAATCGCCACAAATCTTGCTCAGCCGACTCTGCTCATTCCTTAATTCGTCTGCTAGCTCCTTGAGCGCGGATTCGTTGTCCGTAATCCTGTCAGCAAGCGAACTCAGGTTGTCGCCGATTTCCGCGATTTTTTTATACACAGCTGTCATATTGGCTAATTCCTTTGAATTGTCCTCAAGATCCTTCAATACCACATCCAGTCTTTCAAGATCCTGCATAAAGCGTCTCCTTGATATTCTTGAGCCTAGCGGCTGATTCCTTTAGGCATAAATAAAGCGAATGATCATCATCCAAATGACTGTATATCCATCTCGGCTCGATCCATGGAATAGTCTCTTGCAGCATTGCGGACATCTCATTCCTACATGAAACACACTGCCCCAGGAAGAAAGCCGTTATGGCCTCAAGAATATCAATAGCTGTTTTCCGATCATAAGCCGCTATGGTTTCCATGGCGGATTTCATGCGGGGTCTTCCATCGGCATCGTCAAATTCATTCATAAGCAATCTGCTTGCGCCGCTAAGAAAATCTAGTCCGACGTTATCCCTGAAGCTCTCCAGAAAACGGCTCAATGATGAAACGAGATTTCTCAGGCTGTTGTCTTGGGGATCATTTCCGCCAAGATCACTCGTATGCATCCTGAGGACATCCAGCCAGCACGTATAATCCATTGGATGTTCGACTATATGTTGTAGTATGGACGTCGATCTGGTGAATTTAAAATAGGCTTCCAACCTTTGCTTGATCTCTTGGCTGCTAATCCTGTCATCAACAGCCCCCATGCATAAATCATGTATGTTCTTGAGAGACTGCCTCCGATTGTAGACAAAGTAATCATTCACCCAATTAAGAAGCATCTCGATGCACTGATGTTCGTTTTGTGGCCGTTCAGTTTCGCTCATTGTCCAGGCGTGGTTATATTTCCGTATCGTCTTTTCCAGAGCCGTTATCATGGATTCCAGATTGATAGGCAGCACCGATACCTCAATTTGCCCGCCGCCGAAATAGTCCTCTATAGTCCAATCCGCCACAACGCCGAGTTGGCTAAGACGGTATATGGCCTTTTCGAGTTCTGCTTTTGAAGCTGTTCCATTTTTGTCGTTGACATCGGCAGCATCAATAGAGCCATGGTCTACATCATAGTCCTCGCCAGAGAGTGTCACTATTCCCCCTTCTTTAGGAAGGGTGTTCAATATACTCAGTATTAAATCTGCCTCGGAATCGACCTCCAGTAAGCCTTTTGTCAGGAAAAATAAGCCGGTCGAAAGATCGGATGAGTACTTATTAGTGCTACAAATGTCTTTAAGCTGGCCTAATGAGCACTTTCGATCCCATATTGCGTCAAGATTGTCGTTCCTGGGCGGAGGTGCAAACAACAGGAAGCACTTTGCCTTTTGGACACGATACTTTGCCTTATCTCGGCCTGCGCGCCCTCCCTCCTGATAGAACGACTCCATTGATGATGGCATGCCAAAGTGTATCGTTGCGGCGATGTTGGGCTTATTGATACCCATCCCAAAAGCCTTGGTTGCGACGATCATTCTAATAGCATTTGATTTGAACTTCTCTTGTACCATGCGCTTGTATTCATCAAAGGAGTTGTTCTCGAATTTCGCATCCAACGGAGGGCTTCCACAGAAATACTCAACCTCCGTGGAAAAATGCTTGCCCAACTCGCCTGCGATATAACGACACCCTTTTGCCCCATTGACGGTTTGCGTAAAAACAAGGAGGCAGTTTTGGTCATCGTTGCATGGATTTAGTATGCTACATGAATCATCGATCGCCTTGATCAGCTTTTTTAGCTCAACCAGTCCGTTTTTAGTCTGGTTGAATATCTCGAATTCCAGCTCATCACGAGTGTAATTCAGTAATGTTACGACATTTTCGTCATCGACACCAAGCTCCAGCTGTATATCTTTCAGGACATTGAGAGAAGCCGTCGCAGTCAACCCGATGAATGGAATCCCAGGGCTCATCCGGCGAATGGTTTTTGAAAGATTGAGATACGAGGTCCTGAAGTCATGTCCCCATTCCGACAGGCAATGAATTTCGTCGATAACTGCATAGCCTGTCTTGAAAGACTTAAGTGCAATCGAAAAGCTCTCCCTGAAAGCTTTTGACTGAAATCTTTCGGGCGAGACATAGAAGAACAGGAATTTGCCTTTAGAAAAATCCTTGAGGGACAATTCCCTGGTCTCTGGGCGATCGTCGCTGGAAATTGCTCCGACACAATCTATTCCGATGTATCCCAAATCTGCCACTTGGTCCTTCATGAGGGCCTTTATAGGAACAACCACAAACGAGAGACAGGGCTGCAACATTACGGATAGCTGGAAACATAACGACTTGCCGCCACCTGTCGGCAAGAGTCCGATAGTATCCTGTAACGACAAGCAGCTCCTGATGATCGGAAGTTGGCCTTCATTGAAGCTTGGAGACTCAACGTTGATCAGGAATACGTTCGCCGCGATGAACAGCAGCGATTCTTCATCGCGATCGTCCCCGCCGAAACGAAGGCAATACGGAATCGGCGCCGTAGTACTGATCGTTCGATAATCGAAGGGCCTCAGCTCCACGAACTCAAGATCCCTTGAATTCGATTTCCGAAAATACCGATAGGATTCGTAATAATCGGTCCTGACG
>Ga0209098_1000949_pt1 | contig 29434 bp, 26 predicted proteins | sample AD_JPNHW1_MetaG_FD_184429 | JGI IMG/M metagenome (GOLD analysis project Ga0209098, IMG submission 184429) | Active sludge microbial communities of municipal wastewater-treating anaerobic digesters from Japan - AD_JPNHW1_MetaG (SPAdes) (version 2) | ecosystem: Engineered > Bioreactor > Anaerobic...
CCCTTGCGGAGTAATGAAATGCCCTTCTCGATGAAATACACGTAGAGGTCGGCGGTTCCATGATATGTTGCATAGTGTGCCTGGAAATATCCCTTGTGCTCTTTAATCGATTCCTGCCTCACATACGGTGGATTCCCAATCACCACATCGAATCCACCTTTATGCATGATTTCCGTGAACTCCCGGACCCAGTCGAAGGCATTAATCCGTTTCACCACATCTGGGTTGTCTAGCGTCGCTTGCACATCGGCATAGATATCAGTACCGATGAGCGAATTCCCGCACTTGATATTCTGATGTAGGCTTGGCAGGGCTCGTTCTTCGAAGAGCTTGAGCTGTTTTGAGACATTTTCTTCGCTCTCCTCTTCGAGCACCTTCAGTAACAAGGAGAGCTTGGTCACCTCCACAGCTTGCGTATCGATATCCACGCCGAAGATGTTATTCAGAAGAATCCGCTTCCGCTCGACAATCGTTAATTTCCAGTCGCTCCGGGTCCGGGACACATTCCCGTTCGCGGACTTGTATATGGGGAGGGAAGTATCCCCTGCAAATTTCTTCTTCCCGGTTTTTGGGACGGGATCGGGAAGGAGTGCTTGAACTTCGGGCGATGTCGCGGATTTCTCGGCGATGACCGGGACCAAGTTGTGAATATACCAGTTCAGGTGCCAGTCAAGGAGGAACTGGTAAGCGCCGAGGAGGAAGGAGCCGGACCCACATGCGGGGTCTAGGACCCGGAGTTTTCCCACCTCGCGGGGAGTTTTGTCCTTGACAAGTTCCCCAACCGTGTGCGAGACGATATAATCCACAATATACTGCGGCGTATAGTAAACCCCGCCGGCCTTCTTAACTTCCGGCTTGTACTCTACCTTTGCCTGGTGCCCAAGAGTTAGCCTGATCACTTTCCCAAGGAACTGCTCATAGACCTGGCCTAAAATGACCGGGGAGATGACCGAGAACTCATAAGGACTCTCTGGGTAATACAGCCGCTTGATGATCTTCTTCAGGACGGCATCGTCCATGGAGATGTTCGGGGTAAGCGTATCCGGCATCTCGTCCCAACCGGCCTCTGCGCTGAAGTGGAAGAGGCCGGAATTATACCGAGTATCGGCACGATGGAACATTGCGAGAAGGCGTTGGTATATGTCCTGGCCCTCGAGCAATTTTTGAAGACATCCGTACTCCTCGATTCCACGGTCCTCGCATATGCGGAGAAAAAGAATGCGGTCGATGGTCCGCTGCACGGATACATTGAGCTCATCAACGGAGAGGGCGGTATTCCGGATAGCGATGTTTTTTGCAAGAACATCCCGCCACTCTTCGATCTCGGCAAGAATGGCTTCATCAACGGTGGCGGTCCCTTTCTTGCCTTTAGTTCCTTCGACAAATTTATCAAAAGAACCCCGCAGGATACTTTTTTGCGAAAAGATGGATTCGATCCAACCCCACTTCTCAGGATACTCCTTGAAAGTGAAATACGCGATTCGGGCAGTTGCAGCATTGTCTCCGGGCATCGGCTTCTTTGTGCAGTCATACACTGCAAATTCTTCGAAATCTGTCAGTATGCTCAAGGGGAGGCGAGCGTTCCAGGCATATCGACGGATTTGGAGAGCAGGACCAGCATCGTCCTTGATGTTCACGGCCGGTTTTTTTGCCTCCACGATGAATTTCCGGGATCCCCCAATCCGGAAGGCATAATCGATAAACTCCGTGGAGCCCCGGATTCGAATTGGGTCTTCATGGATAACTTCTTTGTAAAGTTCCGAATTCCCTTGTGTATTATCAATGTCCCAACCAAGAGTCTTAAAGAAAGGATCGACAAACTCCCTTCGTAATTGGGTCTCGTTGAATTGACCACGTTTATAGGCCGCTTGGTGAAATTCATATTTCTCGACGAGTTTGAGAATAGCTTCCGGAACAAGTGATGCCGATTCCATGCGACCGCCTTGTATGTAATTTCATATCGTGATCAACGAATAATCATTCGAATGCATCCCAATAATTTTGCTGGTTATTTTGACATGAATTCAATCAAAAAGGAAGTTGATAAGAGGAGATAAGGAGGGGCTCACGCCCCCTTTCCCCCTCCCTTTACCAACCCGTACTCAATCTCATAGTACGCGGTCGGCACCGAGATGAAATACTGCATCTTCTTCTCGTTCTCTGCATTCGCAATCTGCCGTAGAAGGGATGCCTGCTCTTCGGGGGTATGACCGATGGTCACCCACCGCTTGGTCTCATCGCTCATCTTCCAGGACCTGGACGGGACAGAGTCCGGGGGAGTGGTCACCTTGTCGTCCTCCGGATCGAAGTAGGATACCACTTCGTCCTTTTCGGACTCCGCCGCCCACTGCAGGGCCTGTGTGACATCCGCAATCGGATCTGTACCGTCCGTGAGGAGATCCTGATTGGCTGGTTTAACCAGACTATTTTCTAATGCAATTGGAATAAACGAATCATGCTTCACAACATTAACCTGCGAAATACTTCCCCTGCAATAAATACAATAGATCTTATGCAGAATACGAGGGCTCCGGCATGGATTTCCTGCCCTTCCGGCATGTTTTATTTACAGGTATATTGCTCATATGCCTCTGCAAATTCTTTGAGTGTCATTTCGAGGTCTTCCCTGATGATCTTTCGAAGAAGCCCTTTGGGAATGTCATCACTACTGTGAAGTGGAACTGTGGTATACCTCCCATCTTCTGATTTCATCCGGACATGCGATCCTCTCTGCCGGATGACTGAAAAACCAAGGGTTTTTAGAAATGCGATGAGTTCTTTCCCTTTGATGACCGGGAGCATCAGGCACCCTGAATTATTTCGACCTCGCGAAATCCTACAAAAGTATTGATCTGTTCGATCTTCGAGTCTTCCAGGCAGAGAGCGATGACTTCTCTTATGTGCTCAAGAGCTTCGTCAATTGTTTTCCCGTAAGTATGGCAGCCTTTAAACTGGGGGCAGGATACGATGAAGATCCCATCCTCGTCTGTCTCGATAAGTACGGGAACATGGATCGTTTTCATATGCGTATCATCGGTTTCCATGCATTAATTCTTTTTTGCCGCACGATGTTTGATTGAGTCACAGTTGTGCGTCAAAAATCTTCGGGTCCGGCTAGGGTTTCAGGATGCCTGACCGCAAATACCAATCCATGGGCTAAAATTCCATCCCCATTGAGCGGAACGGTACTCACCGGTTTCAATTCCGGACCGGCCGCTTCATATCCGGCAGGCAGTCCCCGGCATCACAAGTATTCATAACAGGTGAAAATCCTACCCAATAACCTGGCAAATCTCAAGTCACACCCTTTCACAGGAGTTATATACTCTCATTCACTGCCACATCAACGCATTCCAGAGTTATGTGCGGTTTACATGTGCAGCACAATTGTTAAGATCAATGAAAATAGCAATGTAAAGTTCTGCTTGGCATTTGCAAAACCGCACAGTTCCCGCATATAACCAGGAATGTCTTTGTATGGCGGTGGAGTGTGGAGCACCGTTCCGGATCCGTCAACCACGCAGGTATCGTCATTATTCCGGAACCGTCCTTCATCGCCGGGGTCATCAAGAGTTCCCGCAGTGATCATGGCATGGAACTTCAGGATCAATTCGGGAGACAGATCCTCTGTTTTCAGGGTCCGGACTTCCTTCATGGTGAGATAATTGTTCACAATCATCCGTTCCCCGGGGGTCCGGGGTTTCCGCTGTTCCCGAAGCATCTGTTTTGCAACCCGCCGGGTTGGTGGCTGCACCTTCCAGCTGGCTGGATGCAATCGCCTCCTCCATCAGGGAACTGATGATATATCGTTCCCTTTCTTGTCCTGCGGCATCAAGAATGCTGGAGAGATTACCTGCTGCAGTTTTGTCGAGGAGATGGAGTTTTCTCCAGCAGGAATCATCAAGGGAGTAAGAAAATGTCCAATCCGCAAAAGACAGGTTATGGGCGTCTTTCAGGCGAAAGATCTTCATGAGCACCCAGATATAAAGAGGATCCACGGGGTATTTGCGGCGGCGGACCTCTTCCCAATGGAGATACCGTGTGTTTTCCTTGAATACCGCGTCAAGAACGGCAGTGTCGTGGGCAAGATCCCGGGCATTCCGAATGTCTTTATCTGTATGTTGTGGAGTCGCGGGAATTTTCATGGAGATTCCTGGTTATGTGTATGAAAAGAGACATGGTTCAGGTGATAACAGTATTATCTATCAACATGTGTCAAATTGATAGATTTTTCATGATGAAAATTTTTAAAAATCGTCTATTATGAATTTTCGCCAGTGAAAAGACCCAATTTTGAAAGAATGGATCCTCTGATTCTATTTTTGGGATGATAATCCGATATATCTCTCTCCATGCCGATTGCACATCCTGAAAATTTTTCTCCGGGAATCCTGTCATCGTATTTTTCAAGATACAGCAATCCAATCCAATCCAGCGAGAACGTGATTCACCCTAATTGCAGTCTGCACCCGATTCCCTGCCTTTAGACTGCTCTCTATGAATATAGTACTTTTGTCCGAAAGCCGCTGGAGGGAGGCGGGATGGCAGGTTTAAAGCCGGAGCATTAGGCCTGGATTTGTCCATGTTGAGAAGCGGCGCATTATCAACGACAAAGTTACTATTCTAAGAGATAACCTGCGGCATGAGAAATCTAGGTTCTAAAGATGTTATTACTTCTTCGTGATAGCGATCAATGATAACCAAGCATCTGATTCATCGCAATGATGAAGATTCATCGAACCGTGAGGTTAATTCATTTAATTTTGCATTTGGGTCTCCAGAAAGTAATTAATCTCTTATGAGAATATAGAAGTGGCGCAGGGGGGTTCTACACATGCAAATGCCAATGAACCCCACTGTGGCCCGAAGGCATGATGAAATCAGCTTTAAAATGATAAAAGCTTTTCCTCATGCCTCTGTTTCGGAAAACAACGGAGGAACAGAATATGAATAAAATAAAAAGACGCCTTGCAGGCATCGCGGGCGCGCTCCTCATCTGCCTCCTTGCCGTCGGTACGGCAAGTGCATACGATGCGGATACCGCCTGTACTAGCCTGAAGGAGGTCGTTGCAGGAAGCGATGACCTCACGGCACTCGAACTGGTGGCCGAATATTCGGACGGCTCATTGAGCGTGATGAAACTCTGGACCGAGTCAGTGATTAACCCTGAAGAGACACTCTGTGCAAGACTTGAATACATTCTCGAAGAGGATAGGGAAAGAAACGATCTTAAACGGTTGATCCTAACACTGGTATCCGGTGAAAAAAGGGTCTCGTACGAACTCTCTCCTGATAAGAATGTGTTCGTGGAGTTGGACCAACCTGTCGAGTTCCCTGATATCTCCGCAAAGAATTCAGGTGGAGTGAATGACCTGATGAATATCATGAACGGTTTGAGGTATGATTACGTATTAGACCATGAATATGACAATTCAGAGAGTAATCCGTTCACGTTTTATGCACAATCGACCACTAATCCAGAGACAACGCTTCCCGTTATGACGGCAGAATCATGGGTTAAAAAGTGGAGCGGGATTAGGTGGGTTGACTCGTGCTATAGCGGCGATACAAAGTGGAATACAAAGAATGTATATGCCGCAGGCGGCCCTGTAACACTTCAATCTGGCACCTATAAGCAATTCGCCAATTTTGAGGGTTACCACACAGACTATACATGGTATGAGGAATATCATGATGAAGCCAACTCATTCGTTATATCATAACAATAAAAAAATGAGTCGAAGTAGAATCGCAGAAATCAATGCGATTCTTCATCACATTTTTTGGAGACGAATCTATCAGCCGGATAAAAAATTATTAATATATTATAATTTTACTATTAATAAATATAAGCTGTGGGTTGAAATAAATCCCTATAACCTTGATGTGAAGGACGTGATACTATGAAGAAAGTTACATCCCAAATGTGTCCTCTCTTGGTATTTTTATTGGTCTCTGTAACCCTACTAACAGGAATTGCTTCCGCTGATGTGCAGATGGAAAGTATTCGTTGGACTCCCGGTCCCGACTCCAGGATCGGCCCCTCTTACGAATGGATACGGTACACCGACGACCAAGAAACAGCAATCGATGAGTATTATTACTGCCTCCATTACCTCACGGGCTGGAATATCCAGCTTATCGATTATATGGAGAAAGTCAGTCCCGAAGATCTTGCAACCATGCCGCCGGAAATGTATGAATATTTCAAGGAATCCGCAGAACCACTTTTTAAAGACGGAAAGATGACAATGCATGGCGACGATGGGACGTGGCTCTATGATCCCGGCCACCACATGTGGACCAGTCCTGAGGGATACGTCTACAACGGAGATCTTCCCCCGCCCTACGAGTGGATTGTATGGAAAGGCTGGGAAGAATACGCGGACCATCTCCCTCCGGCACCTCCCGGGGCACCCTTCCCTGCTCCGTCCTATGCAGGCATCCCGAAAAACACCCTGCCCATCGCGAAGATAGACCTTGAGGAGCAGGAACGGGTGTATGACTACTACTCTGACAAGTTGATGACTCTAGAGGAGTGTTACGAGCTGATCGTCCCTATCCCGGACGCCATCTATGTCAATCCCAACCACATGGGTGACTGGGATTGGACCACCGAACTGAAATCGGCCCTCTCCCGGCTCGGTCTCGACACAAACATTGCGAACACCCGGCTCGGGTACGAGAAGTCGGGCGACACGATTACGATGGTCGGCATGACTCCGTCGCAGGTGATGAAGGAATGGACGCTCACGAAGTCGAACGGTGGTTGGACCTGCGATACAGCAGACGATGATGAACTTGACGACCTGCTCTTCGTCCTGGAGAAGATCGGGGCGATCAACGGATCGGCTTCATCGTCCCCAGTCCCGGTCACCAACACTGATCTAAAGAGTTGGCTTTCAGGAAGACTGGATGCAGCGTCCCGGTCATCTTCGGGCACCAACACCATTCTCCAGAAAATGCTCCGGTCCAGAACCGGGACTACGAGTTCTGCTGTAATTACTAAACCATCCGGGATAAAGGTGCCGGAGAGTGAAACTTCCACCAAACCGACGGATGTGACGGTCGATCGACAGAACTGGGGGGAGCGTGTCTCACAGTTTACTGCCGGGAAAACTTCAGTATCGACGGCTGAATCTATCGCCCAGGCAGTGCAGAGCTCATCTGCGAGATCGGATATCATCTCGCAGGCGATAACAAGGGATTTTGCTCCCTCTTTTAGGCATGTTCAAAAAACAAAAAATACATCATCCAAATAGTGATTTGAAAAAATCCACCGACATCGAGTAAAAGTACATTTTGAAAAACCCCGAAATTCGAAAATAAGCAAGAAAAAACCGTAAAATTGATCGTACTCGAAGGGGAATACATATTTCCCACCTTTCGCACGTGAGCAGGTGACTCTGCACTTTTACTGATTTAAATACTTAGGTTTATATCTAAGTTATGCGATATTCTTTTTGTGCAAGGAAAATTTCAATTCACTCAAGATAATCTCACATCCCGGCAAATAGGGCATCCTGGACTGGTTGCAGGAATCATAGACGAACTGGGGATCACCGAAATACTGGACCAGGAACTCCCCAAGACACGGAATCACGCACTATCCCATTCAGACATCATCAAGGCCATGGTCCTGAACGGGCTCGGGTTCAACGAACGCCGGGTCTACCTGTTCTCCCGGTTTTTTGACAACCTTGCCACCGAACAACTATTCGGACCGGGAGTCACACCCGACCATTTCACCGATGACACCATTCTCCGCACACTTGACCGGATATACAACTATGGATCCACAGACCTCTTCAACAGGATCGTCATCAGGGTCATGGAGAAGATGGCATTTGGCACCCATCTCCTCCATGCAGATACCACCACATTCAGTGTCCATGGCGAGTATGAACCCGACGACGACGATTTCCGGACGATCCAGATAAAATATGGTCACAACAAGGATCATCGCTGGGATCTCAAACAGTTCGTCCTGGCAATGGTCACCAACCAGCATGGAATCCCTCTCTTCACCCAGCCCTATTCCGGCAACGAATCAGATAAGAAGATTCTCCTGGAGACCATCCAGAAAGTAAAAGAGAACCTCAACATTACAGACAAGGCGTACTATGTTGCCGACAGTGCATTCTACACGGAACACACCCTTAAAACCCTCGGCAGACACACGTTCTGGATAAGCCGGCCTCCTGCGACCATCACTGAAGTCAGGTCCCTGTTGGCTTCCGATGTCCTGATGACTCCGGCGAATACTGAAGGGTACTTCCTCCACGAATGCTATTCGGAGTATGCCGGGATACCGCAGAAATGGGTTCTCGTCTTTTCAGAGAAAGGGAGACAGGCCAGGGAGAAGACCTATACCAGGAATCTCGAGAAACGTCTGAAAGAAGCCCAGAAATCCTGGAACAAGCTGAGTGCAAAAGAGTTTGCCTGTGAGCCTGATGCGAGGATGGCTGCGGAACGGTGGTTTTCGGAGCATCCGTTCCTCTCTCCCGAAAAGAGAGAAGTCATTTCCCATGTGAAGAAGAAAAACAGGAAGAGGGGGAGACCTGGGAAAGGAGAAGAGGTCTCGATTGTCTATTCTGTTACTTCTCCTCTCGAAGTCAATGCGGAGTACATCGAGCAGGAGAAGTCGTATCTGGGAAGGTTCGTGGTTGCAACGAACGACCTGGACCTGGATGCAGAACACGTCCTTCTGTATTACAAGGGTCAGCAGTCCGTGGAACGGGGATTCCGGTTTTTGAAGGACGATAGTTTCCATGTTTCCCCGGTATTTTTGAAAAAGGAGAACAGGATCGAGGCTCTTTCCATGGTCATGGTCCTGTGCCTGTTTGTGTATTCCGTTGCGGAGTGGCTGTTGCGGTCGAGGCTGAAAACGGCAGGAAAGAGTGTGAAGAACCAGCTGAAGAAACCTATCCAGAATCCGACGATGAAGTGGATCTTCATGCTGTTTATGAAACCTGCAGAGGTCACTATCTCGATGAATTCACAGATTCAGCGGTTTATTGTGAATCTGGACGATGTGGTGACTGAAATTCTTGGGGTGATGGGGCCAGCCTGTGAAAAATATTATTTTTTGAGGGAGACATGCGAAATGTAGGACATAGCGGTTATCCGGGCATCTTCTTCAAATCCAGTGGCATCTGCCCCTTCGAAGATCATTCCAAGTGCTTCTCGTGACACGGCAGCCCAAACATGTTCAAGGTATTCCCTTAATGTGACTTCTTCCCCACTCGCTTTTTCGACTCTGGAATAGCGGGAAAATATCTCAAGTGCTGGACCGAGACATGCGAAGATGGCATCAGCACCGACAACCCCTTCTTTCGCAAGCCGAGGCATCCATTCATGGATTCGAGCAGGTAATTCTGCAAGAATGTCGCGCCAGTCTCCGATCTCTTCGCGGAGCGAACCATCGGGATTTTCCCGAGGGCGACAAACCAGATGGATAGACGATGCAAGAGCGGCAGAATCTTGCGCTCTAAGTCGATTTGATCTTTCGGTATCTATTGGCCACGATGCGGTTATGGTCCAACCTGAATTAATAATTGCAAATAGTATAGCTTCCCAACCACGTGTTGTCTTGTTGGCAAATACAATTACCCCCAATCCCGCAGGATTTAAAATTCTTCGACCCTCATTAGTTGCTTTTGCGATACAGTTTTCAAAGAAATCATCGTCTTTCCCTTTTGAATCATCAACAATGCATTCATCATCTTTAGGGGTAAGGAGGCTATTGAAAAGACTTTTATATAAACTACCAATGGAGCGCTTTAACCATACATAACAAAAATCTGATAAATCAGAATATGGAACAGCATCGTAATACGGGGGATCGGTAAAAAAAAGGTTAATTGAATCGTTTGGTAATGAACTTTTAGTTGCAGATGAGATGTTCGTTTCGCCTGGTAAATACTGTCCTGCTTCTCTTCTTATTATTCGTTGCATATTATTGATAGTAACATTAAAATCACCAGCAGCTTCAGAGAATGGGCTCGATTCAGTAAAGTCAAAATAAATTGAAATTGATTGACGGGTGAATATTTGGACAACTTGGGATCTCGATTGACTCCAAACACACAGACTGTTATTGATTCCAGCAATTCTTGATATTCCTAGTCCAAGAATAGTTAAGATTGGTATTTTTAATTCATCCGAGTCACTTAATTGATTTTTTATATCATTGACCTTATTCGTTAATATTATCAAATAGAGGAGTTGCCTTGAAGTGAACAAATCTTCCCATTTGTCCATGCCATATTTTCTTTGAGAAAAAGCTCTCCCTGCTCCTTTTCCGCCACCAGGTGGTGTTGGTTCATTTGGGACTATGAATAGTTCGCCATTCCATCTCTTTTTTCTATTCTCTAAATCTTTTTTGGCATTATGAACTACTTCAATATCTCTCTCGTTTGGTAAACGATAGAATCGTCCCGTTGTATTCGGTTTTGTTGTGACAACGCAAAATAATCTAGAATTATTTGCTCCGCCATTGTTTCTTTTCATTTGAGACCTTACTGACTTAACCGGGGTAGTATATCCACAAACCGGGCATGTCGCAGAGCCCCGTTTAACTGTCCCTTCCTTCACGTCTGCCGCTTTACAACCTTCAATTATTTTAAAATGGACACACTTTTTTTCTTTATCCGGGATTAACTCAAGAGCTACTGATTGATTGCCTTTTTTTGCCAACCAAAGGGATCTAATAAGAGGTATTTCTGCCCCACATCCTGGACCTTCACAATATATTGTCCTGGCCCAGAGATAGGCAATTGGAATTGACCCATCCAAATCCTTCGGATAAAATTCTGCTAACTCCTTTTCTACCTCTTGTTTTACCCATTTACCCCATTTTTGAACGTTATCGGCGAGTTCATTTCCATATTTGGGAATGTATTCGAGAATCACTTTATTGAGTAGCACCGCAACTGGATTGAGATCACTTGCATAAGCGTCAGCGCCAACGCGAAGTGCCTCTAAGGGAATCGAACCTCCACCTGCAAAAGGATCTGCCACAAGTGGGCGATTTTCAGACTCTCCATTAAGTGCCTCATGAGAAATTTGCGTGAGTTTGCGGGCAATTGAGTGATATCGATCATTTGTAGAGTTATCCCAATTAGAAAAATCTGCAATAAAATCTAAAAGCGCCCGACGAAGAATAATTGGATCAGAAAATTCTATGTTTGGTAGCCCCATCGGATTCCAGAATTGACGCATTAAATCCTCTGCTTCTCTTCTGAACAGATCAGGGCAGCGCGGATCAGCGGGGTCCGGCCATAGAGCTGCACAAATGACAGCGCGACAAGCAGCAAGTGGCCGACGAGCCCACCAAATATGCAGTGTGGAAATATTTCCGAAACGAATTGATTTCTCCCGATTGGCATGCTCGCTTATTTTCTTGATTGGAAGGTCGACTTCGATGAGGCGTTTTGGGTAGGCAGGATTAGGCATTAGATAAGAAAAGAAATTGTATGTCGATTAATATTCCGATTACTTTTTGATTTTTCTTGCGTCGCTAATTATTTTATTTACTTCATGTATTGACTCAATTGCTTGCTCTATGGTGATGTGGGGCTTTAATTCATGCATTTGTTTGGCTCTTTCTTCTATTGACAGCCCACCACAGCTCGTAGACATAAATAATGCAGTCGATAGTTTTTCGAGGTCTTTCACTCCTTTTGATTTAAATTTACGAGCGATAAAATCAATTTCTCCTTCATATGGTGCAATTCTTTTACTGAATGTCTTATTCAATAGCTCCCCAGACGGCCCTGGTTTTAAACTTTCTCGATATGCGGGGTGTCGCATTTCCCTACTAATGATAGAATGGGCTCTCATCGCAGTTATTTCATCACGTAAATCAAATGAGAATGGGCCATGCTTGTAGAAAATAAAATTATATTTCAGAGGTCCATCGAATAACGATTGCAGGAAAAAGACCGCTTTCTGGATATGGGTCTCTCCGCACCAACTTCCTTGGTCTCTTAATTTTTTGACTAATTCAAGAAGTATAGCCTCATTAAAGAATTTATTCATCCTCACCCGCTCCCATTTCTGATTCAAATATTTTGTCTCTGTTTTTATCTAGCCATCGTTTTGCTTTTTGTTCCAGTATTGGATTGATATAAACTGAGTCAATGGTAATTAATGGCAAATTGGCAAGATTTTCTGATCTAACAATTGACAAGATAATGCGATCATCTGGTTCCAGCACCGGAAAATGCACATCATTCCCTTTCTGGGTATACGCATCATGACGTAGATTCTCTGGTCCAAATTCCTTGCATGCCGCTTCGAATATCATTTTACCAGGCTCAAGTGTTTTTTGTAAATCCACTGGATTTAGCGTGTATAATGCTTTGTAATGCTTTCTTTCGACAATTCTTTGGGCTTTCTCATATAAAGGATCACCTGTATCCTTTGCAGATTTCCTAAGTGCAGATAATACTTCATTATCAGTCAAGTTGAGATACTCATCAACATCATTGGGCAGCACTCCTCTGGGTAACCATGATTTTAGAAAATCAATTAAATGTATATCATAGATACGGCGGATGGGGTGAAAGTATAGCTGTTTAAACATGAAATATCGGGCAAGTAAGAGTGCTTCCGCCGAATGTAATCCCCCCAATTCAACCCCGATTGCAGGCTCATTAGACTCATCATATTCCTTTGGGAGAATGCGAAGAGTCTCGATTAAACGATAATAATCAAATTGACCATATAATACTCCAGAATGGAGGGAATCACGCAATAAATAATCAATTCTATCAGCTCCAAAGGTATCGCCAACGATGATTTCTGACAGAAGGGCTTCAGTTGTGGAAAAGACGTGTTTTTTTGTTGATTTTGTACCGATAGCCAATGCGGCCACATCGTTACTTTGGATTTTCAGTTCCTTCCAGACTTTTTTCAAGTGGTCGCTCTCGATTATTTCCTGGGTCATTCTTTCATGATTCCATCCATCGGGGAAGAGATCTTCTGGCCCATGTGAAAACGGGGGATGGCCAATATCATGAAGGAGGGCAGCAATCCTTACCACCCTTCGCCAATACTCTTTATCAAAACCAGGGGATAATTCAAAACTTGTTCCTTGGTGATTTCTCTCATCAGTAACTACATCGAAAATCCTCGATGCTAAATCCATCACTCCAATAGAATGTTCAAATCTTCTATGGGTTGCTCCTGGATAAACCTGATACGTTAATGCTAATTGGTGGATATATCGTAATCTTTGTACTGGCGGTAAGTCAAGCACCATTCGCTCTTTTGAGGATAAATGAGAGAAAATATTGATGGGATTTCTAATTTCATGATTATCCTTCGATTTCATAAATATCAACGAATTAATTGAGTCTTTTCCTCTGCCGCCTTAATAATTTTATCAGACCCTATGTGATAATGTTCAATCTTTATCAGGGGTTCCCAACCTAATCTTGCAGGGTCCTGGATCAGATGAATTTGAGGAGATGTACCACAATTGTATACCACATACAACCAGTAATCCTTCTTCAACCGTTCGGCTGTCTTATATTCATTTGATGAGAGCGCGACCTCCCCGACTGCCACTCTTCCCTTCACCTCGATAAACCGGACTTCTATTGCTGTCTGCGGATCCTCTGGATGTAATCGGCGGGAGATCAGATCAAATCCCCGATTCTCTTTTTCAACGCTCTGGACATGCCAACCCCTTGCTTCTTCGGCCGCAATAACTGCTTTAATTGCAATTTGTTCAATCTCATCGTCACGGACCATCGGGGCGATACCCGGCGATGACCGTTCGGGGTGCGGTAAAACCCATGCGGATCCTTCATGCTGGATATCTGCAATACTACAGTTCCGCTCTTGGGATAACTCTTGCACCCGTCGTTCGAACCGCTCGGTAAGCTCGAGAATCCGATCTTCAGTGGTTTTGATATTCGCTGCAAGGAGGGGATTGGCGTCTCCTCGCTGCTGGCTCTCCCAGAGCTCTGCCATTCGCATGTTCTGGCGATGAATCAGTTCACGAAGGCTGATATCCACATGCCGGGTAATGATATCGAGCTCTTTCTTACGCTGTTGCACAATTTCCTGAAGGAACTGTTGGAGAGTGGTATCAATGAGGGTTTTTTCGATATTTTCACGGGAATACATCTCCTGGCCGTCCGGAACTGAAGTCCCTCCAGGTGCAGGAGTGATATCAAGAAAAATTGTCGGTTGTCTTACAACCATCTGACCATCTATCCCTGATTCGACGACGAAGAGACGTTTATGGAGAATATTTCCCCGGCCATCACGGATTGCTGCTGAGAACACATCAAGTTTAGCAGGCTTGGTCCTATGAAGGTCATAGAAAACCGCACCATGGCGAAGGTCGGTCTGGGACTCCGTGAACGTGTGTTCTCTCACCGCCTCAAAGAGGACATGTCCAGGAGTAACCCATTCAAGGGTAGGATCTGTAGCAAGGAGCTTCTTGTCGAAAACCACGTTCTTGTATTCATGGCTTAATTTCCCGAACCGCGGTTCTAGACGCTGTCCTATGGGCCAGAGATTTCTGGGGACACGCCCAACCTTGAAAATATGACCATCTTTTTTCATCTCTCGTGGGACGATGCCAGTAATCGAACCCGCTTGGATGAAGAAATCCTCAATCACCTCGGGAACCAGGCGTCGCTCCTTCGCCTCGGCGGATTTGCTAACGATCGATGAGAGGTTGAGTTCGCGTTTGGCAAGACCCTCGAGTGTCGAACTGGTAATCCTACGGAACCTTTCGATATCCACCTGTTCCACGATCCGACTTTTAATCACATCTTCAGTCAGGTTCCGTGCATACATGTCACGGACCATCCTTTCCAATTGGTTCGCGGGGAAGATCTCTCCAAGCACATTGAATACCTTCCCCGTCCGTGCAGGATCAAGATCGTTTTCAATCTCTCTAATCCGTGCAAATAATTGCTGAAGGACCCGTCCCTCCCGGGTGTTGGTGGAGACAAAATTGATGATAAGGCAGTCTTTTTCCTGACCGTACCGGTGAATCCTCCCCATCCGCTGCTCAAGCCGCATTGGGTTCCAGGGAATGTCATAATTAATCATGAACCAGCAGAACTGCAGATTGATACCTTCTCCAGCAGCCTCGGTTGCCACCATTACCTGGCAGTCTTCGCGGAATTCACGTTCTGCATAGATACGCGTATTCGGGGTGTCCCTATCCCCAATTTTCATACTCCCATGGATTTGTGTAACTTTCAAACCCCAGTTACGAAGTTTCTCCACAAGGAAATCGAGGGTGTCCTTGTGTTCGGTAAAGAGGAGGAGTTTCATCTTCGGGTCATTGAAGATGCCATGCTGAGCAATGACCTCACGAAGCTTGTTTAATTTCGATTCGATCTCGCGTTTTTCGAGGATCTGAGCGTGATCAATAAGTTTTTTCAACTCGTGAATATCCTGGCGGAGAACCGCAGGATCTGTCGATGGGACTTCTCTTTCAAGATCGCTGATAATCTCTTGTTGCTCTTCTTCCGGAAGTTCGTAAAATTCATCGGGAATCCTTCGCATCACATATTGACGTTTATAGGCTTCTGGGTTCGACAGAATCTTCTCGCGGCTCTCTTTCATCCGCTCTAGGGTCCGTCTTACGGCATAGATACTGGATGCAAACCGGCGCTGGAGAAGTGCCATGATGAATCCAACCGCTCTTCCCCGTGCTGATTCATCACTCGCGGCCCGAACAGACTGCTCTTCAACGTAATGGGTTAATTCATTGTAAAATTCCCATTCTTCATCATCAATCTGGAACTCTGTTGTATTGACATTCCGTTTAGTAAAGAGAGTCTTCACCTCACCTGTTTCAGGATCGGGGAATAATACCAGAGCTTCCTTTACCCGTCTGAGATAAAATGGGGCGTTATGCCGCTTCATCGCCTCTTCGAGACTTTTTATGTCTCCATACACATCCCGGTCGAGAAGTTCGAGGAATAACCGGAAATTATCTGGATCCCCTTTATGAGGGGTAGCAGTCATGAGCAGGAAATGGTCAGTCATTTGCGAGAGCGATTCTCCAAGCTGATAGGCAAGGGTCTTCTTATCCTGACTGTATGCACTCATCTTGTGAGCCTCATCCACAACGATGAGGTCCCAATGACTTCGGAGAAGGCTCTCCTTTGCGTCTTCAATGACCGAGACCCAGCTAAGCGATGTGATGACCTGGTTCTTTTCCTGCCAAGGATTTGCACCGTATGTCGCTCGGAGAACATCACTCCTTACGATTTCAAAATTTTCCCGGAACCTATCTTTCATCTCCCGTTGCCACTGGAAGGTAAGATTTGCGGGAGTAACGAGGAGGACACGGGAAACAAGGCCCCTGATCTTCAACTCCTTAATCAAGAGACCGGCCATGATGGTTTTTCCTGCACCCGGATCGTCTGCAAGGAGGAAACGGATTCGAGGGGATTTCAGGAAGTAATCATATACTGCTTCGAGTTGGTGAGGGAGTGGATCGACGCGGGCAATGGAGAGGGTAAAATAGGGATCATATTCGTAGGCAAGGCCAAGTCTCATCGCTTCGATTCCGAGCCGGAACCGATGAGCGTCCCCATCGAAGGGTGGTTTTGAGGGGATGATTTCTAGTTGAGATAGTGATTCTGGTGATAAGATACGCTCGTGGACTGAACCAGTTCGGAGCCCTTTTCCAACCACTTTGAGGCTATTTCCGATGTTAAATGAAACAATAACCTCAATTGGTTCTGGAAATAAAGTGCCGTGTAGAATATCGTGGGGATTAATAGGGGGATTTCCTTGAAGAGTCATATCCATTCCTTTTTTGCTGCTATAGCTGTTTGAATCTCATAATTTGTAATGAATTCAGGGATTTTCCTCATGATGTAGCATCTATTTTGAAGACTCAATCGATAATGGTTGATATCATAATCGTAAAAAAGATTATTTAGTTCAACAAGGCTAATTTCTGTCCCCGAGTTACAATGTAATTGCGCAACAAATAATTTGGAGGGTTCAGGCCGCAAATTGGAATATTTAAGGTAATGATCATCATCGCAAACCTCGTAGCAAAGACCCCCCTTATCGCCGTGTCCTAATATCCAGAGCCATTTAATTAATGGATTATAGTATAATTCCTCGAATTTTTCTTTTGTTCTACATTCGTATATACGATAAGGGACTTTTTCGGAAAATCCATGAGCCAATAATGCCACACAATCTAAAACTGATATATCCTTGGTTTTTTTGGAATACCGAGTGAAAATAATTCCATGGTGTTCGCCTTGAGCGTTGAATTCATAATTTTCGTTTATTATCGATAAACTTCTGCGATATAGCCAATTAATTGTAATTATTGCAATTATTAGGGAAATAGCGCTTAAGGCAATAAATGCCCAACATACATATGAAAGAGCATAGAAATAATTGAGGAGAAAAATTGAATCCATTCCCAATTTTGAAAAAGTAAAACCAAAACCCCAGATAATTAGCGCGAAAATAAAGAAGAGAAGGGAAAAATACCAAATTATATTATATTTGTCGCATTGAAAGCATTTTTGCATTTTCTGACTGAAACCAATATCCTTAATCCATTTTACAAAGTTAAAACAGAATTTACACGCTTTCATTAATTTTTTCTTTATTGATATCTCGACCACAGGGATACATTCGATTTTAAGCCAATAATTATTCTGGTATTAAGGGAGGGTTATCCTCCCTTCCCACCTCCTTTCACCAGCCCGTACTCAATCTCGTAGTAAGCGGTCGGCACCGAGATGAAATACTGCATCTTCTTCTCGTTTTCAGCATTCGCAATCTGTCGCAGAAGCGATGCCTACTCTTCAGCGGTATAACCAACGGTTTCCCACCGCTTTCTATCAACTATTCTCAAATCGAGGATAAAGAATAATTATTATTTCAATAATACGTTCAGATAATAATTGGAGATAATATGAACGATAAAACGCCCCCCTCCGATCCTGAATTGGAGATAATAAAAAAAGATCTCTTAAAAATTGATAAAAAAATTGCGGCTATCAGATATTTCAAATCCCAAGATCCCAAATTTTGGGATAAATTAGATGCATATCAGAAATCGTTACCAAAAGGAAGTGATATCGGAGCCTTAATTGATGAGATCTCATTGAAATTAAAAAATTACATCGATGAAAAAAATCAGTCCCGGGCAACATATTTTCAGCCTTTAATCAATCAGTTCCTCGAATCACTCCGAGCCAAGAAAATGGATTATCGAACTATTGAAAATACGCTTTTCAGAGTGGGGTGGTTTGAAATGGAAACACAACCTGCAACTGGGACGATTCGGATATCCTTTGATAAAAATGTCATTTTACCATGGAGGCCCGTTCAAAATCTGGGGGATATTGAGTCATGTTTCCAGGAATGCACGAAAAAATTGAAAGATGCCGAAATACCTCTTGATAATTTTTCAACAATGCTGTATCAGGGGTATCGTCGACTCCGTGCAAAACAGGAAAAAGAGCGAAAACCGAATCCCCAGTTTGTTTTATTAAGAAACCTCCATGAAGAGATACTTATTGAATTATTTCGGTTGCAGGTGAAGGGGAAGAAAAATCTGAGTGTGAAATTTAAGGAAATTTTCTTCCCCGAATGGGCATTCCAATATAATCTGGAACGATACCGGTCTCAAATGAGCGAAATCCCTGAAGAAAAAAGGTTATTGTTCGAAACCGGTAGCCAAGCAGATACGGAAAGATTCGGGATCGTTCTGAATGGGCTCTCTGCCCAATCGGATTATAAAAAGTTCTGCTATGTCCGTGGTAGATGACAATGGTATCGGTTGAACATCTACCGCCGAAAGATGAGATGATCGGTATACTATCTTCTTTGGCTGGGTATGGTGCTGCAACAAAAGACGCTGTCCAGATAATCGATGTCGGTACCGCTCCTTTTCTAAAATATTTTAAAACAGAACTATTTTCAGATTATATTGAAAAAGGAGGCGCAACCTGTCGGTTTTTTGAAGGATCAGCAGGTTCCGGTAAGACACACATTATACGGTTAATCGAAAATATCGCTGCAGAAGAAGGCTATATTGTTTGTTATATCGAACTCACAGCCAACTTGCAATTTTCTGATTGGGATCAGATTACAAAGACAATCCTTGAAAATATGTATATTGTGAGAAACGGACAACAAATTAAACGATTCCCTGAAATATTATCTGCAATCGAGCATAGTCCGGACATTCACCCCGATGCTTTACAGAATGTTCAGCTCTCACATCCGAGTTTTCAGAATGCGATCCAATCTGCTATTCATCGTTCAACCTTGGACATGGTGTCTTGGGAGATGTTAAGGCGGTACCTCATCGGGGAGAAAGTGCTTGTTGGGGATTTTAGAAAACACGGTCTGAAGCGGATTAAGAAATCGGTTACAAAGAACAATGCTGAACGGGTGCTCAATACGGTATTGAATGCTATCCATCACCTGGGTCTGAAAGGCACCGTAATTATTTTCGATGAGACCGATCGTTCATGGATATCACAGAGAAGGCCAGTTCCACGAAAAGTACAGATAGCAGCAAATCTTATCCGTCGTTTTATCGATGCCTGTTCGACCGGAGAAATAAAAGGAACGATTGCCATTTTCGCGGTCTTACCCAATTTCATCCAGAATTGTGCAGATTGTTATCCAGCTCTTGGCCAAAGGCTGGAATTACATCGTGATTATTTAGATGCTATTTCGTGGCGATGGCCACTCCTAACAACGAATGAAGCAAATGAAATTCTGAATAAAGTTGAAGATCCATTGGTGCAGCGACAGATCTTTCTCAAGGAGGCAAGCGAAAAATTTTATCATATTGTGGAGTATTGCGGTGGAGATTTGACAAATTTAAGACCAGAGCTCGAACAGAGAGCAAAACAAGAGATGGAACAAAGGGCTGGCGAGGAATATAAACGGGCCATTATTAAGGTACTTGCCGAGTCGTCATTGATGAGAATTGAAAAGATGGATGGAAATCAGAGGGGGTAAAAATGGTTGTAAGGTTATATCGTGGGGAAAAATCGAGATTCGAACATGAATATCAACAAATTCGGGAAATAGTGGAATGCATCACGAAAAGTTTTCCGAAGGAAACTATATACGTCTGCACAAACGTGCCACTCGCAAATTCAGAACTTGATTGCCTCCTTCTCACAAAAAAAGGGCCTATCATTCTCGAATTGAAGAACTATTCAGGGGAAATAATTGGGGACGAAAATGGCGAATGGGTCGTAAGGAACTCTACTGGGGAAAGCATTGCTCTCCCCGAGAATTTATTCCAACAACTAAAAGGACAAAGAAATGATCTCTACCGAAAATTAGAAAGAATATTTTTACAACACATTCCGCGAGTTGATACCGTTGATCTTCGTAAAATTAGCGCATGGGGATATTTCCAACGAGGAAGTACATATCCCGATGGGCAAATCAATCGGTTTATCGTTAAGTGGTTTGATATTGTCACCGCCGATACTCTCTCCTATAAAATAGCACACACTGATCCCCAGTATACCTTGTTTGAACAAGACTTGGACACTATCATTACTGAACTTCATCTGGTTGAAACAGAAGTTGGATCCTCCTCGGGACAAGAAGCCGGGCCCTCCCATAAGGTAATTCCTCCCATTGAGGGATACGAACCTTCAGAAATCATTGCAATGATTGCAAATATGGCATCCCACGGGACTGCTCCAATAGATGGGTGCACCTTGTTCAGCATTGGAAATGAAGAATTCATTAGGACGATAAAGGAGATTTATCTCAACAAAGGATTCACCAGAAAATCTTCCGCAGAAAAATTCATTGTGGGACAGTTTGGTTCTGGGAAAACACATTTTGTCAATCAGGTCAGCGAAGAGGCAAGAAAATTAAAATGCGTTACATCGACAATAGCGCTTACAAAAAATATCGATGTTACGAGTAATTACTACATATATCGAGAGCTAGCCAGGGAAATACGACCTCCTGGAACAAGGAAGAGTGGAATGCGAAGCCTGCTCAATGCCTGCTTCTCTTCAATTGAGGAATTAACCCATCAACAAACCGATTCAATTGAAAATGCCGAAGGATTATTGAGAAGCTGGATTGACGGTCTTGAAGATCAAAATTTCGAACTAGATGCATTTGGACGGGTGGTCAAACAAGCCTTCGATGCCCGGTTAAAAAATGATTCTGAAAAATTTTATGCTGCAACGCGGTGGTTGGAGGGTGAATTTGAGGACCGGGCAATTGCGAAAATGCTCAATTTATCGCCATATACTAAAAAGGAATTGAATATTATCGCGAAACGGGTCAATCTCTCGCTGTATCAACTCATCAAAATGTGCGGATTCCAAGGGACTGTTGTTGTGTTTGATGAAGCTGAACAAGGATTCAATATCAGTAAAAAGAAACAGAGCATGCTCTTCTCGCTCCTTCAATCAGACATCAACTCCATCATCACTCTCGAAGGAGGGGCCGTCCTCGTTCTCTATGCCATTCAATCACAAACGCTAGGGGGAATCATGAATTTCCCGGCTCTTCAGCAACGTATCCAACATCCCTTCAAATTCAGTGCGGAACACTTTAACTCTCCAATAATTGAGATCGATCGCTCCCAGGCAGCATCAAAAGAAGAAATTCTCGAAGAATTACAGTCTATAGGAAAGAAACTGATAACTCTCATGTACAGTGCAGCAGGGCCTGAAATTACGGTTCCCATGGAATCCACCAACTCCATGATGCCAGCCTTGGCAGAACGTTGCATTAGAGATGATATGACATCCAGCAATCGAAGGGCCATGGTAAAAGGTACTTGCAGCATTCTCACCACACTCCATACCAACAATTCACTCCCAAATATCGATGAAATTTCAATAACGCCAGTTTCAGAAGAGTTCACCGATGACGAGGCGTGAGAATGGACCTGGAGTTTGCGCTCGGTGATGAAATAAATACACCTTTTGGGCAGGCAATTGTTCGGCAAATACTGTCCAAAACCATAAAAATTGAGCTTTTATCGGGGGTCATGAGAGGGCAGCTCATTTTTATCGATCCCCTAAAATATGCCGAAGAAATAACGTTCATTAAAAAAATCCGACCGGTAGTACCGAAACCCCCCATTGTCCAACCTCCCCCTGGTACCAAGATAGATCGACCCATTTTAACTCAGAAACGGTGCATTGATTCGTTGCGGTTTGGGCTCGTCCCTACTGATTATATCAGTGAATTGACGCTTGGGTTTGATACTCTTAAAAAATGGACAGAATCTACCCTCCCCCATGCGAACCATGGTAATCCCTCTGTTCATCAAATAATTGGACCATTTGGAGAAGGAAAGAGCCATACCTTATCGATAATCCGTCATCTTGCCTTCCAGGAAGGATACTTGGTGGGAAGTGTGGAAGTAGATGGGAAGGAGGTCTCTCTCTCAAAACCGGAGACCTTTCTATTTCATCTTTTCTCCGCTCTCGAGGGGAAAAACCTCAATAGGGCAATGCCGATCATTGACGTTTATCGAAAAGCATTGAAACGGGGTTTCAATGGACCTTTTGTTGCTAAATCAGGGCACATTGATCGGATTCATGAAATGTATAATCTTATCGGCATATTAGAGCGGTATGGATATCTTGATGACTTAGGGTACTTACTGGAAGATGTCTTGACGTGTAGTGAAGACATCACCGCCTCGGAAGTAAAAGCGATTTTAATCGATGAGACCAAGGATAGAATTAACCGAAATGATATACGGTTGTATCCTCTCATCGGGCGAGCCGTCATAGATCGTCCCAATGAGTTTATCGAAGCCTTGGTGGCAACCGCGCTCGTTGGAAAACTTGCTGGATATCAGGGACTTATTGTTACCGTTGACGAGTGCGAAGTTGAAGAAGCGCTCTTAGCAGGAGAAAATTATAGGCGCAAAGAGCAGATTTTTGATGCCCTTTCAACCTATTTTTCTGGTATCAGTAAATATGTCCCCGCTCCTCTCACCCTCTATTTTGCCTCCGTTCCATCGTCCTCTTCAGAAGGAGATGATAGTATAGAAATAGATCATATCGTGCAAGAATCAACGGGGAAAACATATACTCTTGCCCCATTTAATGGATGGGATCCCGCCAACAATGAACAATTGGCTATCGTGGAAAGGATTCACGACATCTACAAGAAGTGTTATGGGTGTGATGGAGTGAGTGCAGAAACCCTCATCCAAAATTTGAACACAATCATGACGGATACTGATATTTATGATAGTGGGGGAATCCGCTTTTTCATGAAGCGATACATTAGTCTACTTGACAGTATGTATGGACCGCCTAGCCATGGGATTGCCTGATAATTAGCTGCATTATGGTGAACGAAAATTCTGAGTCAAATGAGAACTCCTATGAAATTGATTGCGAGCTCATGCACCATCTTAAACACACGTATCATGCGTTTTTCCAATCATTTGGCCGATTCACTCAAATCCAGCGAAATTCAATCCCCGTGTTACTCCAAGGCGAACATGCCCTCTTAATTTCGAGCACCGCATCAGGAAAAACGGAAGCAGTTTGCGCTCCAATTATCGAACAGCACATCCACGAAAAAAAACCATGGACGATCCTCTATGTATGTCCCACCAGAGCTCTCGTAAATGATCTCTATTCTCGTCTTTTCAAACCGTCTCAGCATCTCAATTTGATTTTAAAGAGAAGAACCGGCGATCATCGAGATGCCCTCCGAAGCATCCCCCATCTCATCATAACCACTCCTGAATCTTTCGATAGCATGCTTTGTCGTAACAAGAGATCGGATAAATATGGGCATGATCTCGCCCACGTCTTTGCAGTTGTTATCGATGAAATTCACCTCCTGGATGGGACACCTCGCGGGGATCAGGTAAAATGGCTGATTCAGCGCTTAATCAAATTACGGCAGTTTGCCCAACAAAAAAATTGGAGCAATTCATCCAGCCTTCAGATAGTAGGACTCAGTGCCACTATACCGAATATTGAGGGAGTATGTGAGGGATATTTCCCTCCCTCTGTGAAGGTTTTAGAGAGCGCGAAACAGCGACCAATAGAGGATGTTGTCCCTCCCTCGAATGAAGCGGATGTTGAATCTGCCGTAATATCATATGTTACAAATCTCGAGAAACATGAAAAGATACTCGTCTTTTCCAATAGTCGGAAACGTGTGGATTCTCTCACAAAAATTTTCTCAAGTAAACTTCGTCCTTTCGGCTATGAAGTCCGAGCACATCACGGAAGTTTAAGTAAAAGTGAACGCGAGTCCACTGAATACTTGGCTCAAACGTTACCAAAAATAATCATTTGTGCCACTTCGACGTTAGAGATTGGTATCGACATCGGAGATATTGACTTAATTGTGTTAGATGGCCCACCCCCCGATATCTCTGCACTTCTTCAGAGAATTGGGCGCGGAAATCGTCGAACGAATACCACAAGAGTCATGATTTGTGCAGGTTCTCTTCCAGAATTATTGTTACAGAATGCCATGATTGAAGCAGCTCGAGACGGATGGTTGGGTAGCGGATTTCATGGGCCAAACTATGCAGTGGTCCGGCAACAAATTGCTTCTTACATCTTCCAATCACCTGGAAAAATCCGTTCTCAAGATTCGCTGATTGAACTAGGACGAGATATTCCCTGCGAAGAACTAATCATCAAAGATGTTACTCAAACCATGGTGGAAAACCAGGAGCTTGTTCAAGATAATCCGAACATCTTAAAATTAGGTGAATACTGGTGGAAACGTGCAGAAGTCATGGGACAGCTTCATTCTAACATCGAACGACGAGGCGGGATGGATGTCGTTGATATTGACACCGGGGGGCCTATTGCATATAATGTGATCTACGAGGGAGGGAAGTATATCGGAGTTGGCGGAAAGGCATTGGAAGTGAAACGATGGGAAAATATGACGCTCGAGGTGAGAAAGGCCATCAATGAATCTCAATTTAAAGGAAAATGGAATTATGTGGCCTCGCCTCAATTTCAGCATGCGAGCCAACCGGAAGCGTTACGTCGCTATCTCCGCATAGATGAAGAGATTTGGCCATTGGTCCGATCATCTAATTATTCGTATATTTTCCATTTGGGCGGGTCTATTCGTGCTGCTGTTTTACGGCTCATTGTTCAACAATATGCATCGGATATTCCAAATATTCGCTCCAACGGGTGGTATATTCGGTTTCCATCGTATATAGAGGAGAAACCGTCATGGTGTGAGTCCTTTACATCAAGTGTGTTAAAACTTCTCTTATATGAAGATAATAATCTCAAACAAGTTGAGGGAATTTTAATGCGGCCGGCAGCAAATCGGCATCTCCCTAATAGTGTAAGAATAAAAGAAGTTTGGGATTGGTTAAATTTGGAGGTTGAAGCACCTGCTATACAACAATCAAAGTGGGAAGTACTTCCGGACATAACAACCGAGAATGCATTGAAATTATTCATTCGAGAGTGAATTTTTATTTCATAAAGAATAATCAGGTGTATCGATGAACTGGACAGCCGATTCTGATAAAAATTTGATCTATCTTACAAAAAAATTTCAATCGGTTGAGGAATTGAAGGATTATTTACCGGATTATCCTGCGGGGTCTATCATGAACCGCATAAAATATCTGCAAAGAAGGGGAAAAATACCGAGAAATGTAAAATTTCGAATGAAGAATTGGGACGAAGATAAGTTAATTGATCTCGCTCTGCAGGGATTATCAACCATCGAAATCTCAAAAAAATTTTCGGGAACGTCTTCTGGAACAATAACAGGACGTCTTAATACATTGAGGGCGGAAGGAAAATTACCGCACGATTATATTGTTTCTCAGAAAAGTGATGTAAATCGATTTGGAAAAAAAGAGACAACGAAAGAAAGTAATAAAAAAAGTATTTGGAAAGCACCACCCAAGAAAAAATCGAAATTAACTGAATTAGAAAGCGGTTCAGCAAGCAATGAACCATTGGTAAATCAATCACAATTATTTTTTGAACTAAATGAAAGAATTTCAAAACTGGAAACGATAAACACAATCACCCTACCTTATAATGACGAAATTGATGGATTAAAATGCGAAATTTCAGAATTAACAGCCAATATTAAGGATGTAACGCAAAAAATTCACCATGTAGCTCAAAATGAGATGGTGACAATTTTATCGAAAATTTCGGAGTTGAATAGGCGATTAATCACAATAGAAGCTATGATCGAAAGTCATCAATCGCAATTGAATTATCAAAAATTGATGTGGGCTGCATTTCAGAAAGCTGCCGAGAATAGTCAATCTCAACAGATTATTCAAATTTTGAAGGAAACAGAAAAAATTATTTCAAATAGAAAATAGGGGTTCACACTCCCTTCCCACCTCCCTTCACCAGTCCGTACTCAATCTCGTAATACGCAGTGGGCACCGAGATGAAATAGTGCATCTTCTTCTCATCTTCTGCATTCGCAACCTGCCGTAGAAGGGATGCCTGTTCTTCAGCGGTATGACCGACGGTCACCCACCGCTTGGTCTCATCGTTCATCTTCCAGGACCTGGACGGGACAGCATCCGGCGGAGTGGTCACCTTGTCGTCCTCGGGATCGAAGTAGGACACCACTTCGTCCTTCTCGGACTCCGCAGCGAACTGCAGGGCCTCGGCAACCTCTTTCTCCACCAGGACCTCTTCCTTCTCCACTATGGCCTGGGTTTTCTGCCGGTGCTGCCAGTAGGCAACGAGTGCCGCCACTAACGCCACCAGCATCTCGAAAATCTGGATTAACTCCTTATCCATGAAATCACCCCTAGGGGAGGGCGGCCCACGATAGAGACGGTGAAAGATTCACCGCCTCCGCAGGTTCAGCTCCATCCGGTCGTGCATCTCGATGATGATCCTGACGACAGCAAAGAGCATCATCAGGCTCCCGAGACAAAAACCGAGGAGGAACATGAATCCTTCATCCATGGTCCCTCCCTCCCTGGAAAGGGAAAACTACTGCTCGTTGCTCAGGCCAGGGCGGCGACGGTGTCGGCCCAGGTCTCAACGGTTGTGAGAATCGCGTCCGCCTCGTAGGAGGTGACGCGGACCTCTTCGCGGCTGAAGGCCACGTAGTAGATCTCCCCGCTTGGGTCGTGGCACTTGATGGTGGCCGAGTACCGCTCACCCTCGCTGTCGTTCACCGGGTCCCCGCCCATTGCGGCGGTCATCTCGGCATCTGCGAGGATCTCGGACTTCACGGTGTTGAAACCGGCAACGGTACTTGCCCGTGCGGTGATGGTCCCCACGGTGTTCGCTTCATCATCCTCGTAGAGGATCCGGGCGGTATACCCCTCCCTGGTCTTCTCCATCGCGGGCATCTGCCCGCTGGAGGTCTCATATGCGGTGCACCCAAACGGGTTAGTGGTTAGGACTGCCTGCACAATAGTATTGAAGGCAGCCACGTCAGCGATCGGGGTAGTGAGTTCCCTGACGGCCGACTTGACATTGGTCTGCTGGACGAAATCTCCCATGCTGATACTCCTGTCTACGGATTTCCCGGGATCTCGGATAGACGTGAGTATATAAAGAAAAAAGGTGTATATGGGCGTGACTGTATCAAAAGAACCAATTATTTTGTTATACTATTGAGAATTCCCCGTTCAAGATCCAACATTTCGGATAATTTTCGCATCCTCTGTATCACAATCACCAATTCTTTAAGATATTTCTCTTTTCTCATCTTTTTTAGTTTAGCTTCTATCTCTTTTTTACGCTCTTTTTCAATTTGCAATTGCTTATCCAGGCACCAGATCCTCCATACAATATTCATACTGGTTCTGGTTCCATGATGTGTTAGAATGCGGCTGCACCCTTCAAGACCTTCCCATTCATGTTGGTGAAGATATTGGATCAAGTCAATCGGTCCGGGACAGGGACACTCCATTTTAGAATAATTTTTCATTCTCTTCATTCAAGCGTTAGAGGCCCCTTTAAAATGTTAATTTGTGGTTATCATGATAATATTATCACCAAGCAACTTTCACCCACCGCGGATTTTACCTTTATAGCTCCTGTCCCGAACGATCCCCTCATGAAATACCAATACCTCATGTCAGACCAGACGCTCTTTCGGGACAGGGATGTCTTTGAAATCGATCATATCCCGGACCAGTTCGAATACCGGGAAGCCCAGCTCCGTGAACTGGCCTTCTCCCTAAGTCCGGGTCTGCAGGGATCGCGGCCTCTGAACACCGTTCTACGGGGACTGCCCGGGACCGGGAAGACGACCAGTGTGCAGCGGATCTTTTCCGAGGTGGATGAGACAACCCGGAGACTCGTTCCGGTCTATGTGAACTGCCAGAACGAGAAGAGCCGGTTCTCCGTATTCGCAAAAATTCACCTAAAACTTTTCGGCCATCTTCCACCTCCGACTGGTATTTCTTTTGGGAAGATTCTGCACGACATCTGCAAGGGCATGATCGAGCGGAACATCGTGATCGTCGTCTGCCTCGATGATGCCAACTATCTCCTCCCCGACAAGGTCCTCAACGATACCCTCTACACACTCCTCCGGCTCCATGAAGAGCACCCCGGAGCCAGGGCAGGAGTCATTCTTGCGTTGAGCAACATGGACCTGGACCTCACCAAGGAACTGGACCCCTGTGTCATCTCCGTCCTTCAGCCGCACGAGATCTTCTTCCCACCGTATAACGCTGAAGAGATCCGGACCATCCTCGAGCATCGGATCCGCCAGGGACTCTATCCCGGCGTTATATCTGACGAGATGCTGGATCTTGTCATTGACTACACCATGCAGTCCGGAGATCTCCGCGTGGGAATCGAACTGATCCGGAGTGCCGTATTGAACGCCGAGCGGGATGCCCGCAAGGAAGTGATTCCCGAAGACATTGGCTCAGCATATGAGATCGCACAATACGTCCCCCTCACCGCGAGTGTCCGGGCTCTCTCTCCGCAGGAACGCCTCCTCCTGGGCCAGATCGCTGAGCTGAGCAGGGGGCATTCACCCTACATGACTTCCGGTGCCGTGTATGGAATGGTGAAGGAGGTAATCGGCGTTGGCTACACGGTCTTTTTCGAACGGTTGAAAAAATTTGATGAGATGCGGCTCATCACTCTGACCCAGGCCAAAGTTCGCGGCAATACGAGAGAGATAGCACTCCGTTACGATGCGGACCGGGTCGCGGAAGCGTGTGGAGCAGGAAAATAAATTCAATTTTCATCTCATCTTCAGCAAATGCCATTGGCCTGGTTCCATTCTCGTATCAGCCGAGCATAGCACCCCTCGCAGATATTCACCTGCTTTTCCTTGCATCGAAATACCGCTGCTCCCTGGTCACAGATACCACAACGACCGAGCTGTACCGTGGTCCTGTTAAATTCCCGGTGATCCAGGAGGCCGGGGAGCGGGATGATTCCTTCTGTTCGTGAGGGGACTTTTCCAGAACTTTTCACTGCTTTGC
>Ga0209098_1000950_pt1 | contig 29416 bp, 30 predicted proteins | sample AD_JPNHW1_MetaG_FD_184429 | JGI IMG/M metagenome (GOLD analysis project Ga0209098, IMG submission 184429) | Active sludge microbial communities of municipal wastewater-treating anaerobic digesters from Japan - AD_JPNHW1_MetaG (SPAdes) (version 2) | ecosystem: Engineered > Bioreactor > Anaerobic...
GCTCAACCAATTGTCGGAGTGTTATTTCGCTGTCTTTAAACGTGATGTTTATTTCTTTCTTTGGGAAATTGACGAACGACTGGATGATTCCGGCGTTCAGCTGGTGCAGGTTTTCGAGCAGCCAGATGCACGAGGCGCAATGTATTTCAGGAATGAAAAAACTGACCTTGGAAATGCCTCCTTCAGAAAAAGTAAGGATTTGCGATTTGAATTTGTCGAGATCGAGAAACGCGTAAGTTTCGCTTGCAGGGCGCTTTTCGTCGTCGATGCGAATGCCGGGCATCGGCTCGATCTGGTAATATTGTTTAAGCTGATTGGCGTTGAGAATCTGGTAAACGGTAGAGCAGCCTGAACAGCAGAACGGGTTTTCTCCGAAGATAACTGGAGACTTTCCGCATGAATTTCCGCAATGGATGCATTTCAAATCTTCACTCATGAGTTCAGGGCTGGCTGTTGAATTTTCCGATAAATAAGGATTGAAACCGGAAATTGTTCATCAAAAAGACAGGAAAAATGAAGATTTGTAGAACTAATCAAGATGAGCAGATACGGGCTTTGCCTGCTTTGTCATTCCGTCAATTTCAGGATCTTGGTTAGATTTCTGTTCATCAATTCAATATAGTTGTTCTCAAGAGTTCCAAGTCGCCCAATAATCAATTCTTTATCAATGGTTGCAAATTTATTAAGTCTGACCAGCGATTCTTTTTTGAGGCCATTAAATTCAGACGGTTGCAGAGCAATGTCAAATTCAGATTGCCATGTAAGCTGAGTAGTGATAAAACAAACGGTTACATCATCTTCCGAGTCAATCCGGATAACTGTTGGCCTGTATTTATTTCCTGATAAATCAGTAAACGGGAAGGGAATCAGAACGATGTCGCCCTTTTTCATTTGTATTTCTCTTTTAAGTCGCCAACCGTATAAAGGTCTTCTTCATCTTTCAAATAGGCAAAGGATTTCGATTCAGATGTCATTTTCTGTATTCCTTCCTGAATGAACCCGTTGTCAATCTTACTCAATAAAAAGTCGGTAAAATCGCTAACTTCTTTTATCTTAAGATCAGGCAATTGCTTGATTTTACTGATGGTTTTATCGATTAAAATTTGTCTGTCCATAATTGTCAGTTTTTACAAAATTACAAATTTATCAATTGGTTATGAAGAGCTTACTTTACGAACAGCGTTGTCGGTTTGGAGAACTCTGCTCAGTGCCTTTTACCTTTCACGTCTTTGTCGTAATAATCTTTGAGAATTTTCCCCATAATCTTATCTTTCTTGCGCCGCTCTTCAACCGTCGATTCAAAGTGCGCTTTCTCGCGTTCCATCTTCAGGTAATTTTGGTACGACGCTTCGTCGATTTCGCCCTTTTCAATAGGCGGCGGCGATGTTTGCCTGTCAGATTGCTCTCATTGCTTGTCACCCTCCAAATATTACCTGTCACTTTGCATATATTGCCTGATACCTTTCATATATCACCCACCACATTGCATATATTGCCCGACACCTTTCAAATATCACCTGATACATTGCATATATTGCCTGTTACACTTTAAATATGGCTTGTCACATTGCAAATATTGCTTGCCGCCTGGCGTTGTTCATTGTCATCACATCCCTAAAAATCAACGCATTTGGTAAAATCTATCAGCAATCAATATAATCGATACGATTTTCCGGTCTGAATCTCTTAAAAACCTGAAAATTCAAATTAATTTTAGATGTCAACTAATCAACCCGTTTTGTTGCCCAGGATATGAATATACTGAAACGTACTTTCCGGTTTTACAGAGAGGGGTTTGCGAACCTTCCGCGTTGGGGCAAACAGGTCTGGCTGGTAATCCTTATCAAGCTGTTCGTCATGTTCGTAATCCTTAAAATTTTCTTCTTTCCCAATTTCCTGAAGACGAATTTTAAAACTGATCAGGACAGAAGCAATCATGTTTTGGAAAATTTAACAAGTATCAACCCATAATTAAAAACCTATGCTCGAAGGAATCAATGCATCTTTAATCGATTGGTCCAGAGCGCAATTTGCACTCACGGCCATGTACCATTGGATTTTCGTGCCGCTGACACTTGGATTAGGTATCCTCGTAGCGATCATGGAAACGCTCTACGTAAAAACCGGCAATCCGGAATGGAAGAAAATCACCAAATTCTGGATGACCTTGTTTGGAATTAATTTCGCTATCGGTGTGGCTACCGGAATTATTCTCGAATTTGAATTTGGAACCAACTGGTCGAACTACTCGTGGTTTGTAGGCGACATTTTTGGCGCTCCGCTGGCTATCGAAGGTATTCTGGCCTTCTTTATGGAATCGACTTTTATTGCCATCATGTTTTTTGGATGGAATAAAGTGAGCAAAAAGTTCCATTTGCTATCAACATGGTTGACTGCTATTGGCGCCAACATTTCGGCCCTGTGGATTTTAGTTGCCAATGGTTGGATGCAAAAGCCTGTCGGTATGGTTTTCAATCCTGAAACTGCCCGCATGGAAATGACAAGTTTCTGGGAAGTATTGTTTAATCCGATGGCAGTGCATAAATTTCTGCATACTACTTCGTCGGGTTTTGTACTCGCGGCCATTTTTGTTATAGGCGTTTCAGCCTGGTTTATACTGAAAGGAAGAGACGTTGTGTTTGCCCGTAAAAGTATTGTGGTAGGAGCCATATTTGGATTTCTCTCGATCATATACGCTATTTTCACTGGCGACAGTTCGGCAAGAGATATTGCTCACCACCAGCCCATGAAATTTGCAGCATTTGAAGGACTATACAATGGTAGCGAAGGTGCAGGTCTGGTTGCATTAGGTCTGATATCTCAGAATCAGGCCGACCCTTCGAACGAAAACCTGAAAGACTTCGCAGTAAAAATCGAAATCCCGAATATTCTTTCGTACATGGCTTTCCTGAATTGGAATGCTTTTGTTCCCGGAGTTAACGATTTAATTCGAGGAAATGAAAAGTATGGAGTGATGGGTGCCGAAGAAAAAATCAAGCGCGGGAAACTGGCGATCGAAAAGCTCACCGCTTACAAAGAGGCAAAGAAAGCAGGGAATAAAGAAACTGCTGATTCTCTCAAGACCGAGATTATGAGCAAGGATTTTCAGAATAACTACTTTAAATATTTTGGCTACGGTTACATCGCCGATCCGCACACGCTGGTTCCAAGTGTACCGCTTTCGTTCTATAGTTTCCACATCATGGTTGTACTCGGTTTCTACTTTATTTTCTTCTTCCTTTTGGCACTATTCTATACCCTGAAAGGTAAGATTCACAAAAAGCGGAAATTCTTGTGGATTGCAATCTGGACTATTCCTTTGGCTTACCTGGCCAGTCAGGCAGGTTGGATTGTGGCCGAGGTTGGTCGTCAGCCTTGGGTAATTCAGGACTTAATGCCGACAATGGCTGCAGTTACAAAGATTTCTACCGGAGCCGTTCAGGTTACATTCTGGTTGTTCGCAATCATTTTCACTACGCTGTTGATTGCAGAACTAAAAATCATGGCGCGTCAAATTAAAATAGGACCTAAAACAGAAGGAGGAGCAAGTCATGTTTGAAGCTTTATCATTACTTAGTTTGCAGCAATACTGGTGGCTGATTGTTTCGCTGCTGGGCGCATTATTTGTATTCCTGATGTTTGTTCAGGGTGGTGAAACTTTGCTTTTTACCGTAGCAAAAACCGAAGAGGAAAAGACTTTGCTTGTCAATACACTCGGTCGTAAGTGGGAATTTACGTTTACAACACTGGTTACCTTTGGCGGAGCATTTTTTGCCTCGTTTCCGCTGTTTTATTCCACGTCGTTTGGCGGTGCATACTGGGTTTGGCTGGCTATCCTGATTTCGTTTGTTATTCAGGCTGTTTCGTTCGAATTCAGAAAGAAACCGAACAACTTTCTTGGAGCCAAAACCTTTGAGATTTTCTTGTTCATCAACGGATTGCTCGGTCCGCTGCTTGTTGGCACCGCTGTTGGTACATTCTTTAATGGCGCAATGTTTAAGCTCGACGACATGAACCGTGTTACCTGGGGAACTTCTTTCCGTGGTTTGGAAGCTGTTTTGACTTTCCACAATCTGGCGCTGGGACTGGCTGTTTTATTCCTTGCACGGATTCTCGGGTTGCTCTATTTTATGAATTCAGTTGATAATAAAATGGTTCAGGAACGTTCGAAGAAGGAGTTGGTTTTTAACACGATTCCGTTCCTGGTATTCTTCCTCTATTTTGTAATTGCTTTGTTGTTTAAAGACGGCTATGCTTATAATTCTGAAACCGGAGTAGTTAGTGTTGAGTCTTACAAGTATCTGCACAATTTGCTTGAAATACCTTTAAATACATTGATATTGCTTGTTGGTGTAGTTTGCGTATTGTGGGGTATAGGTTCAACAATATTGAAAGGCGGAACAAAGGGCATTTGGTTTGCAGGTGGCGGAACTGTTTTAACTGTTTGGTCGCTGCTTATTCTGGCTGCATTTAACAACACTTGCTTTTACCCATCGATATTCGATCTGCAGTCTTCTTTGAACATTGCAAAAGCTTCGTCAAGCAAATTTACGTTGGTTGCTATGAGCTACGTTTCGCTCTTTGTTCCGTTTGTTCTGGCTTACATCTGGTATGCCTGGAAATCGATGAACAACAAGCCTCTCAGTACTGAAGAACTGGAGCAGGAGCATCATGCCTACTAGCGGTAACTTTTCGGGGTATAATTTTTAATTCATCATTTATAATTTGAAACTATGTACTGGAGTTCAATTTTATGGTTTTTAAGCTGGCCTGTATTGGTTGTAATCAGCTATTATTTGGTCAGGTTCACTGTTACGAAATACGAATCAATTTTGGAGAAGCCGCTTAAAAAAGCTAATCCGGATATTTAATTTTAGGGGAATAACTAAACGAAAACGCCTGCAAGGATTTATTCCAGCAGGCGTTTTTATTTTTGATTTGCTTATTTTTTAGATTGGTAATCTCATGATGAAAATTCCCGTTGCCAACACACCGATGGAACAAAGTATAATCACTAATGCATTCAATTTGCTTACCACAATTGGCGTTGTCATTTGGCCTCTTTCAGTAAAAATCTCCCGGATAACAAAGAAATAATAGTAAACTCCAATAATAGCCATCACAATCGCAAAAATTGAGGTCAGCAGTATGCCTTTGTTTATGGCCAGGAAAAGCACCTGGTATTTTGCCATAAATCCTGAAGTTGGAGGTATGCCTGCCAGCGACATGAGGTTAATGATAGCCATTACCGCAATCCACGATTTTTCCTTGTAAAGACCACGAAAAATAGAAATCTCTTCCAACCCTTCCGACGCTCTTTTTGCAAGAATAAAGATAATGAACAGAGGAATTGTAGCTAATGAATAGACGAAAGTGTAATACAATAAAACCGATGCAGAATTTTCGTGCTGAGACAAAACAGCAAGCATCAGAAAACCGCTGTGAGATATGGCAGAATATGCAAGTAATCGTTTGAAATTTGTCTGTTTCAATGCTCCCAGGTTCCCAATCAAAAGCGTCAGGAAGGTAATTACCCACAATGCTTTTTCAATTTGAACAGGTAACGGAAGTAATCCAATTCCGAGCAAGCGGTAAAATGCTGCAAAACCGGCAGTTTTTACAACTGTAGCCATGAATGCGGTTACAAGAGTAGGTGCACCTTCGTAAACATCGGGGCTCCAGAAATGGAATGGAGCTGCAGCTATTTTAAAGGTAACGCCAACTATAATAAAGAGTAACCCAACCAGCAACATGGGCGGCAACTTTCCGTTGAATTGTGCAATAAAAGTTTTAATTTCAGGTAGATAGAATGTTGCTGAGGCTCCATACACCAAAGCGACGCCAAACAAGAAAATTGCTGTAGCAAACGAACCCAGCATGAAATATTTAAATGCAGCTTCATTCGACCGGTACGAATATTTCTTCCCGCCTGCAAGGATGTACAATGGAATCGACAGAATTTCTATTCCGAGGAAGAGCATGATCAGATTAGAGAATGAAGTCATCAGGAATGCCCCGGTCAGGGCAAAGATCATTAGCGCATACAGCTCTGCCACGTGAAATTCCATTGTTTCGTAGTAATCCAGCGCAAAAAGGAAAATCAAAATCGTTACTATAATCATCGAAATGTTGAAGGCAATTGAGAAATTGTCAATCAGGATCATATCATGAAAATACTTTGATCCGCGTCCCCAGTCTTTCAGTTCAAGCAACAAGGCAATAACCAATCCGCCTGCCGAAATTGGCGAAAGCATGGCTTTATTTTTAGAAAAACCAAGATATAAGACTATGATTCCAAGAACAGCAGTAAATATAAATGCACTCATTTTCTCTTCTAATCAGTTTGTTAAACGGTTAATGCGCTATTTGAGTAATTACTTCCGCAGCGGGTTTTATTAAGCTCGTTACAGCACCGGCCGATTGTTCAATCAGGCCAAAAACAGGTTGTGGATATACTCCCAATCCAATGATTAGTATCAACAGCGGGATTAGGATAAAGTAATCAAGTTTATTTAAATCTGTTACGTTTTCAAATACCGGTTTTTGCGCGCCCAGCATTACTCTTTGGTAAGAATATAGCATGTAAACTGCGCCTAAAATCATGGTTAATCCGGCGAATGCCGCATACCAAATCGATAACTGAAACAGACCGGCTATCATCAGGAATTCTCCCACAAAGCCAGCCGTCAGCGGTAAAGCGATTGAGCCAAGCAATACAATTAAAAACACGATGGCAAGATTTGGAGCCTTAATTTTCAGCCCGCCAAGCTGTATAAATTCGGTAGTTCCTGTTTTTTCTTTAACTAAACATGCAATGTAGAACATGGCGGCAATTGTTATCCCGTGACTCATTACCTGAAAAAGTAAGCCTTTTGTTGCGTAGTCGTTGACTGCAAATAGCGCCGCGGCCATTAGCGAGATGTGCGCCATAGACGAATAGGCAATCATCGTTTTCAGGTTCGAATGCCTGAAGGCAATGATCGAAGCGTAAATTACTCCGATTATGCCCAGCGTAATTACAACGGGTTGCCAGTATTGTACTCCCTCCGGAACAATCGGAATGATAAATCTTAAAACTCCGTAAACCCCCATTTTGGTCATTACTCCGGCTAATATCATTGCTCCTTGTGTAGAAGCCATTTTGTAGGTCGGCGGTTGCCATGTGTGGAAAGGGAAAACGGGCATTTTAATGGCAAATGCAATGAACAGGATCCAGAACAGCCAAACCTGTGTTTGCGCCGGAATATGCAGCTGGTTAAAAACTGAAAAGTCGGTTGTGTGGGTACCCGGTGTAAGCTGGTACAGGTAAATTATTCCGAACAACAAAAACAGGCTACCTGCCACGGTGTATATGAAAAAGCGAAGCGTTATCGCTTTTCGGTCGTCGCCACCCCAAACCAGAAGAATAAAATAAACTGGAATTAAGGCAAGTTCCCAGAAAATGTAGAACAGAAACGCATTTTTAGCCATAAAAACACCGTTGAGTGCGGCCAACGTTAAGAGAATAAGGCCGTTCAACATCGGAACGTTTTTCTGGGTGCGTCCAAATCCGGCCAGCACAACAAACGGGAACAAAAGATTGGTCAGCAAAATCATCACTAAGCTTGTGCCATCGGCTCCCAGGTCGAACGGAATTCCCATGAAACTAATCCATTGTGCAGTGTATCCGGTATCTGCCGGATTGGAAGCCAGCAAAAGTGTTAGTAATAAATTGATCAACGTCGAAACCAGTGCAAATATTCGTGCAGACTGGATGCCCTTGAAAAAGGCAGCCACAAGGCCCGAAACAAATGGAATCAATAGTAAAAGTAGTAGTATCATGAGATCAGATTGTCAAAATAAATACGATAAATAATAAAATACCGGCGACCATTGCAAAAAGATAAAAGCTAATGTTTCCCCGTTGCAATTTTCGGGTAAGCGAACCTAAAATTGCAGTTCCACGCCCGATGTTGTTTACCGCTGGATCTAAAATCAAGGTCTCCACTTTGCGGAAAAGGAAGGTTGAAAAAATTGCAAGCGGTTTTTCAAAAACGGCACGGTACAATTCGTCAATATAGAATTTATTTGCGATAGCCCTCTGGAATGCTGGAAGCTGAACTTCGTCTCCTGCCGGAACTTCTGCTTTTTTAACAAAGGTTTGGTAAGCCCAATAAATCACGATTCCCAAAAGTACCAAAGAAAGAACGATCAACCCGATTTCAGTTGAATGGCTCATTTCTTCTCCAGCTTTTGAAGCCACCGAACTGTTGAGGTAAGAACTGAATCCCAAATTTCCGCCAAGAAGTGAAGGAATATTCAGGAATCCTCCAATGGTTGACAAAACACCGAGAACAATAAGCGGCACTGTCATCACTTTGGGTGACTCGTGCGGATGTGCTCCGGCTGTTCGGTTCTCGCCAAAGAAAACCAGGTAGAGCAGCCTGAACATATAAAAACAGGTAATTAAAGCACCGCCCAACGCCAAAATGTACAAAATAGGGTTGTGCTCAAAAGCCTTGTTCAAAATCATATCTTTACTGAAAAATCCTGAAAACGGTGGAATTCCGCTGATTGCCAATGTTGCAGCCAGAAAAGTGAGATATGTTGCCGGCATTTTGCTTTTCAATCCGCCCATTTTTCTGATGTCCTGTTCTCCGCCCATAGCGTGAATTACACTCCCGGCGCCGAGGAACAACAGCGCTTTGAAAAACGCGTGAGTTGTAACATGGAGAACAGCAGTTGAATATGCACCAAGCCCAAGAGCCAGAAACATGTAGCCTAACTGAGAAACGGTGGAGTAGGCGAGGACCTTTTTTATATCGTTTTGTTTTAACCCGATGATGGCCGCAAAAATTGCCGTTGCAAGCCCGATTACAATGATAACATCTAATGTGGCAGGAGCAAGATTATACAAAATGCTCGAACGGGCAATCATGTAAATTCCGGCGGTAACCATTGTTGCTGCATGGATGAGCGCAGAAACCGGAGTTGGACCGGCCATCGCATCGGGCAACCAGGTGTATAAAGGTATTTGAGCGCTTTTCCCAAGAGCACCAACAAGTAATAATAAAGTGATTAGTGTTATTGCAGTTGAACCGGTTTGTAAGGCTGATGCCTGTTGAAATACTTCGGAAAAAGTCACAGATTTAAAAGTGAAGAAGAGAAGCAATATTCCGAGAATAAACCCAAGGTCGCCAATGCGGTTCATCACAAAAGCTTTACGCGCTGCGTAGTTGTATGCAGGGTTTTTGAACCAGAAACCAATGAGCAAATACGAGCACAAACCGACGCCTTCCCAGCCAATGAACAATACCAGGTAATTCGATCCCATAATGAGCAGCAACATGCTGAAAGTGAATAAATTCATTTGCGCGAAAAACGAATTGACCCGTTCGTCGCCGTGCATGTAACCAATAGAATATATATGAATCAGCGTCCCAACTCCGGTAACAATCAACATCATCGTTAGCGATAAATGGTCGATAAGAAATGCGAACGGAATGTTCAGACTGCCAATATTTATCCAATTAAAAAGCGTAATTGTTGCCGATTCTTTTCCAGAATCTTTCAGGAAAAAAAACAGCAAAACAGAGATCAGGAAAGACAATGCAACCGAAGAGCTGGCAATAATTCCGGCCTGATTGTGTTTTAATTTTTTGTAGCCAAACCCTGTAATTAAAAAGCCTAATAACGGGAGAACTGGCACAAGTATCGCGAGGTTCATATTTGAAATTGTTTCTACCATTTCAAGCGGTTCAAAAGGTTAATATCCACTGAATCGACGTTTCGCTTCATCATAACGAGTATCGATAATCCTACAGCAACTTCTGCTGCAGCAACAATCATAATGAAGAAGACGAAAACCTGTCCGGCTGGATCGGAATGATAAGCCGAGAACGCCGCAACCAACAAGTTCACTGAATTCAACATCAACTCGATGCTCATCAAAATGATGATTGTATTTCGCCTGAATAAAATGCCCAGCAGGCCAATGCTAAACAATGTGACACACAATAAAATGTAGTGCTCAAGCGGTATGATTTGTATGGCCGATGTAATCTCTTTCATGAATTATAAGTTTTGAATGATGAGTTATGAATTATTTTGCTTCGAAGTGAGAATGGCACTTTTTAGCATTTTCAGTAATTCATTGGCCTCATTGTAAATACTCTCAAATTCTTTATTGTTTAAGTAACCTGTTTCACGCAACAGCTCAATCCAATATATAGTTTCATCGCATTCTTTTTGCGCTATCCCAAGTTTATGAATAAAATCTTTCGAACTTTCAGCATTTTGAGCTTCTCTAATCAAAGCTCCCACTGAAGTTCCACTTCGTAAGATTTGTTTGCTCAAAATGAATTCCTTACTGGATTCAGTTAAATATTGAAAAAGCTTCACCATACGAATGGCAAAAGCAAAGCTCTTGTCTTTCAATATGTTTTTCTTTTCACTCATAATTTATCATTCAACATTCTTAATTGGTTGTCTTGTCTTTCTTTCCAAAAATCATTGCTCCGATCATAGCAGAAATGAACAGAACTGAAGAAACCTCGAAAGGCAGTAAAAATTCGTTAAACAATGCTTTACCAACTTCGCTGACTAATCCGATTTGACTACTGAACGGGTAGCGCGGATGAATTTCGAAGGTTTGACGGGTTGCTGCAACCATTACCAGAAAGAATAAACCTCCCGCAACAACAGCGGCAACGCGGGTTACAGAGGTCTTTTGAGGTATTGTTGCTTTATTTAGGTTCAAAAGCATAATTACGAATAGAAACAAAACCATGATTGCACCAGTGTAAACAATCAGGTGAACAACGGCCAGAAACTGTGAATTCAGCAAGATATAGTGCCCGGCCATCGCGATAAAGCACAAAATTAATGACAGCACGCTGTTGATCGGGCTTCTGGAAAACACCACGAATAACCCGCTAACTACCATTATTGCCGAAAGAAAGTAAAATAGAAATGTCATTTTATTTACTATTTAATTATTTACAATTTACCATATACGATTAATATATTCTCTTTTCGAGCAGCGGCAAATAGTAAATTATTTTTTATCTGTTGTGCGCGTAACGCTTGTTTTCTTTAAATTTCAAAACTCTTTCAGTCTGACGCTTTGATACGTCGATGCGTTTATCAGCATCAAATGGTTCAACCAAAAGGTCTTTGCCAAAAACAAAGGGTTTGCGATGATATTGTGCATCAACAATGCGATCGGTAAGAAATATTGCTTCTTTTGGGCAAGCTTCCTCACAATCTCCGCAAAAAATGCACCTCAGCATATTTATCTCGTATTTAGCTGCATATTTTTCTTCACGATACAAGTGTTCTTCTCCCGGTTTACGTTCGGCGGCAACCATCGTAATTGCTTCCGCCGGGCAGGCAACGGCACACAGGCCGCACGCAGTACAACGTTCTCTGCCTTGCTCGTCGCGTTTAAGCACATGTTGCCCACGGTAAACAGCACTGAACTCCCGCTTTTCTTCAGGATAACTTATGGTTGCTTTTTTCTGGAAAAAATGCTTCAACGTAATCGACATGCCTTTAAAAATTGCAGGCAAAAACATCCACTCCCAGAATGTCATCTTTTTATTCGAAACAACTCTCGATCTTTTAGTCAACGCTTGCATGGCTTCTTCTTTAGTTTAAAGCTGTGAAATAATAATAGGTGCCTGTAGCAAGAATATTAAAAATCGCCAGTGGCATGAGCTTTTTCCATCCCAGGTTCATCAACTGATCGTATCTGAAACGCGGAAGCGTCCATCTGACCCACATGAAAACAAAGATCAGGAACAATATTTTGATGAAGAAAAACAATGATCCAAGCAGAGTTACGGCATTCTGCGACAATCCCAACTGATCGATGAACGGCATGTTGTAACCGCCAAAATAAAGGGTTGCAATTACTGCTGAAGAGATAAACATGTTGATGTATTCTGCAAACAGATAAAAACCAAGTTTCATCGAACTGTATTCGGTATGGTATCCTCCAATTAATTCGGTTTCACACTCCGGAAGATCGAACGGAGCACGGTTGGTTTCGGCAAATGCACAGATAATAAAAACAAGGAATCCCAGTGGCTGATAGAGAATGTTCCAGTGCCAGCCTTGCTGTTGCGCAACGATGTCGTGCAGGCTCAATGATCCTGAAGTCAGAATCAGTGCGATAATCGACATTCCCATCGCCAGCTCATAACTAATCATTTGCGATGCAGCACGAATAGAGCCCAACAGAGCGTATTTATTGTTGGAGGCCCAGCCACCAATCATAATTCCATAAACGCCGATAGACACCATTGCAAACACGTACAAAATGCCAATATTCAGGTCGGCAATTTGCATCGAAAATTCGCGGCCGCCGATAGTCAGTGTTCCACCCCACGGGATAACAACACCAGTAAGCATTGCAGTTGTCATTGCAATTGACGGGCCCAGAATAAACAATCGTTTATTTGCTGTTAAGGGGATAATTTCTTCTTTCATGAACATCTTTACTCCGTCGGCAAGCGGCTGCAGAAGGCCAAAAGGGCCAGCTCTGTTTGGTCCAATGCGATCTTGCATGAAAGCAGCCACTTTACGCTCTCCGTAGGTTGAGTACATGGCGACTACCAACGTGACCAAAAAAATGATGATCAGAAAAATGATTTTATACAGAAACAATATCCAATCCATAGCTTATTTTTTCTCGTAATGGTTTTGTGAAATCACCGAATGACGCTCAATTTTCCGAGGCCCTTCAACAATCCAGTCGTTATTATTTTTGTGCTCGAACCGGCAATCGTTGCAAATAAATTCTTCCAGTTCGCCGTATTTATCTTTTCTTCCTGTAACGCGCAAAATCTCGTCGCCCTTTTTCCAAAGCACCACTTTACCGCTGCATTTAGGGCAATCGCGGTGCGCATCGAACGGTTTGGTAAACCACACGCGGCTTTTAAACCTGAATGTTCTGTCGGTTAATGCGCCAACCGGGCAAACATCAATCATATTTCCTGAAAAGTCGTTGTCAATGGCTTTTTCGATATAGGTGCTGATTTCGGAATGATCGCCACGACCCAAGATACCGTGAACGCGTTGATCGGTCAATTGATCGGCCACCATAACACAACGGTAGCAAAGGATGCAGCGGTTCATGTGCAACTTAATCTTGTCGCCAATATCAATCGGGTGAAAAACACGGCGTTCTTCAATTGTGTTGGTTTCAACCAGTCCGTGCGCATAGGATAAATCCTGAAGGTGGCATTCGCCTGCCTGATCGCAAACCGGACAATCGAGCGGATGGTTCAGCAACAAAAATTCGGTAATCGCCCTGCGGTTTTCCATCACTTCAGGAGAAGTAATGTTTTGAACCACCATGCCATCCATAGCTGCTGTGCGACACGACGCAACCAGTTTGGGCATCGGGCGTGGATCTTTTGCCGATCCTTGTGCCACTTTTACCAGGCACGAACGGCATTTACCACCGCTGCCTTTTAATTTGGAGTAGTAGCACATGGTTGGAGGAACTACTGCACCACCAATTTTGCGGGCAGCTTCAAGTATTGTTGTTCCCTGCTCAACCTCTACTTCAATATTGTCTATGGTTACCTTGATAAGGGACATTTCTGTTGTTTTACGTGTTCTTCAAATTCGGCGCGGAAATGACGGATGGCCGCAGCAACGGGCCATGCAGCGGCGTCGCCAAGCGGACAAATCGTATTTCCTTCAATATGTTTGGAGATGCTGAACAGCAAATCGATGTCTTTCATCGTGCCGTTTCCATCTTCAATTCGTTGCAGTATTTTTTCCATCCAGCCGGTTCCTTCGCGGCAAGGGCTGCATTGTCCGCACGATTCGTGGTGATAGAAGCGTGCAAAAGTCAGCGTATTTTTCACAATGCAAGTGGTGTCGTCCATCACGATAAAACCTCCTGAGCCCATCATGGTTCCGGTTTCGAAGCCACCTTCGGCCAGCGACTCGTAGCTCATTAAGCGAGGCTCACCTTTTGCCGTTTTCAGGATTAATTCAGCCGGAAGAATGGGGACGGATGAACCTCCGGCGACAACGGCTTTAAGCTTGTTCCCATTTAAAATTCCGCCGCAATATTCGTCGGAGTATATAAATTCTTCAACCGGAAGGCCAAGTTCTATTTCGTAAATGCCTGGTTTGTTGATGTGTCCGCAGGCTGAAATGAGCTTTGTGCCTTTGCTGTTTCCAACGCCAATGGCTGAATAAGCGTCTGCACCGTTATTCATGATCCAGGGCAAGACCGAAATGGTTTCCACATTATTTACCACTGTCGGGCAATCGTATAAACCAACAATGGCCGGAAATGGCGGTTTGATGCGCGGATTTCCGCGTTTGCCTTCGAGCGACTCAATCAAGGCTGTTTCTTCGCCGCAGATGTAAGCGCCTCCGCCTGGTTGGCAATACAAATCGAGCGAATAATCGGTTCCCAGAATATTTTTGCCCAGAAAGCCATTGGCATAAGCTTCTTCAATCGCTTTTTCAATAATCCGAAGCACATAAAACAATTCGCCACGGATGTAAATATAAGAGGTCTTAGCGCCCAGCGCATACGAACCCAAAATCATTCCTTCGATTAACTGATGAGGATTCAAGGTTCCAAAATGGCGGTCTTTGAAGGTTCCCGGCTCGCTCTCGTCGAAATTACACACAAAGTAGCGCGGTTTATCGGTGCTTTTATCAATGAAACTCCATTTCATGCCGGTTGGGAAACCTGCACCTCCGCGACCACGCAAACCCGACTTTTTCACTTCAGCCGTTACTTCGTCAGGAGTCATGGTTTTCAGCGTTTTCTCAACGGCCGAATATCCTCCAAGCTTGCGGTAAACGTCAAAAGTTGCAAGCCCCGGTACATCGATGTTATTGAATAATATCTTTTGTGCCATAGCTTACAGATAAGGATTGGAGTGAGAGCATTTGTTTTCAGCAGTCCATTGGTCAAGCAGCTTTCCTGCTTTTTCGGTGGACACATTTTCGTGGTATTCCGTTCCTACCTGAATAACCGGTGCATTTCCGCAAGCAGCCAAACATTCAACGGTCTTCAGGGTGAAACGGCCGTCAGCCGTGGTTTGTCCGGGTTTTATGCCCAGTCGCTGTTCGAAATATTTAACCAGTTCTTCTGAACCTCTTAACCAACATGGCCCGGTTTGGCAAACTTCGATGACACATTTGCCAACAGGTTTCATGTTAAACATGGTGTAAAAAGTAGCCACTTCGTAAACTTCAATGGGCTGAATGGCGAGTAACGAAGCCACATAATCCATTACTTCGGAACTTAGCCAGCCATCATTTTCGGCCTGAGCAATGTGCAAAATCGGTAGTAACGCCGATTTTTGCCTGCCTTCAGGATAACGCTTGATGATTTTCGAAATCAATTCCAGCGTTTCAGGGCTAAAGGCTATATTTTTCTGTGTGTCCTGCATTTATGTTTTTGTTTTCTCTTTTTCTATTTGTTCCGTCGGCTAAAGCAGACAGCAAAGAATATTCCTTCATCAAGCATCCAACTCTCCTGCAATTACGTTCATCGAACTCATGGTTAAAACCGCGTCAGACAGCATGTTGCCGGTTACCATTTCAGGATAAGCCTGATAATAAATAAAACATGGCCGACGGAAATGAAGACGCGAAGGAGTGCGTCCTCCATCGCTAATCAGGTAAAAACCAAGTTCGCCGTTGGCAGCTTCGATTGAATGGTAAACTTCGCCGGCCGGAATGTCGGTTTCGCCCATCACAATTTTAAAATGCCAGATAAGCGCTTCCATGTTGTTGTAAACTTTCTCTTTGGGTGGAAGTACAAATCGTGGGTCGGCGGCGAAATATGTTTCCTTGTCGTCCATTTTATCGAGTTTGGCAACTGCCTGCTCAATAATCCTGAGACTTTGCCACATTTCTTCTTCGCGAACCATGAAACGGTCGTAAGTATCGCCACTTTGTCCGAGTGGAATATCGAATTCAAATTCGTCGTACGACGAGTACGGATTCATCACACGAACATCGTAATCAACCCCGCAAGCCCGCAGGTTCGGTCCGGTAAATCCATAAGCAAGCGCCCGTTCTGCTGAAAATGCTCCAACATTGATGGTACGATCCATGAAAATACGGTTGCGCACCAGCAGGTTTTCAAATTCCTTAAGCTTTTTGGGATAGGTCTTCAGAAAATGACGAATTTTCTCCCAGGCTTTTGGACTGAAGTTTCGTTCAAATCCGCCAATTCGTCCCATATTCGTTGTTAAGCGCGAGCCACAGATTTCTTCATAAATCTCGTAAATGAATTCTCTGTCCTGAAAGAGATAGGTAAACCCGGTCAGAGCACCACTGTCAACACCAATTACAGTATTGCAAATCAGGTGGTCGGCAATGCGGGCAAGCTCCATTACGATTATTCTCAGATAATCGACTCGCTTGGGTGTTTCAATTCCCAAAAGCTTTTCGACTGTCATGTGCCAGCCCATGTTATTGAGTGGGGCTGAGCAGTAATTCAAGCGGTCAGTTAACGGAGTAATTTGGTAAAACGGTCTGCGCTCGGCTATTTTTTCGAAAGCCCGGTGAATGTAGCCAATGGTTTGTTCGGTGCTTACAATAAATTCACCATCCATCAGCATCACATTCTGGAATACACCATGCGTTGCGGGGTGCGTTGGCCCCACATTCAGGGTATTGTATTCTTTTGGCTCTTCAGTCGAGACAATATCTTTTGCCCAGTAACCGGTATTATATATTTTTTTTGCCATATTGTAAAGTCAAAAGTCAAAAGTCAAAAGTCAAAAAAAGGTTTTTCCTGAACTTAAAACTTATAACTCGTCATTCATATCTTTTTTAGCGTCCGAACATCGAATCGTCTTTGTCTTCGCGGGTTTGATCTTCCAGAGGGAAATCCTTTCGCAGCGGGAATGCTGTCATGTCGTCAACATTTAGTATTCGTTTCAGATTTGGATGTCCATCGAAAATGATCCCGAAAAAATCGTAAGTCTCCCGTTCCTGCCAATTGGCTGCCGGCCAAATGGAGGTAATTGACGAGATATAAGGCTTTTCAATTTCAGTGCTCGTTTTTATCCTGATTCGGTGGTTGTGACTAAAGCTATGAAGGTGATAGACAACACCCAACTGGTTTGTTTCAGGATAATGCATTCCGCATAATGTGGTCAGAAAATTGTATTGTAATTCGTGATCGTTGTGCAGAAAAAGCATCACATTCTGAATTGATTCTTTATCAACTTCAATACAAAGCATATCTGCCAGTAGTTCGTCGCCAATAATCGAATCGCCAAACTTATCTTTTAGCTTACTTATTACAAGATTATTTATTTCTTGATTGATTGAGTACACGTGCTTTTGATTTTTATGATTTCGGGTAATTCTAAATTTGTTTTGAACTTAATCAAAAAAGATCAAATTAATTACCTACTCGATGTCGTATTTTCCTAACAAATGGCTGTATTCATCAGAGTTTCTGCGGCGCAGAGACTCGTGGCCTACCAAATCCTGAATTTTAAGAATTCCGTTTATGATTTGCTCCGGTCTTGGGGGGCAGCCGGGTACATACACGTCAACCGGAATAATTCTGTCAATTCCCTGCAAAACACTGTATGTATCAAAAATTCCTCCGCTCGAAGCGCATGCCCCAACGGCAATTACCCATTTGGGTTCTGCCATCTGGATGTAAACTTCGCGTAAAACAGGGCCCATTTTTTTTGCTATGGTTCCCATCACCATCAGCAAATCGCTTTGGCGAGGTGAAAAACTCAGTCGTTCAGAACCAAATCGGGCCAAATCGTATGTAGCGGCCATTGTAGCCATGAATTCAATTCCGCAGCAAGAAGTCGCAAAGGGAAGGGGCCACAACGAATTTTTTCGGGCTAAGCCAACTGCTTTATCAAGGGACGTTAAAAAATAACCTTCGCCTGATAAACCTTCGGGAGCCTCGGCTATTTCCGGAGTTATTATCTGTTTACCTGACATCTTTTTCTTCCTCCGCAATTAGTTTTTATCCCACTTGAGGGCTCCTTTCAGAAGGATGTATATGAATCCTGCCAAAACTAGCGCCATGAAAAGAAGCATTTCGAGAAAGCCATCTTTACCCAGTTCTTTAAAGTTAACGGCCCATGGGTACATAAAGATTACTTCCACATCGAAAAGCACAAAAAGGATGGCAATTAAAAAGTATTTTACTGAAAAGGGGCTTCGTGCATTACCCATACCTTCAATTCCACACTCGAAATTTTCGAGTTTTGCTTTTGAAGATCTTTTGGGTCCTAAAAAGTGGGTTGCCAACATAGTTGTTGCCACAAAGCCCAGAACAATAAGCGACTGTAATAAAACTGGTATATAATCTTGAGGCATGTTTATAAATTTTGTCCAAAAATTAAACGATCAAAAGATACAATTGTTCAAAAGATCCATTTTATTTTGATCTCTGACAAAGGTGATTTTTTAAACCCGTTTTTATTTTCAAATTTCAGATTCTTTCATCCGATTTTAACAAAAAAATAATAGGAAATCGATTGCACAGAAGACTGGTAAAAGGTATTTAAAGGCCGCCTTTGGGATAAATATTGTGTTGTATAAAATAAAGTGTTTGTCGGACAATTATTTTTTTGTTGCTTTGAATTTTGAAACAAGAACCTATAAATAAACCCAATTTTAAAAATGGAAAAGTTATCTTTTTTTATCATTCTGGTACTTGTTACCTTAACCATGAAAGCACAGGTTAACGTGCTAAAGATTGACGCTGCGGGCGGGAAGAATAAAATCAACAAGAACATTTACGGACAGTTCGCCGAACATTTAGGTCGTTGTATTTACGATGGAATATGGGTGGGTAAAAATTCGCCGATTCCGAATGTAAACGGCTATCGTAAAGATTTGCTGGAAGCTTTGCAGGCATTAAAAATACCTGTACTCAGATGGCCCGGAGGCTGTTTTGCCGACACATACCACTGGAAAAGCGGCATTGGGCCGGTGAACGAACGTCCAAAAATCAAAAATGTATTTTGGGGTGGAACTGTTGAGGATAATAGCTTCGGAACGCATGAGTTCCTCAACCTTTGCGAAATGTTGGGTTGCGATGCCTATATCTCGGCTAACGTTGGTTCTGGCTCAGTAGGAGAGATGGTCGAATGGATAGAATACATGACCTCAGATGACGATATTCCGATGGCGAATCTTCGACGTAAGAACGGAAGAGAAAAGCCGTGGAATGTGAAGTTCATGGGAATTGGCAACGAAAGTTGGGGTTGTGGCGGAAATATGACCGTTGACTATTACGTGAACCTGATGAAGCAGTACTCAGGATATGTTAACGTTTACAACAAGGATGTTTTTCGTGTTGGAAGTGGTGCAAACGGCGATGATGCTAACTGGACCAAAGTAATGATGGAACGTGGCGCTGCCAATATGGACGGTTTGTCGGTTCATTATTACACAATTGCCGGACCTAATTGGGATACAAAGACATCGGCAACCAATTTTGGAGAGGAACTGTATTTCAGCGGATTGAAAAAAGCACTGTTTATGGACGAGCTCGTTACCCGCCATTCGGCAATCATGGATCAATATGACAAATCGAAACGCGTTGGATTAATGGTTGACGAGTGGGGAATTTGGACAGATCAGGAGCCAGGTTCAACTCCCGGTCACCTTTTTCAGCAAAACTCCATGCGCGATGCTTTGATTGCTTCGGTAACCCTCGATATCTTCAATAAGCATTGCGAACGTGTAAAAATGGCCAACATAGCGCAGATTGTGAATGTTTTGCAGTCGATGATTTTGACCAAAGGCGATAAAATGATTCTCACGCCAAGCTATTACGTTTTCAAAATGTACAATGTGCACCAGGATGCAACTTTGCTTCCAACCAGTTTAATTACTGAGCAATACAAACATGGGGAAGAAGAGATTCCTGCGTTGAGCAGTTCGGCCTCGGTTGATAAAAATGGAAAAATTCATGTTACCATTAGTAATTTGAATCCGGTCAATGAAGAAAAGCTGGAAATTAATGTTGCAGGAAAGAGCTTCGGCAAAATTAATTCGGCAACTGTTTTAACTGCCCCAACCTTTAATGCAGTAAATACTTTTGAAAAGCCAGACGTTATCGTTCCGGTTGCATTGAAAAATGTAAAAAAACTAGCCGATAATAAACTGGAATTAAGCATTCCCGGAAAATCGGTGGTTGTTTTGGAACTTGAATAGAAATCATCAAGCGGTTTACCAATAACTGATATTCTGCCGGGTCGATTCGTCGATCCGGCTTTTTTATTCCTGATGAGTTTGTTGTCTTGCTAAATCGTTTATTTTTGGGTGCTTTATCAAGCTGTACACTTTTATGAGTTCAGAAAAAATAGTCGTTGGGTTTCTTGGTGCTGGCGGAATTGCCCGTTCACATGCCTTTGCGCTCAATTCGCTTAAATATTTTTATTCGCAGGTTCCCAAAATTGAGTTTGAAGTGGTTTGCGCTTCACGAAAGGAAAGTAGCGACGCTTTTGCTTCCAAATTTGGTTTCAGGAAATCGCAGTCGTTGCAAGAGTTTGAGCAAAACAAAAGCATCAATTCAGTTTATATTCTCGGACCTAATAAAGTGCATTTCGAACATTTAAAAATAGCGTTGGAAATGCCTTCGGTTAGCAGAATTTACCTCGAAAAACCAGTCTGTTCGAATTTACAGGAAGAAGAGGAAATGCACCGGATTGTTGCTGAAAGCAACCGGCAAATTCAGGTCGGATTTCAGTATTTGCTCACGGCATCGGTTCGCGAGGCAATCGCATTTTGGCATTCGGGGAAACTTGGAAAGGCAATCCATTTCGATTTGAAGTACTATCATGGCGACTACTTACAGAAATCGTATCGTGAAAAAAGGGTGACCCGACTCACGCCGGCTCCCGATGGAGGAGCAATGGCCGACTTAGGTTCTCACGGGATCAGTTTACTGATGGCTTTTTTAGGCGAAAATCTGCAAATTGCCAATGCATTTCAGGCAGGAAGTTTTAGTGATGTACCTGCTGACTCTGATCTGTTCAGCTCCATAACGCTGGTTGATCCTGAGAGCAAAGCTGCTGGTACGATGTCGGCCAGCAGGATAAGTTCTGGAAGCGGCGACCTGGTTTCGCTTGAAATATATGCCGAAAAAGGAATGTTACGCTATTCGTCACATTCTGTGGATTATTTTGAATATTATCTGGAAGAAACCGGTTTGTGGACAAAACAAATTGTTGGAAGCAATTATGCCCCGGTAACCAGTTTCCCTTCAGGGCATGTTCCTCCGGGTTGGTTGCGGTCGATGATACATGCCCATTACCTGTTTCTTGGGGGTGAAGATTCGAAGGCATTTGTGCCCGATTTAAAACACGGGCTGGCAGTGCAACGAATCGTTCGGGAAACAGCTGACCATTTAAAAAATTACAGGAAATTAATTGAGAATAATGGAAAGAAGTAGTGGAGTATTGTTGCACATCAGTTCGCTTCCGGGCGATGGTGGCATCGGGTGCATGGGGAAGGATGCTTTCCAGTTTATAGATTTTTTGGCTGGTGCAAAGCAAAAGATATGGCAAATTCTGCCTCTCGGTCCGGTTGGTTTCGGAAATTCGCCCTACCAGTGTTACTCCGCATTTGCAGGTAATCCGATGTTTATTGATTTAGAGCAATTGGTTGCAGATCGGCTTATCTCGAAGTCTGAAATTATCAGTCCTGATTTTAAAGCCAAAGCGGTTGAGTTTGAAAAGGTAGAGGAATGGAAATTCCCGATATTGAGAAAGGCCTTTTTCGGCTTCCGGAAAAATTTTAGTCGGTTCGGCAACGAATACAACTCGTTTATGCAGGAACATTCCTGGTGGCTCAACGATTACGCCCATTTTCGGGCACTGAAAGCCAAATTTAACGGTTCGGTATGGAATTCGTGGAATAAAAATTTGGTTTTGCGTGAACGGCAAGTTCTGGACGAATCATTTGGTGAGTTGCAGGAAGAGATTAATTTTCATCAGTTTCTACAGTTTGTGTTTTTCAGGCAGTGGTTTAAACTGAAGGCCTACGCCAACTCAAAAGGTATTCGAATTATAGGTGATATTCCTTTGTATGTGTCGCTCGATAGTGTTGATGTTTGGGCAAATCAGGATATTTTTATGCTTGACGAAAATGCACAGCCAACTCAGGTTGGCGGCGTTCCACCCGATTATTTTAGTGAAACAGGGCAGCTTTGGGGAAACCCTGTGTTCAATTGGAACAGGCTTGCCGAGCGTGGTTTCGATTGGTGGCTGGCGCGAATTCATTTCAATCTTCGGATGTTCGATAAAGTCAGGATCGATCACTTCCGTGGGCTGGAGTCTTTCTGGGCTATTCCCGCCGATGAACAAACTGCAATAAATGGAACCTGGTTACCTGCTAAAGGCTATGAACTTTTTCGCAAGCTGAAAGAAAATTTACCAACACTGGAAATTATTGCTGAAGATCTAGGTATTATTACGCCTGAAGTAGATCGATTGCGCGACGAATTTGGCTTTCCGGGGATGAAGGTTTTGCAGTTTGCATTTGGGTCGAACACTACAAACATGAATTTACCCCACAATTACTCTTCCAATTTTTTTGTTTACACCGGAACGCACGACAACGATACTTCGCTTGGCTGGTTGAATTCGCTGGAAAAGAAGGAACGGAAATTTTTACATCGATACATTGCTGGAAGTGGAAAGCAGTTTGTTTGCAATTTTACTGAAAGCGCCTGGGCGTCGGCAGCGCATACTGCCATCACGCCTATGCAGGATGTGTTGGCGCTTGGAACAGAGTCGCGCATGAATACGCCCGGAGTTGCTGCCGGAAATTGGGGTTGGCGATTCTCCTGGAGTCAGTTGCGTCCAAACCACAAACGTTTCCTGAAACAAATAACAGAAAAGTACAATCGGTAGTGACGGGTATTGGTTGTCTATAAGTTGTCATTGTTGTCAATGGTCAGCAGTCAACGATATTTATACAGCGGTCATCGTCAGTTATCCTAACGCCATTGTTGGTGGGTTTGCAGGCACTCTGAAGACGCGAGCAAATGACCATTAAATGACTAAAATTGACAACTAATGACTACTTCTTCTTCAGAAAATTGGAAAGAACTTCCATGAATAACTGAGGCTGTTCGGCATGTAGCCAATGCCCTGCATTCGGAATCTCGGTAATTTCAGCTTCGGGATAAATGCGCTTAATCGATTGGAAATCTTCGTGGAGAATGTAGTTTGAATTTGCCCCTTTGATGAATAAAACCGGGTAATTTTTGATCGGAAGCCGGTCGTCGAACCAATGCGCATTGACGCCACTTATAATTTCGTCGAGATTCTCGTACAACACCGGAACATTTAGCCTCCATTCAAACTGCTCGGTAGTTTTATTCCGGGTCACACTTTTCAGCAGAAACTGTACAACCGGTTGACTGTCAATTCGCTCGTTCAGGAATGTTTCCACTTCTTTTCGCGATTCCATCTTTTCGAAATCAATTTCGATCATGGCCCGCAGAATGTTATTGTGAAGGTAATACTGGCTTTCGTCGTTCAGCAAAAAATAGTCTTTTGGAGCAATGTCAACAACGATCAGTTTTTCAATTCTTTCCGGATAATCGGCAGCAAAACTCATTGCCGTTTTTCCGCCCATACTGTGCCCCATCAAAATGGCTCTTTCAATACCTTGTTGGTCAAAAAATTCAGCAAGATCGTTTTTCATCAGTTCATAATTGTGATCTTCTGAATTTGGAGACCGGCCATGGTTACGCTGGTCGATCATAAAAACCTTGTATTTTGACGCCAGCTTTTTACCAACGGTTAGCCAGTTATCCGACGAGCCGTAAAGTCCGTGAACAATTACGAAAGGAAATCCTTCTCCCTCTTCTCTATAAAAAAGGTTCATTTTTATCGATTACAGGCAGGATAAGTAATCCTGTATGGTATTTTTTAAACCGAGATAAAGGGCATCGGCAATTAATGCGTGACCGATGGAAACTTCGTCGAGATAGGGAACATGGTCGTGGAAAAACCGGAGATTTTTCAGGCTAAGATCGTGACCCGCATTGATTCCTAACCCAAGTTTATGAGCCAGAACAGCTGCTTCAATGAATGGCGCAACGGCTTTTACCGGATCAACAGGGTATTTAGATGCAAATGGTTCGGTATATAATTCAATCCGGTTGGTGCCTGTTTCTTTAGCTCCTTCGATTGCAGCCAAATCCGGATCTACAAAAATTGAAGTGCGGATTCCAGCTGCCTGAAAACGGGAAATTATTTCTTTCAGAAATGATTGATGCTTGATGGTATCCCAGCCGTGATCGGACGTTAGCTGGTCGTGACTATCGGGAACCAGTGTAACCTGATGAGCTTTGACATCAATAACCATTTGGATAAAATCTTCGCTCGGATAGCCTTCAATATTAAATTCTGTGGTGATGTGTGGCCTGATGTCAAAAACATCCTGACGACGAATATGACGTTCATCGGGCCTTGGGTGAACTGTAATTCCCTGCGCACCAAATTTTTGACAATTAATAGCAGCTTCCAGGACGCTTGGGGTATTTCCACCTCTTGAATTTCGCAGTGTTGCGATTTTATTTATATTTACACTTAGTCTCGTCATATCAAAATTTTGGGCTGCAAGTTACGATTAAGATTTGATTCAGACGATATTGAAAACTCAAAAAAAATGATTGCACAGGATTTGGTTTCGGAGGTTATACCGCCTTTGCGCCTTTCGGATAGTGGGCAGAAAGCATTGAACTGGATGGAGATTTTCAGGATTTCTCATTTGCCGGTTGTTGATGTAAAAAGACTGATCGGAACAATCTCTGATAAAATTATATACGATCTGAATATTATCGATGTCCCCATTGGAGACTTCGTCGATCAGCTCATACATCCTTTAGTAAAATGGAATCAGCATATTTACGAAGTTTATCAGGTTGTTTCCGAATTAAAGCTCAGTACAGTTCCGGTTGTCGATATTCACGACGAGTACTCCGGATTGGTGACAGTTTTTGATTTATCGCAAAAGTTTGCCTGCCAGTTCGCAGTTCAGGAGCCTGGAGGGATTATCGTTCTGGAATTGAATTCGATAGACTATTCGCTTTCGCAAATCGCGCAAATAGTTGAGGGGAACGACGCAAAAATTCTGAGCTTTTACGTTTCTCCGGTTACCGATTCGAAACGGTTGACTGTGACGCTGAAGATTAATGTGGTAGATTTGTCTGCAATCATCCAAACGTTTGTAAGATATGACTACAACATCGTTGCGGTGTATATGGACAATTCGGCCATCAAAGATTTGTACGATGACCGCTTCGATCAATTATTAAAATACATGAATATTTAGAAAATTCAACTAACGAATAATGAAAGTTGCAATATACGGACAAACTGTAAATCCCGATTTCTTCGAAGAATTGCTTCGGTTGTTTGTCATTTTAAAAGACAAGAAAATTGATTGCATTATTTACAGGCCATTTTACGAATATCTACATTCAGAATGCTGCATCAGGCCCGAATTTTCAGGATTATTTGATGACGATGATGATTTGCCCGGCGATGTATCGTACATGTTTAGCATTGGAGGTGATGGAACATTTCTAAAGTCGTTTCTTTTGGCCAGAAGTGTTTCGGTGCCTTTGGTGGGAATAAATACGGGTCGATTGGGTTTTTTGTCAGAAATCTCGAGAAATGAAATCGAAATTGCTCTTGATGATATTTTCAACGGAAGCTTTTTGATCGATGAGCGAACGGTTTTGGAGTTGGAAATTGTATCTGAAAACTCCAGTACAAAGCAATACGCATTAAACGAAATCGCTGTAACAAAGCTTGATTCATCGTCGATGATAAACATACATACATACATAAACGACGAGTTTCTGAATACTTATTGGGCCGACGGATTGATTGTTGCCACGCCTACGGGATCTACCGCTTATTCGTTGAGTGTTGGCGGACCCATTTTAACGCCAGACTCAGAAAATTTTGTGATCAGTCCGATTGCGCCGCATAATCTTACGGTTCGGCCAGTTGTGGTTCCAGACAGGCATTGCATTACGTTGAAAGTAGAAAGCAGAGGACAGCACTTTTTGGTATCCACCGATTCTAAATCAGAACCAGTGTATATGGCACAATCGCTCAGGATAAGTAAGGCTTCGTTTAAAGTGAAGACAATCAGATTAAGAAACCATCATTTTTTCTCAACTCTTCGCGGCAAATTAATGTGGGGATTGGATAAGCGGAATTGATTTCTCTCATACTTAACAATTTTTAACCTCTATTTGGGTTTTATAATATGCGTCAGGCATGGATATTTTAGAATTGTATTACTTTTGTAGCACTTGAAAGGTGTTATGTTCAGAGTTTAAATAGTAGTGCCTGAATGTGTTATGAAATAAAAACCCCTTTCAAAAACGTATTTCGATGAAACATCTGTTAGTATTCTTTCTGTTTGGATTTCTTGCAATTAGAGCGTTTGCACAACCAAGTGTTGATGTTGGCGTTTTCGCTGGAGCAGGCACATACTTAGGAGACATGACAAGTGTAGAATTTCAGAAATCAGTTAATCCAGCTTACGGCGGTTTCGTTCGTTTTAATTTTAATCCGCGCTATGGTCTGCGTTTTAATGTGATAAACGGGACAATAGGAGCAGAGGGCTATTTCAAGAATAACCTGAATCCCAATGCTGATGGGTCATGGTCTTTCAATAAAAATGTACTGGATATTTCGGTTAATTTTGAATGGAATTACTTCAAATACATAGTCGGCGATAAAGAGACAAAATGGACAACATTTTTATTTGGAGGAGTTGGAGTTCAAACCTATAAATACAATATTGGATCAACAAACGATGGTTCGGTAGTAGCCCCAACCATACCTTTTGGCCTTGGTTTTAAATTTAATTTGAGCAAAAGGTGGGGAATTGGTTTGGAGGGAGGAATGCGAAAGACTTTTTCGGATAAACTCGATAATTTGGATGATCCGCTTTCTTATACCGATTCTGAGCAAGTTATAACTAAATATACCGATCAATACCATAACAACGATTGGACGGCTTACATGGGCGTTCACCTGGTATATAAGCTGATTTATGGGAACGAAAGCTGGGAAGTTAGAACTCCAAGACGTAAAATATTAGATTGGGGAATCTTGAATAAAATAAGGAAATAGCAATCCAAAATTTAATGTACTTTTGGGCCGCTTAGTTTAAGGATAAAACAATTGACAATGTTATTTAAAGACAAACTGAAAAAAGATAAACTTCCAAGGCACATCGCTATTATCATGGATGGTAATGGCCGTTGGGCTGCACAGTTTGGCAATGAAAGAACCTTCGGGCACGAGCATGGCGTTGACGCAGTGCGTTCGGTAGTTGAAGGAGCTGGGGAAATTGGCGTTGAATACCTTACACTATACGCATTTTCTACTGAAAATTGGTCGCGACCTAAAGACGAAGTTGACGCACTTATGGGATTATTTGTTCAGGCTATTTCAGAAGAAACCGACGAGTTATTAAAGAGCAACGTGCGATTACGCGCTATTGGAGATATCTCCAGTCTTCCGCAAAATGTCCAGGAAAAATTTCTCTGGTCGATTGAGAAGCTGAGTTCTTGTACCGGACTGACGCTTGTGATTGCAATTAGCTACAGCTCCAGATGGGAAATAATAGAGGCGGTTAAGAAGGTAGCTGAAGATGTAAAAATTGGAATAATTGACTCCTCTGATATTGATAACAATACGTTCGAACGCTATCTCAACACATATCAAATGCCAGATCCGGAATTGCTGATCAGAACAAGTGGAGAAGTTAGAATCAGTAATTTTTTATTGTGGCAAATTGCATACAGCGAATTGTACTTTACATCAAAATTGTGGCCTGATTTCAGGAAAGAAGATTTGTTTGAAGCAATATGCGAGTATCAAAACAGGGAAAGACGATTTGGTAAAACCAGTCAACAACTTTTAAGCTAATTCAATAAAGAAATAGAATGCGAAAATTAAAATTGTTTATTGTTCTGCTGTTTATCAGTTTTAAACTATTTGCTCAGGAAGCTGAGAACGACAGCATCAACTTTTCTATATACTATTCAAGCCCCAAAGAGTACACTATTGCCGGATTAGATGTTCAGGGAATCCGTTATCTCGACACACAGGTGCTGTTACAAATATCTGGATTGAGCGTTGGTGACAAGATAACTGTGCCAGGTGACGCGATTACGAATTCGGTTAAAAAGTTGTGGAATCACGGCCTTTTTTCGGACATCAAAATATCTGCGGAAAAAATTTCGGGTGACAACATTTGGCTTCGGATCGATTTGCAGGAAAGACCGCGTTTGGCTGAAGTAAATTTCTTTGGCGTTACGAAATCGGAAAAGGATGACATAAACAAAAAAGTGCTGTTGCTGAAGGGAAGTCAGGTGACTGATAATCAGGTAAACACTGCTCAGAGAATGATCAAAAATATTTTTCTGGATAAGGGATTCCTGAACACTGACGTGAAAGTTGTTCAACGAGACGATACGACGCAAAATAACAGCGTAATTCTCGATATACGCGTTGACAAAAAGGAAAAAGTGAAGGTAAGTGAAATCGTTTTTCATGGCAACGAACAATTGAAGCACGGTGCTCTTGAAAAATCAATGAAGAAAACGAAAGCCAAAAAGATTAAAAACTTCTTTCATTCAAAGAAATTCCTGAACGAAAAATATGTTGAAGACAAAACTAACCTGATTAAAAAATATAACGAGAAAGGCTATCGTGATGCCACTGTTTTGAAAGACTCCATTACGAAACTGAACAACAACCGTGTTCGTTTGGATATTTGGGTTGATGAGGGCCATAAATATTTCTTTAGAAACATCAAGTGGGTTGGAAATACAATCTATCCCAGCGAATATTTGTCTGCTCGGTTAGGCATTAAAAAAGGTGATGTTTTCGATCAGAAGCAGCTTGACAAGAGAACAAAAGACGACGAAGATGCGGTGAGCAGCGACTATCTCGATCATGGTTACCTGTTCTTTAATTTGACTCCGATGGAAACTCATGTTGAAAACGACTCCATCGACTTTGAAATGCGTATTTCAGAAGGACGTCAGGCAACGATAGATAGAATAATAATTTCAGGAAATACAAAAACGAATGAGCACGTTGCCCGCCGTGAGTTGAGAACATTACCCGGCGATCTGTTCGATAAGTCAGCAATCATTCGTACAGTCAGGGAATTGTCTCAGTTGGGGCACTTCGATCCGGAAGCAATTTCGCCGGATGTTCGTCCACATCCTGAAAACGGAACCGTTGATATCGAATATAAACTGACAGAAAAGGCAAACGACCAGATTGAACTTTCGGGCGGTTGGGGTGCTAATATGTTTGTGGGTACTTTAGGGTTAAAGTTCTCGAATTTCTCTGTCCGGAATATTTTCAATAAAGAAGCATGGAGGCCTTTGCCA
>Ga0209098_1000951_pt1 | contig 29408 bp, 42 predicted proteins | sample AD_JPNHW1_MetaG_FD_184429 | JGI IMG/M metagenome (GOLD analysis project Ga0209098, IMG submission 184429) | Active sludge microbial communities of municipal wastewater-treating anaerobic digesters from Japan - AD_JPNHW1_MetaG (SPAdes) (version 2) | ecosystem: Engineered > Bioreactor > Anaerobic...
GATTTTAGTGCAGATTACTCAACGACCACGATGTTATTCAATAGAAAATTGTTTAAAATGCATTAAACAGATAGTCTAAATATCTATCTAAGATAGAAATAAACGGAGAAAATGTTTGATGAATAAGTCAGAAGTAGACATCGCAACTTTAGAATATTTTAAAGGTGATGAACTTGCCGCAAGCGTATTTGTAGGAAAATATGCATTAAAAGATAATAATGATAATTACTTGGAAAAAACCCCAAGAGATATGCACCTTAGACTTACTAATGAATTCTCTAAAATAGAGAATTCATATAAGAACCCTATTTCGTTTAATGAAATATTTGACGCTTTTGATAGATTCAATTATATAGTACCTCAGGGATCTCCAATGAGTGCAATTGGTAATGAGTTTAAGATGCAGTCAGCTAGTAACTGTTTTGTAATTGCTTCACCCGAAGATTCTATGGGCGGTATTCATAGAACTGATGAAGAACTAGCACAATTAGAGAAAAGACGAGCAGGTGTTGGAATAGATATTTCTAAAATTAGACCTAAAGGATTGGCTACAAATAATGCGGCAGTCACTACGGATGGAATTGCCGTGTTTATGGAACGATTCTCCAACACAACAAGAGAGGTAGCGCAAGGCGGTAGGCGCGGTGCTTTGATGACTTCATGTTCAATACATCATCCGGAAATAGAAACATTTATTAATATTAAAAGAGATAAGACTAAGGTAACTGGATCTAATATTTCAGTTAGACTGTCTGATGAGTTCATGACTGCTGTCAAAAATAATACAACGTACGAACAACGATGGCCGGTAGATTCAACTACCCCAAAAATAACAAAGCAAGTAAATGCAAGAGACATTTGGAATCAAATTATAGATTCAGCATGGGAGTCCGCTGAACCTGGAATATTGTTTTGGGATAATATTAAGAAAAATACACCGAGTGACATTTATTCAGAATTTGGGTTTGGTAGTATTTCTACAAATCCATGTGGTGAAATAAATTTACCAGCGGATGATTCTTGCAGACTTATTACTATGAATACGTATTCATTTGTTGAAAATAAGTTCACAAATGATGCAAAATTTAACTATAGTAAATATGGAAAATATGTATATATGGCGCAGAGATTAATGGATGATATGATTGACATTGAGCTTAGTCAGATCAATAAGATATTGAATAAAATTGAAAATGATCCAGAATCTGATGATATTAAACGTGTTGAGAAGAATCTATGGACTAGAATTAAGATTAAGTGTGAAAATGGTAGAAGAACTGGACTAGGGATTACTGGATTAGGTGATACTTTGGCCGCACTTAACATAAAATACGGATCTCCTGAATCTATTAATGTTACTGAAGAGATATATAAACAATTAGCAATAAATGCATATAAATCTTCAATTGATATGGCCGAAGAAAGAGGAGCGTTCCCAATATGGGATTATGAATTGGAAAAGAATCACGAATTCTTAAATAGAATTATAAGTGAATTACCAATAGAATATCAGAGAAAATATAAGAAATACGGTAGAAGGAATATTGCACTAACTACGACAGCTCCAACTGGATCAGTTTCCACACTAACACAGACTACATCAGGCATTGAACCTGCATTTATGTTGAAATATTCACGTAGGAAGAAAATAAATTCATCAGACATTAATGTAGTGTCTGATTTTATTGACGCATTAGGGGATAAGTGGCAAACATTTGATGTATTCCATCATGGATTTAAAAAATGGATGGAAGTTAATAATAAAAACTGGACAGATCTTGAAGAATCTCCTTATCATGGTGCAACTGCGAATGAGATTGATTGGAAATCTTCTGTAGATATTCAGGCAATTGCACAAAAATGGATATGTCACTCAATATCTAAGACATGTAATCTACCTAGCTCTGCCACACGGGAAGATGTAGCTGAAGTATACCTAAGAGCATGGGAAAGTGGATGTAAAGGATTTACGGTCTATCGTGAAGGTTGTAGAGATGGAATATTGATATCATCAACTCCAACAATGAAAGAAGTAGCAAACAAGTCTCATCGTAATGCTAAAAAAAGACCAGTAAGTCTAGAATGTGATATTCATCAAGTTAATGTATCAGGTGAGGCGTGGACCATTTTAGTTGGATTAGATGATGAGACAGGTATTCCCTATGAAATATTCGGTGGGAAATCTTCAAAAATTTCATTACCAAAAAAGTATAAAAAAGGAATCACAAGGAAAGGTGCCAAAAACCAAGATAACAATTCAATATATGACTTAATTATTGGACAAGGTGAAGATCAAATTATAATTAGAGATATTGTTAATGTTTTTGAAAACCCAACTCAAGGGGATTTTACTAGGGCATTTTCATTAATGCTTAGACATGAAATTGCAATTCATTTTATAGTTGATCAAATGCAAAAAGATAAGAACTCTGAACTATATTCATTTTCTAGGGTCATGGCTAGAGTTTTGAAAAAATATATAATAGACGGTACTAAAATAAAACAAAAGTGTACAAATTGTGGAAGTGATGAGTTAGCATATATTGAAGGGTGTTTAACTTGTCAAAGTTGTGGAAATAGTAAATGTGGTTAATACCTTACACTCCATTTGGTTTATATAAATAAGTAGATGATAGTTAATGAAAATACTAAGGCACTGGATGAAAATAAAGGAATTATTTCATCCAGTGCCTTATTTGTGGGTGATAGTATATTGTGTAGAATTAATGGTAAGGATATTTTTAGTAAAATAGTTTCAATTCGTCATGATGATACTACACCACAGAAACATAAAATAATAACAAACACTGGATCATTTTTACGACTTAAGGGTGAACTAAACACAAACACATTATATAAACCTAATTTAAAAATATATAAAACTGAAGATAATGTATTTAATAATAATATTGGTTGGCTTATAGGTGCTCACATGGGAGATGGTAGTTCAAATAAATCTAATAAACAAAAATACGCATATAGTAGAGTTAGGATAAATGGTGATAATGAAAATGTAATATTGAAATATTCAAAAATATTTAATTTAATAAGTGGTAGCAATTGTAAATGTGTACCTTATAATAAGAAACATATTAATAGTAAAATGTGGCAATATAGTGTATGCAATAAACAAGTAGAAGATATTATTAATGAATATTTCGACGGACAAGTCGGAAACAAAACAACATCAGGAATCGTTCCTAACATAATTCGAGAAAAGAATCTATGGATACCTTTCATAGCAGGATTGATCGATAGTGACGGTTCAATAAGAAATAATGGAAGTATTGACATTTCAATATGTATGAGCAAATTAATAGACGAAATATGTATATTTTTATCCCACATTGGAATATCCTATAAATATATCTTAAAAATATCTAAAAGATCAAATGAACTACCAATTAATAGGTTAGTAATATATGTAAGGAATGAAATTGTATCTTCCATTATGGCCCATATGGCACATGAAAATAAAATAATTAAAATATCTAAAGGTAATTGCTTAAAATATACAAGTCCACATAAGTTTAAAATATCAAACAATCTATATGTTAAAATAATGTCACATAAAATATTACCTAATGAATTGGATTACAATTTAATGCATAGTTTAAAACATTTAATGAAAAAGTCAGAAAACGAAATAGGTCTAGCCACGTTAAGAACTTATTATTTAAAAGGAATTGTAAATGAAAACGAATATTATGACATCTTAAGACAAGAAAAAATTTGTAAGATCGAAACGGATAATAATAATGATAATTATTATGATGTAGTTACTGAACAAGGCGTTCCTTATTTTGGAAATTTTGGGCTACTGACTACTGAATAATTTTGTTATACTTCAGTTAGGAGATTAAAGAATGTTACATAAGATATGTCCGATCTGCGGTGCAAAGCTGTTTGAAATCAAGCCTAGAGAAGATGAACGTACCGTAAACCATAAGGTATATGTTTGTGAAACCGACGTAGACCATAAGTTTTGGGTTAGTGAATATGAGTCTGACTGCTTAAGATGGAATCCTGCCGTTAATTTTGAGGACAGTATTTACTTCAGGAAGTTCAAGAATACAAATAGAGAGGTTCAAAAAGAACTATCTTTAAAGGAGCTTAAAGAATATCTGAAATCACCCGAACATCTTGACGGGCTTGCAGATCGTGAAGATGATACTGAACTGTTTAGAACTCAAAGAATTGAGCGTAAGTATAATGAAACTCCAGAATACGAAGAGATTTTTGATAAGAAGGTACACGAAAACCTATTAGGAATTATTCAATCTCTAAATGAAACAATAAAGCAGTTAGTCACTGATTATCATGAGCTATCTGCATACACTGAAGAAGTTGAAGCTAAAGTTAAGAAAGATGAACCTAAGTCCGGACTCATATTAAAAATATGAGTGAATCTGAATTTGAAATATTTAATATTGAGACATTGTTGATTGAAAACAATGAGATGGAGAGTTTACAAACATCTCTAGATGAATTAATAGAAGTATTTCCAATGCCAGAGGAAATTATAGAGCTAATTAGGGTTATGATGTATAAGCAGTACTATTCAGGGAGAATATCATCTAATAAAATGTTTATTGAGGGACTTAAAAAATATGTTGAAAGTCTGGACAATATAACTGATAGTGATGCTAGAATAATACAACATATCATATCAATTTCAAATAATCAACTAGGATAAATAGTTATGTGAGCAGTAATAGGGAACCGGCTAAAGGTCCATATTATCCAAAGAATAGAGAAAAATATATAGGGGATCACGTCCCTATTTTTAGATCTTCTTGGGAATATAGGATGATGTATCATTTGGACAACAATCCAAATGTACTTAGATGGGGCAGTGAAAATGTTGCTGTTCCATATATTTCACCTAAAGACGGGAAAATGCATAGATATTTTATTGATTTTTATGCTGAGATTATCAATAAGGACGGTAATAGGGAGAAACTATTAATCGAGGTTAAGCCGAAGAAAAAGTTACTTCCTCCAAAAACAGAAAATAGATCTAGAAAGACAATTATGACAGAAACTCTTGAATACTACATTAATCAATCTAAATGGCAGTCTGCAAGAGCATATGCAAGTAGAAATGGGATGTTGTGGAGCATATACACAGAAGAAGATATTTTAGGAAGAATTTAAAACGAGGTTTGTAAAATGTTACAGGTAATCAATAAGGACATCATTGATGTTACTGAGGGCATGATTGTCCATCAGGTAAATTGTCGTGGAAAGATGGGATCAGGTCTGGCAGGTCAGCTAAGACTTAAGTATCCTGTCATATATAAGAAATACATTGAACTATATAATTCTTATATTGAAAGCGGAGAAACTATTAAGATATTGGGAACAGCACAGATTGTCCCAATTAGTGAAAAGTTGCGTATTATAAATGCATTTACTCAATTTAATTATGGGTATGATGGTAAGCTATACACTGACTACGGAGCAATTGAAGAAGTATTTGCTCGCCTAAAGCTAATTAATATCAAGAAGACTCAAATATACGTTCCCTATAAGTACGGATCTGGACTTGGAGGTGGAAATTGGGACCTAGTGCAAAAGGTTATTCATAAGGTATACCCTGAAGTGATTGTTTGCAAAAGAGATCAAGATTAATTGTTAGCATTGTCCCATGAATCACACTAAGACGCAGTTCTTTGCCGCATTCAAACACGTTGAGGACAAAAATACATACTGGATCAACGGCGCATGGTGCTATGACCAGGAGGCTCCTGGGTTGTTTGAATATGAAACTAAGGAACAAAAGCAACGTGTTAAAGATGTGGGTCAGTCATTGCTTGAAACCTGGAATCTGAAGGATGTTGAGATGGTAGTTCTAAAGATTCAGGATGTCATAAAATTAACTGTGGAGGAAGAAGTTGGAAAAAAGAGACGTGGCAGAAAACCAAAGAACAAAGATGTTACTTAATGTTTCAGATAGATTTGCACTAATAAATGTGATTGGAAATATTAGATCTGAGAGGTTTAGTCTTCTCAGGTTGATTTCATTAATTGAACAATTAAGTCTCACAAAGGAAGAAGCTACCAACCCTGCACTTGAACTTAGATTTAATGAAAATGTAGGTTCATTTACTTGGAAAGAGAATGTTATTCCTGATTTGGAAATTACTTGTGATACTGAAATCTACGAACTAGTTTTGAAATACGTTTCGGTGAGTGAGTCTAAGGAGTATAAGGAATTACATGAAAAGCTTACTAAGTCCAATAATTAATTTTGTAAAAAATCTAAAATATGAACATGATGAAATTATTGAAAATGATCTCAATAATTTCATCACATATGAAACTATAGACGACGCATATATTATTGTTACCAGTGATGAATATTTCACAGGCAAATATGTGAATGAACATAATCCTGAAGAATTCTTTTATAAGGAGATGATGGAAGATGGAATGTATGCAATTGGGTTCGAGAGTAAGGATGATCAGGTAGGTAATGTATACGTATCTACCAATGACGGAGGGATGATTAGAGATACTGAAACCAGGGTGTCGTCACACCCTGTTGAGATATTTTTAACCAACATTACATCGTTAGGTGACACTCCGTTTACTCTTCTGAGAGTGGAAACTGATAACAAAATTAATGTTATCTTTTGGTATCGGCGTGGAACAGACACGCCAATCGAGAAATCCAAACGAGGAAGAAAGAAGAAAAATGTACAATAATCATGAAGAAAAGGTCCTTTTACACTTTTTCACTAATATTGATAAGAATGTTTACTGTGCAACCGACAATATGCCCATGGAATTATGGGCTTTGTTGTTGGGGGGATATTCTAGATCTTCAGAATCGATGAGAGATAGATTCCTTCAAATATTCAAGGACATTTCTTCTGAATTGAATAGCGACTATGAAGATACCATGAAGCTTCTTAGTGCAGACATTTTCACTCAGTCAGATTTCATGCAAAAGGCACTAGCCAAGGCATCCAACTTCATGTCAAAGTGGGCAGTCCAATATGGACATAACTCACTGAAGGATAGTTGCTTCAACATGATTGCGATTGAACAAGTTTCAATTCGTGCCTCTAAGATTCTTGAGGACAGTAAGCAAGGTGCTTTCCAGGAAAAGTCAACTAGATATATGGATTTTTCTGGAGATAGTATTTCAGAATATGCTTCTGAATCAGAAGGAGTTGCTTTATTGAATGAAGCAATGGAAATATATTCTGAAGTGAAAAATGCGTTGATTGAACATTATAAGACAAAGATTTCTCGCGACGAATTTAAAACAGAAAATGCATGGATCAGGACCTGCAATGCTAAGTCATTTGACGACGCACGTTACTTACTACCAACCTCAATAAAAACTTCTCTAGGTGTTACTATGACCACTAGAGAAACTGAAAGATGGATTTCAAAACTATTATCGCACCCAATGTCTGAAATAAAAGACCTTGGAAATATGATAAAAGAAGAGTGTGTGAAAATTACACCATCTCTTATCAAACATGTATCTGAAAATAGCTATTTGAATAGGTTGAATAGTCAGATAAGTACAATAGTATGTAATAATAAAGAAATTGTCGATGTCATTAACCAGTCTGCATTTGGGACTTGGTTAGTAAATAGATCTGACGTTGAAAATACGGTAGCCGTTAGTTTATTACAGTCGGCAGGTATTCTCACTAATGAAAGTCTCAATAATAAGAACATCAATATTGAAAAAATATTTGAATTAGCTTTCTCCGATAGAGGAACTCATGACGAATTCCCTGCAGAAACTGCAGTAGGGTCTTTACATTTTGAGATTGTATGTGACATTGGAGCCTTTAGGGACATTCAAAGGCATCGTGTCGGAACTCAAATTGTTGAGCGTTGGAATTCTTTCAGAGGATATTCAATTCCTCCTGTATTGAATGAGGAATCTCTTGCACATCTTAAAGAAAAATACATCAGTATTTTTGAAAAAGTAACTGAGTATAATAAAAAAATCTTGAAAGAAGATAATGTAAATTCTGAATATTACTTGTTGTTGGGTCATAATGTAATGTTTGAATATCATTGTGATTTTAGACAGTTCGCATATTTGGTCGAACTTAGGAGCGGTGAGTCTGGCCACTATTCTTATCGTAAAATTGCACAGGATATGTATAAGCTATTTGAGACAGCATGTCCTAAATTAGCCAAATATGTTAGAGTCAATATGACTGGATATACTGATAGGCGAAATGCTGAAGAGAAGATCCAAGAAAAGATTGATAATATCAAAGATTAGGAAGAATATTGCAACTCCGCCTTGACAGTTTTTCTTAATTTTTTTACTTTATTTTTATTCAAATGTTGTTTTACTATACTGGAGGAGCCTGTGAACAATCCAATGCTTGACACTGATTTGTATATATTCACGATGGGAATTTTTGCAAAATATAGACATCAAAATATTATTGCAGAATATGTTTTTAAGTGTAGAAATAATGTTGATCTTACTAACATCACTGACACATTGATAAAAGAAATTAAAACATTTATTAATAATGCGAGATTTACAAATGAACAAATTGATTATTTAAATTCTATTTTAGAAAATAGAGCTGAATATCTTAGGGAATATGTAAATAATCCGCTTCCTATTAATTTTAATGACTTTGTTATTTATAGTAAAAATCATGAACTTATTGTTAGAGCTAAGGGACCATTGTGGGCTTATATTTTTATTGAAGTGCCACTTCTATATAAAGTTAATGAACTATATAATAATTACAAGTACAACACTATTAATATTGATGAACTATATAATGGCGCAGAAATTAAGCTTGATGAGAAAATCAAACTATTGAACAAAAATCCAGGCGTTAAAATTATGGAATTTGGGACACGTCGTAGGTTCTCTAAGGAGTGGCAAAAGCATGTATTATTGAGACTTCTTAATGAGACGAATAATATTGTTGGTACTTCAAACGTTGAACTTGCGAAGGAGTTTGGAATCTCTCCGTTAGGCACTACTGCCCACCTATATAGTCAAGTTTATCAAGCATTAACTCACCCTCTTGATGCTCAGAAACTTTTCTTTAAGGAATGGTCTGAATTCTGGGGTGATAAATTTCTTATTGCCCTTACTGATATTTTTCCACAACAGAAATTTTTGAAAGATTTCAACAAAGAACTTGCTAATAAGTATCAAGGTGTTCGACATGATAGTGGAGATCCTAAAATCTGGTGTCGCGAAATCATTGAACATTACAAATCTAACGAAATAGACCCTAAAACAAAAACTGCAATTTTTAGCGACGGCCTTGACATTCCTATGTGTATTGATCTATATAATGAATTTCACGATAAAATTAATGTAATTTTTGGAGTAGGGACTAATCTGACAAATGACATGGGAATGGGGCATCAAGCTCTCCAGATTGTCATGAAAGTTGTTGAAATTAACGGAAGAGCAGTCGCCAAGCTTTCCAATAACCCAGGAAAAACTATGTGTGAAAATATGCACTATGTTCAGTGGTTAACTCAGGCCATTCAGGAGGATGTAAATAATGGCTAATCTAGCCGTAATTGTTGGTCGCTTTCAAGTTCCCTTTCCGACTGAAGCCCACATTGACTTAATCCAACACGCCATCGACGTATATGACAATGTGATTATTTTTATTGGACATTCTCCTAAGCCCAATAGACTGAACATTGTTCCACATAACCTTATTAAAGAAACTATTGAAAAAATATGTCTTCGTAGGGTTTCCAATACTAACAAAAAAGCAATTGTTAGTACAATTCAAGACGTTTATAATCCTCAGGCATGGAGTTATCTCCTTGACGCTAAGATCCTAGAGTTATGTGTTCAAAATAACATCTCCTGCAATAATGCAGTTGCCCTTGGTGGGAGAGATAGTTTTGTATTCTCGTATAAGGGGAAATTGTTGACCCCTGAAATATATAGATCTCATCTAGGTGATGAAATGAGCGCCTCGCAAATAAGGAAGGAAATTCTTAATAAAGGTCCAAGAAATACTCCTGAATTTATTAGTGGTATGATATATCAGAGGCTTTCCCAATATCCAACGGCTTTCCAAACTGTCGATATTGCCATTGAAAATAATGGACATTATCTACTTGGACATCGTGAAGGTATTAGTAAGTATAGGTTTATTGGAGGTTTTTCTGATCCAGAATCTAATAGTTTAGAAGATGATGCCGTCAGGGAGGTCTTTGAAGAGACTCAACTGGAGGTCACTGACATTAAATACATCAAGTCAACAAAAATTAATGATGTCAGGTATGCCAACACCGGAGATAGCATTAAAACCGCATTCTTCCATGCATCAACACAGACATTTGGAACTGCCTCGTGTGCCGAACCTGCGACTAAGAATGGGTTTGACGATATGCCATATCTTAGGTGGTTCAGATTTGAAGACATTACTGAAAATATGTTAGTTAGCGAACATGTAATTCTTTTCAACATGCTTAAGAAATATAGGGAGACATTGTAATGAATAAGAAAATTGCAATGGCTCAGATTGAAGTTAAGACTGGCGACATTAATGGAAATGTCGAACGAGTGTTGTCTAACGTACAGAAGGCATTTGCTGAAAATGCTGACTTTATTCTTTTCCCAGAAATGACCATTAGTGGATATAATTGTGGCGACTTGTTCGAAAAAGTGGCATTTATTGATGAATGCCAACGTGGACTCATGTCCATTGTTAAGGAGTCGAACAACTATCCAGACTTGGTTATTATTTTGGGATGTCCTAGATTTCAAAAGAGAAATCTCTATAATTCTGCCTATGTAATTATGAATGGAATTATTATCGATAGATATGATAAGCAACTTCTTGCCAATGATTATCACCATGAAGATCGGAAATATTTCAAAGCCGGAACCTCCAACAAAACAGTGTATCTGAAAGGTATTAAGTTTGGTATTATTATTTGTGAAGACGGGTGGACCGAAAACGGATATGGTAGAGATATCGTTAATGAATTGAACGCTGAACATGTTGATGTGATTTTTAGTCTTAATTTCAGTTATTTTACGTACAACAAGAAACAAATTCGTGAGAGTTTGTTCAGAAAGAAATATGGATGTCCAATTGTATATGTAAATTGTGTAGGTGTTGGAGATATCACTAAGAATTTCATTCTGTATGATGGGAATTCTTTCTATACTGAAGGCAACAATAATCTTACATATATGGAGAATGCTGATTTCAAAGAAGCGTTCCAAGTAATTAATCTTACCCATGCAACCATAGATTCTTTGGCGCACAATGTTCGGCATAATGAACGTGACCATAAGTATTTTGACATTCACAGTGCAATTCTATATGCTCAGAAAAATATCTTTAACCAGTGTGGAATGAAAGTCGCACAGGTTCACATTAGCGGAGGAATTGACTCTGCAATTGTAGGGTATTTTGCCGTGAAGGCTATGGGTAAAGAGAATGTAGTCTTTATTACTCAGCCTTCTAAGAATAATGGACAAGAGACACTCAACAATGCATATCAATTAGCCAATGCACTGGGAGTTGAACTAATCAGTGATCCGATTGTTGATTATATTCAAATTTATAAGGAAAAAAGCCCTGACTACACTAAGGCTCAGATTGCCTCTTTTGAAGCAACTCTTAGAAAATCCTTAGGGTTCTCGTACACCCACAAGTATAAGAGTGGAGTTGTTGCCTGTGGGAACCATACTGAAAATGTTCTTGGGTTCTTTGGGTTTGGTGATATTGGTAGCATGGGAGTGTACCAGCCTATTGGTGATTTGACCAAAGTTGAGCTATATGAACTTGCCAAGTGCATTAATGAAGAAATTGAACATTGTGAAATTATTCCTAAGAGACTATACAATGGTGAAATGAAACCTGCCGCAGAGCTAGAAGATATTAAGGAAGACCCTTTTGATTATGAGATTATGAGTGTAATTTGTGAAAAGATTATTAGAGAAGGTGAAACTCCTAAGCAAATATTCAATGAACTCCGTACTGCATTTAGGTACAGTGGATTGAGTGATGAATATTTGTCTGAAAATATTGATAAGGCGTGGACCTTGAGTAAGAGGAGCGTATACAAGCGAGCACAGTCGGCACCTGTACTTATTTTGAGCAATAGGAGCATTGGGTTTAGCTCTAGAGAGACGATTATTAATCATTATAAGTAATTGGAAATAATGACCTAACCATTATTTCAATATTTTTTAAAATAGTCTAATATTTAGGGGCCTGAACAATGTTCAGGCTCTTTTTTGTTACCCTTTTGACATGCAACTAGAACTACCCCTTGACCTTCCAAAAATTGAGAGCCCTATGATTAAACTACGTGGATTTAATGTCGTCTCAAAATACGCTTCGGATCCGATCATCATGCCCTCTAGGGCTACCAAGAAGTCCGCAGGATACGACATCTACAACCAGACAGGTGCGGATATTGTACTTGAACCTGGGGAGCTATCTAAAAAGATTACCACGAAATTGTCAGCATATATGCAGGACGATGAAGTCCTACTCCTGTATCCCAGGAGCGGACTAGGCTTCACCTATTCAGTTAGGCTTGCCAACACTGTTGGAGTCATCGACGCTGACTATAATCAGTCTGCAAATGAGGGTGAAATTTTTGTTAAGCTTCACAATCAAGGCTCTGAACGCTTAGTAATTCCAAATGGTGAAGCTTTTGCTCAGGGAATATTCACCAAATGGTTGCTGATTGATGGAGATGACCACAATACTGGAGCAGACCGCAACGGTGGATTTGGCTCAACTACTGGAAAGAAATAATGGCCGTAGATAAATCCGTAACACTCTCTAAAGAACTATTTAAGATCTTTGCGTCATTAAATGTTAAGAACGTTCTAGGAAAAACAATAGCAATTAGAAAGACGGATGACGGACACGCTTGTGCTAGGTTTGATGAAGGTAGTAAGAATGTGTTCTTCTACCTTTTATTTGACGAATATTCCTTTAATTTCCCTAATAATGAAATATGCTTCAATGATATTGGAGTGTTTCTGGAGATTTGTAAAAGACAAGGATTTGGGAAAGATCCTACTTTTAAGATGAGTAGAATGGCCGACAAGCGAGGCGGAGATATTATTCAGGTGTACAATAAAAAGTCGGCAATGACATATCGACTATATAATCTAAACGCATATCCTGAAGATATTGGACTTGCAGAAGACTTGACGGTAAAAACTGTTGGAACGAATGTAAGCGATATTGTTGTTGACGACGTTGACCCTGAGTCATTTTCAATACTATTAACCGCTAGCGAAATTGACGACATTTCTGATTGTTGCAATAATCAACACTTCAAATGTGACACGTTCTATTTCTCAAAAAAGACTGATTGTTTGGTATTGTGTTTCACTGGACCAAATGATATGGAATATCGTCTTAGAATTGAGAGAGAGCGAATTAATAATTTTGATAAGATTGATGTTGGAGAAGAAATTAAATTCGGATTTAATTGCTTCAGTATGATGGCACAGATTGGATGGGATTATAAGATATCGCTATTAAATCAAGATAGTCACTACAACGTATTGTGTACTTCTCAATTAATAGTTGATAATCAGTCTATTAAGTCAGTAATGCTGGCTTCATCTAGAGTCTCTAACGAATAAGTAGAGGAACAAATGGATCACAGAGAACATATTTGGGTTGAAAAGTATCGTCCTCAGAAGATCGAAGACTTATGTCTTCCTGAGGAATGTGATGAGAATTTGCAGGTAAATTCTTATGAGAAGATGATCTTCTTGGCAGACCTTAGGTTGGTGCGTCAGATTATTAGCAATCCATCTGGATTGCTTAATATGTGTTTCTTCTCTGAGGAATATGGTACAGGTAAGACATCTACCCTTAAGCTAATAGCAAAGTTAATAGGTGCTAAGACAAAGGTTATTAATGCTTCTCTTGGTGTGGATGTTAGCACTATTGAGAATGAAATGTTAAGCTTTGCTCGTTTCAATTCATTTAAGAGTGAAAATTCTCCAAAGATAATCATTCTTGAGGAAATGGAAGGTGCTAAGGCTAAGTCATTCCAGGAGCCCTTAAAGGCCGCACTGGAAGACATCTCCAATACTACTCGAATTGGAGTTTCTACCAATAACATTGACGGTGTTATTGGAGCCCTACTCTCTAGAATGGTTAAGGTTAATTTCAGTCACACTAATCCAAAATATGTGAAGGAAGTTAAGCGTAAGCAATTAAACAGACTCATTTATATTGCAAAAAACGAAGATATTGAATATGATGAAAATTTATTCAAACAGTTAATTGATAATAACTATCCAGATTTCAGAACGGCAATTCATAATGCCCAGATGATATATAATCTATCTGGCAAATTGTCAATGACGGATATGAAGAGTGAAGTATTCACGTATCAAAGTGTATGTGAAGCTCTACTTAAGGGTGATTATAGTACTGCAAGATCAGAATATTTAAAAATGCAAATTAACCCAAGTATTTACATTACGATGCTTAGGTTTTTTGAGAAACAAGATCTTAAACCTTTGACTAAATTAGATATCATTACTTCTATTGGACAAGCTAGCAACTTCCACAACGAGGCTACTAACAAGGAAGTAAATATTGCTTTCATGTTCTCAAACATCTGTCGCGCAATCTTGGAGTCTAAAAAATGAGTGAAGTCCTTAAAGTAAATAACACGTACACTACCTTTGACGGTTACCAAGTAATCATTAAGTCGAAATATGCTAATTTATTTTTAGCGGAAGTGGAAATTGATGATGATACTTACCAAGTCACATATGATGGCAATGGAACATGTATTACGTTTCCAACTAATATTGGGTTTAGTGGTCCTGAGTTTGATATTGTGATCGAACCTGAAGATATTTCAACAGATTCATGTCAGGATGAATGTTGTGAAAGTGACTGTTGTGAGAGTTGCGATGAGGAGTCACCATATGATGCATGTGATGAGGGATCTTGTTGCAAAGATCATGACAATAAACTAATAAACCTCGTATGTTATAGTGTAATAGAAAATTTAACTGAGAGACTTAATGAGATTAGTGTAGATGTCAAACGTAATCCTTCAAATGAAGTACATTGGAATGCCTATAATTCAATTCTTTCCAATCTGTATATGTGGGTAACTAAGCTAGAACAGTTCGGAAGGTAATTTAGTTGAATAGTCCTGACTTGGATATTGAATATAATAAACATCTCAAGAGCTTAGAGGAAACTTTAAGCTCTCCTTTGGATGATTATGAATTTAAATCAAAATATGAAAGTATCCCTGACGACATTTTTAAATTATTGAATGAAACGAATCCAGATGGATCACTCAATAATTCACCAAATGTTGTTATACTTTCTATTGTAAACCTTAGTGAAAGTAATCCATGCGGGGTTTGCTCAGAAGCATTAGATCAATTAAAACAATGGGGACTTGACAATGGAGCAATAGGTGATGGAAAGGTGAGAATCTTAGTAGTTCCGGTTCCAGGGCTTGACGATAAAAAACTCTGGAGAAAATTAGGAATTAATGAAGAGGACGTACCTAGACATTACATATTCAACAGAAATTTAGCTCTTGTTGATGTAGTTGATGGAATAATGACTGGTGGATACATAGAAACGTTTTACGGAGAGATGATAAATGCAAGATAAGAATAAGGTCTTTGACGCACTAGATATACTAAACACAATGAACATGGAATTTGAAAAGTTCGTTGGGGATTGCTCACATTGCCTAACCTATGGGACTGGGAAGGTCCAGTTTTCATGTAATCAGGTAGGCTATTGCCCATGCTTTCTGACTCCAGAACAGAAAGCTAAGTTGGAGATATTGAAGTGACCAAACACATAAAGGTCGTAAATCATAATTATAATTCACATTGGTTTGCAGGTATTGGTAGTATTGTTGCGGTAATATTGAGTTACGCAATGAATCACTCTGTCCTGTGGGCAATATTACATTTCATGTTGTCATGGATGTATGTAATATATGCGGCATTGGTCCGATCAAAAGAAATAATTCCAGCACTTCAGAATATGTTCATGTAATCGAAGACCAACCAGCAATGGTTGGTCTTTTAATTTATAAATAATTGTATGATTATTCTGGAAGAAGAATATAACGGAAAGCCTGTATTCAAGGTTAATTTTTTGGATTTCTGTAAGCTAGTTTGTAGAGATGAAAGAAGAACTAAATTCTCATTAGATAATGATGCATTAATGGAACACATTATTAAAACAAGATATTCAAAGAATTATGTGGTGAATTATGAAGGAATTATGCATATTCCTAAGAAATAATGTATCTAAATATTATCCATGGCAGTAAAACTCAATAGTAACATAATAAACATATACGGTGATAATCTAGAGTCTTGCCTATATGCCAGATACCTTGCAGACAAGCACCCTGAAAAGAAGATTATACATAGAAGTACAGGGAAATATGGCGGAGTGTATAATGAATCCACCGGAATGGTTGGTATGTTGACTCAGGCCCAGGTTGATAAGATCTCAGAATACATTAATATTAGTTTTGATGTCATTAGTGAAACTTATGTGAAGGTTCCGTATAATAAGATTAAAATTAAGAACACTTCAGATGGAAATATTAGATTTCCATTCAATAGAAAGTCGTTTGAATCTGAATTTGATTATGACGACATAATAATGTCAACCCCTACATATGAAATGTTCATGACACAGTTCAAGCAGAGCAAGAACATTGTTAAGTGTCTGAAAGAAATCTTTTCTGATGATTTTTATATGGACGTGATTAAGAAGATAGGTACTAATTTTTTCAACATCACACAAAGTCAGCTTGACCCTAAGTACATTTATAAGCACTTATTGCATTTAGAGTCATTAGCAAGTTCAGAATATATTCTTCAATACACGCCTAAGGAAGGATATACTGTATTATGTGAGGCATTATTGAATTGTTCAAATATTGAAAAATCAATCGAAGATCGAGTTTCAATAAAGAGATATGTTAGAAACAATAATGAATTAAATTACTTATTTGAATATTATGACTATTATATGGATTTTATTTTCGGATCAATAGAATATATTAAATATGGAATTACTCTTCATAAGACCACATTGTTTAGGGCTGACGGAATCTCAAAAACAATATCTCCATATGATAAGAAGTATGGGCAATATATTCAAATAGAATCAAACATATATGGAATTACCACTACGCCTTACGAAATAACAGCAAATGATTTCGATGCTTGTATTCCAATGCCCACATATAATAATGTTAAGAAGATTCAGGAATACAACTCATTAATCAACAACATCCCAAACATTAAGATGTTTTATTGATAAATATTCTCAACTAGGAGAATAAAAAATGACTGCATTTGATATTACAATGGACTTCGTTCTAGCATTTGAAGGGGGTTATGTGTTTGATCCACATGACCCTGGCGGTGAGACTAATTTAGGTGTCACTGATATGCAGGATGGTAAGGTTGACCGCATGGTTGACGTTAATGGGGACGGTAGCTTGATGGTTCCTATCAAAGATTTAACTAAAGAGCAAGCAAAAGTTGTTTATAAAAGAAATTATTGGAATCCAATGCATGGAGACGAACTCCCAGGAGGAGTCGCACTTATATTGGTAGACACTGCAATCAATATGGGAGTGCGTCAGGCAACAAAGATAATTCAGAAGGTTTCTGGCCTAACTGTTGACGGAGTTTATGGTCCAAAAACTCTAGAGGCCGCTAAGGTATTAGATGTTGAGAAATACGGTGAAGCTAGATTGGCAATTTATCAGCAACTAAAAGGCTGGCCTAGATATGGTAAGGGCTGGGCTAGAAGAAATGAATCGGCAGTTAAGACTGCGAAGGGGATGTTATAATGAAAAGTAAGCTAACAATGTTCATTGTAATGTTGGCGATGTGTGTTTGTTCATTTTTCGTAGGAAGGACATATAGTCCAGTAATTGTTAATACTTCGAAGATAGATTCCATTGAAGTTAAAATCGATACTGTCTATAAACACACCACTGACACTATTAGGATATTGAATTATCAAAAAATTAAGGTAGATTCAATATCACATTCTCAAATTAGCAACATTACAAAATTAAAATCTGATACTTCTGCAATAAAAAAGGTATTTGATTCGACATTTGTTAAGAGTTCAATTGATAGTTTGACTAATGTGGGATATTCTCAAATATACGGTGCTCTAGTTGTGAATAGTAAGTATATGAGAGACTCTGCTAAACTTTCAATAACAGAAACTCAATTATCAATTTGTGGGAATGCATTAGATTCCATGTATGTGTTGAGTGGAACTTTGGCAGACACTGCCCGTTCAATCGCAAAACAGGAATATAATAGAGGATATGTTGATGGGAATAAGATTGGATTTAAGACTGTAATTTCAGTAGCAACAGTAGCCACACTATTAGGGTTGGCTAGTGGAATATACTTAACAAAGTAACTTTATTCTTTAGTTTGTGTGTCAGGAGAGTCAACAGTGGTTGGCTCTTCTTTTTTTGTAATTGCACTAATTGTTGAACTCTTTAATGAAGTAATAGAATTTAGAAGCTGGCTAATTAAAGGTGCCGCATCTCCTTTGAAACATAGATAAATTAGCAAGAAAAGAATAATAATTAAGTGGCTCCAGTCAATTGGCTGATTTTTCTCTAATAGCTTATAAATTCCATACATTAACGCAATAAAAGTTAACCTGATTAATGAAACACCGCCTTTCCAATCATCTGTGATTGGACTTAGCCAAAACCTGAAGAAATTGAGTAGGTATTTCATAATAAATATTTAGATGTTTGACGATTTGACACTAGGTACTTGTAGTTACAATACTCCACATATAACAATGACTATGTTGAAATCATGGAAAGTTATTAATTCCGATGTGACTAATAAATTATGTATTATTGATAATTCTCATAACGAAGATACGGCGCAATTACTACAAGATAATGAGATTAATTATCAACGAGTTGTAGGTGGAACTCATTATAATGGGGTTCAACTAATGCTAAACAATGTTACTACCAAATATCTATTGTTGGTGGATACTGATGTGATTTTCAATAAGGATTTAACCGATATTATTAATTTTTTCATTAACGGGAATTATACAATAATGGGGGAGGTATGTGGAGATAGAGGAGGACAGCCCTTATTTCCAAGAATACATCCGTGGTTTTGTTTAATAAACGTGGAACATATTCGAAGTAAGAAAATTGCATTTGTAAATATGCCGAAAATCAAAGCAACTAATTCCCAACAATATTATGCAAATATGCCACTCATTAGTTCAGTTAGAAATAGGAAATATGATGTAGGTGCCACATTCTTAGAGGATATTATTCATGCAAGACTTAAGGCATATAATAGTAAATTAGATCCTGAGTACTATTTTCACTACGAAGGGATGTCGTGGCGAGGCAGTTCAGGAATTCCTTCATTAGTAAATGCTCAAAAGGCTAATGAAATTGCCTACCAAAGCGACTACGAAAAGTACAAAGACGTTGACATTAAAGGATGGTTCAAGTCATGAAATTTGCATATGTACAGCCAATATTCTGTCCAAATGAGGAGATGTTCACTCGAAATGAATTGAGCGTAAATTCATTTTATGATTATTATGATAAACTAAATTATGATTTTGTTTGTGTATTTGGTGGATACTGTGCGTCAGATGACCTATGGGATAGAATATATTCCCTCATAATGACTAGAAGTAAAGGTAATGCTAAAATTACTAGATTTGATAGGAATTATGGCAAGGCATATGTAGTAAACAAACTAGTATCGACATTAGAAGACTGTGAATATTTCCTAACAGCAGACTCTGACATTATTTTTAAGATTGATGAGGTAGATATTGTTGATAGATTGGGAGAGGCGTTTAATGTTGCAAGACTTAGAGGATTAAATCCGTCACTAATTGCACTATTTCAGGATCAACATAATTGCCATATCTTGGAACTATGTTATCAGAACAAGTATTATTACGACGGAAAGTACCAACACGAAATGATATGCAGACCTAATATTAACGGTGGAGTTGCCGGAGGCTGTATTTGTATCAATAAGGCATTTTGGGATCGAGTTGGGGGATATAAAGTACTCGGAGTATATACCGCAGATGACGCCAACCTAATGAAGGATTCTGTAGATAATGGATATCACTTCTTACTGTCAAATTCAATACGATGCATCCATCCATTTGATAATGACATCGAATACTGTAATTGGAAAAGACTTACCTGTCCAAATTCCAGTGAACTAATGTCTGCAGTTGCTGATGCTGATAAGTTTTGGAATAAAAATGAGGCATTTTCATACATAATGCCACATAGGGCATCTACTCCTGATAGGGAAAGAAATCTTAACTACGTAATTTCATATTTGAGAAATAATTTTAAGAACGTAGAGATAATTGTTGTTGAACAAGATGAAGTTGAAAAATTTCATAACCCACTGTGCAATAAAATATTATTGAAAGATTCAGGGCCATTTAAGAGATCTGCGTGTTTAAATTTAGGATATTCACATGCAAAAAATAAGAAGATTATATTTGCAGATAATGATTTATTAATTCCTCATGAACAAATTAGAGAGGCTCTTAGATTGCTTGATGAATATGATGCGATAAATCCATATAAGACTGTTAGAGATTTACCAGAAGATCTTACTATCAAAGTTACCGTGGTTGATAATTTTTCAGTATTTACTAGATACTCTGAAAGAGGAGGTGTAGTATTTTCTGGAGGGGCGTGTGCTTTTACTAAAGAAGGGTACGCTAAGATTGGTGGATATGATGAGGAGTTTATAGGTTGGGGTGGAGAAGATAATGCATGTACTCATAAAATATTTAATATGTTGAAATATTGTGAAGTTGACGGGTATTGTTGGCATATGAATCACGATAGAGGTTCTAGTAATAATTTTCATAAGGATTATAATAATAATTTAGAAGCACTTGCCCATATAGAGTCACTAACAGGTAAGAAGTTAGTGACCTTTTGTAAATCCAGGAGAAAATCACATGGGTGGTAATTTAGTTACGGGTGAGTGGACATATGGAAATCCTGAATTATTTGGAACTGAAAATGATGTATATGTTGGGAAGTATTGTTCTATAGCATTAAATGTATTGATGGATTGTGGAATGAATCATAACTACAATAATATTAGTACATATCCATTTAACAATATGAATAAAAAGTTTTCACATCTTACTGGACAGGTTATTAGTAGAGGGGATATTAAAATAGGAAATGACGTATGGATTGGTAGGAACTCCACAATCATGTCTGGCGTGACCGTAGGAGACGGAGCAATAATAGGTGCCCATAGTTTGGTTACGAAAGATGTTGCGCCTTATGAGGTCGTCGGAGGCGTTCCTGCAAAGCATATTAGGTATAGATTCGAACACTCCATAATTGAAAAATTACTACAAATAAAATGGTGGAATTGGTCAAACTCCGAAGTAGAAAAAATAGTACCAATTCTAATGTCGAACGATATTAATGCTTTGGTTGAGTATTGTATGCCTCAGTTGGAAAAATTACATAGAGGATATAGTGTAGCGATTGTTACTAGATCTATGAATGAGGATCTTTACAATAAGATGAAGAGCAGAATTAATACTAAATTTGATTTTATTAGAATTACGGATTGTCAAGGGGACCAAGGTGGCAGTAAGTACATGTATGACATTATTTTGAAAAATTCATACGACTGGGTAATTAATATTGATGAAGATTTCTTCACATATTCGTTTGATAGGGTGCTTTCTCTGTTAGACTATATGATTGATAATGAATATGATTATTGTGGAATGTCTGATGGAGGAATGTGTAAGCACAGGTTTCATAGTCCAATTGTACAGAACCCATATTTCAATATTTTTAATGCAGGAAAAATAAGACCTACTCTTGATTCTGTTGAATACGTTCAAAACAATTTCAAATATAATAGTTCAATGGAAAGATTTATGCCAACTAATCTTAAAAAAGATTATGGTTGGGTCAATGATAACTATGAACCATATTATCCATTCTTTTATTGGCTACCCTGTAGGGGATTTAAGGCGTTATATTTGGAAAGTTATGAACACAGTGACGACATTTCAACGATCATTAAAAACCATAGCGGTGAGGATATAGGAATTCATACTTGGTATAGCAGGATGTATAATAAAGATCCTTTACACACTAAGAGAATTAATAATGCGTATAAGTTGAGTAAAAATAAATAATGACATGAAAATCATCTATAATGGTCATATCTATGAACATTTTAATTATAAAAATCCAATTGTGGGTGGTAAGGGTGATCATTTAAAGAAATATGATGAAAAGGAAATGAAGTTAGGTAAGAAGATTGAAAAAGAACATATTGGAAAAAATAAGAGCCTAACTCAGAAACAAATCTCAGCAGTAACTACGGACATTGCTAGAGATCACTTGGCTGAATTTCCTAATTATTATACTGAATTGGAGAAAATGGAAGAAAGATTGTCAGAAGAACAAGCTTCTGAAAATTAGTGAGAATTTTCTTTCTAAATAGTATTCATGTTCAAAGCAATAAAAAACTTTCTAATAAATGTGTCACTAAGATCTAACAGTTCAAGTTCTACTGAATTCAAAATCATGGGTGACGTACTAATAATACAGTTGCCAAAAAATACACTACCTCAAATAAAAAGACAACAATATGCAACCATGGTGAGTGATGGGTTTATTAGTGTTAAGTCAAAGCTAGGGGTTGAACAGATCATCGTGATGTATAAGGAGTAATAATGTTGAAGTCTCCAGTAATATTCTATCACCTATGGCCAGTAGGTGAATGGAAAAGGATTCAAGCGAACATATTTAATAAGATAGTTGAGACTGGGTTAGCAAAATCCATGTCTAAAATGTATATATGTGTGAATTCTGATATACCTTTCTCGGAAATAGATCTGCATGGTATTAGTGAAGATAAGGTTGAAATATTACGAATAAGAGACACTCAATCTGAATGGCCAACTATTCAAATATTATATGAAAAATATGTAAATGATGAAAATACTCCAATCTTATATATTCACTGTAAAGGTGCTAGGTTTGTTAATCGTGACCATAGTTACTATGCAATTAACTCTTGGGTGGATGGACTTACTTATTTCAATGTAACCAAGTGGAAGAAATGTATTAATTATTTAACATCTGGTAAATTGTCTGTTGGAATTAGAGTAGCAAGGTTACCAATTCCTCATTATTCAGGTAATTTTTGGTGGATTAATTCTAAAGCAATTAGGTTACTAATTGATCCAAAAACTCAAGATCAAAGTTTTAGAAATAGACATGGTGCGGAGTTTTGGATAGGTCGTTTAGGAATTACTAATTTATTTGATAGTGATATGCTTAGGAATCAGTTCAGCTATAATTCAGTAATTGATCCTAGAAGATATGTTGACATGAATGGGTCAGAAAGAGCAATGTGTATACATCGTCCAGGAATGTCTGACACATCGTGGGTAAATAGAATAGGATATGATTTTGACATCTATCAAAAGAACAGTAATATATCAATTGATAGTACCGCAATGGCATATGTTACATATATTATTGACAACTATGAAACTCTACCAAAATACGTATATTTCTTATCTTCGCTTGCAATGTCAACTGTTTATAACTTAGATCAATTGTTGAAAAACCAATATCGAACTTTTCATCCACTTGGTAGATTGAGGACAAAGGATACTTGTGAAGGGGTGCCAAACCACCCAGGATTACCACTGCGATTAAAATGGGACAGTGTATTTGAAAATGGATGTCCAGATTGGTTTGAATTCACTCCAGGATCTAATTTTGGGGTTTCTAGAGAAGAAATTCTGAAATACAGTAAGAATTTCTATATCAATATTCGAGAAAATATAGAAACGAAGGATACTCCAATAGATGATTATTGTTTTGAAAGAATGTGGGAGTCAATTTTTACTAAGAATAATCAAGAGAAAATTACTAAGATTTCAAATGTCCAGACATTATTATCTGTACCACTTGACAATGTCATGATTCTTACGCCTGAGGGAGTTGAAAGTGAATATTCCGACATAATTTTTAAGTCAATTGGTAGTACTAGGGACCAATATTGGGACAATATTATTAATTCAGAAGGTGTTGATAAGATATTATTCGTAAGTAAGAATATAAACTATGAAGAACTAAAACAACTAATTGAATCTTCATTTAGTCTAAATAATAGAGTTCAATCTCAGTATCTTGAATTTAGCTTTGAGACGTGGAATGCAATATTGGTTGAGCGTGAAATACTTATTAAGAATAAGAATAAGAAAAAAACCTTTGTTGCTCCTTTTTTAGACACTTTAGAAAAAAAATGTTACTATTAATGCCATGGAATCTGAATCAAAAGTAACAAAGGACCTGTCTTTTGACTTTTATGCAGATTTAGCAATACAGAAGATTCGTGAAGCTAAGAAAATATATGAAGAGGCAATGCACCATACGTCAGTGACTAGAATCAAAAGATGTCAAAGAAACATTTTAGATTCAAAGTACTTGTTCAAAGAACTTGAGGCTATAGTTTCTGATACTAAGACACATATACTAAACCTAAGAAAGCAAGATCTATCATGAGCGTGAGTCACAACGTACTTTTACTAAATCAGGCTGAACAGCCTTTGACAATTCTCTCTTGGAAGAGAGCGTTGACTCTTATTTTCTCAAACAAAGCCGACGTAGTGTCTTACAGTGATGTTTGGGTTGATTCTATCTCCAGGAGTTGGAATCTTCCATCCATCATCCGAATGGACAACGACGCCGATTTCCACCAGACCATTTATAAGGTCCCTAGGTGTACGAAGAAGCGCATTCACATTCGCGATGGGTACGTCTGTGCCTACTGTGGAAAGAAGTGTAAGAAGGAACAGTTGACGGTTGACCACATTCATCCTGAAAGCTTGGGTGGTAAGTTGACCTGGATCAACAGCGTAACTTCTTGTAGGCGTTGTAATAACAAGAAGGCCAATAAGACTTTGGAAGAGTCTGGAATGGTCTTGTTGCGTAAACCATATATCCCAAGTACAATCTTCGAATTGTTTCTTGAAGAATATGCTAACAAGCCTGACTGGAAGAAATATCTTGACGTGAAGAACAAGGGATATAGGACTTGAATATCTGTCAATTCTTTCTTACATTGTAAGTGAGGGTGAGTAGCTCAGTTGGATAGAGCTACGGATTTCTAATCCGTCGGTCGTGGGTTCAAGTCCCGCCTCACCTGCTTAAAAGAGCCACCGAAATGGTGGCTCTTTTGACATTAATCCTTCAGAAAGAAACGTATGATTAATATCGCTCATCCTGAATTCAATCCGTATTCTAAAGAAGAAGAGAAGAAACTTTTTGAAGAATACTATGCAACCATGAATCCCAGGATTAAGGAAAAGATTCTTAAGAGCAATTATCGATTTGTAATGTTTATTGTTAGAAAATATGTTAAGAATTTAGATGACATTGACGATTATTTCTCTGAAGGATGTATTGGACTACTTAATGCTTTTGATAAGTTTGATTATACCAGAGATATTAGATTTATGTCATATGCTGTATGGTGGATTAAGCAGACAATATTTAGGCATTATTCGATTGAGAAACGAGACTGTCCAGACGAGATTATTAAAATTAGTCTTGATTCACATAATGACAATCATGATGGAAACAATGAAGTCATTGATGTTGAACAGACTACATTTGAAAATGCTGATGAGTTGAGAACTAAACAAGAGATCAAGAATCTATTAGAAAATCATCTAGCAAAATTGACTAAAATGGAACGCAACGTATTAAAGCTCCACTATGTAAATGAAATTACATATGATGATATTGCAGATAAGTATAAGGTAAACCGTGAACGTATTCGATCTATGGTTCAGCGGAGCATTGTTAAGATAAACAAAAACCCTCAAGCTCATCTTACTCTAGGTGCTAAATTTAGGTAAAAATTATCCCTAAATAGTGCTAGGTACCAATGAAGGTACAAGTCTATTAAGGGTAGTGATAATGAAGTTGATTCCATCTAACGGTAAGTTAATTGTTGAAGAAATTGCAGATGTTCAGAGTTCAATTATTCATGTAGTAAGAACTGAAACAAGTGACACTAAGTTTGTTAGAGGTAGAGTCATAGAAGCCTCTAAAGGGTTCTATGGTCTAATGGGTCAATGGTTTGACTCAACAGTTAAGAAGGGCGATATTATCTGGTATAATCGTTTTAACGGCGCTGAAATGAAGGTCAATAGGCAAAATATTATCCTATTGGACGAGAAGGAAGTCCTACTCATCGAGGATGAGGAATAAACAAAAGCAGATCATTAAGGTCTGCTTTTTTGTTACAATTGAGAAAACTTTGCTAGTAGTCGAGGAAGAAATTGTTTGATTTTTTAGGAAAAATTCCACAAGAAATAATTGTGGCGTGTTCAGGTGGAAAAAATTCAATGGCAGTTCTAGAATTTCTATCTAGAACTGATCGAAAAATTAAAATCGTACATGTAGATTTTAGGGATGAGGATTCTAAAGAACGAGTTCAGTTCATAAAGAATGCCGCAAAACTATATAAAATGGAAGTTGAAATTATCACGTCTTCCAACAGAAACAACAATGAATATTTTGATAACAGACATCGGGAATTATTTGAAATCCTTACAAAATACTCCCCTAAATATGTACTGGTAGCTAACAATCTCAATGATGTTGTACTTCAGTATATATTAAACTCAATCAAATGTTCACCCAAACTGATGCAATATCGTAGTAAGAATATTATCAGGCCGTACATAAACACTAAGCAGGATGAATTTGATTATTGGATAAAGGCTAAGAATGTTGGGTATTTTGAGGGTAGATCAAAGAAGATAAGTCAACTAGATTTCATAAGAAAACATATGATTGAAAATTGTTATAAAATAAATCCTAACTTAGAAGAGCAAATTCTAAATGAAGTTACTAGAGAGTTTGAAAGCTTTATTTCAAATAGGAGTAGGTAAATCGATGAGCGAAGAAGTAGAGACTACACAGCCAGCCACCACATCAATTCTATTTTCAAAGAATGATCGTGGAGAAGTAATTAAGGTTAATCTTAATGAAGATGAAAAGAAGATACTTCTAAATTTTACGAAGTCTAGTTTCTTTGATTCATTATTCATAATCTTTAATCAAATATTAAATGAAGGTACGATATATTCAAACGATGTCAATAAGATTGACGACTTTATTATTGACTGGCAAGTAGAACACCCAGATGAGGGTCTACCAAGACCCTTACAATTTATTCAAGCGGCACTGCTACCTAAGCTCAATAATATGTATACTGAGCCAGATGCAATAATAACTCAGCAACAATCAAGTAATGTTCCTCAACAGCCAATGAGGACGATGGTCGAAGAGCCTGAAGTGATTTTTGATGGGAATGAACTTCCATCATATCTTGGAAGAATTAATGATATGATTGAAAAAGAAGTAAGACGCAGGGTTAAAATTGAAATGCGCGATTATGCCACTCTCAAAAATGACTACATTATTTTAAAGAAGAAGTTCTCAGATATACAGAAAGTATTCGGAGCGAGGGAATAAAGAAATGTTACACTTCATGAATGAGAAAACCTAACCCAAACAAGTGTCAACTAAAGTGGAATAGAAGCAGATTTGGCGAATTATGCCATATGTATACCTTGAATGGTAAAGAGGTTGCTTCTATATTTCCTAGAGAAACCAAAGACGGCAGAATACATTGGGGATTTTGGATAGATAGGTTGGCAGGTCATCGTGAAATCAATACCGACAATTGTAAAGATTTCATTAATGAATTCAACCTAAATCCCACTTTCCCTAAACGTAAAGAAGCTAAGAAAAAGATAGAGAGTACTGTCAAAGCTCTACTGAAGGCTACAGATGGCGAATCCGTTTGAATTTGTTGCAAGGTCAAAGCTAGGAAGTAATAGTTTAGATGGATATGTATACTACCAAGTACTAACTTTCATATCCTCTAACCAAGGATTTCTTCCAATTTGTCAACTGATGAATTCATTATCTTTTTCTAGATTAGATGATGAAATTAAGGCTAGAGTAACTAATGAGATTATTAGGACATATAATAAGGCGCAGTTCATATATCCAAAGCAAGCTAAAAAAATAAAAGACGTTGATAATGATGATCTTGTTGCTATTAGTAAGTATTTGAGGTGTTCTTTAAGAGAAGCCAGACTTTATTACGATGGGGGATATATAAGCGATGCTGATGTTAAAAAGTTTAAGGAAATCTATGACTAAATATTACCATGAACCTAGTAGACATGGTATCGTCATATTTGACAGCAAAATTTAGTGCAGACACTCTTCCTGAAGACGCTAAGGCACGACTCGCAGTATGTATGGGGTGTGAATTTAGAGTTGATAAGGAAGGATATTATTACTGTAGAGAATGTGGATGCCCTCAGATTAAATATTGGCCAGACTCTGAACTTAGAAAGAAAGTAACGATGTCTGGAGCAAAGTGTCCTAAGAATAAATGGACAATGTAATCTGTGCATCAGATACAATAAACAAAATTGCAATAAAATATTGTATCCACACTAATCTTAAATTACTAAGATTTGGTAATAAAGTTCCTATTGACGGTAAATATGCAATAATGTTTGATTGGGCTAGGAAAGTAATCGTGTTAAATCGAGTTACTAATCTTGAAGAAACTTACCTATTTCTTGGAAAGAAGGGTAAAATTGGTGGATACTACGCTACAGATATTAGAAAAATTGCATAAATATTCACATGAGCAAAATTAATGATCTACTTGCTACCATTGAAACAATAGGAACTACTCAGCCAATTTCCGATGAGAATGGAGCACTCACAATTGCTCCAACTCACAAGAGAGATCCTAATATTACTATTGATGAGAAAGTTATAATGGAGGCTAAGAGTAGAAAATCTGAGTACGATAGATTCTTCTCTGAGGTGTCCAAATTAGGAGGTGCATCTCCTACAAATACTGATAATGTCATTAGACAAAAAGCAAAGGCCGCACTTACTGAAGCTGTAAACGTAATGAACGTAAGCTATATGGAAAATTGGACAGATGATAAAAATATTATCGATGCTTGCAACAAGCTAAGACCTATCTTAAGTAAGATTGTTAGTAGGTTGTAAGATGTTTAACATTAATAATTTAAAAATAGCACCTGTAAATAGGGTTGTTGAAATTATTAAGAGCGGTGAGGCCAATGCATTATTAACTGTATTGAGTAAGGTTGAGTTTAATACTTTCTATAATAAAGAAGTGTTTAAGGAAGAAGTTAATATTCCTGTGTTTGATTATAATTACAATGAATCAACTAGTTTTGAAAATATTGCCGAATACATTAAGCCAGAAGATT
>Ga0209098_1000952_pt1 | contig 29373 bp, 24 predicted proteins | sample AD_JPNHW1_MetaG_FD_184429 | JGI IMG/M metagenome (GOLD analysis project Ga0209098, IMG submission 184429) | Active sludge microbial communities of municipal wastewater-treating anaerobic digesters from Japan - AD_JPNHW1_MetaG (SPAdes) (version 2) | ecosystem: Engineered > Bioreactor > Anaerobic...
CAAAAGTGGCGACGGGGATGCCGCCGGGCATCTGGACCATCGAGAGGAGCGAATCGAGGCCCTTGAGCGCGGCCGATTCCATCGGCACGCCGAGCACGGGCAGCGGGGTGACGGCGGCCATCACGCCCGCGAGGTGCGCGGCACCGCCGGCGGCGGCGATGATGACCTTGAGCCCGCGCTGGCCGGCGCCGCGGCCCCAGTCGAGGGCGGCATCGGGCGTGCGGTGCGCGCTGAGCGCGCGGCGTTCGGTGGCGATGCCGAACTCGTCGAGCAAACGGGCGGCGGCTTCCATGACGGGCCAGTCGGAAGTGCTGCCCATGACAATGCCGACGAGCGGCTTGCCGGTGGCGGTGGGAACGAAGGGAACAGGAGTTTTTTCGGACACGGCAGGCCTAGGCTGCACCGCCCGGCCGCCGCATCAACCCGAAGTTTCTTCAGGTGACCGGCGCTCGAAGCAAGCGATCACGCCAGTTCGCCCTGCGCGTACACGACGTCCCCGCCTCCGATAGAGAACGCCAGTGATTCGCCTCGCTCCTCGAAGCGCACCTGGGCCGCATCCGCATCAGGTGCGATCTCGCGGACAAACTGCAGCTCCAGCCGCCGCGGGTGCGCCGAGCGGCCCTGGCGCACGAGTGCCGTCTGCAGGTAGTCGAAATAGGCCGTGTTGTTCACGTGCCCGTTGGCGTCGCAATCGGAGTAGCGCAACGTCACCGGCGTCGCCGGACCGGTCGCCACTGGCGCGCTGAAGCGCGAGCGTTCCAAGTCCGGCTTGTACGGAGACCGGCCGGCGCCGCCCACGGGAAACTTCGCCTCGAGCTCGGACGGCACGCGTGTGAGCGTGCGTGTGTGCAGGTCGATCCACAGCCAGAGCGAACTGCCGGCGAGGATCTGCTCCTCGCCGCTGAACAGCCGGAACTCGCGGTAACCGCGAAACCCGCGCACCCCCGTCGACCACGTCTCGACCCGCAGCGTCTCGTCGCGCCGCGGGTGGCGCGTGAGCTCGACGGCGAGACGGTTGAGCACCCACGAGGTGCCACGCTCGGCGATGCTGTTTGCGCCCACGCCGTACATATCCGCATGGCGGATCGCCGCCTCCTGAAGCAGCTGAAACAGCGACGGCAACAGCATCACCTGGTCGCGGTCGACTTCGGAGAAACGCACGGTCGTCTCGAGGATGAATTCGTTGCTCATCGGCGGTAAACGGAAGCCGACACGCTGCATCAGCAGGCGAACAACGGGGAGACAATTCCGTCACGTTCCGCGCGCATGATGGCACCGATCCCGACGTGCAAGTCGCCGGGATCGCCCGTGGCAGAAGCCTCCCTCTACGCAGCGCCGAGACGAAGCTCGAACGCGCAACGCGTGCCACCCTGTATGACCGACTCTTTCAGCTCACACTGGACAGGCCGCTGCATGACGATCGTAAAGATCTGCCGGATCGAGCCCACCGAGCAGCGACACGCCGCGGCCGGCACTGTGGTCTTGCTCATGAGCGGGCAATGGCAATCGCTGCTCGCCGCGCCGAAGGACAGTCGGATGACGCCCCGTTCGCGTTCGTGCACCACCTCCGCCTTCCAGCGCTTTCGCAACTCCTCGATGAAACCATCGAGGTTGCCCACGAACTGACCGGCAAAACCGGTGCCGCCGCAGAACGTCCCGACCTCCTCGATGATGGACCGGAACGTCTCCGGATCGACCTTCGCTGCGACGGTACTGACGAGTTTTCCATACCGCTGTTTGGCGAAGCCGACCCGCCAGTCCTCCTGCGGCGGAGGCGTGGCGGGAGCAGGCTCGGGTTTGGCATCATCACTGGCGATCAGTGTGGCAACTGCGCACGAGCACAGGCCGGCGGCGCAGGCGGATTTCAGGAAATCGCGACGTTCCATGAGCGTAGATTGGGTTTAGGGTTGGGGCAGAAGGAGCAGTACAATCCCGCCACCCCGCGAACTACTTCACCAGCGCTGCGACGACAGAGATCAGATCACGGCTGGGCAAGGTACCGCGTAAGTGCCTCGGGCACGGTGGTGTCGCTCTGCCGCTGGTTTCGCGGAGCCGGATGCGTCTGCCGGCCGAAGGAGCCGATGAGCGCCATCGGCACAGCCACGCGATAGGTGCGGGCCGGATCGAGAGCGGCGGGTGCGGTCGGTTGCAGTGCGACCCACTGGGGGGAGCCCAGCGCGGCGGCGTCCATGCGGACCTGCGCCGCAAGCACCTCGGCGCCGGTCATCTCCACCACGTCGATGGTGTGCCCGTAGAACAACGGCGCGAGGTCGGCCACACGGGTCTCGCCGGGGAGCACAGGCGTGGCGCCGAGTTGCGCGACACCGCCGGCGACAGCGAAATCGGCGCCGACGGCGCGGCGCACGGCCTCGGCGATCCGACGGGCGAGCGCCGGGTGCGCCTCGGGCTGCGACGCGAGCACGGGCGAACGCTCGCGGCCGCCGACCCAACGCCAGCGACTGTCAAAGCTACGCGAGGCGACGAGCTGCCGCTCGGTGGCGTGAGTGACGAGCAGGTCTGCGCCGATGAACAGCGGCGAACAGAGCGCAGGCACCGTGGCCTCGGCGCTGTAGCCAGCGGGCTCGGACGAAGCGACCCAGAAGACCAGATGCTCAGGCGCGAGGGGATTGAAATGCAGGAGACCGAGCGTCCGCTGCGCGGCGGGAAGCGAAAAGCCGTCGGAAGCGGTGATGCGACCGTCGGCAAAGCGCACGGGGAGACGGTCCGCCATGCGGGCGACGATCGCGTTCTCCGCCGCAGTGCCGAGGAGCACGAGATTGCAGTGGGCGAGATCGGCCTCGGTCACGGCGGTGTCGGGCTTGACCGCGAGGCGGCCGAAGAGGTTGCGCCAGTGCGGGATCTTGTCGCCGGGATCAGCTTCGGCGCTATCGGCCTTCCACGAAGTGTTCGAACTCTGGCTGGCGGTCTCGGCGGCGGCGCGGAGCGCGGCCTGCGAGGCGGCATCGCCGCAGGTGCCATACACGATGAGCAGCGGCGAGCCGTCGTACACCTGGATCGGGCCGCCAGGCGTATGCAGACGCACGGGAGCCTCGCCGGCGGGCGCGCCGGGGCCGTCGATAACGATCGCCCCGGCCAGCGGAGCCGCGATCTCGATCGGCACGGCGCCGTTTACGATCACACGCAGCGGTTTCAACGGATCGAATGGCGACTCCGTGATTCGGAGACGCAGCCGGGCGACGTTGTCGAGCTCGACGAAGAGCGTGTTGCCCTCGCCGGCGGTGGCAACGAAGCGGGCGGGGCGCGTCTCGGCGCCCCACTCCGCGATCTCGGCCCACCAGCAGCGCATCGCGGCGCCGTCGAGCGCGGTGAAGTCGAGGTGGTGCACGGTGCGGGAATTGGGGCGCACCTGCACCGGGCCCCAGGCGCCGGAACGCTCGTTGCCGGCCGCGTAGTTCCACACGGCGTGGCCGTAGCCGGTCGTCTCGTCGAGGATCGCCTGCCCACCGCGACGGCGCAGCTCGGCGAGCGGTCCGCGCGAGTGAAGGATGGGAACGACGGGATCGTCGTCGCTGTGCGTGGCGTAGATGGGGAACGTGAGGAGGTTGCCGATCGGTTCCTGCTGCACGTAGCCGCAGGCGATCTGACCGGAGGCGAAGCGATGCGGAAAACGCGCGCCGAGCTTGAAGGTGGCGCCGCCGCCCATACTGCCACCACTGAGGTGGATCCGGTCGGCGTCGATCTGCCAGTGCGCCTCGATGTAGTCGATCGCTTGGAGCACGTCGGCCTGCGAGAGGGCGACGTACCAGCCGCCGCGCGCACGACCGAGCATGGCGACCTCGAACGATCCGGCGTGCGCCGCCATGCCGGTGGAGTGACTGAGGTGGTCGCCGGTGTAGCCATGCATGTAGACTGAAAGCGGCGCCGGGCGGGCCGGATCGTAGTCGGTCGGGATCATCAGCTTGAACGGCTGGCCGGTCCCGTCGACGGGCGACTCGTACGCCCACTCCTGCACGCCACGCAGTTTGCCGAGCAGATCGGGGTCGGCCGCGATGCGCCGCGTCCAGTCGTCGAGCCGTGCGAGCGCGGCTCGGGCCTCGGCTGAATCGGCGCCGTGGAGAATGGTGGTATCCTCGGCGAGGAGCCGGAGGTATTTCAGCCAGCCGCGGTAGGCGGCCAGCTCGGGCCGCGCGATGGCGGTCTCGACGGCGGCGCTCGCCGCAGGGAGCGAAGGCGTGACGTTGTCTGAAGCCGCGTGCACGGAGAATCCGAGCATCGCGAACGGGAGGAGTAACAGGGGAAGTTTCCGCATGGGGATGAGAGGGCTACAGAAACAGCCGTAACCGCCCAACAAGCGCCGCACAAGCTACTCGAACACCGCGAAGCCGCGCCGTTCCGCGAATAATGCAGGCGCCTACCCGCCGCCTCACGGGTCGACGTACACCGGCAACCCCACCCACGCGATGTCGAGCAGCGTACGCGCATCCCAGTTCGCGAGGCGGAAACAGCCGTGCGACTCCGTGCGCCCGACCTGCTCGGGGCTCGGCGTGCCGTGGATCCCGTAGCCGGACCGGTCCAGGCCGATCCACGCCACGCCCACAGGGTTATTCGGGCCCGGCGGCACCACGAGCTTGCGGCCCAGCTCGCGGGCCTCGGCCGACTCGGGAAACACCTCGGGGTCGAAAGTGTAGTTGGGATCTCGGATCACAACCGTCACGTGCAGCTCGCCCACCGGGCGCTTCTCGACCTTCTTCGCAATGCTGACGGGGAAATGGGCGATCAGCCGCCCTTCGGCGTCGTACGCCTGCAGGGTGTGCGCCTCGAGCTGCACATGCAGCGCCGCGGCTCGGCCGAGCGGCACGGCACGAGCCGACTCCGGCACGACGACAACCGCACCGGCTTTCGCACGCTCCCAGTCGAAGTCGGGATTGAGCTTCTTCAGGAGATTGGGGTGCGCCCGGGTTCTCTCCGCAACAAGTTCTAGCAGGGTCTCGTGCTCCAGCGCCGTCTGCTCGGATTTGCCCAGCCAGCTCGTACTGAGCGGCTGGAGTCGGTCCAGATCCGCAGCGGTGACGGTGAGCTTCGTCGTCGCCGGCCCGTCGAGGGTCAGCGCCGCACAGGTGCGAGGATCAAGCCAGCGCGTCTCCGGTAGTCCTTCCTGCGCCTGGAACGCCTGCCAGGCCGCGACCGTCTGCGCCCCACCCACGCCGTCGATCGAGCCGCAGGAGAAGCCGCGCCGGGCCAGCGCCACCTGCGCCTCCAGCCAGGAATTCGGCGAACGGGGGAACGCCGCCGGCGCCTGAAAATTCAGCTCCACCGCAGGCGCCGCCTCCGGCGCTCGCGTCGCTGCAGGCGCGGACTTCGGCGCCTTCGGTTCCGCAGGCGCCGGCCGGGGCGCCGGCGCGCTTGGCCCGGGCTCTTTGCGCGGCACCGCGGGTTTCATCGCGGCCGGCGCGGCGGCGTTTCGCCATGGCACCCACTTCCTGCGAGACGGCGCAGCGGTGTCGCCCAAGAGATACCAGGCCCCCGCCCCACCCGCGGCCAGGAACAGGAAAGCCGCCAACCAAGCGCCGATCCTGCCGCCGGAGGAGGGCTTGGATTTGCGCTTTGAGCTGGGAGTCTTGGTACGCCGTTTGGCCACGCAGCGCTAGGCAACGCAGCGTCCGCGCCCGGTTCAAGCCCGGAGCGGCTGCGCTCCTTCATGGCATCGCGCCGTTCGTCCCCGCGTTCGAGCCGGCTGCACGGGTGCCGTTGCGTCAGGAACCGAGCCAGGCAACGAGTGTCGCTGTGCCGCACATCATGCGCCTGCTTCTCGTACTGCTTCTCTCCACAACCATGCTCCGAGCCGACACGCTCTCCGATCTCAAGGAGACGCTCCGGCGGTTCGACAGCTCCGCGCCCGTCTCGGCCACGGTGGAGTTCGCGTTCTCCGATCGCAGCGGCGACGAGAAGAAACCTCAGATCCGCGAAGGGCGCGCCACCGCCATATCCCAGATCGGTAGCGACGGGCTCCACGTCATCTGGAGCACGGAACAGCTTGCCGCGGCGGCGAAGGAGGCGGAAGCGGCGTCCGGGAAACCGGAGACACCGGCTCCGACCCGCGAGGCCATGTCGCGCCTGAGCGCCGCTGAGATCCAGGACTATCTCTCGGCCGGCAGCGGGCTGTCCCGGCGCCTCGCCATCGCGAAGCTCCTCGGGGAGAAGACGGAATCGTGGAACGGCCAGAACGCACGGGTGCTCTCCTTCGAGCTGGAACCGCCGCTCAGCGCCGAGGACAGGAAGATGATCAAGGAGATCAACGGCACCGCCCACGTCTGGATCGCCGAAGACGGCACCCCGCTCGCCGCCGAGAGCGCGCTGAGCCTGAAGGGGCGGGCGATGCTCGTCATCAGTTTCCAGCACTCGGAGCAGGAGCGGTTCACCTTCGCCCGCATCGGCAACCGGCTTGTGGTGACATCCCACCATCGCGAGACCTCCGACGAGGGCGGCGGCCAGCACACGCAGTCGAAGACCGATGTGACGCTGCGCCTCGCCGGAAGCTGAGCCGGCAACCACCGCCCGGCGCAGTCGCTCCAGCTCACCAGTGGTCCACCGGGCCCTTCGGCACCGGGATCGACTCGCCGCCTTCCTCGCCCTCGGGCTGCATGAACGAGGCGACCATCGGCGCCGGGCGGAACTTCGCGCGCAGCTCGCCATGCTCGTCGAGAAACTGCTTCCGCCACTCGACGAAGCCGGCCACCGCCCCCTCGAAGTCGGCCGTGTTGTTCATCCGCGCCGCGAGCCGCTTGAACTCCTTCGCCGGGCCGAACCGCCGCGCGTACCAGCTGGCCACGCGCCGGAAGAGCACCGTACCGCGTCCCTCGCCGTGCATCTCGACATAGCGGGCGTGGTGCCGCCGCAGCACACGCAGCCGTTCCTCGATAGACGGCTCGGGCGAGAGTTCGCCGATGTCGAGGTAGCGCCGCGTCTGCGTGAAGATCCACGGATTGTAGAACGCCCCGCGCCCGATGCTCACGCCGGCGCAGCCGGTCTCGCTGAGCATCATCTTCGCGGCCTCGGGCGTGGTCACGTCGCCGTTGCCGATCACGGGGATCGACTTCACCGCCTGCACCACGGCTCGGATACCTGCAAGGTTCACCCGCCCGGAGAAACCCTGCTCGCGCGTGCGGCCATGCACGAACACCGCGGCCACGCCGGCGTCTTCCAGCGCACGGGCGAGGTCCGGCGCGGTGAGGTTCTCGTCGTCCCAGCCGAGGCGCATCTTCGCCGTAACCGGAATCTTCACCGCGCCCACGATGCCACGCACAAGGGCAACGGTCTTGTCGGTCTCGGTCATCATCGCCGAGCCGCCACCAACCTTGCAGACCTTCTTCACCGGACAGCCCATGTTGATGTCGACCGAGGCGATGCCGAGCGACTCGAGCAACTGCGCCGCATCGCGCATCTCCTCCGGCACCGAGCCGAAGATCTGCACCGCCAGCGGCGAATCCTCGGCACAGGTCTTGATGAGCTCGAAGGCACGGGAGCGCCGCTCGAGCAGCGAGCGGGCGTTGACGAGATCGGTCGTACAGAGGTCGAGCCCGCCGAGTTCGCGCAACGTGAGCCGGAACGGCAGGTTGGTGTAGCCCGCCAGCGGCGAGAGAAAGAGATTGGAGCGCAGCTCGAGCGAACCGAAACGCAGCATCGCCCCACCCAACGGCCCCTCGCGCCAGTTTCAACCCGGAAGCGTCGCGCTCCATCCCTGGTTGCCGCGCCCTCGGATCGGAACGCGTGTGGCTGCAACCACACGTCGCGCCGCGACGTCTGTAGCATCTCCGACTCATGTCCTCCAGCGCCCTGCCCGCTTCGCCCGCAAACCCATCCGCCGGTCTCACCCGCCGCCCACTCCTCTGGCTTCTCGGCCTCGTCGCGGCGGCCATCGCCGCCCGCGCGTGGTTGCTCTTCAGCACGCCGCTCGTGCCGGGGATGAACGGCGCCTATTACCTCGTCCAGGCGCGCGCCCTGCTCGAACACGGCCACCTCGGCATCCCCGACCTGCCGTTCACCTTCTGGCTGCACGCCGGTCTAGCCAAACTGTTCCAGCTCGTATCCGGTCTGCCACAGGACGAGGCCATCGTCTGGGCCGTAAAGCTGGCCGACGCCACGCTGCCGCCACTGGCCGCGCTGCCGGTAGCCTGGCTTGGAAAACAGTGGTGGAGGTCGGGCGAACGTCCGAGCGCCTTCGTCTGGATGGCTCCGGCCGCCGCGGTCTGTCTCGCCTCCTTGGCTCTGCGGATGACCGGCGACTTCCAGAAAAATTCCCTCGCCCTGGTTTGGTTCGTCGCGCTCGCGCCGGCGGCGCTCGTCTTTCTCCGCCGCCCCTCGCTGCGCACGATGATCCTGCCGCTCATCCTCCTGGCGCTGCTCGGGCTCACGCACATCGGCGTGTTGGGCGGCGCGCTGGTCTTCTGCGCCATGCTCGCGGTCGTCGCGCTGATCGTCGCCGCACATGGCACACGGCGCCACATTCTGCTACTGATCCTGCTCGGCGCCGGCGTGCTCGGCATCGCCGGCGGCTCCGCCTATGCGCTCTACGACCCGGCACGGGTGACTCGCCTCGTCGAGGCGTTTGTCCAACCCGCAACCGCGCTCGAGGATCGCGGCCCCGGGCATCCTCCCGGCCCTCATCCGGGGCGACCCTCCGGAGCGGCCTCGACAGACTGGCAATCAGCGCCACCGGATTCCGACGACACTTCGCTGCACGGAAGCGGACAAGGGATGCCTCCACCGCCTCCCGACGGCATGGGCGGCCCCGGTTCCGGCCCGCCGCCCAGCTGGGGCGCGGGGCATGGCCCGGGCCATGGGTGGGCCGATCCGCGCACGCTGTTTCCGGCCGCCTCCTGTTTCGCCATCGCGCTCTGCGCCCTCTGGCTGCTCTGGCGGCAACGCCACCGCATCCACCCGGCCGAGTTCTCTGTCGCCGCAGCCGCCGCGCTGACAGCCCTCGTGCTCGTCGCGCCGATCTACGATGGACAGAAGGCCGAGCGCCTGCTGCTCGTCGCCATCGTTCCCACCGCGATTGCGGCCACGTTCGTGTTGTCGCGGATCGTCCTTCTGAGCTGGAGCCGGATTGTCGGCGCCTGCGCACTGACCTTCGTCCTCACCGATGCCGCACGCGCGCTGCCGTTCGGCGGCCGCGCCTCCGTAGGCGAAAACGTCGTCGAGGAGCTGCGCTGGATCGCCCCGCTCTGCCCCGATCCGGAACGCACGCTGATCGTCGCCCGCCACGGACTCGAATGGTGGGTGGCCTGGACGCTGCACACGCACATCGCCCAACCCACCGCCGTGACCGCCGCCGACTGGTCGGCCTATTCGCAGGTGCTGTATCTGCAGGAGAAACGCCCGATCTGCCCGCCCGATTCCCGCCGGCTCTCCCCCGACAACCTGGCACCACAATTCGTCGACGGCCGGCCAGCACCACCGCAGCGCGGCCCCGGGCACGAGCTGACGCTGCCCAACGATGCCCTGCCGCTGTACAACGGCGCCACCCTCACGCTCAGCCGATTGCCGACCGCGATCACCACGCACCCGGAGCCGACCGCTCAGGCTTTCTAGGCCGTTTGTGTTCTCTGTAGCCGGGTTCGGTGAGCCCGGTCAGAGGGCCGGGATCAGCGATCCCGGCTACAGTATTACGGAAACTGCGCTAGCCCGCAGCTCCGCCGAACGATCTCGATCTGGCACGCGCCTGTGCCGTACTCGTCGGGCGCACGATGGAACAATCCGCCACCCACACGACCAACGCCCGCGGCGTCGCCTACGCCGCCATCGCCTACGTGATCTGGGGGCTCTTCCCGTTGTTCTGGAGACCGCTGCACGCCATCGCCGCCACCGAGCTGATCGCACACCGCATCGTGTGGTCGCTGGTTTTCGTCGCCGCCCTCTCGATCGCGCTCGGCGGCTGGGCGGAACTCAAGCCAGCGCTGCGTTCGCCGCGCATTCTGGGCCTGCACGTCCTCAGCGGCACCCTGCTCTCGATCAACTGGCTGACCTATGTCTGGGGTGTGAACAACGACCGCGTGCTCGAGGCGAGCCTCGGCTACTTCCTCGTGCCGCTCGGTCAGGTCTCGATGGGGATGATGTTCCTCGGCGAGCGTCTCCGCTCACGCCAGTGGTGGGCGATCGGCCTCGCGGCGATCGGCGTGGCGCTGCAGTTCCGCGGCGTGAGTGGCGTGCCATCGGTGGCGATCACTCTCGCCGTGAGCTGGGTTCTCTACGGTTTCCTCCGCAAACGCTCCGCGCTCGGTTCACTCGCCGGCCTCACCGTGGAGACCGCGCTGCTTACTCCCGTCGCCGGCGCCTATCTGCTCGTGCTCAGCATTCACGGCGCCGGTGCGCTCGGGCACGCCAGCGTCTGGGAGCAAGTCGGCGTGCTCAGCGCGGGCATCGTCACCGCTGTGCCACTGCTGCTCTTCGCCGCCGGCGCACGCCGCCTGCCGCTCACGACGCTCGGCCTGCTCCAATACCTCGTGCCCTCGCTCAACTTCCTGCTCGGCGCCTTCCTCTACCACGAGCCGCTCACGCCCGCCCGCCTCGTCTCCTTCGCCTTCATCTGGGCCGCGCTGGTGCTCTACTCAGTGGAGACGTGGAGGCAGGCCCAGCGCAGCAGGGAGGCACGGCGACATTGACCATCGAAATCACGCAGCTGTCTTCGCGCTCCATACTCGGAGTGCGGCTCAGTCTCCAGTATCCGGAGCCTCGCACTAGAGCGCCGTCCCCGGCAACGCAGGCTCGCCGCGGGCGCAGCGGCCGATGTTCTCCGCCGTCACCCGCGATATCTCCTCGAGCGCCTCGTGCGTCAGGAACGCCTGGTGCGCCGTCACGAGCACGTTGGGGAAGGTCAGCAGCCGCGAGAGCTCGTCGTCCTGCAGGACCTTGCCGGAGAAGTCCTCGAAGAAGATGCCTTCCTCCTCCTCGTACACGTCGAGGGCGACGCCGCCGATGCGCCCCGCCTTGAGCCCGGCGATCAACGCCTTCGTGTCGATCAGCCCGCCGCGGCTGGTGTTGACGATGTAGGCACCCGGCTTGAGCTGCGCCAGCGTGCGTGGGCCGAGCAGATGGTGCGACTCGGGGGTGAGCGGCAGGTGCAGCGTCACGATGTCGCTGCCGGCGAGGAGGTCGTCGAGCGCCCTGTATTCGACGCCTTGCGCCTGCGCCCAACCCACGTCCGGGAACGGATCGTGCGCGACGACGCGCGCGCCGAAGCCGCGAAAGATCTGCGCGACCAGCCGCCCGATCTTCCCCGTGCCGACCACGCCGATGGTCCGGGCGTACACGTCGAAGCCGACAAGCCCGCCGAGCGAGAAGTTGTGCTCGCGCACGCGGTTGAACGCGCGGTGTATCCGTCGGTTGAGCGTGAGCAGCAGGCCGACCGTGTGCTCGGCGACAGCGTGCGGCGAATAGGCCGGCACCCGCGTGACGACCAGCCCCAGCTCGCGGGCCGCCTCGAGATCCACGTTGTTGAAACCCGCGCACCGCAGCGCGACATGCCGCACGCCCAGCCCGGCGAGGGCCGTCAGGCAGGGCCGGTCGAGCCGGTCGCTGACAAAGACGCAGACGGCTTCGGTCCCCTGGGCCACGGCAGCCGTGTCGCTGCCGAGCCGGAATTCGTGGAAGCGCCAGTCAATGCCTTCGGAGCCCGCGAAGTGTTCCCGGTCGTACGATTTGGTGTCGAAGAAGGCCACGGTGCTCATGTCGGAGGGAAGCGACGAAGACCCAGCAGCCTGTCAACCCGACGACCAGACCCGACTCGTCGGCGAAGCCGCCTACGAGCACAACTTCCAGAAGCCGCGCCGCGAGGTCTTCGCCCGCTTCGCCGACTCCGCCTCGCAGTTCCGAGTGACCGCCAACGGTTTCGACGAGGACGCCGTGCGCGGCGGCCTGCGCGTGGAATACGCCCTGAGCGACCGCACCAAACTCTCCGCCCACTATTCCGCCGCGATCTCCAGCAGCTCCGAAGCCGCGCAGACCTTCGGCGGCAAGTTCCAGTACCGCTTCTGAGCAATACCGCACGTCGCTTCCCGCAACAGGGCCGGCCCTCGTGGACCGGCCCTGTTTCTCGCCCCTGCCAAGCGATGCGTCGTGGGAAACGTAGGATAGGCTGGTCTAGAATCGCCTCGCTGCAGTCGTCTTCGCTGAAGTCGCTCCGGGCAGCTGCGTCCGAGACTACTCGGGCCGGATCGAGTACAACGGCTGACAGCGCGCATACGGTCTGACCCGATGGCGCACATCGAGACCCCGCACTGCAACCGCGCCAATCAAGAGTTCCTCGGAACCCTCAGATTCGAACGCGTGGGACTGATCCTGCAGTTAGCGGCCACCACACAGTCTGCTATCCAGCTCAGCCTCCGCAGGAATCACGCGGGTACTTGATAGAGACCGGCCCAGAAAGGCCGTTTCGGAGAAACACACTACCGCCGCAGGAGGAGGAAACGCTCGCGGTCGGTGAGGTCGCGGCGCGACTCGATGGCGGCGTAGCCGAAGGGCGCGGCGAATTCCGTGAGCGCGGCGTGCTGGGCTATGCCTGTCTCCAGCGCGAGGAGACCGCCGGGGGCGAGAAAGGCGGGCGCGTTGCGGATGATCGTCTCCAGATCGGCGCGGCCGTCGCGTTCGGCGACGAGGGCGGTGACGGGGTCGTGGTCGCGCACCTCAGGCTCGGCGGCGGCGACCTCGGCGGCGGTGAGGTACGGGGGATTGGAGACGATGAGCTGGAACGGCGCTTCGCCGGCGAGGGCGGCGAACCAGTCGGACTCGCGGAACGCGACGCGGTCGGCAAGGGCGAGTTTCTGCGCGTTCTCGCGGGCGAGGGCGAGCGCCTCGGCGCTGCGGTCGACGGCGACGATGGCGGACTCGGGCCAGAACTTGGCGAGCGCGAGGGCGATGGCGCCGGTGCCGGTGCCCAGATCGAGGATGCGCGCGGGGGCGGAGTCGAAGGCTTTGGTGACGAGTTCGAGGAGCAGCTCGGTCTCGGGGCGTGGGATGAGGCCGCGGCGGTCGGTCTTGAGCTTGAGGTCGAAGAAGTCGGTCTCGCCGAGGATGTGCTGGAGGGGTTCGCGCTGGCCACGGCGTTTCACGAGCGGGCGGAGGGCGTCGAGCTCGGCGTCGGTGAGCAGGCGCTCGAACTGGAGGTAGAGATCCATGCGCTTCATCCCGAGCGCGTGGGCGACAAGCACCTCTGCATCGAGCCGCGCACTATCGATCCCCTTCGCGCGGAAGAAGTCAGTGGTCTTGCGGAGGATCTCGAGGAGGGGCTGCACGGGAAGAGGAGAAGCTAGAAGTTCGGAGCTAGAAGCTGGAATACGGAAGGAGGAGAATGTGGAACTTAGGAACTCAGGAAATCAGGAACGGAGGCCGGAGCGCGACAGAAGATAACGAAGAGAACGGAGGTCGGAGAAGCGGTGAAGGACGGACGATGGACGAGAGAAGCGAGACTGGTTCGGAGCTTCGTTTTCTTCGTTACCTTCTGTGAAAATTCTGGGGCTCGAGGTCAGTCCTCGTCGTCGTCGCGGCGGCGGGCGGCGACGGGCTGGCCGGTGAGGGCGGCGAAGCGTTCCTCGAAGTCGACGCGCTGGAGCTCGGCGATGAGAGGCTCGAGGTTGCCCTCCAGGATCTGCGGGAGGCTGTGGAGGGTGAAGCCGATGCGGTGGTCGGTGCAGCGGCTCTGCGGGAAGTTATAGGTGCGGATACGCTCGGAGCGGTCGCCGGTGCCGATCTGGCTGCGGCGCTGGGCGGCGTACTTCGCGCGCTCCTTCTCCTGCTCGGCCTGGAGGAGGCGGGAGCGCAGGACGGACATCGCGCTGGCCTTGTTCTTGATCTGCGAACGGCCGTCGGCGCAGTAGACCATGAGCCCGGTGGGCTTGTGGATGATGCGGACGGCGGAGTCCGTGGTGTTGACGCCCTGCCCGCCCGGGCCGCTGGCGCGCTGCACGGTGATCTCGAGGTCCTGTGGGTCGATCTTCACATCGACCTCCTCGGCCTCGGGGAGCACGGCGACGGTAACGGTGGAAGTGTGGATGCGGCCGCTGCCCTCGGTGACGGGGACGCGCTGCACGCGGTGGACGCCGCTCTCGAACTTGAGCTGCTTGTAGACCTCGGTGCCGGTGACGAGGAAGATGGCCTCGCGGCAGCCGCCGCGTTCGCTCGGGCTGGTGGAGAGCGGTTCGACCTTCCATCCGCGGCCTTCCGCATACTTCTGATACATGCGGGCGAGTTCGCCAGCGAAGAGCGCAGCCTCCTCGCCGCCGGTGCCGGCGCGGATCTCGAAGACGGTGTTGCGGGAGTCGGTGAGCTCGGGCGGGATCATCGACACGAGCACCTCGCGCTCGATGGAGTCGCGGCGGGCGGAGAGGGTCGGCAGCTCGGCGGCGGCGAGCTCGCGCAGGTCGGCATCGGCGGACTGGTCCTTGGCGAGGGCGGTGTTCTCGACGATGTCGCGGCCGAGACGCTGCCACTCGGCGTGTTTCTCGAGGAGCGAGGCGAGGCGCTGGTTCTCGCGGGTGACATCGGCGGCGAGGCGCGGGTTGGCGTAGAAACTCGGGTCGGCCATCTGGGCGTCGAGTTCCTCTTTGCGGCGGCGGAAGGGCGCGATGTCGGGCAGTGCGGGCATGGAGGCGTCGGGCCGGTGGGAAAATGTACGTTGCGGAGGCGTGGGCATGGAGTTTTTCTGCGGCAGACGCAAGGCCGCGGCCGGAAAACGGTGACGCGGGTGCGAACCCGAACGCCCATGTCCACCACGCTGTTCACGCAAAACATCATCGCCTGCATCTGGGACTTCGACAAAACGCTCATCCCGGAGTACATGCAGACGCCGCTGTTCCGGAGATACGGGGTCGTGGAGGCGGATTTCTGGAGCGAGACCAACGCGATGATCGAGGAGTACCGGAAACGCGGTTACCATGTTTCCGGGGAGAACGGCTACCTCAACCACCTGCTCACGTACGTGAAGCACGGGAAGCTGCGGGGGTTGAACAACAAAATCCTGCGGGAGTGCGGGCGGGAGATCCGGCTGTACCCGGGGTTGCCGGAGTTCTTCGAGCAGTCGCGGGCGTGGGTGAGCGAGAAGCCCGAGTTCGCCAAGCAGGAGATCCGGCTGGAGCACTACATCGTGAGCACGGGTCTAGCGGAGATGGTACGCGGCAGCGCGGTGGCGCCGCTGGTCGACGGGATCTGGGGCTGCGAGTTCATCGAGAACCCGCTGCCGCCTGGCTTCGTGGGCCAGAAGGAGTTCGAGATCGAGGCCGAGGCCGAGATCGCACAGATCGGCGCGGTGATCGACAACACGACGAAGACGCGCGCGATCTTCGAAATCAACAAGGGCACGAACAAGAACGCCGAGATCGACGTGAACGCGAACATCGCGCCGGAGGACAGGCGGATTCCGTTCCAGAACATGATCTACATCGCCGACGGCCCAAGCGACATCCCGAGTTTCTCCGTGGTAAAGAAGAACGGCGGCAAGGCCTACGCCGTGTACAACCCGGACAGCGCTGCGGAGTTCGAGCAGAACGACCGGCTGCGGCAGGTCGGCCGCATCGACCACTACGGCCCGGCCGACTACTCGCCGACGAGCCCGACCACACGCTGGCTGAAGATGCACGTGCAGGCGATGTGCACCCGGATCGTCGAGGACCGCGAGCGGGCGGTGTCAGCGAAGGTGTCGCGCCCACCGCGTCACCTGAACTCGAAGCCGGAAAAGAAAAGCCCCGTAGCGCCGAAGGCGGTACAGGGCGAGTTTCTGAAGGAGTAAGGACGGGGGAGGAGGGCAGGCCCTGCCGCTACTTGCGGCAGGGTTGCTATGACGAGACGACTGACGTTCGGTTTGGCCCGCCGCCCCCGGGAATATGTCGGCAGATCGAGTTGCGAAGAGAAACGCAGCCGTGGACGCCCCGCCCGCGGGCAGCGGAGCGCTTGGGCTGGGTTACGGAATGAGCACGATGCGCTCCATCGGGGTCCTCGAGGAGATCGAGGCGGCGACCGTCGCCCGCTCTAGGTCGCGGGCGATATTGACGACTCGCTGGGCGTACTCGCGGCTGGCGCGCGGCGCGTGGCCGGAGACGACAGCGCCGATGCCAGCATTCCACGCGAGCGCGATGTTGTAGGATGTGGGCGCGATGCCGTTGCGGCGGAGTTGCCAGCTGAGCCAGTCATAGTGCGCGACTGCAACAGCGTCGGCATGGGCGCGAACGAGAGCATTGCGGAACGGCCTGCGGCTGTGCATCCGCCAGGTCGACTGGCGGAACTGGTAAGCCCCGAGTTCGCCATGGGCGCCTGGTTGAGATGAGTTGTGCGGGTTCTCGATCAGGTGGATGGCCTGAAGCGTCTCCCACTGCTCCGCTGCACCTAGACGGCTCGCAATACTGACGAGCGCCACAGCCACAAGGAGTCGGATAGTTTGTCGGATCATGGTCGGTCTTTCGGTTCGGTGTTGGTGGCCACTGGCTGGGATGGCCACAGGCACTGGACTTGACCTGCTTTTTACGGCAGGGGCGCGGACAAGTAGCCGCAGACCGAACTCCGACAAGCGGTGATTTTCCTACCGCCCCCGAGGATGATACCTAGAATGCTGCTCGGTGAGCCGGGATGTCTCGACCGCCGTGTAGATCTGAGTGGTTCCGATATCGGCATGCCCGAGCATCTCCTGGATCGCGCGTAGATCGGCGCCGCCGGACAGCAGATGGGTGGCAAACGAATGCCTAAGCAAATGAGGCTTAACACTCTTCGGCAGACCGGCCTTCTGCGCGTAGCCCTTGATCAGCACCCAGATCGTCTTGCGAGAAATGGCCTGGCCACGCTCGGACAGGAAAACCGCGCTACCAGTGCGCAGCTTAACCAGTCCTGGACGACCGGCGGCGAGGTAGGTGGCGACTGCCTCGGCGGCTTGGCTTCCGACCGGGACGATGCGCTCCTTCGATCCCTTGCCGAAAACACGCACAAAACCCTGCTGAAGGTCGAGTTGCTGAAGATTTAACCCCGCCAGTTCCGAGACCCGCAGGCCGCTCGAGTAGAACAGCTCAAGGATTGCCCGGTCGCGCAGTCCATGCGGCGTGCCGGCGGTGGGCGCCGCGAGGAGCTTTTTCATGTCGGCGATGCTCAGGGTCGCCGGAAGTTTCCGAACCACCTTCGGGCCTTCTACAAGTTCCGTAAAGTCCGCCCGGCAAACGCCTTCCTTCACCAGATAGCGCGCCAACATGCGCACAGCGGAAAGCTTCCGGGCCATGCTCGCGACCGCTATCCCCCCCTCGGAGAGCCGATAGAGCCAGTCCGACACATTCGCGCCCACCACCGAGTTCCAGTTTGTAATTCCCCCTCGCGAGAGAGCCTCAGCGAACTGGAGCAGATCCGTCTGGTAAGCCGCGAGAGTATTGCGCGACAGGCCGCGTTCCAGCTCGATAAAGCCCAAGAAGGCGTCCAAGCGCTCGCGCAAGTCCACCAGAAACGGACGCTTCGGTTCCGAACCAGCGTCAGGTATTTCAGAGCCGGGCATGTGGTTGCCGCCCGGCCGCTGCTCAGCGGCGGCGGTAAGGTGGAGGAGTCGCGGACTGCGTGCGGACTCGATAGGTGATGCGCGCCTTCTCGAGATCGTACGGGCTCATCTCCATGCGGACCATATCGCCCGCCATGATCTTGATGAAGTGCTTCCGCAGTTTTCCGGAAATGTGAGCCAAGACCGTGTGACCGTTGGTCAACTCAACCCGGAACATCGTGCCAGGGAGGACGGCTACGATCTTACCTTCGACTTCGATAACATTGCCTTCAGACATGGGAAATAGACACGGAGCGGAACTGCATAAGTGGATGCATGCGGATCGTTTGCAGGAACTTGCGGGAAAGCCATTGAATGCCCGTGCGCGCCCGGGTAAGTCAAGGCTCCATTCGCCGTCACCAATCCCTGATGAGCTCCGCTGCCGCCAACCGACTCGAGTGCCCGTTCGCGAAACTGCACCTCTCGCAACTGTACCGCGATGATCGTTTCTACATGAGCTTGGCTTACAACCAAGCCATCGACGCTTGGCGCGAGGACGAGGTGCCGATCGGCGCGATCATCGAGTGCGGCGGCGAGGTGATCGGTGCCGCGCACAATCAGGTTGAACACGCCGACGACCCCACGGCGCATGCGGAAATCCTCGCGATCACCCAGGCGGCGCGCGCCATCGGCGACTGGCGGCTAGAAGGAGCGACGCTCTACGTCACCAAAGAGCCGTGCCCGATGTGCTCGGGAGCCACGATCATGTCGCGGATCAAGCGCGTCGTCTTCGCCGTGCCCGATCTGAAAATGGGCTGCCTCGGGGGCGCGACGGACCTAGCGGCCTTGCCACGCGTCAACCACCGGCCCGAACGCGGAGCCGGCGTGATGGAAACGGAGTGCCGCGAGATGCTCCAGGCGTACTTCAGGCTCAAGCGCGCCACCCCCAGCGGCGACGGCGCCAGCCGGCCGGAATCGGGTACCAGTGGAACCGAATAGCGCCCCGGCAGCTTATCCCGTTGTACAGCGCCATAAGCGGTGCTGGTGAATTTCCGCTGCCGATTGACGTCGCGGATCGACGGCGACACTGTGCGCACCGTCAGCGTTCGTCACACAAAACAGAAATCAATCATGTCCTACGAACTTCCCAAGCTGTCCTACGCACTCAACGCTCTCGAGCCGCACATCGATGCGCGCACGATGGAGATACACTGGGGCAAGCACCACCAAACCTACGTCAACAACACCAACAACCTGCTCAAGGATCAGCCCGCCCTTGCCGCTCTGGATATCGACACGCTGATCTCCAGTCTCGCTCAAGTTCCCGAAGCCATCCGCGGCGCCGTTCGCAACAACGCTGGCGGCGTGGCCAACCACAACTTCTTCTGGCGCATCCTCGGGCCAGCCGGCACAGCACCGAAAGGCCAGCTCGCCACCGCAATCTCCGCCACGTTCGGCGGCTTCGACAAGTTCAAGGAGGAGTTCTCGAAGGCCGCCACCACTCGATTCGGCTCCGGATGGGCTTGGCTCTACGTCACTCCGGACAAGAAACTGGTAATCGGCTCCACGCCGAACCAAGACAGCCCCCTCATGGGCAAAGCGATCGCCGGCATCGAGGGGAAACCCATCCTCACCATCGACGTCTGGGAGCACGCCTACTACCTGAACTACCAGAACCGTCGGCCCGACTACGTGACCGCATTCTGGAACGTCGTGAACTGGGACGTCGTCGAGACAAACTACCTCGCCGCACTTAAGTAGCAGCAGTCCAAGACTAGGCGATCACCATCAAGAAACCGCCACCGTTATGCCGCGACCTGCGCGCATTTCGGTGGCGGTTTTGCATATAGAGACCTGCACGCGCCACATCCGAACGGCACAGATAGCCAAGGATCGAAGGTTTCGAAGGGCAGCGCTCGCAAGGCGCTAACTCCCGCTATTGTTGAAAACAAATTTACCGATAGGGGGTTGCAGGCGTCTATCGCGAACAACTTACTCCGTGTTATTCAACCCACGCCCTGACCATGGCATTTTTGTCTTCGGCTCCACTCTCGACCTCGGCCACATCCCACACAGCCGGCAAGGCTCCGAAACTAAGTTTCATGTCCTCGCAGGCGCTGGCAAAGCAGAAGGCCTACGAGAAAAAGGCTAAGAACTACAAGATACCGCTTGAGGCGCTCGCCATCTTCACCGCCCAGCTCGCGGCCCTATTGGCTGCGGGCCTCCCCTTGGTCTCCTCGCTCGAAGCCCTGCAGGAGCAGATGGAGGATCCAGTTTTCCGAGTCATTATCCGAGAAGTGCGGCTAGAAATTTCCGCAGGTAGCTCCTTCTCCGCCGCCGTTAAGAAATTCCCCAAAGGCTTCAACTCGCTCTTCATCTCCATGGTCGAAGCCGGTGAAGCCTCCGGCAACCTCGCCGAGATCCTCCAGAAGGTGGCGGCATACTTCGAGGCGTCGGTGAAGCTGGCTAAAAAGGTCAAATCAGCCATGGCCTACCCGATCGCCGTCATCGGTTTGGCAGTCGTACTCGTCAACGTCCTGCTGGTCTTCGTTATCCCGATCTTCGCCGAGATGTTTTCCAGCTTCGGATCGGATCTCCCCGTTCCGACCCAGATGCTTATCGACGTAAGCAACTTCCTCAAACCCGGCTGGGGTTGGCCCGACATTCTCACCAAAATCAGTATCCTGCACATCGGTGTCGTGGTCTATTTTGCGTGGAAATTCTGGCAAAAGTCCACAGCCACCCCAAAAGGTCGCGAATTCAAAGACAACTTGATCCATCGGGCGCCGATCTTTGGTCCGCTCTCTCATAAAATCGCCCTTTCCCGCTTTTGCCGCACCTATGCCACGCTGATGCGCTCCGGTGTCCAGATTCTGCGCACGCTGGAGATCGTCGCCGCCGCGAGCGGCAAGACCCAGATCGAGAAAGCCTGCGCCGACATCGCCAAGCACATCAGCCAGGGCGGGCAGATCTCAGACATCCTCGCCACCAATCCCTATTTTCCGCCCATGATGAAACACATGGTCAAGGCGGGCGAATCGACCGGCAATGTCGATGGCATGATGAGCAAGGTCGCCGACTTTTTCGACGCCGAGGTTGACGCCACTGTCGGCGCACTCACATCCCTCATCGAGCCCCTATTGATCTGCTTCCTCGGCGTTTTTGTCGGCAGCATCGTGATCGCGATGTTCCTGCCGATATTCAACTTGGCCAACGTCGTCGGCAAAGGCAGCTGAGCCAGACCATCCTTACCTTCCCCCCTCCTTCCGACTCCTGTGCTTGCCCTAGGACAAGCACTGCCGTTTCCTCACCCCATATGCCTTCGGTCCTCATTGTCGACGACCTGACCTCCATCCACGAAATGCTGGAAGCGGTCATCCAGCCAATCGGTTTCACAGCAGCCTTCGCCACCGATGGAAGCAAAGCGCTGGAACGCTACAAGGCGGACAAATTCGACCTCGTACTCGTCGATGTGCAGATGAAGCCGATGGACGGCATCACGATGCTTCGAGAGCTCAAGAAGATCGATCCACACGCCGTCGTCGTCGTGATGACTGCCTACGCGAACACCAGCTACGCGCTGGAGGCGCTGAAGCTGGGAGCCTTCGATTTTCTCCAAAAGCCCTTCAAGGTAGACGAGTTGATCTCCGCCCTGAAACGCGGAGTCGAATTCAAGAAGCTCGGTATTACTCGAGCGAAGAAGGCCCAATCGTCCGGTCCGGTTCCGCCCACCCACGAAGACGACAGCGTCGCCGCCGACCAGCTCGAAGCCTTCGTGATCGGTGAGAGCAAGAAGATCAAGAAGATCGGCCCGCAAATCAAGAAGCTCACTACAGCGAAGACACCCGTCCTCATCGTGGGCGAGCCCGGAACCGGCAAGAAGGTCATCGCAGAACTGATCCATAACCAAGGTTTCTCACCCGACAGCCCGCTCATACGTTTCGACTGTTCGCAGGTTTCCGAGGCTGACCTGAAGGACGGACTCATCGGCACCCAAGGGCAGGGCGGCACATGGGTCGAACAAGCCAAGGGCGGCACGCTCTACCTCGAGAGAATCAGCGCGCTCCCGCTTCCCATCCAGAAAGGCCTCGTGAGCGTGCTGCGCACAGCCGGCACCTCGTTCCGGCTCTGCTGCTCCAGCACCGAGGATCTCGAGAAGCTCATCGACCTGGGCAAGTTTCACGACGAGCTCTTCTACCGCATCGGAGCGCTTCCCCTCATGCTTCCCGCCCTGCGTGACCGCATCGAGGACCTCCCGCTACTGCTGAAGAACTTTGCCGCCTCCGTCCCGAACCCGAAATTCGACAGCAAGCAAGTCGAGTTCGCCCCCGAAGCACTAGCCATCCTGTCCGCCTACCGTTGGCCAGGAAACATCTCCGAACTCAGCCAAGTCGTCTCCACCATCATCGCAGAAGCGGATTCGCCGGCAATTACGGCAGCCCAGCTACCGGAGCGCCTGCGCGACTTGAAAGACCTGCTGCCCCTCGCCGATTTCCTCGCCCAAGAAGAGAAGCGCTACATCGAACGTGTTCTCAAGGCCTGCCGCGGCGACAAGGCCAAGGCCGCCAAGGTCCTCGGCGTTCCGCCAGCAAAGCTCGGATAACCCGCCCCACAGCGCGCACCGCCACCCGTTTCCCAGCCAAACCCCGCGGCAGTTTCGCCTCGGGGTTTTTGCTGGGCGCAGTCCGCCCGACTTCCCGCTTGCGCCACACTCCGGCGCTTCCCACGCTCCGCAAAATTTTGCCATGCCGAAGCGCACCGACATCGAAACCATTCTCATCATCGGCGCAGGGCCGATCATCATCGGACAGGCCTGTGAATTCGACTATTCCGGCACACAAGCCTGTAAGTCGCTGAAGGAGGAAGGCTACCGCGTCGTGCTCGTGAACTCCAACCCGGCCACCATCATGACCGACCCGGAGTTCGCCGACGTCACCTACATCGAACCCCTCACCGTCGAGATGCTCGAGCGCATCATCGAGGTCGAGAAACCCGACGCCCTTCTGCCCACCCTCGGCGGCCAGACCGCCCTCAACCTCTCGATGGAGCTCCATAAGCGCGGCATCCTCGAGAAGCACGGTGTCGAGATGATCGGCGCGAAGCCCGACGCCATCTCCAAGGGCGAGGACCGCCAGCTCTTCAAGGACGCGATGCTCAAGATCGGCCTCGACGTCGCCAAGTCCCGCACCGTCCACACCCTCGACGCAGCCCGCGCCGCAGCCGACTTCATCGGTATCTTCCCCCTCATCATCCGCCCCAGCTTCACCCTCGGCGGCACCGGTGGCGGCATCGCCTACAACCGCGAGGAGTTCGACCAGATCGTCCAGGGCGGCCTCGAAGCCTCCCCCACCCACGAGGTCCTCATCGAGGAATGCCTCCTCGGTTGGAAGGAGTACGAGATGGAGGTCATGCGCGACCACAAGGACCAGTGCGTCGTCATCTGCTCCATCGAGAACTTCGACCCGATGGGGGTCCACACCGGCGACTCCATCACCGTCGCCCCCTCGATGACGCTCACCGACAAGGAGTATCAGGCGATGCGCGACGCCTCCTTCGCCGTCATCCGCGAGATCGGCGTCGAGACCGGCGGCTCCAACATCCAGTTCTCCGTCGACCCGAAGACCGGCCGCATGGTCGTCATCGAGATGAACCCGCGCGTCTCCCGCTCCTCCGCGCTCGCCTCGAAAGCCACCGGCTTCCCCATCGCCAAGATCGCCGCCAAGCTCGCCGTCGGCTACTCGCTCGACGAGATCCGCAACGACATCACCAAGGAGACCCCCGCCAGCTTCGAGCCCACGATCGACTATGTGGTGACGAAGATCCCGCGCTTCGCCTTCGAGAAGTTCCTCGGCGCCAACACCACCCTCACCTCGGCCATGAAGTCCGTCGGCGAGGCGATGGCCATCGGCCGCACCTTCAAGGAATCCTTCCAGAAAGCCCTCCGCTCCCTCGAGATCGGCGCTCGCGGCTTCGGCGGCGGCGGCAAGCTCGGCGGCTACGACCTCCCCGACGAGCAGACCATCATCGCCAAACTCGGCACCCCCAACGCCGAACGCCCCTTCTACATCCGCTACGCCCTCAAGGCCGGCTTCTCCGTCGAGCGCCTCTTCGACATCACCGCCATCGACCCCTGGTTCCTCACCCAGCTCAAGGAAATCTCCGAGCTCGAGGACCTCCTCAAGACCAAGCTCCTCGCCGACCTCGACGCCGCCACCCTCCGCAAGGCCAAGGCCGCCGGCTTCTCCGATGCCCAGCTCGCCCACCTCTGCGGCGCCCCCGTCAAGACCGTCCGCGAGCACCGCCGCAAGCTCGGCGTGAACACCACCTACCGCCTCGTCGACACCTGCGCCGCCGAGTTCGAGGCCTTCACCCCGTACTACTACTCCTCCTACGGCGACGAGAACGAGGTCATCCGCTCCACCCGCCCGAAGATCATGATCCTCGGCGGCGGCCCCAACCGCATCGGCCAGGGCATCGAGTTCGACTATTGCTGCGTCCACGCCTCCTTCGCCCTGCGCGAGCTCGGCTACGAGACCGTCATGGTCAACTCCAACCCCGAGACCGTCTCCACCGACTACGACACCTCCGACCGCCTCTACTTCGAGCCCCTCACCCTCGAAGACGTGCTCGAAATCTACGAACAGGAGCAGTGCCAGGGCGTCATCGTCCAGTTCGGCGGCCAGACCCCGCTCAACCTCGCCACCGCCCTGAAGGCCAACGGCGTCAACGTCATCGGCACCAGTCCCGAGTCCATCGAGCTCGCCGAGGACCGGAAGCTCTTCGCCGGCATCCTCCACAAGCTCAACCTCAAGCAGCCCGACAACCGCACCGCCCTCACCGAGGAGGATGCACTCAAGCTCGCCACCGAGCTCGGCTTCCCCGTCCTCCTGCGCCCCTCCTTCGTCCTCGGCGGCCGCGGCATGTTCATTCTCTACAGCCTCGACGAGATGCGCGCCGTCATCCGCCAAGTCTTCGAGGTCATGCCCGACAAGCCCGTCCTCATCGACAAGTTCCTCGAGGACGCCAACGAGCTCGACGTCGACTGCATCTCCGACGGCGAGACCGCCATCATCGGCGGCATGCTTGAGCACATCGAGTTCGCCGGCGTCCACTCCGGCGACGCCGCGATGGTCATGCCCCCGCACACTCTCTCGAAGGCCATGCTCGAGCAGGTGCGCACCGCCACCATCGCCCTAGCCAAGGCCCTCAACGTCGTCGGCCTCATGAACATCCAGTTCGCGATCAAGGGCAACGACCTCTACGTCCTCGAGGTCAACCCCCGCGCCTCGCGCACCGTCCCCTTCGTCTCCAAGGCCATCGGACAGCCCCTCGCCAAGCTCGCCGCCAAGTGCATGGCCGGCAAGAAGCTCTCCGAGATCGGCTTCACCCGCGAGCTCACCCCGCGCCACTGGTGCGTGAAGGAGGCCGTCTTCCCCTTCAACCGCTTCCCCGGCGCCACCATCAACCTCGGGCCCGAGATGCGCTCCACCGGCGAGGTCATGGGCCTCGACGACGACCTCGGCATCGCCTTCGCCAAGACGCAGATGGCCGCCAAGCCCGCCCTCCCGACCCAGGGCAACGTCTTCCTCTCCGTCAAGGACGCCGACAAGCACCGCGCCGTCGCACTCGGCCGCCAGCTCGTCGCCCTCGGCTTCAACCTCTACTCGACAGCCGGCACCGCCAAGGTCCTCGTCGAGAACGGCGTCGCCGTAACCAAGATCCACCGACTCAACGAGGGCCGCCCCAACGTCGTCGACATGATCAAGAACGGCCAGATGCAGATGATCATCAACACGCCCTCCGGCATGATGCCGCGCCAGGACGAGAACAAGATCCGCACCGCCGCCGTCCTCAACAATGTCTCGATCATGACCACGATGGCCGGCGCCTCCGCCGCCCTTCGCGGCATCAAGGCCATGAAGCAGAAGCGCGTCGGCGTCCGCTCCCTCCAGAGCTACGTCGGCAACGTCCTCTGATTCCTGCCCTGTAGCTGGACCGCGAAGCGGTTCAGCCCGCAGGGGCACCGGCCGAAGATTCTGCCGAACGGCAGACCAGCGCCCTTCCGAATCCGACGTTCCCTCTCGCGCCGTCCCGCCTCGTGCGGACGGCGCTTTTCGTTCCCACTCCCGCCGTGCCTCTCACGCTCCCGTAGCGAAACGCGTGAGCGTTTCGATCTGCCGCCCACCTCAAGCTCTCGTCACCCGCTCTCAATCCGCCCTCACTCGAACCGCGCCGGCTGCCCCGTCGCCGCGAGCGCGGAACGCCAGAGGGCGCTCTCCGGGTCCACGCGCTTGGTCTGCGTCGCCAACAGCTCGATCGGCACGTGCACGAACTCGTCGTGCATCTGCCCGATCACCAGCCCGGTCTTTCCGGCCATCGCCGCATGCACCGCGTGCCGCGCAAACTGGTCGCACAGGATCGCGTCCTCGGCGTCGGCCGGCACGCTGCGCACGAGGTAGCTGGGGTCGATGTAGCGGATCGTCGCCTCAGTCTTCTCCGCCTTGAAGTACGTCTCGATCTGCTCACGCAGGAACGGCCCGATGTCCTTCAGCTTCGCGTTGCCCGAGGCATCCACGCCTCCAGTACCGGCGAGCAGATCCTGACCCGCGCCCTCGGCCACGACGATCAACGCATGGTTGCGCGCCAGCACGCGCTTCTTGAGCGCGGCGAGGAACCCTCCGGGGCCGTCGAGCCGGAACGGAATCTCGGGGATCAGGCAGAAGTTAACGTCCTGGCTGGCGAGCGTCGCGCCCACGGCGATGAACCCGGCGCTGCGCCCCATCAGCTTCACGATGGAGATGCCGTTGCGCACGCTGTGCGCCTCGGTGTGCGCACAGGAAAGGGCGTGCGCCGCCTGCTCGACCGCGGTGAGGTAACCGAAAGTCCGTGTCACGAAGGCAACGTCGTTGTCGATCGTCTTCGGGATGCCGACGACCGCCAGCGGATGCCCGCGCCGCCGCGCCTCCTGGAAGAGCGCATTGCCGCCGCGCTGCGTGCCGTCGCCGCCGATGGTGAAGAGCATGTTCACCCCGAGGCGTATGAGGTTGTCGACGGCGATGGCGGTGTCGACCGGGCCACGCGAGGTGCCGAGGATCGTGCCGCCCTCGCGGTGGATCAGATCGACATCGTCGCCTGTGAGGCACACCGGCGGCCGACCGCGCGCGGGATCGAGCCCGTGGTAGCCGTCGCGAAAACCGAGGATCTCCTTCGCGCCATAGGCGTGGTGCAGCTCGAGGAAGATCGAGCGGATCACGTTGTTGAGCCCCGGGCACAACCCGCCGCAGGTCACGATGCCCGCGCGCACCGTCGTCGGTTCGAAAAAGAGTTTCGCCCGCGGCCCGGCCAGCTCGAAGCCGTCGGCGTCCGCGGCCGGAGCCGTAGGGTCAGCGACCAAGGATGCCGGTACGCGCAGATCGTCGCGCACATGCTGGCGCAGCGGGGAGTCGAAACGGGGTTGGCCGAGCGTGGTGATGTTCATGCGGAGCGGGGAAACGTCGCATCGTTCTGACCGCCACCCGCCACCGTTTCGAGCCCCAACCTCGCACCTCCCGTAGCTGGACGGCGAAGCCGTTCAGCCCTCCCGATGTGGCGCCGTTCGCGAGAACGGCGATCCTCGCGCCGCCCCTCGCGCCCTCACTCGCCCTCTTTCCCCATCCCGAAACTTGCAGGTGGCGAAGCCTCCGAACGCCCTCTACATTCCCGGCACATGCGCGTCCTGCTGCTCAACATCGGCAACACCTCGCTGCTCGGCGGCGTGTTCACGCTCGGCCGGCTCGAATGCCATTTCCGCGTGCCGACCGCCGAGGTGAAGACCGAGGCCAAGCTCCGCCGTTTCCTCGCTGCCGAAGCGCGCGGCAAGTTCGACCGCGCCGCACTCTGCTCCGTCGTGCCCGAGCTGACACTCCCCCTCTGTGCCGCCGTCAAGCGCGCGACCGGCGTCGCCCCGCGCGTGCTCCGCGCCGAGAACGTCCACGCGCTGACCATCGCCTACAAGCGCCCGCGCGAGCTCGGCGCCGACCGCGTCGCCGCCGCACTCGGCGCGCACGTCGCGTTTCCCGGCCGCGACAAGATCGTCGTCGATTTCGGCACCGCGACGACGGTCACTGCCGTCACCGCCACCGGCACCGTCGCCGGCGGCGCTATCCTGCCGGGCTACGGACTCTGGGCCGAGATGCTCGCCAGCCGCACCGCGCAACTCCCGAAAGTCGACGGCCCCGCTCCGAAGAGCGCCGTCGGCCGCACGCCACAGGAGGCCATCGCCGCCGGGCTGCATTTCGGCCATGTCGGCGCCGTGCGTGAGCTCGTCGCCCGCGTTTCAGCCGAGGTGTTCGGCACCAGAAAACGTCCGCTCGTTCTCGCCACTGGTGGAAACGCTGCCCGCTTTGAGCGCGATAATCTCTTTGCCGAACTCGTTCCCGACCTGATTCTCCTCGGCCTTCACGCCTTCGCCTATGCTTAGGACATTCCTCCGCGCCAAGCTCCACCGTGCCGCCGTCACCCAGGCCGATCCCGACTACGAGGGCTCGATCTCCATCGACCGCGCACTCTGCCGCGAGGCCGGCCTGCTCGAGTACGAGCAGGTCGACATCTACGACATCAACAACGGCGCTCGCTTCACGACCTACGTGATCTACGGGGATGCCGGGCAGATCAAAATCAACGGCGCCGCCGCGCGTCTGGTCGATGTCGGTGACCGCGTGATCATCTGCGCCTACATCGGCCTCGCGCCGGAGGAAGTCGGCAAGCACGCCGCGCGCATCGTGCAGGTGAGCCCCGAGAACAAGGTCGTCTCGGTCCACACCAACGCCGTTCATCAGCCGTAGGACCGCAAGCAACGGCGGCTCCGATCGCCTTTCCCAATGCAGGGCCGGACCTCGTGTCCGGCCTTCTCTTTTCCAGCGCTCCGTTTCGCCGCTGGAGTGGAAGTGGAGCGGCTCGCGAGAACAGCTCCCTCCGCTCCGCGCACGCGGCTCGCCCTGGTTCGGGATCGGCCGCGCCCGGCTCAAGCGCTCGCGCGCTTGGCTCCGACCATCTGCTTGGCGATCTCGCCGTCGAACAGCAGCGTCTGCGTCGGGTACGCCATCGACAGACCGCGCGCCTCGACCAAGCGCATCAGCGCCAGATTGGTCCGCTGCCGCTGCGCCAGATGGCGGTGCAGGTCGCCGTCCTTGGTGTTGTAGAGAACCCAGATGTCGAGCGACGAGGTGTTGAAGTCGCGGAAATAGACCGCAACCGACGTCGGATCGATCTCCGCATCCCCCTGCAGCAGCTTCCGGATATCCCCAACGATCGCCTCCATCTGATCCGCAGTCGTCGCATAGGTCAGACCGACGATGAACTCGATGCGCCGCCCGGTGAAGCGCGAGAGATTGGTGATCGTCTCGCCGGCCACCGTCTTGTTCGGGATCACCAGCAGCGACTTGGCGGTCGTGCGGATGCGCGTGGAGCGCAGGCCGATATCCTCGACCACGCCGATGTTGGTGCCGATCTGCACCGTCTCGCCGACCTTGAACGGCTGGTCCGTCGCCACGACGACCGAGCCGAAGACGTTCGCGATCGTGTCCTGGGCGGCCAGGGCGAAGGCGAGGCCGCCGATGCCGAGGGTCGTCAGCGCCGCGCCCACATCCAGTCCGAGGTTCTTGGCGACCATCAGCAGGCCGACCGCAAAGAACACCACCAGCAGCGACTTCTTCAGCCACGGCATCAGCGGCGCCACGCCCATCTGCTTCTGGACCGCCACCTCGTGTGCATGATCGAGGATCGCGTTGAACGCCCGCAGCAAAATCCAGAATACAACCACCGAGAACGCGAAGGTGGAAACGTAGCCGACCACGCGGTCGCCCATCTCGGAGAGCTTCAACACCCGCAGCGCGCCGATGGCGCCGGCCACCGAGATCAACGTCGCCACCGGCGACTCG
>Ga0209098_1000953_pt1 | contig 29338 bp, 21 predicted proteins | sample AD_JPNHW1_MetaG_FD_184429 | JGI IMG/M metagenome (GOLD analysis project Ga0209098, IMG submission 184429) | Active sludge microbial communities of municipal wastewater-treating anaerobic digesters from Japan - AD_JPNHW1_MetaG (SPAdes) (version 2) | ecosystem: Engineered > Bioreactor > Anaerobic...
GGAGCTTCATCGGCGTGACCGCGGCTCTTCATCAGGCCAGTATAGCAGGCGTCAACCTGACGGCAAGAGAAAAAGAGGTGGATGGTTTTATTGATATATTTTTACCTATTATGTCGTACAAAAATATCCACAATAACATGTGTTTTATTGGATAATGAAAAATCGATATTTATTTCTTGACAACTATGATTTTGCTAATACAATCGACCCTGAAAGCGTTCTTCAAAAAGCCATTCCCTTTTTATCGATTGCCAGAATTGCCTTGGCAAGGAGGTTCCATGTCGTCCACCGTGACCGTCAAGAACCGCGTCCCTGCCCTCGATGAGGTCATCGAGGCCCACAAGGACAGACCCGGGGCCCTGCTCGGGATCCTGGAGGAGGCCCAGGGCCTCGAGGAGCACCGCTTCCTGCCGGAAGCGACCCTGAGGCACATCGCCGAGAAGACGAACACTCCCCTTTCCACCGTGTACTCAGTCGCCACCTTCTATTCCTTCTTCAACCTCGCCCCCCAGGGAAAGCATTCCATCGTGGTCTGTCGCGGCACGGCCTGCCACACGAGGGGCTCCCTCGAGCTCCTCGAGACGGCCCTGTCCCGCCTCGGTATCGAGGGTTTCCGCGAGGACGAGGCCAGCTCGATCACGAGCAAGGACTTCTTCGCCACGGTGCGCACAGTGGCCTGCTTCGGCCAGTGCGCCCTCGCCCCTGTCGTCGAGATCGACGGCGTCCTCCACTCGCGCATGACCGTGGGCAAGCTCGCGGCCGCCATCGGCCGCCTCGGCAAGGGAGGCGAAAAATGAAGAACGCGACCATAGACCTCGGCAGCCTGAGGACCCGCGGGCTCGAACGCCTCAAGCCCCGCGTCCCCATGGCCACGGTGGGAGCGGGAACCTGCGGCCTCGGCAACGGAGCAGGACTCGTCCTCGAGTCCCTCGAGAAGGCGATGGCTGCGGAGCTCGGCGCGCCCGACGCGTGGAGCCTGCGCAAGGTCGGCTGCTTCGGCTGGTGCTCGGCCGAGCCCATCGCCATGGCCTACCGCCCCGGCAAGCCCCTCCTAGTCTTCCTCAACGTGAAGCCCGCCAAGGCGCCGCGCATCGCGCGCGGACTCTCCTCCGACGAGGCCTTCGACAAGCTCTCGAAGGACGCGGACGCCAAGATCGAAAGCTGGGACTTCCGCACCTCGAAGGTCGACTACGGCAGCGCCTACCCCGCGCTGAAGCACTGGAACGAGCTCTCCTTCTTCAAGGGCCAGGAGAAGCTCGTTCTCAGGGACTCGGGGCTGATCGATCCCGAAGACCTTGGCGAGTACCTCGCCGTGGGCGGCTACTCGGGCCTCATGAAGGCAGTGGGCTCCATGCGACCCGAGACGGTCATCGAGGAAGTGAAGAAGTCGAAGCTCCGCGGCCGCGGCGGCGCGGGCTTCCCCACCTACCGGAAATGGGAACTCATGCGGGCCTCGCCGGGCGAGCGAAAGTACGTCATCTGCAACGCCGACGAGGGAGACCCCGGCGCCTACATGAACCGCAACGAGATCGAGTCCGACCCCCACATGCTCGTCGAGGGCATGGCGATAGGCGCCTACGCGATGGGCGCTTCCGAAGGCCTCGTCTACGTCCGCGCCGAATATCCCCTCGCGGTAGAGCGCCTCACGAAGGCGGTGAGCGCGGCCCGCGAGGCGGGCATCCTCGGCCGCAACATCCTCGGCTCGGCCTTCTCCTTCGACCTCGAGATAGCCACGGGCGCAGGCGCCTTCGTCTGCGGCGAGGAGACGGCCCTCATCGCGAGCGCCGAGGGACGCGCGGGCAGGCCCTCGCCGCGGCCCCCCTTCCCCGCCCAGCGCGGCCTCAACGGCTGCCCGACGAACATCAACAACGTCGAGACCTGGTGCAACATCCCCGTCATCGCGGCCCGGGGCGGCGACTGGTTCTCGGGCTTCGGCACGCCGACGAGCACGGGCACCAAGGTCTTCTCCCTCGTGGGCAAGGTCCAGAACACGGGCCTCGTGGAGCTGCCACTCGGGAAGCGCCTCGACGCGGCGGTCTACGGCATGGGCGGCGGCGCGGGAGCGCGCAAGCGGATCAAGGCGCTGCAGTCCGGCGGCCCCTCGGGCGGCTGCGTGCCGGCCGGCCTCTTCAACACGGCCATCGACTACGAGGAGCTCGCCAAGCTCGGCGCCATCATGGGCTCGGGCGGCCTCGTGGCCATGGACCAGGACAACTGCATGGTCGACGTGGCCCGCTACTTCGTGGGCTTCACCGCGGGCGAGTCCTGCGGCAAGTGCGCGCCCTGCCGCGAGGGCCTCTCGCAGATGCTCCACATCCTCGAGGCGGTCTCCCGGGGCGAGGCCCGCGAGGAGGACCTCGACACCCTCGAGGAGCTCGCCCTCGCGGTGCGCGACTCCGCGTTGTGCGGCCTCGGACAGACCGCCGCCAACCCGGTCCTCACGACCCTGCGCTACTTCCGCGACGAGTACGAGCGCCACATCCGCGAGAAGCGCTGCGAGGCGGGCGTCTGCGAATCCCTCTTCCTCGCCCTCTGCGAGAACTCCTGCCCCCTCCACATGAACATCCCCGGCTACCTCGAGCTCCTCAAGGAGAACCGCCTCGAGGAGGCCTTCGAGCTCACCCTGCGCGAGAACCCCCTCCCCGGCACGATCGGGAGGATCTGCCACTTCCACTGCAGGATGCGCTGCAAGCGCGACCAGCTCGACGAGCCCGTGGCCCAGGGCGAGATCCACCGCTACCTCGCGGACGCCATGTACAAGATGGGAAGGGAGCGCGCTGTCTACGCGCGCCTCATCAAGGAGAAACTCCCGCCCACGGGAAAGAAGGTGTCCATCGTAGGCGCCGGGCCTGCGGGAATCGCAGCGGCCTTCTGGCTCGTCCGACTTGGCCACGAGGTGACAGTCTACGACGAAAAGGCCGAGGCAGGAGGCGTTCCCCGCTGGGGCATCCCGGCCTACCGCCTCCCCAAGGACATCCTCGCCAAGGAGCTCGGCTTCATCAGGAAGCTCGGCGTGCGCTTCGTCTTCAACACGAGGATAGGCCGTGACCTCTCCTGGGAGCGGCTCACCGACCTCTCCGACGTCGTCCTCGTCTGCGTGGGCGCCCTCAAGGACATGGAGCTCGACATACCCGGCGACAAGCTTCCGGGCGTAGTGGCTGGCTCGAGGTTCCTCGAGGAGATTGCCCTGGGCAGGCGGCCCAGCGTCGGCGATGAGGTGGTCGTGATAGGCGGCGGCAACACCGCCATCGACGCCGCGCGCTCGGCCAAGCGCCTTGGAGCCCACGTGACCATCGTGTACCGGCGCTCCCGCGCCGACATGCCGGCCAACGCGGAGGAGCTCGAGGGCGCGATCGAGGAGGGCATCGAGATCATGCCGATGGTCCAGCCCCTCGAAATCGTGGCCGACCAGGCGACGGGCAAGGCCAAAGCCCTCGTTGCCATGAAGATGAAGGCGGGCGACATCGACGCCACCGGTAGGCCCGCGCCCGTCGCCTCCGGGGACAAGGTCGAGATCCGCTTCGACAGCGTCATCATCGCGGTGGGAGAAAGGGTCGATGCCGGAGGGATCGAAACCATCGGCGTCGAGCTCGACAAGTCGGGTCGCGTGAAAGCGGATAACTTCGCCTTCAGGACCGGCAATCCGAAGATCTATGCGGCAGGCGACGCGGTAACGGGACCGGCCACCGCGGCCGAGGCCATGGGCATAGCCAAGCGGGCTTCCGCCGCAATGGACCTAGCCCTCATGGGCGAGAAGCGCTTCGACAGCCTCTTCCGCAGCTTCGACTACCAGATGCGGGTGCCCCTCGAGCCCTCGATGGAGAAGGCGGGCAGGCCCGCGCGGCTCAGCCCCGTGGACCGGAGCGGGAGCTTCGCGGAGATCAACCAGGGCTACACGGGCGAGCAGGCCCGCATCGAGGCGGAGCGCTGCCTCCGTTGCGATGTACGCGAGAGGGTGCGCCACAGCCCGAGCAGTCCCCTCCACCTCAAGCTGGCCGCGGGCGCAGGTCCGGCCTCGGGATCGGGCAACGCGAACGGAGCCCCATTGAACGGCGCCTCCATGAATGGCGCCTCGAGCCACGGCGAAGTCGCTGGCGGCTCCGGCGGCTCAGGCGGCGCGGCCTCCCTCCGGGCGGCCCAGGAAAGGAGGTAAGCCATGAGCGACAGGATGATAAACCTCGCGATCGACGGCAGGAACGTGACCGTGCCCGAAGGTACCGGGCTCCTCGAGGCCTGCAGGGCGGCCGGCGCCGACGTCCCGACGCTCTGCTGGCTCGAGGGCCTCACGCCGAGCGCCTCCTGCGGACTCTGCGTCGTGGAGATAGAGGGCGGCAAGGCCCTCGCCCGTTCCTGCGTGACAAAGGCCGCGGAGGGCATGAAGGTGAGGACGACGAGTCCCCGCGTCATGTCGGCGCGCCGCATGGCCATCGAGCTCCTCCTCGCCAACCATCCCTCGGAGTGCCTTTCCTGCTCGCGCAACGGCAGCTGCGAGCTCCAGTCCATGGCCGAACGCCTCGGCGTGCGGGAGCACCGCTTCCCCAAGACCAAGAAGAGCCTCGGCATGGACTACAGCACCGAAGGCATCGTGCGCGACAACGACAAGTGCATCCTCTGCGGGCGCTGCGTCGCGGTCTGCGCCGAGATCCAGGGTGTGTCGGCCATCCAGTTCGCGGGTCGCGGCATACGAACGAGGGTGGCGACCTTCCTCGACAAGGGACTGGCCTCCTCAGCCTGCGTCCAGTGCGGCCAGTGCTCGGTGGTCTGCCCGACGGGCGCCATCACCGAAAAGGACGAGACGCGCCTCATCTGGAAGGACATCCATAGCCCCGCGAAGACCGTCGTCGTCCAGACGGCGCCGGCCATCAGGGCCTCGCTCGGAGAGGCCCTGGGCCTGCCGCCCGGCAGCCTCGTCACGGGCAAGATGGTTGCGGCCCTCCGGCGCCTCGGCTTCGACAGGGTTTTCGATACGCAGTTCACCGCCGACCTCACCATCATGGAAGAGGGCACGGAACTCCTCGCACGCATGACCAAGGGCGGAGTCCTCCCCATGATCACGAGCTGCTCGCCGGGATGGATAAACTTCATCGAGGGCTTCTACCCAAGGCTCCTGCCCCACCTCTCGAGCTGCAAGTCGCCGCAGCAGATGTTCGGCGCGGTGGCCAAGACCTTCTTTGCCGAGCGTTCGGGGATAGACCCCGCTGAAATGAGCGTAGTATCGATCATGCCCTGTACCGCGAAGAAGCGCGAGACAAGGCGGCCGGAGATGAACGCCGCCTGGCGCTGGTGGGAGGAGAAGGGCCGCAAGACCGAGGAACCCTACTTCGACGTGGACTACGCCCTCACGACGCGCGAACTAGCGAGGATGATCCGCGAGGCGGGCATCGACATCGCGAGCCTAGACGAGGAGCCCTTTGACGATCCACTGGGCAACAGCACGGGCGCGGCCACCATCTTCGCCGCGACGGGCGGCGTCATGGAGGCGGCGCTGAGGACGGTCTATGAGATCGTGGAAAAGAAGCCCCTCGCCGAAATCGAGTTCAGCCCCTTGCGCGGCCTCGAGGGGATCAAGGAGGCGAGCGTCATGCTGGGCGGCAAGGAGGTCCGCGTGGCCGTGGCGCACACGCTGAAGAATGCGCGGATTCTCCTCGACGAGATCAAGGCCGGAGCGAGTCCCTACGCCTTCATCGAGATCATGAGCTGCCCGGGCGGCTGTGTCGGCGGCGGCGGCCAACCCTTCCTTCCGACCGACGCGAAACGCCTCGCGCGCGCCAGGGCCATCTATTCGGAGGACAGGAAGCTGCCGCTCCGGAAGTCGCACGAGAATCCAGCGATCACGGAGATATACAAGGACTTCTTCGGGGAGCCCCTCGGGCACCTCTCGCACGAACTACTCCACACGGAATATCGCGAGAGGAAATTCTAGTCGCCCCGGACATTGCGATCCAGGCCGGCCGCGCAGCACGGAAAGCGCGGCCGGCCCTTTCTTTCAAGGATATGGGAAACGTCAGCGTGGCGAGCGCCAGGGGGAAGCCGAAGGCGACAGGACATGCGAAGTCGCGGCGCGGCTAGACAGGTATCGGGCTTTGCGGTATACACGATCCCGTGGCCATAACCTGCATAGCCTTCGATCTCGACGGAACCCTCTATCCCGATTTCTCCCTCAGGGTCCACCTCGCCTCCTTCACGCTCCGCAACGCATCCTTCCTCGTGGCCTTTGGCCTGGCGAGGGCCGAGATCCATGCGCGTGCCGCCGCAGGTTCCGGCTCCGCAGACGATGGAGGCTGCGCGGACGAAGCCTGGCCGCGGGACCTTGCAGGATATCGCGAATTACAGGCAGCGCTCGCCGCCCGCCGCTGGGGCCGCAGCGCAGAAGAGGCCTTTGGCCGGGCCGAAGAGAGCGTGTACGGCGAGCTCGAGGGATATTTCGCCCAGGTACGGCTCTTCGATGGCGTAGAAGACTGTCTTGCGGAGCTCGCTGCAAGGGAGTTCAGGCTCGGCTTGCTCTCGGACTTTCCACCGAGGCGCAAGCTCGCCTTCCTCGGCATCGCGGACCGTTTCCAGGCCATTCGCTGCTCGGAGGAATCGGGGACCCTCAAGCCCGCCCGAAAGCCCTTTTTCGACCTGGCGGCCGATCTCGGCGTTGCTCCGGAAGAGATCCTATACGTCGGCAACAGCCTGCGCTACGACGTTGCAGGCGCAAAGGCCGCAGGTATGCGGGCAGCCCTCAAGGTGCCGCGCATAGGCAGACGCCCAGGCAGGCGCCCAGCCGGCGGGCACGCGGGGCCCGACATCATCTTCTCGGATTACGCCGACCTGCCCGACCTCGTGGCCTCCCTCGTCTGACCATCCCTACTCGAACCACGTAGACTCGATGACAGCGCTGCCGTCGACATAGGCCTCGTCCGCCGAGTCGAAGGGAATCGCCGTCTCCAGGATGACGGAGGCGCCTGCCGGCACCTCCTCGGCGATGACGTCGGTATGCCAGTAGCTCCGCCGGTCGCTTGCAGCCCGTACCGTTATGCCGAAGCGTTCGAGGGATAGGCTTCCCTTGACCGTCACGCGCATGGCGATCGCGATATGCGATTCCGAGTCTGTCTTCACGCCGCGGACAGATACGATGCAGGCTTCCGCTTCCGGCACGAGGACCGGGTTCGGACATGCGGCCACGGCGAAGGCCGCGGCGGCGACAATGATGGCGCATAACGCGATCCTGATGTCCCTGCCGGCGCGCGCCGCCGCCTGATGAAGCGCATCCCCAGCCGGAGATCCGCCGGACGTAGGAGTAGAAAGGTCACTCATGCACCCCCAACGCCCATGGCCCGCCGCCGCGCTTGAGATCGGAGGCCGCCCGGGGACAGGGAGACATCAGCCTCTCAGGGCGAGGAAGGGAATAACGACATCGTTCTTGGGGGCGCCGGTGCCGTCATAGGTTATGCTCACTACGGGAACGCCCGTCACGCGCTCGATGTCGTCGCTCATGGCCTCGGTCACGATCGAGGGGCAGCAGAAGGCCGGATTCGTCTCGACGAAGAGGGATATGTCGGGATGGACCTCGAGCAGCCTGAGGATCTTGATGGCGTTGTCGAAGCACTCGCCCTCCTGCTCGGGCCTGATGCCAAAGCCCCCGAGCATCCCCGCCCATTCGGGATTCGTCCAGGGCTCCGGCGGATCGAGGGCAAGGCCCGTCCTGATCGAAAGGGCCTTCTCCACGGCGCCGAGGACGGCGACCTCGGCCTTGAGGGTCGCCCATTCGCCCATCTTGCCATCCATGACAAGATGGGCGAACTGGGCATCGATGACCGCTTTCACGTAATCGAGATAGGAAGTCGTGATCGCCTCGCCCCCCGAGGCCTCGATTACGCGTACCAGATCCTGGTTGAGGACGTCGTTGTCGCGCGCGTAGAGATCTCCGAAGATGGCCACCTTGGGCCGGTTCCGCGCCGAAAGCGGAAGCTCCCGGAAGGGCATGAAGGCTTCGCGATAGGCGGATGCCATGTTCCGCCCGCCTTCGAGTTCGCTCACGAGGATGCCCATGGCCCTTGCCGCGAGCCGGTCCGCAGCTCCGTGCTCGAGCTCGTAGGGCCTCGTCCTGCAGACAAGGCGGCGTAGCGTCCCACCGGCGAGGAAAGCATGGTAGGCGCCTATCATGGCCTTGAGTCCCATATCGAAGAAGGTGATCTGGCCCCGGTAGACCTCGACCTTCTCCATGCCCCCGCCGATATGTTCCAGGATGCTCTTCCCGAATTCCGCGTAGAGGGGGATGTTGCAGGGCCACATGCCGGCCGCGATCCAGAGCACGCAGCCGGCCGGGTCAAGGTCATGACGATCGATGTACTCGGCGCATTCGCGCGCGATGATGCTTATGGGAATGCACTGCCCCGTATTGCCGCCCATGGCGCGCCGGATCGAGTCGCGGCTCTCCTCCAGGACAAGGGCATCGATGCCGCAGCCCCTGAGGTTGGCCGCAACGAGAGGCGACACGAGGGGATCCCAGCATGGAACGAGCACCTTCCTGCCCCTGATCCCGACGGCCAGCTTCGGCGCGATGCCGAGCGCTCCATCGCCGTTCCTTCCCGCAGCGACGGCAGGTAATACGTTGTGCGACTTCATGAGGGCATGGTTCCTGAAGGAGCGCAGGCCCGCCTCGATGCGCGTTTCGTAGCCGACGCTCGAATCGTGTTCGTCTATCTGAAGTATGAGATAGGGTTTACCCGCCCCGTCGAGGATGCGCTTGAACCACTCGATGGCGAAGGAATCAGGCGAGCACTTGAACGAGGTGACGAGGACCGGATAGAGGCCGCAATGGGCGGCGCAGACGCCCGCCGCCCTGAGCACCTCCACGGCATAGCGCCAATGGAAGGCCGAGAGGAGCGGGTCGAGGTCTCCGCCCGGCGCAGGATCGAGCAGCATGTCGGAGCAGAGGACATCGACGCCGCGCTTCGCGATCATGGAAGGTATGTTTTTGCCGAGGGCCTCTGAGAATATGGCATAGGGCCTTCCCACGAGGACGACCCCGAGCCCCTCGCCGTCGACGTTCCCGGCGGCGCCCTCCCCTCCCGGGAACGACGAAACGATGCCGGGAAAGAGCGACCTGACGGCCTTGCCGGCCCTGGCCCGCGCATCGACACAGGAGCGATAGGCGGCCCCGACTTCGTCCCGGGTCGGCGCCGGCCGGCCGGAAGTACAGGGCGCACATGGCATGGCCCCGTCCGCCGCGGTTGCCGCATGCGCGGCCGTTGCGGACGCGGCTGCCGCGACGGCTTCGAAGAGTTCGTCAACGCAATGCGAATCGTCGCCAAGGCGGCCCTTGAGGAGCGGCGACAGTATGCGCCCGGATTCGCCCGCTTCCGCGCAACGCGTCACGGTGGCGGCGTAGCCGGAATAGTTTCAGTAGTAGCGCCGCACCTCCACGCCGTCGCGGCGCCCTGCCTTCTCCTCGAGGTAGATGGGGAGGAAGACGCGGTCGCAATCCGCGAGGAGACCATGGACCTGCCCGTAAAGGAGGGCCATGGGGGCGCAGAATTCCGCCCCCGAAAGGCGCTTGCCCGTCCTCAGCGTATCGGCATCGTCCGACGCAATGACGGCGTCGAAACCGAGGATATCCCAGAAGGTCTTCCAGAAGTTCGTGTCCTCGGCGAGGTAGAGGGAGGCGGGGATGCCGATGCGGATACCTCGCCTGGGCCCCATCCGCGGCACGGCCGCGAAGGCCCTCTCGACGGCCTCCCGCCTTTCGAGAAGGTGGTTGTGCTTCGCCTCTCCCTCGCCCACGAAGTGCCTGGTTGAATAGTCGCGGCCGCAGATGAAACCGTAGGCCACCTCCTCGCCGCCCACGTTGATGACGCGGAGCCTGCAGTTGTTGTTACACAGGCCGCAGCGCTCCGCCCTCGATTCAAGGTCGAGGGCATGGATGCCGAAGCCGCGGAAACGCGACGTGCCGGCAGCCTCCTTTTGGACTGGAGCAGCCCCCGCGGGATCCGTGCCGGCGCCCAGCACCGCGCGGCCGGCGACCTGTGCCGCCTCGTCGCGCGCCTGCAGGGCCGAGCCGATCGCGCCCGTGAGATGGCAGAATTTCGAGACGCGGATTTCCCTCTCGAGCCTGCTCTCGAAAGCCGCCACGAGGGCACGGTTCCGGGCGGTCGCCCCCTGGAACATGACACGCCTGCCGATCGATCCGCGTTGTGCGACCTTACCGAGGTAATTGTCGCAGACCGAGAAGAGGGAGGCCGCGAGGAGCTCGTCGGTGGAATAGCCGAGACTCTGGAGGTGGTTGAGGTCCCGTTCCATGAAGACCGTACAACGGTCGCTCGTGAGCGGAGCCTGCTTGCCTATCGCGCGGTCGGCGAAGTCGGCGAGGGGCACGCCGAGGCGTGCCCCCTGTTCCTCGAGGAAGCTGCCGGTGCCGGCGGCGCAAACGGCGTTCATCTGGCTGAAGACCACGATGCCCTGCCTGAGGACTGTGAACTTGGAATCCTGTCCGCCGATCTCGATGATCGTGTCTACTTCGGGATCTATCTCCACCGCGGCCCTGGCGTGGGCGGTTATTTCGTCTATCGCGCTGTCGGCCCCGATTACCGGGGCCACGAGCTTGCGTCCCGAGCCCGTCGTCGCGGCGATCTCCACCGCGAAAGCGACGCGGTATTCGGCTTCAATGGCCGCCGCGGCCTCGAAGAGGGCCTGGGTAGCCTCGAGGGGGCGGCCTGCCGTCCGGGTGTAGAAGCCGGCGATGACCTTGCCGTCCCGCGAAAGGATGGCCGCCTTCGTGCTCGTCGATCCGATATCGACGCCGAGGAGGGCGGGGACCCGGGCCTTTCCGCTGGCGTCCTGCCCTTCGGACGCCAGCGTGGTCGGATCGACGTAGATGTCGATTTCGACGGGATTGGAGGGGTCGTGCTTCCGCGCGGGAAAGAGCCTGCGGGAGAGCGACGAGAAATCCGGATAGCCGGCGCTCGGCTCGGACAGCTTCCGGTTCGCGTATTCCCGCGGAGGCGGGGGCGCGGCGCACAGCTCCGCGAGGGCGAAACCCGCCGGCCCGGGGTTCCCGCCGGTCCGGGCAAGATGCTCGAGGCAGGCGCCTATCGCGCCATAGAGATGGGCGAATTCGTCGCAGGCGACCTCCGAACCGGCAAGGGCCGAAAGGTGTCTCAGGACGGCCGCGTTCCTCGATACACCCCCTGCCATGACAATTGGCGCAATAGGCTTCTCGCCGGGGAACAACGTGTCTGCGATGTTGCGCGCGAGCCCCTCGCAGAGGCCATCGCAAATTTCCTCGGGGTTCCAGCCCTCCTGCTGCGCATGGATGAGGTCGGTCTTGGCGAAAACGGAACATCGGGACGCGATGGCCGGCCTCTCGCCGTCGTTCCGGAGGGCGAGCTCCGCGAGCTCGGCGCTTCCTCCCCCGAGGCCGAGGCGCGCGGCTTGCTGGTCGAGGAAGGCCCCCGTGCCGGCGGCGCAGGCCGAGTTGCCGCGCATCCTGCGATAGCTGCCATCCTCGTCGAAGGACACGCGCGCGAACTTCTCCGCGCCCACGACAGGGAGGCTGCGCAATCCCGGATGGAAATGCCGCGCGGCCCTGATCTCCGCGAGGCGGCCATCGATGGCCTCCGCTTCGCCTCCGGGAACCATCAGCGAAGGCGTGGAAGCAGTCCTGACCACGGCAGAGATCCTTGCCTTCCCGCCTTCAGGCAGAAGGCCGTCGAGGAGCTCTCCTACGCAGGCTCCAGCCCTGCCATGATGAAAGGCATAGGCCTGGGCGACGAGCCGTCCGTCGCCGTCCATGGCGACGACGGCCGCGCTCGTCGACCCGCAATCGACCCCGAGAACGATTCCGTCTCCTGCTTCATGTCCGTTCATTACAGATAGTGTAATCCACGGATCACCGCCACGCGAATCGGGCCGAGAAGTCCGGCGCCGCCTGCGCGCAGCGGGCCTGGTATCGATTTTCGGCTATCCGGCTTCAGTCGCGCCAGGCTTCCACGACGCCGCGGGTTTCCCTGATCCGGTCGAGGACTTCCTCGGAATAGGAACAGGTGATCTGTGGATTGGCACGGACGATGATCTCCATCCGCGTCGGAGAGGAGGCTGTCGGCCCGGGAGCAGAAGCGGATGCCGCGCGTGGCGCGGTGTCCGCGGCGCCAGGTCCGTCGGCCTCGCGCGGCGTCTCGACCGCGTCTTCCGCGACGCCAACGGATTCTCCAGAATAGTCGAAATCCCCGTTTGCCAGGCCGGCATCGTCTACGTAGTCATCTTCGGAATCGTCTCCGAAAGCGCTGTCCGCGTCCTTTGCGGCGGCTCCGGCGCCGTCGGCCGGTCCCGCGACAGGAGCGCTCAACGCATTGCCCGCTACACTCACAACGCCCTTCGCAAGCGCGGTCCCGGATACGGGCTGGACGCCGGATCCATGGCCGTCGACCGGCACGTGGAACCAGATCGTACAGGGCCCCGGCGTCTCGAAGAGGAGGTCGCGGAGGTCGTAGAGGTCCTCCTCCGAGGAGATGCCCTCGCGGAGCCTGATGTGGATGTCGCGCCAGGACTTGTCCTTGAGGCTGTCGGGATCGACTATCTCGTCCACCTTGAGGCTCGGGGCCGAACGAGTACGGTCGATCTTGCCCTTGAGGCAGAGGACCTTGTCGAGCTGGAAGCGTTCCCGGTTCGGCTCGAGGACGTTGCCGAAGACGACGATCTCGATGGAACCCGCAAAGTCCTCGACGGCGCCGAAGGCCATCTTCTTGCCGTTCTTCGTGAGGATCTCGCGCCATTCCTTGAGCATGGCCACGACCGTGTAGACCTTGTCGGAGCTCGCGCGGTCCGGGTGGGCGAGATCCGCGTCCGCGCAACGTTCCCAGACTTTCCGGTACTCGTCCATGGGGTGGCCGGAGAAGTAGAAGCCGAGGAGTTCCTTCTCGCGCAGGAGGAGGTCGCTTCGAGGGAACTCCTCGCCGGGCTCGAGCTGGAAGGGAGGGAACTCCTCCTCCTCGCAGCTGTCGAAGAGGCTCACCTGTCCGTAGCGCCCGGCCTCTTCCTTCCGCGCGGCGTAGTCCACGGCCCGTTCCACATTGAGGACGAGCTCCTGCCGCGGATGGCCGAAGGAATCGAAGCAGCCCGAGAGTACGAGGCACTCGAGGGTCTTGCGGTTCATGGCAGAAGTGCCGAGGCGCTCGATGAAATCGATGAAGCCGCAGAAGGGGCCATGGGCCTCGCGTTCCGCGACGACAGCCTTGGCAAACCCCTCGCCCACGCCCTTGATGCCGAGGAGGCCGTAGACGATCTTGCCGTCCACGACCGTAAAATTGGGCTCGGAGTAGTTGACCGACGGCGGCATGACCTCGAGGCCCATGGCGCGGGCCTCTCCGATGTACTCCGTGAGCTTGTCGGTGCTCGTGATCTCGTTCGTGAGGTTGGCGGCCATGAACTCGGCCGGGTAGTTCGCCTTGAGGTAGGCAGTGCGATAGGCGACGACGGAGTAGGCGGCGGCGTGCGACTTGTTGAAGCCGTAGCCCGCGAAGGGGATGAGGATCTCGAAGATGCGGTCGGCGTCCTCGGCCTTGAAGCCCTGTTTGAGCGCGCCCGCGATGAATTTCTCCTTCTCCTTCATGAGGACTTCGAGCTTCTTCTTTCCCATGGCGCGCCTGAGGATATCCGCCTGTCCGAGGGTGAAGCCGGCGATGCGTTGCGCGACCTGCATGACCTGTTCCTGGTAGACGATGACGCCGTAGGTCTCCTTGAGGATGGGCTCGAGGCAGGGATCGGGGTAGGTGATGGGAGCCTTGCCGTTCTTGGAGTCGATGTACTGCGGGATGTAGTCCATCGGGCCCGGACGGTAGAGCGCGTTGAGCGCTATGAGGTCCTCCATGCAGTTCGGCCTGGCCTGCTTGAGGATGCCCTGCATGCCGGAGGACTCGAACTGGAAGACGCTCTTGCTCTTGCCCTCGCCGAGGAGCCTGAAGGTCTTCGCGTCGTCCTCGGGTATCCTGTCCTCCTCGATCTCGATGCCGCGCTTGCGGATGAGCTCGAGGGTGTGCTTGATGAGGGTCAGGGTCTTGAGGCCGAGGAAGTCCATCTTCACGAGGCCGCACTTCTCGAGGTAGTCCATCGTGTACTGCGTGGCCGTGATCCCGGTCTTGGGATCCTTGAAGAGGGGCACGTAATCCGTGAGGATGCTCTTGCCGATGACGATGCCCGCGGCGTGGAAGCTCGTGTGGCGGTTCTTGTTCTCGAGCTTCTTCGCCACCTCGAAGAGGCCCTGGTAGCGAGGCTCCTCCGCGAGGGCGGCTAACTTGGGCTCGAGCTCGAAGGCGTGCTTGAGGGTCATGTGCGGATCCTCGGGCACGAGCTTCGCGATGTCGTTCGAGTCCGCGAAGCTGATGTCGAGGGCGCGGGCCACGTCCTTGATGACGGCCTTGGACTTGAGGGTACCGAATGTGACGATCTGGCCCACGCGCTCGGCGCCGTACTTCCGCGCGACGTAATCGATGACCTCGCCGCGGCGCTCGAAACAGAAGTCCACATCGAAGTCGGGCATCGAGATGCGCTCCGGGTTGAGGAAGCGTTCGAAGAGGAGCTTGTAGCGCAGGGGATCGATGTCGGTGATGCGGATGGCGTAGGCGACGATGGAGCCCGCGCCCGAACCGCGGCCAGGGCCGACGGGGATGCCGTGCTCCTTGGACCAGTTGATGAAATCCCAGACGATGAGGTAGTAGCCCGTGAACTTCATCTTGATGATGATGCCGAGCTCGTACTCCGCCCTCTCCTTGATTTCGCTCGTTATCTCGGCATAGCGCTTCCTGAGGCCCTCGTAGGTGAGGTGCCGGAGGTAGTCCTCGGGGCTAGCGAACTCGGGAGGAATGACGTAGTCGGGGAGGAGGGGACCCGGATAGGTCAGGTTGAGCTTGACCATCTCGTTCACCTTGAGGGTGTTGGAGATGGCCTCGGGGACCTCGGCGAAGAGGGCTGCCATCTCGTCCTGGGTCTTCATGTAGAACTCGGGGCCGTGGAAGCGCATGCGCGTGGGATCGCCCACCTTCCGATTCGTGCCGATGCAGAGGAGGACGTCATGCGCTTCCGCGTCGGATTTGTCTAGGTAGTGCATGTCGTTCGTCGCGATGAGCGGCAGGCCGAGGCGCCTCGCGATGCCGACGAGGGCCTTGTTCGAGACCTTCTCCTCGGGTATGCCGTGGTCCTGGAGCTCGATGTAGTAGCGGTCCTTGCCGAAGAGTTCGGAGTACCAGGCCGCCTTGCGCTCGGCCTCCTTCTCCTTCCCCATGAGGATGAGGCCGGGGATCTCGCCGCCGATGCAGGCCGAGGAACAGATGATGCCCTCGTGGTAGCGCTCGAGGAGCTCCTCGTCGATGCGCGGCTTGTAGTAGTAGCCCTCGGTGAAGGAGGCAGAGGAAAGCCGGAGGAGGTTGCGATAGCCGGTCTCGTTCTCGGCGAGGAGGATGAGGTGCCAGTACTTGTTGCCGTTCTCCGTGCCGGTCTTCTCCGTCCTCGAGCCGCCCGCCATGTAGAACTCGGAGCCGACGATGGGGTTGATGCCCGCGTCCTTGCAGGCGTCGTAGAAGCGCGCCGCGCCGAACATGTTGCCATGATCGGTCAGCGCGAGGCCCGGCATGCCGAGGGCCTTGGCCTTGGCGACCATGCCCGCGAGGGAGGCGGCACCATCGAGGAGGGAATAGTCCGAGTGGTTGTGGAGGTGGACGAAGTCGGCCATGGGAGCCAGTATAGCCTGAGCTCGCGGGCTCGAGGAAGGGGAAGTCAGGGGCCCGAGGCGCGTTGTGGCACTATTGGCAGTCCTCGAGATTGGCTATTATCCTCGCAAGCATGGACTCGAAGCTCTGCCTTTCCTGTTCCGTAAAGCCTTTGTAGAAAAGGGCGTTCATCTCCCGCGAGACCCCGGCATAGGCCTTGGGAGACGGCAGGGCTCCCGGCAGGGCTTCGACAATGCTCCGCCTCCTGTCCTCGGGGTCGGCTCGACGGACGACAAGGCCCTTGGCCTCCATCCGGTCGAGGGTGAGGGCCAGGCTCGACTTGTCGAGGCCAGCGAGGGCTGCGAGCTCCCGCTGGCAGAGCGGACCCTTTTCCGTCACGAGGAAGAGGATCCGTCCCTGTCCCGGGTCGAGCTCGCCATAACCGGCCTCCTTGAGGATGCGCGCGAAGACTCTTGCCGAAAGCCTCGACGCCACTCCGAGGAGGTAGCCTCCCCTCCCCGACTTCCTCTCCTCAGCCATTCCTGCGATCCAGGGCAGCGCAGTCGATCTCGAGGACGGAGAGGCCATGGTAGTAGCGGGCCTTCATCGCCTTGAAGCGGAAGACGGCGAAATCGGGATCTCCGGCCCCCTGCGGATAGTAGCTTTCCCAGCCCTCGCGCCAGAGGGCGCGCTTCACCGCCTCGTCCCCCACCTCCACGAGGAGGCCCGTCACGCCGAGGCCCCGGTAGCCCTGCGAGTCCGAGTAGTAGAAACAGGCCCGCCCGTCCGCCCTGATCTGGGCCGTCTTGCGCGACGAGGTGTTCGTTCCGATGTAGCTAGCGAAATTGCGTTCCATGTCCCCGAAGGGAGGGAGCAAGCTGTCGCTGCCCGCAACGACGGCCTGGTGCTTCAGGTTGAAGAGCATGCGCGTCTCCGGGAAGCCGCCCTCGCCATGGGTCGAAAGGCAGATGAAGCCAACTTCCCGCTCGAGGGCCAGCGCATCGAGGAACCTGGGATCTTCGGTCATGGAAAGCCTCCATGTTTGGTTTTATATAAAACCTTATAAACCGTGACGGCCACTTTGTCAACAACCGGTCCATGGCAACGATCCACCATGGCAAGCTCGCCGGCTTTGCATGTATAGTGGAGGCATGAACGGCAAGCAAACCAAGGCCAAGGTCGATTACGACAGCTACTGGAAAAAATTCGCAGAAGAGACGGGAGAAGAGGTCCAGGCCAAGTCGATGGGACAGTGGCGGAACTCCTCGGGCAGGGAGCTCTGGGGCCTCCTCATCCTGACGGACAAGTCCTTCCGCTTCCGCTACATGCCGGGCAAGGCCTGGTTCACGGCCATCGTGCCCTCCGCGAGGCCCCAGGCCGGAGAGGAAGAAGCCCTCGAGATTGTCGTACCGCGTACGGATATCAAGGTCTTCGAGTCCCCGCGCAGGGGTTTCTTCGAGTGGCTTTTCGGACCGCCCTGGCCTTCCTTCCGCCTCTCGTGGAAGGAGGGGGATGCGGACCGTGCCGAAACCTTCATGGTGAACGACAGCAAGAAGTTCCTTGCGGCGATGGACGAAGCGCTGAAGGCAAGGGCCTGATATCGACGGCCCCAGGGCGGCGCCCGACGCGGCCATGGTTGCGCCGGACCCGCTCCCTCCAGCCCCGGCGTCATTGTTTCGCGAAGACTAGAAGGTTAGCCGAAACAGGGCGCCGCCGGACAGGGATCTTCCCGCCTCGATGCGACCATGGAGCTGGCTTGCGAGCATGTCCACGATGGTCATGCCGAGTCCGCGGGAGTCCGTGATGGCGAAGCCCTCGGGCAGGCCGACGCCGTCATCGGACACCTCAATCCGAGCGCCTTCGCCGGCTTTCCGCAGGACGAGGTCTACACGCCCCCGCCTGCCTCCCGGGAAGGCATGCTTGATGGCATCGGTCAGGAGCTCCACTGCGACGAGGCCGACGGACTCCGCGCGTTTCGCGTCGATAGACATCGGCTCCAGGGAGGGAGCGATCTCGATGCCCCGCTCCGCGAGGCCATAGCTCGATGTGAGGTCGCCGACGATGGAGGCAAGGTATTCGTCGAGGGCGATGGCATGGAAATCGGCGGTCCGGTAGAGCTGGTCGTAGAGAGAAGCGAGGGCGCCTACCCTGTCGCCGAGCCCCGAGAGGGCCCCGCTCGCTTCGGGGCCTGCGGCCCGTCCTGCCTCCAGGCTCACGAGGCTCGATATGATGCTGATGCCGTTCTTGACACGATGCTGGAATTCCCTGAGGAGGACGTTCTTCTCCTCGTTCTGGCGCCGCAGGGCCTCTTTCTCGTCCCAGCTGCGGGTGATATCGGTGACCGTTCCCGTCACGATGGCACGACCGCCCGGGCCCTCGACGAGGGCACTGTTGACGGACGCATGCACGATGCTGCCATCGCGCCTCGTCGCCGATAGATGGATATCTTCCAGATGTCCCTTCTCACGGAGGGCTTCCATGAGGGCTCGACGCTCGTCCCGTTTCTCGAAGATCCAGGCCGATGACCTGCCCCTGTCCCGCATCAACGACTCGGGCGAGTCATAGCCGAGAAGCGCCGCAAGGCTTCGGTTCATGCGGAGGAATACGCCATCCTCGGAGCTCTGGAAGATCCCGATATTGGCGTTCTCGAAGATGCCGCGGTAAAGGGCCTCCCCCTCGGCAAGCTCGACGTTGAGCTCGGCGTTTCGGAGGAGTATGAGGCCGAGGCTCCAGGATATCATCCCCGCGTCAAAGAAGACGAAGGTGATTTCCGTGAGGATGTTCGTCTGGAAAATCGAGGAGACGGGAACGAAGGCCGAAATGGCCGCGCGCACCAGGGAAAACACGGCGATGAGGACGAAGACTCCGGCGCACAACCAGGGGAGCATGCCCCGAATCTCCCTGCGCGTGGAAAGGCAGCTCGAGGCGCATTCGATCGTGACTACGCTGGTGGCTATCGAGAAGATGATGATCCTGAGCTGCGCGGATGGCCTAACGAAGGTGAACAGCGCGATGCCCGTCATGTAGAGGACGAAGAGGATCGCAAGGTGGCCCCATGAAGCTTGCCGCGCGACGAATATCCGCAGGCCTACGTCGATCAGGGAATAGCCGCCGAACAGCAGGGCATCCGCGACGATGATGCCGAACCAGGGGCTGACGAGGCCCTGCATCGAAAGGAGGAGGAGGCCGAGGGTGACGATGAGGCTTCCCCAGCCCCAGAAGAGCTCGCCGAAGCGCCCGTGAACCTGGTAGCGGTTGACACGGGACGCCAGGAAGAGGAAGAGGGAGACGATGCAGCCGTTGAAGCAGCTCACGACGGCCAGGGTCCTAATGTCTATGGCGTCCCTCCTCTCGGCATCGCGAACAACCAGGCAACCGCGGACCCATCCAACTATAGTGCAGCCCCAGTACGGATGGAAGATGATATCCCGGCGCGTTGACCCCGGATGCGCGGAAGTGCATACTCGCTGGCATGACGCCTCTCATCATCGCGATCATCATCCTGGCCACAGCCCTTGCCGTAGCCATCACAACTGCCATCCTCAGGGCGGCCCTTACGCCGCGCGCCGCCCCGCCCGCCACGCCCCTGCCCGATGCCGCCCTGGACGAAGCCGCCGGCATCGAGGACAAGCTTGCCGTCCTCGTACGCCGTCCCACGGTTTCGTCCTTCGATCCCCAGGAAGAGGATGAGACTCCCTTTGCCGGTTTCAAGGAGGACCTCAAGACCCTCTTCCCCCTCGTCCATGAACGCCTCGAACGCCGCGAGATCGGTAACCGCGGACTCCTCTACACCTGGAAGGGCAGTGACGAGTCGCTGAAGCCCGCCATCCTCTGCGCTCATTTCGATGTCGTGCCCGCCGACGACGCGGCGTCCTGGAAACACGGGCCCTTCTCGGGGGATATTGCCGACGGCTATCTCTGGGGCCGGGGAACGCAGGATATCAAGATCCTCATCGCCTGCGCCCTTGACTCCGCCGAAGGCCTCCTCGCCCAGGGCTTTGCGCCTCGCCGGACCATCTACTTCGCCTTCGGCGGCGACGAGGAGGTCGGCGGCAGGCGAGGCGCGGCCCTCATCGGCGCGGAGCTCGCCCGCATGGGCGTCAAGGCTTCCTTCCTCCTCGACGAGGGCGGACCGATAGCCCAGGGCATGCTCTCCTTCGCGGACAGGCCGCTCGCCCTCGTGGGCATCGCCGAAAAGGGCTACCTCGACCTCCTCCTCGAGGCGGACGGCAAGGGTGGGCATGCCTCCATGCCGCCGCGCCGGACCGCGACGGGAAACCTCTCCCGCGCCATCGCCCGCATCGAGTCCATGCCCCCCGCGCCGCGGCTCGGCTACACGGTGCGCAACTTCCTCGACAGGCTTTCGCCCTTTGTTGGTTTCGGCTATCGCGTCCTGTTCAGGAACCTATGGCTCACCGGCCCTGTCGTCAAGGCGGCCTTCACAGCCTCTCCCACGACCAATGCCCTCGTCAGGACCACGGCCGCCACGACCATGCTCGCCGGAAGCCAGATGGAGAACGTGCTCGCAGGCAAGGCCTGGGCCAACGTCAACATCCGCATCCTGCCAGGCGAGACCGTCGAGGGCACCGTCGAGAGGATATCGCGCATCGTGCGGAAGGAAGGCGTCACCGCAAGGCCGCGTTATCCCGAGAAGGCCGTGGAGCCCCTGCCCGAATCCCCGGTCGACCACGAGGGCTACCGCGCCATCGAGGCCGCCCTCGGCGCATCCTTCCCCGAGGCCGCGGCCGTCCCCTTCCTCTTCAGCGCAGGCACGGACACCAAGCACTACCGCGGCGTCACCGAGGCCATGTATCGCCTCCAGCCCCTCATCCAGACCAACGCCGACCTCGCCGGCGTCCATGGCCGCGACGAGCGGGTCGGGATCGGCAATCTGAGACGTTGTGCGATTTTCTACCGGAGGCTCATCGCCTCGCTCTAGCGCGGTCCGCGGGACCGGTCCTCCGGATGGAAGCGCATTCAATGCCCTTTCTGCAAGCTATGCCGTGCGGGTCCTGACAAAGGGAAAAGCGGATTGTCGCTGTGCGAAATCCGCTTTTCCCTTTGTCACCCGCCGCTCCGCATGGTTTCCGGAAAGCAGGGACTGGGTTCAGCCATTGGAGGCCGATTCGGCGGATCGTGGCTTCACGACGTAAAGGGCTGCAAGAGCCTCCTCCGCGGGCCGTGGCATTACGCCCCAGAGGGCCGCCGAGGGCTGCCGCCCGCGCGGCGATAGTCATTCCAGATCCCGGCCCCCGCCATCCATGAAAAAGCGCAGGGCCCGGCAGGGGAGTTCCCCGCCAGGCCCCGCGCTGCAGGGTTCCGGAAAGGCCCGGCTCAGTGTTTCTCCTGCGTCCCTTCCTCCGAGGCCGCGACGATCTCGGCGCGGGCCGCGGTGGCGAGGGGCGAACAGGATTCGGGGGCGAACCAGAGCTTCACGTCCTCGCCTATTCTCGGCAGGGCGAGGCTCGGCGTGTTGAAGGAGTCGGCCGAGACGACGTTCTGTCCGGCCCGCGCCACGAGGCGGACGACCGAGCCGAGGAACTTGATGTTCTCGACCGTCGCCACGAGGCTGTTCGTGTCCCCGTTGCCGGGCTCGAGGAAGAAGGCCTCGGGCCTGACGGCGACCACGAGCTCCGAGCCCGCGGACGCTTCCAGGGCCGCCCCGGCGCGGATCCTCTGTCCAGACACTTCGAGATCGCCCGTCGCGGGGTCGATGACCTTCGCGACGAGGACATTGAGGGTGCCGATGAAGGAGGAGACGTAGGGCGTGGCGGGCTTGTTGTAGATCTCGAAGGGAGTGCCGATCTGCTCGATGACGCCCTCGCGCATGACTGCCACGCGGTCGGAGATCGAGAGGGCCTCCTCCTGGTCGTGGGTCACGTAGATGGTCGTGATGCCGAGGCGGCGCTGGATGGCGCGGATGTCGTCGCGGAGCTTCACGCGGATCTTCGCGTCCAGGGCCGAGAGGGGCTCGTCGAGGAGGAGGGCCTCGGGCTGGGGCGCGAGGGCGCGCGCGAGGGCCACGCGCTGCTGCTGCCCGCCGGAAAGCTGGTGCGGATACCGCAGGCCAAAATCCTCCATGTGGATGACCTCGAGCATCTCGTCGACGCGCTTCTCGATGTCCGCCTTGGGGGCTCCCGCGATGCTGAGCCCGAAGCCGATGTTTTTCCGCACGTTCATGTTGGGGAAGAGGGCGTAGTTCTGGAAGACCATGCCGAGCTTGCGCTTGTTGGGCGCGAGGGGCGCCACGTCCTTGCCGTCGACGAGGATGGTGCCCTCGTCGGGGGTCTCGAAGCCCGCGATCATGCGCAGCGTCGTCGTCTTGCCGCAGCCCGAGCCGCCGAGGAGGGAGATGAACTCGCCCTTCTCCACGTTGAGGCAGAGGCGCTTCACGACGGTGTTCTTGCCGAAGCTCTTCACTATGTCATGCAGTTCCAGGAAAGCCATGCTGCAACTCCTATCGGTCGTATAACGTATCAGTGGGCGCCGGCGCCCAGGTTCGCGCCCTTTTCCTTGTCCTTGCCGCTCCGCGTCAGGAGCTGGATGAGGGCTATGGCGCCCCAGGTCATGGCGAAGGAAAGGATGGCGAGGGCCGCGGGCTCATAGGCGAGGTTGCGCCCCATGAGGGCCATGTAGGGTCCGAAGGCCGGCCAGGCGAGGAGGACCGCGAGGGTGAGTTCGCCTATCACGATGGCGAGGGTGAGGAAGACCGCCGAAAGGAGGGCCGTGCGCAGGTTGGGCAGCACGACCCTGAAGAGGAGGGTTCCCCAGCTCGCGCCCAGGCTCTGCGCGGCTTCCGTGAGGCCCCGGAGATCCATCGCCCTTAAGCCCGCATCCACCGAGCGGTAGATGTAGGGAAAGGCGATGATGACGTAGCCCGCCACGAGGAGGACGGGGCTCGTCACGAGGGAGAAGGGCCCGGACGAATAGCTGCGGATGAGGCCGAAGGCCAGGATGATGGGCGGGATGACGAAGGGCAGGAGGGCGAAGAACTCGATCACCGCCCTCGCCTTGGGCACCTTGAGGTGGGCCCAGATAGCCGTGGGCACGATAAGCGCGAGGCCCACCAGCACGGTCAGGATGGCCATCTCGAGGGAGAAGCCGAAGGACTTGAGGAAGAGGGGATCGGCGAAGACGTGCTGGTAGGCCACGAAGGACAGCACGCCCTTCTTGCCGCGCAGCGAGAAGAGGAAGGTGGCCACGAGGGGCAGGAAGAAGTAGATGATGCCGATCGCGAACCAGAGCCACGAAAGACCTGCTCGTTTCTTCATGCTTTCACCCACTTCGAGGAGATCTTCTGCAGCCAGGTGTAGAGGACGATGCTCGCCGTCATGATGACGACCATGCCGAGTGCCAGGGCGTAGCCGAGGTTCGCGTCATGGAGGACGTTGCCCCTGATCTGGGCGCCGATGAGGATGGGCACGAGGTCGATTATGCCGCCCGTGAGCGCGTAGGCCGTGGCGTAAGCGCCGAAGGCGTTGCCGAAGAGGAGTATGAAGGCCGCGAGGAGGGAAGGAAGGAGGACGGGAATGCCTACGCGCATCCAGTACTGGATCGTGCTCGCGCCGAGATTCTCGGACGCCTCGCGCCATTCCTTCCTCATCCCGTCGAGCGCGGGAAGGATTATCAATATCATCAGCGGAATCTGGAAATATGTATAGGTGAGCGAGAGGCCCCAGAAGCCGTAGAGGCTGAAGCCCTTATCATAAAGATCGAAGCCGAAGACCGTCTTGATGAAGACGGTCAGGAGCCCCATGCGGCCGAGGGTCGCGATGAAGGCGAAGGCGAGCGGGACGCCCGCGAAGTTGGAAGCCACGCCCGAGAAGGTGGACATGAAGGACCGCAAGGGCTTGGGAAGCCCTCCGAGGCTGATCGCGTAGGCGATGAGGAAGCCGAGGACGCCGCCCAGGGCCGCCGTGGTCGCACTGACCTTCACGGTGATGAGATAGGAGCCGAGGATGTTCGGCTTGAAGAGGTTGACGATGTTCCTGAAGGTGAAATGGCCCTCGGCGTCCTGGAAGCTCCCCGTGAAGATGGAGGCCGCAGGCAGGATCATGAAGGCGAACACGAAGAGGAAGAATGGGAGGAGACCGAGCCAGGCTAGGCCCTCCTTCCTTTTGTCGCGACGCGGAGAAGCCGCATGCGGCCCCGGGAGACCGGCGCTTTCGCGTCCGGAGCCCGGGGCCGCGGCCTTCCGCTCTAGCTGAGCGGTCATGGCCTGTCCTTATTTCTTCTGGATGTTGGCGCCGACGATCTTGTCCCAGTTCTCGGCGACGGCCTTGCCGGCCGCGGTCTGCTGCTCGAGGGTCGGGAAGACGGCGTTGGCATAGGCGGAAGAGGGCGGAAGCTTGGCGGCAAGGTCGGCGGGGATGACGCCGCGGGCGGCCATGTCGTTGAAGCGGGCCGGGTGGCCGTAGCCCTTGAGCCAGAGGAGCTGGCCTTCGTCGGAATAGAGGTACTCCATCCAGAGCCTCGCGGCGTTCGGATGGGGAGCGTAGGCGCTGATGGCCTGGATGTAGACGCCGGCCACGACGCCGGTGGCGGGGATGACGACCTCGACATTCGGGTTGCCCGCGAGGGTGTCGCGGTTCGCGAGGGCGTTGTAGTCCCACTCGATGGTGATGGGGGTTTCGCCGGAGGCGACCGTGCCGGTCACCGCGATGAGCGGAACGAGGTTGCCTGCCTTGTTCATCTTGGCGAAGTACTCGAGGCCGGGGTTGAGGTTGTCCACGGTGCCGCCGTTGGCGAGGGAGGCCGCGAGGACGGTCAGGAAGGCCTGGTTGGAGATGCGGGGATCGCCGGCCAGGGCGAACTTGCCCTTGTATTCGGGCTTGAGGAGGTCGGCCCAGTCGCGCGGCACGTTCTTGACGATGTCGGTGTTGACCTCGAAGGCGAGGGCGCCGTAGTAGTCGCCGTACCAGTAGCCGTCCTTGTCCTTCACGCTGTCGGGGATCGAGTCCCAGGTCGTGACCTTGTAGGGGGTGATGAGGCCGGAGGAAACGGCCTCAGGGCCGAACTTGAGGCCGACGTCGATGACGTCGGGGGCCTGCGGGCCCTTGTTGTCCTTGTTCGCCTTGATGGCCTCGAGCTCCTCGGCGGAGGATCCGTCGGGATTGAGCTCGTTGATCTTGATGCCATACTTGGCCTGGAAGCCGGCGATGAGTTCGCCGTAGTTGACCCAGTTGTGGGGAAGGGCGATGACGGTGAGCTGGCCTTCCTTCTTGGCAGCGTCGACGAGGGCCTGCATGTCGGTGGTGGCGGTGACGCCGCCGGGGATGCCGGCCACTCCCGACTTTTTCTGACAGCCGGTGAACATGATCGCGGCGATCATGAGGACAAACAGTAGACGTTTGTGCATTTCTCTCTCCTTGCCCGAAGCGGGCCTTCCATGAGCGTATGTGGGCTATTCTAGCCTCGCTCGGAGGCGGAGGCAATCAAATACCGTATTCCTGACGGAAAACTGACGGAAGGCTCATGGGAAGGACGTGTACAAAAAGGCCCGCAGGGACTGCCCGAAAAGGCAGGCCTGCGGGCCCGGCGTTCCCTGATCCGGCTATCACGGGAGGGTCGTGCGGCCCCGTCCCATGCCCGCCTCTTCATGGAGAGTCGAGGCGCAGGAGAAGGGAAGCATGACGCGCGGCAGGGCCGGAAAGAAATCCATCGAGGGGCAGAACCGCCAGTCCTCCCCGGAAGGCCCTTCGCCTTGAGCGGCTCGCGGCGCCTGGAGGTCCGTCGCCGGACGCGTTCGGACCTCCCCCACCGGCCCTACCGTGGCCGGCCTCGCTGAACCCTGTTTCGCATCAGCCCCCCGCTTCACTTTTCGCTCCAAGGTAGGCGGCGCGCACCGCGGGATTGTCCGCAATGTCGCAGGCCCTGCCCTGCATGACGATCCTGCCCTGTTCGAGCACGTAGGCCCGATCGGCCACCTCGAGGGCCTTGAAGGCGTTCTGCTCGACGAGGAGGATGGTCTTGCCGAGCTTGCGGAACTCCACGACGATCTCGAAGATCGTCTGGACAAGGAGGGGCGCGAGGCCGAGCGAGGGCTCGTCGAGGAGGACAAGGTCCCCGTCGGTCATGAGGGCCCGGCCCATGGCGAGCATCTGCTGCTCGCCGCCCGAGAGGGTGCCCGCGAGCTGCTTCCGCCGCTCGAGGAGGCGGGGGAAGAGATTCCAGACATGCTCGAGGTCGGCGGCCATCTTCTTCCGGTCCGAGCGGAGGTAGGCGCCCATGGCGAGGTTGTCCTCGACGGTGAGGTTGGCAAAGATGAGGCGTCCCTCGGGAACGTGACAGATGCCCGCCTTCACGATCTTCGCTGGCTGGCGGCCGAGGACCCTGTCCTTGTAGACGACCTCGCCCTTCGATGGCTTGAGGAAGCCCGAAATGGCATTGAGGAGGGTGGACTTGCCCGCGCCGTTCGCGCCGATGATCGTGACGATCTCGCCCTCGTTGACGTCGAGGGATACGCCGCGCAACGCGTGGATGCCTCCGTAGGAGACGTGGAGGTCCTGTACCTTCAGCATGATTTCTTCCCCTCCCCGCCCAGGTAGGCCTCGACGACCTTCGGGTCGTTCGAGACCTCTTCGGGCGTCCCGTCCGCCAGGGACTGGCCGAAATTGAGGACGTGGATGTGCTCGCAGACGCCCATGATGAGGTCCATGTGGTGTTCGATGACGAGGACGGAGAGGTTGAAGCGATCGCGCACCTCGCCGATGAGGCGCATGAGGTCCTTGGTCTCGTCCGGGTTCATACCCGCGGCAGGCTCGTCGAGGAGGAGGAGCTTCGGGTCGAGGGCCAGGGCCCTCGTGATCTCGAGCCTCCGCTGGAGGCCGTAGGGCAGGTTGGACGACACCACATCGGCGCGGTCGGAAAGGCCCATGATCTCGAGCAGAGACGTGGCCTTCTCGCGCAGCGCCTTCTCCTCGCGCCAGTAGCGCGGGAGGCGGCAGACCGACTCGAGGATGCTGTACTTCGCCGAGGTGTGGCAGGCGGTGAGGACGTTGTCGAAGGCCGAGAGGTTCTTGAAGAGCCTGATGTTCTGGAAGGTCCTCGTGATGCCAGCGTCGGCGATCTGGTAGGGCTCCCTGCCTGAGATCGAACGGCCCTGGAAGAGGATGTCACCCGAGGTCACCTTGTAGACGCCCGTGATGAGGTTGAAGATCGTCGTCTTGCCGGCGCCGTTCGGGCCGATGAGGCCGGAGATGCCCCCCTCTTTAACCTGGAAACTGACGTTGCCGACTGCGGTGAGGCCGCCGAAGCACTTCGTGAGGCCCTTGAGTTCGAGTATGGCGCTCATATCTCGCCCCTCTTCTCAAGCGCCTTGGTCTCCGCGGCAAGGGCGGCCTTCGCCTTGCGCGCAGACATGACCTTGCGGATGCCGGAGGGCGTGAGTTCCATGCCGCCCACGAGGCCCTGGGGCCGGCTCACCATGATGACGATGACCGCGAGGCCGTAGATCACGAGGCGCCACTGCGCGAAGTTCCTGAAGACCTCGGGCAGCGACACGAGGATGGCCGTGCCGAGGATGGAGCCCGAGATGGACCCAAGGCCGCCGAAGATGACCATGATGGTGAGGTCGGTGGACTTCACCATGTTGAACATCGTGGGCCTGATGTACTGCATGTAGTTGGCCATGAGGGCTCCCGCTATGCCGGCGAAGACCGCGCTGATGACGAGGGCTATCATCTTCTGCCTGAAGACGTTGATGCCCGACATCTGGGCCGCGAGTTCCTCCTCGCGGACCGCCACGAGATTCCGGCCGTGCCGCGAGTTGATGAGGTTCCAGGTGACGATCACGCAGACGATGTCGAGGCCGATGACCCACCAGGCGTTGGTGAGCTTGGGGAGGCTCTCCCATCCGCGGGCGCCGCCCACGTAGGGGATGTTGTTGAGGATGACGCGGACCGCCTCGCCAAAGCCCATCGTTGCTATACAGAAGTAGTCACCCTTGAGGTTCAGCGTGATGAGGCCGAGGAGCCAGGAGATGAAGCCCGCGGCGGCAGCCCCTGCGGCTATCGCCAGGACGAAGGGCAGGTGGAGGCGCGCCGTGAAGATGGCAGCGATGTAGGCGCCTATCGCCATGAAACCCGCGTGCCCGAAGGAGAAGAGACCCGTGAAACCGGTCAGTATTGAGAGGCCCAGGACCGCGATGAGGTTGATGCCGATGAGGATGGCAATTCCAGCTATGTATTCCATGCCGCCCCCTTACGCCTTGTCCTCGGCGCTCTTGCCCATGATGCCCGAGGGCCTTATGACGAGCATCGCGATGAGTATGCCGAAGGAGAAGAGGTCGCGGAACTGCGTGGAGAGGTAGCCCGAGACGAAGGTCTCGATGAGGGCGAGGAGGAGGGAGCCGAGGAGGGCTCCCGGCAGGCTGCCGAGGCCCCCGAAGACCGCGGCGATGAAGGACTTCATCGTGATGCCGCTCATCTGCGGGAAGACCTGGTACTTCATGCCGTAGAGGACGCCCGCCACGCCGGCCAGGGCGCCGCCTATCGCGAAGACGAGGATGATCACGAAGCTCGTATTGATGCCCATGAGGGCGCTGGCTTTCATGTTGTAGGCCGTGGCCTGTATGGCCTTCCCCATCTTCGTGAAGTCGATGAAGAGGACGAGGGCCGCGAGGCAGACGGCGGCGACCACGAACATCGCCACATCGACCTTGCCGATGTTGAGCGATCCGAGCTGGATGGTCCCGCTCTTGAGGAAGTCGGGCAGGAGCTGCTGCGGAAAGGTCTTGGGCGTGGGGCCGATGGTGGCGATCACCCCGTTGTCGATGAAGATCGAGGCGCCCATGGCGGTGATGATGAAATAGAGGAAGGGCGCGTTCCTGTCGCGCAGGGGCTTGTAGGCCAGGCGTTCGAGGATGACGGCGACCAGGGCCGTGCCGCAGGCCGCGACGAAGAAGGCCAGCGCGAAGGGCAGGCCGAGGAGGGAGAGGCAGAAGAAGCCGAAGTAGGCTCCCAGCATGATGACGCTGCCGTGCGCGAAGTTGGAGAAGTTCATGATCGAGTACACGAGGGAGTACCCGACCGCCATCAACGCGTAGATGGAGCCTATCGATAGTCCGTTGACGAGCTGTTGGAAGAACTGGTTCATCGTCCTTGGGTCCTTGCCACGGCCCGCTCTGGCAGCGCGAGGCGCCGTCCTCGGGTGCGGGCCATGGATAAAGAGCCGCCGCGGCGGAATGGCCGCGGCGGCGTATCTGAAAGCGGGCTTAGTCCTTGGCGGAGAACTGCTCTTCGAGCCTCATGACGGGGCCTTCCATCTTGATGAGCCAGGCGGTCTTGTTGACCGGGTCGTGCTGGGGACCGATCACGATGTGGCCGGTGACGCCTTCGAGATCACAGGTCTCGAGGGCCTTCATGATCTTCTCGCCGTCGAGGGAGCCGGCCTTCTTGATGGACTCGATGACCATGAGGAGGGCATCGTGGACCATGTAGGAGTTGAGCTCGGCGTTCTTGCCGGTCCTCGCCTTGTACTCGTCGCGGACGGGCTTCGCGAGATCGCCCTGCATGTCGAGGTGGTTGACGAACATGCAGCCTTCGAGGGCGCCGCCGGGGCCGCCGGCGAGGTCGATCACGTTCTCTGACGGCCAGCCGTCGCCGCCGAGGAGGAGGGTCGTGATGCCGAGATCGCGGGCCTGCTTGGCGATGAGG
>Ga0209098_1000955_pt1 | contig 29302 bp, 41 predicted proteins | sample AD_JPNHW1_MetaG_FD_184429 | JGI IMG/M metagenome (GOLD analysis project Ga0209098, IMG submission 184429) | Active sludge microbial communities of municipal wastewater-treating anaerobic digesters from Japan - AD_JPNHW1_MetaG (SPAdes) (version 2) | ecosystem: Engineered > Bioreactor > Anaerobic...
AATTAAGAGCCCGAGTTATTCGGGCTCTATTAAAATAACGACTAATAAAATTAGCTATTTTGTTTACTATAAGAGAAGCCGATAACTGGGGCGCCCCTAGTAACTGCGTATGTAACCTTACTCCCAATTAATTGTACAACAAACCCGATGAATGTAGCAAGTACCCCCAACCACCCATCAATCTGTGCCCAATCGACTTGGACTTTCGTAAAATAAACAACAGCGACAGCAATAAATGCAATCAAATTAAATCCTTGGACCCATTGTTCGCTAGTTCCATCTTTCACCAAACCAATGGCTTTAAGTAGATTAACCAAAACCGAAATCAAACCGCCTAAGCCCGCCAATCCTGCCAACAACCTCAAAATATCTTCTAACATTTTTAATCTCCTTTAATTTTATTATTATTATTATTATTATTATTATTATTATTATTATTATTATTATTATTATTATTACTCGGGGGCTCCAGAAGTATCCGCATACACAAATCTAAGCAATTCCAATCTCAAAATGTATTACTGGACTGGTCACTATTGCGCCGCTTGGCATGATTGCATTAAGATAGAAGTCGCCGCCGACACCACCATTCGGGTCAGATAGAGAAATTTCTGTTTGCTCTCCGGTATATATCACGAATCCAAGAACCCCATTACTACTAGCTGTAATTGCGCTTTCCCGGTCTTCATTAAAATATTGTGGAATACCATTGTAGTCAGTTATATATACATATACAAATGCGCTACCCGAAATAGCGAAGCTATTTAAGGTCAGCTCAAAAGTTACAACGTTTTCGTCAACACTCATGTTTGCCCCATCAAAAGCAAATCCGCCGCCGCCGCCCTCGCTTCCTTCGGCCCATTTTGCTTTTCCAGCAGAGTCTGCAGTAAGAACCTGTCCTTCTTCTCCTCCGCTTAATACTTGTTCAACGATTTCAATCTCGTCTTAAATGTCATTCAATAAATCAGGCAAATATTCGTCGCATGATTATCTCTTTGTTTGTTTTGATTTCCTGAATATGCGTATGTTCCCATTTAATCTCCTTATGCTGTTACAGCTACGACTTGCTGAACGTCATCATTATCAAAGTATCGGAGCTTAAGAGTTCCGTCTAATCGCTTAAACAATGTGCAGTCGTATGCTCCGTATACGTGGGTGGCAGATGTATAATCAGTACTGTCGAAGCCACTGCCAATCGTGTTGGAGTTGAAATCCTCGCCAATCGTGTTGGCGATGAAATCCTCGTCAATCGTGTTGGCGATGAATTGGTTGCCAATCGCGTTGGAACCGAAGTACTCGCCAATCGTGTTGGCGATGAAGTACTCGCCAATCGTGTTGGAGCTGAATCTATTACCAATCGTGTTGGAACCGAAGTACTCGCCAATCGTGTTGGAGCCGAATTGGTTGCCAATCGTGTTGGAGCCGAATTGGTTGCCAATCGTGTTGGAGTTGAAATCCTCGCCAATCGTGTTGGAGCTGAAACCCTCGCCAATCGTGTTGGAGTTGAAGTTATTACCAATCGTGTTGGAACCGAAGTACCCGTCAATCGTGTTGGAGTTGAAGTTATTACCAATCGTGTTGGAGTTGAAATCCTCGCCAATCGTGTTGGCGATGAAGTTATTGCCAATCGTGTTGGATTGGAAGCCATAGCTAATCGTATTGGAGATAAAACCATAACCAATCGTGTTGGATGTAGCTACATTAATAAATAAACTATTTAATAATAAGGTGGCAGGACTCCAATCTTCTTTATCTTCATCGTAGGTTGGAATAATTGTGTCAATGCTTGTATTACCACATGCTGAAAGAGTGTTGAATAATTGAAAATCATCATAAGTTTCCGCGCTCGGCACACCATTCCATGACGTAGGGCTGGCGTTCCAATAAGTAAACTGTGCCAAGTTAAGCACAACTTGCCAATACGCATCTGAAGAATATACCGGCCGGTGTCCATTATTAGCACCTACTGAAGACACGTACACTCTATTAAAAGATGCGACGCGTACAATGTCACCAGCCGCATAAGTAGTTTCAGCATTCCAAGCGGGGGCCGCGGTTTCCCATCGACGTGTAACACAATTGCGCCAGTCAGAGGGAGCTTGAATTTCTTTAATTGTGTCGTATCTTGAAATAATGACCCCTTTCCAGCCAGTAATGATTGTTGTTCCGCCAACCGCAAACGATAGGTCGTGTAACCAGTTATCAGGATTCCAATCGTAATAGATAATATCTTGCGGATACGTTGCAGACTTAGCGACTGTATCCAGTTTATCTACAGCAGTCGCCATAATAATCAAAGGCTCAGTTGCGCCAACAATAACACCATCTCCTATTGTATATTGCGTGTTATCCCCGTCCACAATGTAATGCGTTGTAGCAAAGTCGGTGATGCGATACTGTTGTCCAGCAGTTAAGCCGCTTGCTCCAATAAGAGTGACTAATTGTGCATAGGTTATATCTACTAAAGGAGTACCACTCCCACCTCCTTCGGCCCATTGTGCTTTTCCATTAGAGTTGGCAGTAAGAACTTGCCCTTCTTCTCCTCTGCTTAATACTTGTTCAACAACTTCGATCTCATCTGCGAGCTCATTAATAAGGTAAGGCAAATACTCGCTCGCGTGATTTTGCTTCTTTTTATGTTTTTTATTCCCAGAATATGAATACGTCGACATTTTTAATCTCCTTATTTATTTGAATTATTAAATACTCTAACTCTAAAAATCCATCTTGCTGGGTCGTTATATACGCCCATAAAATTGATTCTTTTTCCAGTTAATGGGTCATTAGCTAAGTAATCGTTTCCAACTTTCCCAACTATTTGTATCCAATGCTGATCAATTTGTGGTGTTGCTGGGTTCCCATCAACATGAACCAATACCGAGATATTTTGGTTCAAATATGAATCAATAATATCAAGTGGCGCTGGCGTGTAATAGCAATCAATGGCTCTCAAATATTTAAGATTTGGATATGCCACTTCGACCATTTGCCAATATATGTTTGCTCCAGTAAATCCCCCAACAGCCTTAAGCCTATTATTAAAGATGTCTGGTGTTACCTCGGCGATCATTGAAAAACAGGTTAACAAACAACCATAATTGTCGATTGTCAAATATGAATTGCCAAGAAGTTTATTACTCCATCTTGGATCTTTTTGCCAAAGAGGAGGAGTATTAATAATGGTTCCTGATTCAACCGGATTAATCTTTTCTAGAAATCGTTTCATTACATAGCCAGAATCAATTTTATACCATTCCGGCAGTTCTTCATATACAGCAACAATCGTATTTGGTTGTATATCCCCAACATCTGTAGAATTAATTTTTGGTTCTTTTCTAATATTGACATGAGGAATTGCCCAAGAATATACTCGAGCATCAAATAGTTTTGTTGGAGGAGTAGGAGGGTTGCCTATAATCGGCTCCAAATATTTTTTCATAACATACCCAGAATCAATTCCGTACCAATCAGTAAGATCTTCATATACCGGTACAATCGTATCAGGCAAAATATCCCCAACATCTTGAGAATTAAGTGTTGGATATTTTCTAATATTAACATATGGAGTGGCCCAAGAATATACTCGAGCATCAAATAGTTTAACTGGTTCTTCCGGTTCTTCTGGTTCTTCTGGGGGATCTACAGGAGGAATTTGCCCACCATGCCCAAAATATGAAAGCATGTCTTCTCGTGTACCATTCCATCGATTCGTATCGACATAATAGCTACCAACGCCAACATCAGACCCTTTCTTTGTCGAAGAAGTCTGGTGTATAAGCCAATTAGATATCCCATTCGGAAGCATTGGCGGGGGAGTCATTTCTGGAGTATAATATGGATACCCTAAATTAGATAAATAATTTGCCAGCCACCAGTCCGCATTAATAAGTCTAGGATCATTAATAAGCATATTCTCATTTATCCATGAAGCTCTTGAATAAAGGATTGGGTATCTGCCAGTAACTTCCTTAATACGCTCCATCATAATAAGAATACGTCGTGAAACTTCTGTTTTTGATAGCCCATGCCCGCCCTTTTCAAGATCAAGAACTAAGCGATCATATTGCCAATTAACGCCAGCTTTTGTGACAGTATCGATCAAATGATTTGCCTGCCTTAGCGGGTCTTCCCCAATATACACATAAGAATATGCTCCTCTATTATGCCCCAATAGCCCCTGCCAGTTAGCATTAAATTTTGGGTCAACATATGCCCAAGATTCGGTAGCTTTAATAAAAACATATTCGGTTGTTGATTTAATTTTAGTATAATTATTGTCCCCTTGATGTTTGCTAATATCAATTCCAAAAGGCAAAGTTAAGGTCATTATATCTCCTTTCCGTTTCTTATATTAATTAATAAATCTGATAAATATGATGAAGACATTTTATTTCCAATAAATATTTTTTTCCATTCTGTTTGCTCTTCTTTCGTGGCTCGATTAATTAATCCTGGCAAATCATCACCATCATCAAAATTTATTGGATATGCTAAATATTTTTCATATTCATTCCAGTGATTTAATTTAAAAGATTTAAAACCGTAACCATTTGGTCTAGGAGGAACATGTTGATTTATGCCAATTGTTGGTTTTCCTCGCGCAACAGATAGATACATATAGGTTCCTTCTGCTATTACAAGATCCGCTTTATCTATTTCAAAATATGATCCGTCTGGCTTTCCTGGTCTTAAAATAGCTCTAGAGTGATTTCTTAAGCCAATTGAATTAAGTGGATTAAGATATCTGATAATAATCTTGTACTTACTTGGAAGTTTTAGAAGTGCTTCAAATATTCTTGCATTTGCTTCGATCGCTTCGTCTCTAAAATTATTAGTTTTTTCAGCAGCATGTATTGGCGCGAATAAGATGTTAACTGTTTCTTTTGGTTTCTTAAATTCTTCTATTGGGCAAAATCCCCAGCCAGTAACATAATGTTTTAATGTTGGCTGAACTATTTCTTCAATGCGTTTATGCCCTTCACCGATAACAAGATTCCCAGATATTCTATCATCGGTCTTATATAAATCACTATCCATCCACCAAGCGCCAGTTGCGCCATGAGGATATGTGATTATAGTAGAGCCCCCATCATAATACTTCCCGATCAAGGCCAGTCCTTCTTCTGGATTCTTTCTATTAATGGCATGATCTAATAAAACAACATCTGGATTGTTTATAGATAGTCTCCAGCGTTCTCTTCTTAATGCTAACTCAAACGGCCGCCCTTTATGTTGGTGATGAGCAATATAGAAGTTCATTTAAGCACCCAGATAAACTCCCATGTGGCATTAAGTCCGGTATAAGATTTTACAATTTCAAATCCCGAAGCAAGAATAATGCGCTCCCATCGTTTACGTGGAAGATGCCATTCTATTTGCCGACTTCTAGTTGTTAACCGCCTATAGGTTTCGGGCCCTTTAGAATATAGAAGATTGTGAGGAACTTCCAAATAACAAACTCCGCCACTCTTTACCTTTCTTTTTAAGCCTTTAAGAAAATATAGCAAATCTTCTACATGCTCGGCGACGCCGAGGCAAAATACCAGATCAAATTGCTTAATTTCTTCAAACTCATCTTCAGTTGTAAAGTGGCCATATGGAACTCGTTCTTTGGAAATATGAACGGCTTCATTCGATGGATCGATTCCATATAACGTTGTTCCAGGAAAATGTTTGCCATAGTTTTCTAGTGCCACACCAATTCCGCAACCAATGTCAACCGCGGTTTGCGGATTTGGTTGTATGGTCTTTAAAATATTAATCATAAAATCACTTCGATCTGTATTCGACCATTTGGCTGGATTGAATTTGTACAAAGTATCGTATTCTTTTTGAACTTCTTCTCTTGACGGCATAGTATTCCTTTAACGTTCTGACATTTCTTTAATATATTGTTTATTCTTCTTCTTCTTCTTCAAGCAATGCCGCGGCCGTAATTGCATATGGTTCAACTTGAACTTGAAGACGCCATTCATGTTCTTCTATTTGTTTTTCAATAGACCCAACCAAAAATGAATTTTGTGGCGGATCAAACAGCAACCGAACTTTAAGATAAATATAGCTTTTAACAGATTCAAGATCTAACCTAGTAGCATCAACAAAATCAGTCCAGGTTTCTTCATTAGAAGAAATTTTGAATCCTCCAACTGGGCCAACACCAAGTTGATTCAAAACTGTAAAGACAGAATTTATATGCATAATAAGTTCTTGATCAAAATTAAGATCTGTTTCATCAATGCCAAGAAGTTTTTTAACTGAATCTAAAATGTTTTCCATAAAGTTGTGTCTCCTTTCTTTCTTTCTTTTGGTAATGCAAATAAATTCTTTTCATTTCCAAAGTGAATTGCATTATGTGTATTATGTGAAGTACAAATAAGAAACTCTGGATCAAACACAATGTCTTTCTCAAGTTCCAAATCTTCAGGAGCAATCGGATTCATGTGATGAACTCTGACGCCTCCAAATATAGATCTTTCTGGAATCGCGAGATCACATGCTTCATCTCTAACTATAACATCTCGTCTAACTTGTTTCCATTTGTATGATGTATAGAAAGTTTGATTCAAATATCGATCAAACCCAAATGTTACTACTCCTGCTGAACCAGATAGTTTCAAATAGTTGTAACGTTCTTCAAAACTTTTAAGTTTGATCATATCAGAATAGTTTCTAATCATCTTCATCATAATCCTGCTCTGCTGCAACACTTCCAGAATATCTTCGCATCGCATTAAGCGCATCGGCATATAACTCTTCAATCCTTTTTTGTGAGTGAATCTGTTCAGTCTTTGCTGTGATTAGATCTTTCTGTTTTTCAAGAATCTCTTTCTCAATTCTTTCCTTTGTTGAGCCCAGTTTTAAAAAATGAGTAATAACTTGTGAGCTTGCAGTGCCTTCCATTAATTGTTTCTCTGCTAATTCAACAGCCAATGAGATCATTTGATTCTCTCTGGCCTCTGGTGTCCTTGCTGGCGGCATCTTTCTATGCCGTTCTGTCTTAGTTGTTTGTGCTTTTGGCATAGTTAGTACCTCCTTTGGATATAGTTATGTAAAGTTTTGGAGCTCTTTTAGGATGCTGGTTGTCTGAAAGGAGAAAGGCGCTCACCAACGCCGAATGGAAGAAAGACCAAAAAAGCCAACCAGCACCCTAAGAGAGCCCCAATTTTTACCCCCGGAGAATTTTCAAGGGCCGCGCGATTTGAGAGGGGGGGCCTCTGGGGAGTGATAGCCCCCCAGTACCCCATCCCTATATTATATTGCCATATTATTTATGGTTTCTTCTTGATTATTCTCATAAACAACCAACTTAGTGTATAGTCCAAGAAGGTTCAGTTCACAGATCTCATCTATTGCTTCTTCTATTGCTAATATATTATCAGAACTTGATAATTCATCAGAAGTTTTAACAATTCTTGCTAGATAGGAAGTGGAGTAGTACCCCTTGTCTTCATCATACCGGAGCCAATCATCCCATTGGGTGTTTGGATTGAAGGGGTTATCAATTGTAGTTAGGAATACGGCGATCTTAGTGCGAGTATTATCTTCCATAATTAATCGCCTCCTTCTTCTTCATTTGTATTTAAATCTAGTGCAGCCATCAATGTGGTGGTTGATACACCAAGTGCCTCTGCTATCTCTGCTTGATTATAGCCACGAGCAAACATTGATCGTGCTCTATCTAACTTGGCAGTGGTCAATGTCTTCTTTGTTCTTGGTGTTGCATATTGCTTAACCAAATCCATGTTGGTATTTCTTAGGATCTGTGTTAACACACTATTACTAATGGCCCCGGCTTGTATTGCTTCCCATTCGAGGGGGGTTATCCTAATGGATTGTTTCTTGGCGCCCACTCTTTCACGGGCCCGAGCAAGTTCTTGGCCTTTAATTTTTCTAAGATCCGCAACAGTTAAGTCTGGATTGGTATCCTTTTTAAGAGAGACGGCCTTGTTCGCAACCAGCTGGGCTCTTCTTTCAAGAGGGCTATTGCTTTTAGCAATATATAAATTCGCCATTAATGATTCAACCTGGGGGGCATAAGTTTTTCTTGCAGATGGAGAGTATTCAAGGTTCGGTGTATTCGCCGATTCTTTCCTTGCTTCATCACCAAGAATCTTTAATGAATTAGCATAACTAGCATAGATGTTTTCCATTGTTGTGCCAGAGCTAAGTTTAAAGGCATCGTCTGTTTCATACATTAGTGTCGATTTAGTGGTTTTCTTTTCTGTAATTATATTTACTCCAGAAGGGACCGGTTTTCTTTGCTTTGTTACAGAATCAACAATGTATGGGTTATCATAGTCTATATCATAGATTTTTCTTCCTGTTTTTGGATTGATGGTATAGGTATCTTTTTTGGGGTACCGAATGTATATTCTCTTTTTAGAATTATTTGGATCCTTAATATACGAATATTCCTCATTGGTCTTTTCCCATACTTTTTTTCCAGTAAGTTTATCTATTTTATAATCTTCTTTTCTTTTATCAATTCGTATTTCAGATTTGGCTCTCGAAACAATAGTAGATGCGCCCTTTGTTGCCCCGCCTTGATATATGAGTTTTAATTGAGCAATATTATTATCTTTAAATGATTGTTTATAATTCAAATTATGTTTTTCTGCATCAATAACAACCATGGAATGTCTAACTGCCCTTGCGATTTCATCTGAATCTGCCCCTTTGATGGTCATGTCGGTAATTAAATTCGATATTTTACCCATTTCCATCTGTTTATTTGCCGGGCTCATCTTTTTCATTCCAGGATAGCCGGGATATGCCTCTTGTGGATCAAAATCTTTAAGCCCTTTTAATGAAGGGGCAACTGTAAACCCGCCCTGTTTCTTATTTGGAATAACAAGAACCGTATCGCCATCGAAATCAGCTCCAGAAAGCTTTTTTGCTACGCTAGGGTGAATAACAACCGCATCCCGAATATCGCCAAATTGCGCTTTTAAATCTGGATTTTTATTATTAACTTTAAGTTCTGGTATCTCAAATATGCCACCATGGGGATGTCTAATTAGGATTACAGATTCGCCATCATTATATTTTGTTGCATATATTTCGGTTGGTTTGATTTTGGTAGAGGGCAATATAACACTGTTTGATTGTCGTGGCATAGCGGCCGCTTTTAAATGAACAGCAGAAGAATCGCAATCATCAGCAAATGATTCTAGTAATTGCTTCTTTACTGTTGGATTTGTAAGAGAAGAATATTCTTCAAATTCTTCTTGCTTTTGTTTTATCGCCAAATCCAATTGTTGTTTTGCAAGTTTTGGTGTTTGTTTGGATAAAACTTGAGAAGATAATGTTCTTGACCATTCATTCCAATCGCCCTCTTCATTAACAATATTTATAGCAGATAATCTTTTTTTTCCACTTTTATCTGTATATTCATTTTGTCTAATTTCAGAATTAAACGGATTTGCTTTTCCAACTTCTTGCGGCTTTAAAACAGTATTGTCTTTTGGACCAAGCATTGGGGTGCCAAGCGGCTTATTTGTGTTAAAGCGGATATCCACGCCTTCTGGAAGATCGTCTGCATAAATCGCCATCCCTTTTAAATAATGAGTTCCATCTACAGCAATGCGAACTTGAGCATAGTTCTTATTTCCAAGAGATAAATCTTCAACGCCTCTTCTAATTTCAAGGACGCCATCTTGATCTTTTCCACCTTCTTCTGCATATTTCACCATAATTCTGTCTTTTGAAATATTGGCGGGGGGTTGCGGCGCCTTATATGTTTTTCCTCCATCATTTGACCAATCTGTAACGGTTTGAATATCTGCTTTGTTTTTATAAATTTCAGAATATGGGACATCTTCTTTTGTTAAAACTTTAATACTTGTGTTTTTGCCTGTTCCTAATTGCTCTACTTTAACATAACTTAATTTGTATCCATTATTTTGTAAATCAGCAATCGCAGTATTAAGTTTGGTTCTTGTTATACCAAGTTGATTTTCAACTCCGGCGCCGACATCAATATAATTTTTACTTTCTACTTGTTGTTTTAACATTTCAGCGGTTTGTTCGGTTACTAAAGCTCTTTCTTTCATTACTGGATTTAATAAACTTCGAACCGAGCTTTCATTAATACCCATTCTTTTGCCTATTTCAATACTGGAAACGCCTTTTTCTTTAAGACGCAAAGCAAACGCAGCATCGGCCTTTCTTTGAGCAGCGCCTTCTAATGAGATCTCTGATCTAAGTTTGGTTGTTGAGTCAAATCCTAAATCTTTAGCTATTTGTGTTTCAGAATATCCGCTTTTCCTGAGTTCATTAACTTTTGCTTTAAGTGGCGCATTTCTTTGATAGCCGTCATCTCCGCTACCCCAAGGATATCTTCCTGATCTTCTCGGGACGCCATAATGCTTAAGTTCGCTCATGTTATTCCTCCTGTTTCAGTATTTCGATTCTCTTGTCAAATTCTTTAATTTTATCCATAATATACATTAGTTCTTCTGGCTCTGGTTCATGAACCAAAACCTCATCATATTGATAAATTCGCAATTCTATATCTATGCTATTTGGATTAAAGTCATATTCCAAACAAAATAAAGCGGCATAGATTTCAAGTTGTTTAATTGATGCTTGTGTCTTTCCGGTTTTAAGATCATGAATTCTAAGAAAATTATCTCTAAAAGAAATAGAATCCGCTGTTCCAAAACAATTTTCAGAATAATATAATGTTTGTTCTGTTAACATCTTAAATCCAATGGCATCATTAACATATAAATTTAATGACTTTTGTGTTCTTGGAAGTTTCTGTCGCATATCTATTAATTTGGAAGCTAGCTCGTGGAGCTCTGTTCCTTTTTGAATCGCAAGCCAAGATAAATATACGCTATCTAATTTTTCATTATCATAGTTTACCCAATGGTACTTTGATGCAGATAGAAATGCGTGTTGATCTTTAAGCGATGAATGATTGTTCCAATTCATTTAATATTTTCTCCTTATTTTCTGGATAAATAAATGCTGCATATGACATCTTATTATATCTTTTTACATAATATTCTTGATTTGATTGCCGCTTTGCAGTTGCGTTTGCTTTCACTTCTAGCATTGCCCATTTATTTCCGAATAAAATAATTAAATCGCAGACTCCTTGAATATAGTTGCTATCATTCTTTAATACTTCACATCCAGGGAATCTGCTTTTTAATTCTTTAATTAATTTAGACTGAAAATCGGATTCTAACATAATGCTCCTTTCAAAAAGAAAGAATATGTTTTAGACACCTTCTCTCTCATTATAGCATAAGTTTTGGCCGCGAATCTAAATGCGCATAAAACGGTGTTCATTAAATGTCTGTTTGTTCTTAAGCGCTTTATCAATAGAAAGATCAATAATAGAATTGCTAATAAACTTGTAATAATATAGATCAATATATTTCGTATCCAATCTGTCTATTCTTCCGGCCGCTTGAGTCATAATTCTATATGAGTAGTTTTGAGAATAAAATACAATGGTATCTGTTTCTGTACAATTCCATCCTTCTGCTCCAGAAGCATATTGAACCAAATATAACCACGAATCGGTTTCCATAATTGGCTCATGCTTATGTCCATTCCATTCCGAACACGGTATTCCATTATCATGCGAAAATTTTCTCAAGATTTCCAACTCATAATTAAAATTGTAAAATATAACGATCTTCTTATGACGAGCATAAAGCTCATTCAGTTTAACAAGCCTATCTATATCTGAGTTGACAAGTTTACGCAAAAGGTAACAAAGTTGAGATACATCTCTAACGGGTTCTTGATCAAATATGTTCCATCGATCTGTTATCAACTGCCGTTGCCTTTCTTTGCTAAAATTACATATCACATTAATCTCATGAGAAACAGTATTTCTTTCAAAGTGCATATTTATTAGTATAGAATCTCTAAGGGCTATAAGTCTACTAACTTCCAAATATCTTTCTACTTTTGGAAACTTTGAAAATCTACTATACACAACATGTCTTCTTAGAAATTCGCTTCTATTCTTATAAAAACCATTCGCTATGAATAGAGGAACAAGATCCATCCAAGTATCAGCTGGGGTTGCGCTTAGTAAAATCCATTGGTTATTCTTAACAATTTTTAAAAATGATTTTACCCATACGCCATTGCCGACAAGTCGTTGCTCATCAAATATAAAGAATGCATCTTTAATCCCAACATACTTTGTTATGTTATTCCAGCTATCAACTGCGGCGATCTCTAATGGAAGATTTGCTGCTTCTTTTTCCCAATCAAAACTATCTCTTTTTTTAGCAGTTGTTATTACATACAAATCTTTTTCTATGCGCCTTGGAATATAAGTGTTATCATTTGATTGTGGTGTTTTGCCTCCGCAAACCTTTTCAAAAAAATATACTAGAGCGGTTAATGTTTTGCCCGAGCCGACACCGCCGACTAGAACCGACCCGGGCTTTAACTTCTCTATGGCTCGCTTTTGGTGATCATAGAGATTTAACATACCAATTAATCCGCAATTCTCATACAAGAACCATCACGATATTCATATCCAGGATCACAAATAGTTTCTTGTGCAGAATCTGGTGCGTTGACATATTTCGATTCCCACTGATCTTCTTGTAGCACAACATAAATCGTTTTTAAATATGCTTTTACGCCGGTCTTGCCGCGAACCTCATAGTTGTATGGTCTAATTGTTAAATCTACAGATCTAATGTCGGCCCAATCAAGAATACTAATTTCTTCCTCACCAATTTGCGAAAGTCCCCTACCAGTAACAAGAACAACTTTCGGAGGATATGCCCCAAAAGCAACTTTAACTGAAAGAATTGGTTGCTCTTCTTCATCTTCATTTCTTGATTTAAGCCAACGAATATTCCAACCTTCTTGTTCTAATTTTTTTGCTTCATTTATGTCATCTAAAAATACGGCAAAATTTCTATTACCGGCAGGATTGAATTGCCCCTCTTTTCCCGAAAAATTCCTAAAACCGATTCGGGCATTTGAAATATTAATACTATCCATAACTCGTGTTGCCATGTTTCTCCTTTTTAAATATACCTTTTCATAATTAATCAGCAAACTGCTCAAAATCACCAAATTTATTTATGGTTTGAACGGCTTCATCAACCAGCTCATCAAAATATCTATAATTAATTTTTTCCTCGGCATGAAGATTACGAATAGATTCTGATTCTAACCAACGATATCCTTTGGTTCCTGTAGCAGCAAAATACTTGCCATCCTTTTCTCTATATAATAGGCCTCCCCCAGAGCCTTCTTTTATTGGGCAGAACTCTCCGGTTCTTCCAACAAATTGATAATTGTGCTCATCTTTATCAAGGCCTTCATTTAGATCTAAATATAAAGAAGACTCTCCAGTAACTGATTTGATTTCACATAAATCTATGAATTCTATCTGTTCTTTACTAAATAGCTTCTTAAATATATAAGGATGTTGGAACTGAGCACCAGTGGCAGTCCATCCGCCACCTTGATGCTTTGCAATATATACAGCATCATTAACCAAACAGAATTTTTCATATGTCGCTTCATGCTTAAACACATACCCATATTTTTCTGCAAACGCCTTACAAAAATCAATTATTTCTTTTGTGGCATTCGGAATCTTTATTGAATCTGTCTTAATATGTGCGACAATAAACCCTTGATTTTGAACTTCATCTTGAAGGGTCCGCATAAATAGTGCACCACGAAGAGCAACAATATTATTAACATTCTTTGGATGTTTCATTATATTATCGAATCTTGCCGATGTTAAACCATAGGTTGAATTTAAAGCAATCTTTAACGCAAATGACAAATCATCTAATATAGATTCATCTTTAAGATATTTATTCAATTTTCCATCAAACATTCCTGATATCTTTTTAGTATCGCCGTGTTTAATTGCTATTCTCGCTTCTTTAATATCTGCATAGTTTTTAGTATATTTTCCAAAGTAGTTCATATTAATTAATGATGTTGGGTGCATAGACTCAATATCAATAAGAGCAACGTCGGTATATATGCCGGGCTCTGCATAGACATAGCCGCCCATACCAATATCGTCCCCTCTATACATATTATGAAACGTCCCGTCACTTAACTGTTTCCATTCATACCCAGGGAATGTTTCGCTTAGATCTGTGTAAACCAATTGCGGGTTCCGATCATCTCCAAATATAAGTTTGCCTACAAGTTGATTGGTGGAGTTATTTGGCGTCATACCAGTTAATTCTGCTAGAATAAGTCGAGCCGCCCAATCTGCTTTTCTACTGTTGAATACTGCTTCTGTAATATATACGTCATTGGCGCAATATTGAGCTGCCATTTCCCACTTACTTTCATCAACAGGTTGATCCCATCTTTCCCCAAATTCCTGATGGTGCATACCAAGTTCTATGCCAAACTTTTTAAGGCCTTGTTTTACATTAGAAAAGTCATAGACATCTGTATACGACAAATTATATGCTTCTCTGAACGGGCCTCCAGAAGTAGAGCCAATCAACTTTTTACTTAAATTATATAACTGCTCATTATTATAGCCTATATAGCGAGCATAGAGAATATGGTTGTCATACCGTCGGTTATTAAAACCAACAAGCTTAAAGTTAAATAATTCTCCAATCTGCTCTGGTGTAGGATTAATAAGAGAGACCACTTTATTATTTTCTCCAGCAACTTTGTACACAACAATAAATAGATTAGGAAATACTTCTACATCAAAGAACACAATCTCGGACGCTCCATAATTATCTATCGGCGCACTATTTTTTTCAGATATAAATTTCATCTTGGAGACAAGAGCAATACATGCTTCGGCCTGATTAGTAGAGTTCATAGCAAATGATAATACTCGCCCCCTCATATCACTAACATCATACACAAGACCCGATGCATATGCATCATCTAATATCTTTTTAATAAAATCAACGCTTGGTTTTGTCGCCGGATGGATCTCCTTATCAAGATTCCGCTGAATCAAATCTCTTAGCGCTTTCTCGGTTTTAACTACTTGCTGATCCATCATCTTTTTTACTCCTTTCTCTCTTACTGGCAGGCCTGTTGAAATATGAGCAATTGGTAAATCATTGCATAAACTCAATTGCCTTCTTAAACTGCTATTCCCAACAAATACTTTAACCTCAATTCCATCGGAATATATACGACTAAGCTCCTTTGCATCTCCATCATAAATATAGTGTAGGTGAATGCCTGCTCCGCTTTTACTATATTCTGCGTATGTTTCTGGCCACTTGCTTGCTGCCGCAAGGTTTAATTCTTTATCTTTTTCCCCCTTTTCATTCTTCAAATCAAAATCTATGACAATATGATTTTCATCGAGTCTTACATAATGAAGTTTAGATGTGTCTAGATCAGAAAGAACGGTTTTACAGTCTGCCCATTTGAAATATGGAGTCCCATTATCATTAGCATATTGCGCCATGTTATCGGCATGTTCTTTGTCAAATATAGATTCGGTTTTGTCTAAAGCCAGATCGCTCTTTTGTGCCGGTTCAACCTTATAAGTAACTCTATTACTAATCATCTCAGTATTAAAGCCCCAATATACAGATCTAACAACTTTATCTCCAACTTTCTTTTGTTCAGCATAATTATCAAAATATGCTTTTAATTCTTCTCTAAATGTTTGCCTTGGCATTATCATTGTGGAACTTGTAGTATCAGAGCAAAACTGTTTGAACATATCGTAAGCCTGTTTCAATTGAACAACATCTGCTTCTTTCTGGAAATAATACATATTCTCTTCGACAAAATTAAATACAATGTTTGTTTGGAACATCATCTCTTTTGGCCGATACGAATTGTAATACTTGGGCCCACGATTCTTGTAAATATCAATGCACTTATAAGCAACCGCACCTAACTCAAAGTCTATTTCATCAGTAACTGAATCATATTCTTCTGGAGAAAGCTTTCGGCCGCTTGGTCGCACATCAATAAGTCTTCTGAGAATGCCCGACTTGCTATCCGTAATCTTTACTGGTTTGTTTGTGCCCATAAACAGGAAGCAATTGATTGGCATAGAATATTGAGACTTATGTTTTTCATTTATAATAATCTCTTCATGGGATATGATTGAATTCAGTGTGCTATTATCATCAATTCTGCTTAAGTCACCATCGTGTTGTATCGCCACTAAAGGATTATTCTTAAATACTTCTGTCCCAAATATGTTGTTGTTACCGACCAATGCTTTAGCATTAAACGCAATATAGTACCCATTAACTAGTTTTTGCAATAAGTTAAGAAATGTAGATTTACCACTTCCAGCTTCACCATAAAGGACACAAAACTTCTGTATCTTTTTGCTATCGCCAGTTAATACTGCGCCAACTGCCCACTCTAACTTCTCTCTCTCTTCTGGCTCATATAATACAGACATTAATCGATCATATGCTTTTGTTGACCCTGGCTCTAGACTATATGGCAAATTATGTGTTGAATAGCTAGTCTTCGTTATTTTGTCATTGGCAAATAATATTCTACTGTTAATCTCACGATAGTTATCTGGCATGCTCTTAATATATTTAATCCATTGATTCCATGATCCAGATGAATAACTTCCCAGAGTTCGGACATTTACATTCTCTTCTCCTCCTAGTTTTTGTTCTCTATAATTATAAAGCTCTTGGTCAACCAATCGCGCTACTTCCATTTCGTCGGTTATCCACACTGATTGTTTTTGATCCCAGATAGCATAAAAAGAATGGCCTCGAACCATAAGGTCCTTACTTTTGCATACTTTGAAATCTGGGTAAATATCAATGGTTCCTGCTTGCCTTGTTTTGCTATTATTTGTAGTTCTCTTTTCGATAATCTCTAAAAAATCCATATGGTGATAAAGGACCTCCTTTCTGTTAAGACATATGATCCGGTAGCGTTTTTAGCGTTTTTTTTGCTACTTTCATGTTAGTTATATAATTTTTTTTAAAATAAATTTTGTAGGATAAACTGAAAAGTAGCGTTTTTTTGCTACTTTTTGCTACTTTTTACACAAAAAGCAGTGTTTTTATCAAGAAAAGTGCCAAAAACGATGAAATATAATACCTCTTTTATGGTTTTCTGCCAAAAATTAGCAATTTTATTCAAAAAAGGTAGCATTTTTTGCCAAAAGTAGCGTTTTTAAAACGCTACTTTTACACTTTTTTGCTACTTTTTTCATTAAATTGCATAATTTTCACCCAAATATAACATCATTTGATACCAAATCTCAACTTCTGTTTGGTCTATTGACGCACCAGTTCTCCATTTTTTAAGCGGAAACACCCCTCCACTACCATTAGGAGAATATCGTCTTTCTATCCAGCTGGTTAAAATGTGGTCTATTTCAAGATATATTTCGTCCTTCGCAGCTTCTAAATTATCAAATCTTGTTAGATCTAGATTGTCTATTAGCTCCCAGAATAAGTTTTTATAGCTCTTATCATAGTCCGTCCCATATAATTGAAATTCTATTCGTCTACTTAATGCTATTAACATTTCTAGTACCCGACATGGGCCCAAATCAAGGTCAAGACCAAATTCTTGTCTCAAATATAAACCATCTTTTTCTCGGTTCTGGTCATTAGGAATAATACTATAATACTCTTTCTTCCATAAACGGTTTAAAAGCGATGCATACTTATTAGATTCTGGAGTTCTTATTAAGCGAACCAAATAATTGTAATATTTTCTTTCTGTTTCCATGCATAATATCCTCCTTTCTTTAAAATTTAGACAAAAAGCAGAGGCTGTGAAGCCTCTGCTAGGGATTATTCTTTGTCGTCTAGTTCTTCGGCCTCTTCAATATTTTTGACTTTTGAATAGTCATAATAGTTATTGCTGTGACGAGTTGTCGTCTTCTTGGCCTTTTCCGGGCGCGTAATAACATACTCACCATCTTCATCGCGATCTTCAATATGTTCAGTAGCAATATCATCCATTGCTTTCTTAGCACGAGCAGTTCTGCGATACTTGCGCTCACGATCTGTTTCAATCCGCGAGGACACTTCTTCGGAATATGCCAGTCCAAGCGAGTAGACTTCATAATCAATTGCAAGTTTTTCATTACGAATAAATAGTGTTGTTTCTTTTTGCATCTCGTTAAGCCAATCCCACCCAAGAATTTCTTCCGGATCTTTAATGATTGAATCCTTGGTATCACATAGAATATCATCTGATCGGTAATAATACAAATCAACCTTATCAAATATCTCGCTGGGCTTTGCCCATTCTGCATAATCGATTAAATATGGTTCTTTCGGATCTTTATAACGATTAACAAGATCTTCATTCAATTCTTCTTGTGCGGCCAAAGATAATTCTTCATCCATTAGAGCTTGTTCTTCCTCCTCATCTGTTCTATAAAATTTTGCATCTGATTCTTCATCTATGTCATCATATTCCATTGGTTCATCCTTTGTGACAAATGTATGAAGATCGGGTTTTACATGTTTAAGAACCGTTCGTGTTTTCTTGGTTAATTCGCCTTCATATTTATTGTGATAATATGCTTTCAGTTCATCAATTTCTATTTGCGCATCTTCTGCATATTTCTCAGCTAATAGTTTCTTGGTGATAATATATCCTAAGAAACCCCCAAGACCAAATGCCAATACAAACGGCAATACTGTTTTGGTGTCATTCATTTTTAATTCTCCTTTTGCCAAAATAATTCAACCTGGTCTCCAAAGTCGTTTACAAGTGCAACGTACTCATCTTCCTCATGTTGGTGAATATGCATTAATATTGTTTCTCTCATTCGGGCGCTAAAGCCCATATCTTTTAAATCATTGAGCACAATTCCATTGTCATCAATCCATACATTTTCTTTTCTATTCCAAAAAGCGGATGGCCCGCTATCAGGCGGATAACTTGAATCAAATATAGATGGTACTGTGAATAGTCTTTCACAAAATTCTATTGCTCCGCGTTGCATCATTATATGCCTCTCTTAGCATTAAAAATCCGAGATGAATTTCATCAATCGCATATGGGTGATCTCCATAAGCATCAAGAATATCATTTCTGCTTTTACCAAGTAATTCATCAAATTCCAGTATTGCTCCTTCTATCGGCACATCCAAATCATAATCTAATTCTACAAGAGCAAGCGATTTCTGAAATTCAGGATCGTCCGTTGGAGTCGTGCCGTTCTTAATATGCTCTTTGGCTTTTACTGGTCCAATTCCATTAACTCCAGAAATATTATCAGAACTATCGCCAACCATTGCTTTGTATAGATTAAATTTATTTGGGGGAAAACCATATTCATCTATGAAGTTCTGTCTAGTATAGAATACTCCAGGACTTCTATAAATATAACATCTATCATAACGCAGAAGCTGATTTAGATCTCTATCGTTAGTAAATATAATTACATCGGTTGTATGTTGATCTTTATGATAACAAGTTGAACACAAGCGTTTAGTTAAGCAAGTGCACTCATTACAAACACTTCCAGTAATACTAGCAATAACGTCATCGGCTTCTGCGCCGTCCCTACTCAATATTTTGGTGCCCATGTCTTCAATAATAAGAGCCATAATCTTTCGAAAATGGCGAAAGACATCATGATCAATTGGGCTGCGTTGAGCTTTATATGTGGCATCCATTTTTGTCCGCTCGAGCTTTTTACGACTCTCTCCGGCAAATATAACTTCTATCGGCACCCCGTCGACTTTTGAGCGCTGAGTACATAGCCGGAGAGAATTCATAAAACGTAAAATAGGCAACCATGGACGGTCAACCCAGCCTTTAGATCCACTATAATATGATTGATAAAGGAGATTACTATAATCTACAAGTAACAGTGCCCTGGTAGCTGGCCGCCGATCTGTGTTGGGCGGTCTAAATGGCAACAGGGTTATCATTGTGGCTCCTTAATCTTTGAGTAGGTCTAGAATAACACCGTCAACATTGAAGTCTAGCAGAATTGACTGATCATGAGTATGCATGTAGTCCTTTTCTGCGGCCGGCACAGTTGGATCCACAAGCGTATCAACATAATCTCCAAGAGAAACATTATTATCCCCGTCTCCATCCCAAACCCATCCGACAACTTGTCCGGCCTGTGTTCTTGGGAAACCAAGTTCTTCGTATACATCGTTTAAGAACAAATATCCACGAGATCGTAACTGATCATTTAGAACTTTACATTTAAGAGCAAGATGCGAGGCATTATATGTCGGTGTCTGGCACCACTGAGAAGATCCAGTATAAGTTCCGTCATCCCGAAATTCTTGTTTCTCGTAATATCGAGAATACATACTTGGCTCTCCATGGTCGGCCTTTGCGACTTGGATTTCTTTCTTTACTTTCTTTTTCTTGCCATCTTCTCCAACAACTTCTTCAGTGACCGTTTGATACTCAGTATCATACATAAAATGATAATCCTTGTCTTTGCCAAGCTCGTCAACAACTCGCCCACGATAGCTTTTAAATGCCTTATCTACAACAGCATATGCCGCAGCAAGTGCTGCATTTCGCTGCTTCATAATGCCGTGAGCACTGAGCAAACAAACAACTCCACCGGTCATAAGAACCGCGGCGGGCCAATATAACTTCGCAAAACCAACAGCCGTCTGAGCATAAGTTGTAACCTTATCTTGGAGTTCGTCCTTATCAGAATATGAATCCACATATTCTTTTTTTGCTATTTTAATTGAGGACATCCTATATGTATGCTCATTAATAACTTCATCGGCTTTAAGAGTTGCTTTGCAAGCCAATACAGTTCCTGCCCCAATACTAACAATTCCTGCCCCAATTAGAATTTCTGGGGATGCATTCTTTACTTTAAAAAGTGCTTTACTTCCGAAGGTAGCAAGTTTACTACCAACATTTTGTGCTAATGATGTGTCCATGATTCTCCTTAATAATTGATAAAATAATAAGATAGGTATTGGTTGCTCTAATTAGCAAATATACCTATCTCATTATATGCTTTGTAAATCTTGCGAGCTAATCTTCTAATTCTAGCTCGCTTTTTTCTTCTACTTTTTTATTTGTTTCGGTGCGATCTTTTTTAATGCCCCAAAGAAGTTGACGTTTTGCTTCTTCTTCTAAGGCTTTTGATGCTTCTTCTGCATTTTTTTGCTTTGCCAATTTATTTAAAATATAAACCTTATTTGACATGCATTCTCCTATTCATACTGATGGCCCATATAACTATGAATTTCCAGTTTTTCATACTGATGGCCCATATAACTATGAATTTCCAGTTTTTCACTAAGAAACCCAAGTCCTAATTTTTTGAACATTTCTGTTTGATCATACATGTCTTTTCTTTTGGTTATAAGAAAGCAATGACCATATTGCAGCATCTCAGATTCAAGACCAGTAAATGATTTGCGTCTAAGATCGTCAATTGTATGTTTCGTGTATATAATAATTCTTGGGCGAGTTCCCGGATCAAAACGTTTTCTCGCCGCAAATATGAATGCCCGCACTTCGACCATTTCCTTGTCTTTATCCAACCCACTAATAACAATGGCTTTTGAGATGCCGTCGCGTTCAAATAAGTCTAGAAGATCATAATCCGAGTACTCTTTAACCTCTTCAGATATAAATGGGAGATGAGTTTCTGGTGCTGGTGCGACCATATACATTACAGGCTCTTTGTATAAATATTTGTGACCATGTGCAAGCTGTTTTAGATGCATTGTTACTTCTTTCGTAGTTCACGAACAAAGATCCAGATAAGCCATAACCCACCAGTAAAAATAGTGAGCATCGCATCAATTGCGAAATTAATCAAACCATATCTTTTCATTTCTTCTCCTTTTTAATTTTTCCAGTTCCATTACATTTTAAGCAGATTCTATTTCCAATTCCTCTAAATGCAAAATACCCCCACATGCTGGGCAATTCTTTGTCTCCAACTTGTCGATGGTAGCCTCCAACTTGGTGATGCGAGCGGTCACATATGCTTCAACTTCTTTTGCCATATCAAGCGGATGGTCAGCATCCATCTCCATTGTTGGTTTCAAAGTTGTTATCAGACCAACTGCCTGCGAAAGCTCGGAAATATAATCTGTCAATGAGTTATTCTCGAATAGCAATCGCTTGTAATCATCAAGCAATGCTTTCCCAGATACTTTTAATTCCATTTCCCCTAAATATTTTTGGCCATGCGCAAGCAGTTCTATGTGCATTATTGCTTCCTTCGTAGTTCACGAACAAAGATCCATATAAGCCAAAGCCCTCCTGTTAGGAACGTTAACAGAATATCAATAAGAAAATTGCAGCCACCATAACTCTTCATTTTATCTCCCTTTTAATTTTTCCAGTTCCTTTGCATTGCAGACATTTTTCACTTTTTATCATCCGGTTTGAAATATCCTTAACTTTGATCCGTCCGGTCCCGTGGCATTTCGGGCATGTTTTCTTTTGCTTTTCCATTTCTTTTCTTGCTAAGATTAGCATTTTACTAATTGTTCCAGTTCCATGGCATTTCAAACATTTTTCTTGTCGGCCATCTTTAAATATAAGAAAGCCTCGCCCATTACAAGCAAGGCATTTCTTTGTTTCGGCATTAATTTCTGTTTCCATTATTCTCCTAAAACGCAGCTCTGATTAGCAGACTAACAATCATAATTACTGCTGCGCCAACCGTAATATATGTGAAAAGATCTGTCAAAATATCAATGGTTTCGTATTCATTGTCCTTCATGCTAATCTCCTTTTGCTTCCTCTTTTTTCCTTTTATATGTAGCGAGTGTAATTTTTCCAGTTTCATTTCTCTAGTTAATCAACTCACTATGTCGCCATTATGATCTATGAATTTTTCAATATATTTATAAGGCGTAACATCTTTTTTAAACTTAGATTTTAACTCAACAACATTATCCATACTCTCAGTAAGCAGTTTTTGTAATGACTTGGCATGGAACTTAGTATTATTAAGTTTTAATTCGATACTATAAATATAGTCTTCCAGCTCTTTTTTAGCTTTATCTCGATAGTCAAAATCGCCAACCAATACAAATGTCCCACCAATAGTTGTGGATGCATTTCCATATTTTGCAATCAATTCAGTTGCAGTTGGTGATAATTTTGTTCGATCAATTTCTTCTTTTTTAGGTTTTTCGTGATGATCTTCCATTTCATTCTCCTTTAGAATATAAATAAAGTGCCCTGAATTGTACTCTATCATAACCAGACGGGGTACGCAGTCAGGGCGGCTTAAGCGTGTCTGGTCTTGTTAGTTATCTCGCATATTTAGATAAAACAAGAGCTTCGATGTTTTTTTGAATATCTATTTCTGTTAAATTCCATAAATCAAGTCTCATAACAATCAATGGTTCTTGATCTTGATATCTGTGCAGTGCTTTTGCCCATGCTTCTTGCAATGTAAATGCTTGTAATATTGTGTAAGTTTCCCATTTATCATTGGCGAATCCACGAACAATAAATGATTTAGTTAGAGAAGCTTCTTCAAATGGTGACATTTTATACTCCGGTTAGTAGCATATATAATACTCCGACTAGCGCCAAGAGACTAATAATTATAAGTAAAAAGAATGCTCCAGCACGCATATTAACAATTTTATCTTCGATAGATTCTTTTTTTAACATTCTGTCGTATAGATGGCGATCAAACATGTTTCTCCTTTTATAAAAATAATGTTCCAGATGCCCCACAATGATGGCAATTATTATCTTCTTCGCCATTAATGGCGTTACAATATTCACATTTCCATTTTCCATTTCGTCGAGACTCTTCTAATGTACTAAAAGATTCTGAAATAGACATACTTGTATATGATAGTGAATCATCTGCCCTATTTATTGCATTGGCTAATCTTTCCATTCCCATTTCTAATTGTATAAGATTCATCTTATTCTTTCTATAATATACTTATTTTTGGGTAAGGATCGGCTCGGCTTCAAAATTAATGATCCCCGGTCTGCACCAATCCTTTTGCGCTTCTTTTGAGAATACTTTTACCTTACAGACAGTAGAAATAACATCTTCTTGATCGATGCATTCTTTTTTAAGTTTTGAAGCAAAACGCTTATCGGCATCTTCTCTATTGGCTTCGATTGTGGTTAATTTTCCAGAAAAGATGCTACCTACTGATCGAAATTCAAAACTATATTCAAAACCAAACATATTTACATCAATTGGCTGTGATGGCATTTTTCTCCTTTTTTATTTAGCAAATGGAATAAATTCTAAATCTTTAAACAGCGAGATCATTTAATCGCCAACAGTTTTAAGATGCTCTTTAGCGATAGATACAATATGCTTATGCATCATCTTTAGGTTTTTTAAGTCTGTTCCATAATATAACGACATAGAATCTGTTGCTGTAAGTGTTTGAGTTATTTCGCGCCTGACTACAATTGTGTCACCAGGTAACATATTCGCCCCATCCTCTGAACAATAAAGAAATGCTGTTCCTGGTTCGTCCACAGTAATTGTTTCTACAATATTGGTTGTTGCAGCAATTTCATAATCCTTAGATGGAGAAAGAAATGTAGTCAGCATGATTGTTCTTTTATAGGCATGTAATCGGGTTTCAAAAGTACTTTTTTTAGAATTTAATTGTAAAATTTTGTTTGACATTTTTCTCCTTTTTCAAATATAAATGGTGCTTCGAGAAGGATTCGGACCTTCAACCTGCGCCTTATAAGAGCGATGCTCTAACCATTGAGCTACCGAAGCCTTAACTGACGAATATAAGTGATTAGTCGTCAAATAAAGATAGCTGTTTTGGCTCTTTCTCTTTCTCTTTCGCTTTCCGTTTCTCATCCCGTTCTATGATAGATCTTGAGACGGCGATCAGTTGACTATCGGTCATGCGATCAACTTTTTTTTTCCACTTTTCTCCTGGGTATTTGAAATATAATTTTCTTCTTAATTCCAACATATCCATTTTAAATCTCCTTTGGTCTTGGAAGCCGGATGCAATATCCTCTACGAACTCGGTCAACGGTCGCTTCTCTAAGATTTGTCCATCCGTACTTATTATCGGTGAAATTTGATTCAATGCCAACCATATCATAGTAGTCTGCGACAGATACAACATTATACGTTTGAATAAGTTCGACCAAACTATCCAAAACCTCTTCTGCTTCTCCTCGGCTCTCAATGATAATATCATCAAGATCTATCTTAGACCGGTTAACTCGTATTGGCTCTCGATCGTCTCTGGTTTTGCTGATTTTATTATATGGGTAATATGATTTGTCGCGATCTCTATAAATACTGCTCCCGCCGCGCCTGCGTTCTCCAAATAAAAGCATTTCAATCCCGCCGCCAACCATATCACTTAATGTAGATTTCGCGGCCGGAATAAGAACATCATGGAGAATATAATCTCCAACGCTTCTGGCATCATCGCCCAAAAATGCTTCTGAGAATTTTTGCCCCAGGGATTTTTTCTGTCTAATCACCGAACCGGTTACAACTTGCTCGACTTTCTTTTCTTTAATCAGATCTTCAACTACTACTCTCTTGCTTTTTTCTGAATTTGATGGGTATTCAAAATCCCGAATCAATTTCGTTTCTGACATATTATATACCTTCTTTCATTATTAAGGATTTAAATATCGGCATACTGAGTGAAACATTACCATGCTTATCTCTTGATCTACTAAACGCATCAATTTCTATTAGTTTACCAATCGGCGGATTTTCTATAAAATATTTACGCTCATTATTTGTGAATCCACTACCAACACGAACTGGTACTGTGCATCCTTTAACCTCACAAATAAGAGCAGAAATGCCGCCTTCAATTTTTGTTCCAGCGGCACCATATTCCATATCAATAACACGTCCTACAAATTCTTCGGCACGCTTTACTTTAACTAGCTCGCTACTTCTTCCAGGAACATATGGGGCGTCTAAATTCATCAGCATCAGGCCTTCCCGCTTTCTTGCTTTCACGCCGTCCATCAAATATGTTAACATTGTAGTATCTGCACCATCTAATATCCCATGCACAGGAACCTTAAATATAGGGCCACCCAATGGAGAACGCCCAAAAAGCTCAGTTAATAATGTTTCTCTATCTTCGCCTATTCTAAGGTCTCCATCTAAACCGAACATATCAAAGCAAATTGCCGATAAATCTTGTTTATTATCTGGATATTGTTGTGATGCTTTGCCGGTTGTTTCGGAACGCAAAATAAAGCTTTCTTGATTTGAGAAATAAAGCGCTTTGTCTACTAGTTCTGTGTCATAAACCATATCCGATGGGAACCAAGGATTTTCTAAATACGATGTTATATGAGTAAGCCAAATATCTTTCTTTCCGGTTCTACTGTAACATGATACTCTTCCTTTATCATCTTTATAAAAGAGGCGACGGACTCCATCTATTTTTTCGCTGATTCGCCACAATTTTCCTGTTAGGATATCATGTGCGTCAAAATCCTTAAGATTAATTGCCAATGCTGGTACAAGATCCATATCGCCTCCTTTTGTCGATTAAAAAAGCAGTACAAGAGTAAAATCTTGTACTACTTTTCCTCCTGCTAGGATTCAATCGAGTCCACTGCGACTTCAACCAAATCTTCCACTTCATTGGACCCTTGTCCAATATACATCTTTAGAGCAATTGCTCCTCCGATAACACACGCGCCAATAATTGCAACCTTTACGGGGTGCTCTTTGACTACTTCAACTGCCTTCACAACAATATTCTGTAACATGTCTTTCATTTTCTTTCTCCTTTAATTTTGATTTTTAATTTAACTTTCATTATATGCTTTGTTTTTCTCGCGAGCTATTTTTCTAGTTCTTCTATAAATATGAAATAGCGCCCCCCTTCTTTATAAATAGTTTGATCTGTGACCATCCCAGAATTTAACATCCAAATCTCGGCATCACTATAGGTATCAAACCATTTTTGAATCATTCGTTTCATATATAAGGGCCCAATATTAAGCCCGCCTTCACTATTAATTTTACTCATTTTCCTCCTTTTTAAGTATATTTCTTGCCGCATAATTTGCAAGAGCCCATATACAAAAAAAACCATCCAATAACTATTCCAAACATAAAACTAAATAACGATAAAAACAAAATCCAACCTGTCATTTTAATTCTCCTTTTGATAAAATAAGAGCCTAAGATTTCTCTTAGACTCTTATTTGACTACTATTCGTCTTCATATAACTTTTCGACGAATTTATCTGTTACTACACAACCAGCAACACATGCTCCAAAGCCCATAACTGCACAAGCAATTAATTGACACTTCGAATCACTTTCTTCAACACCTTTTAATGCTGCACTTAATACAAGTACTATACCTGCTTTAATACCTGTTGATACTAAAAACTGTTTCATTTCCTTTTTCCTTTTCTCTATTTTAATTTAATTTTAACTTTCATTATAAGCTTTGTTTTTTATGCGAGAAAGGAGATAATAAAATAAAAAAATGAAAATTTAAGCCTAAGATTTCTCTTAGGCCTAAATTTTACCTAGGCAATACCTGGTGAATTTTTTCCTTCAAATCGTCCACGTTAAAATATGACTTTAAAACTTCTGGATTTACTACAATCCGATCTTCTCGACTTCTTTTGAAATATGCTGTTACAATATTTTCTTCAATTTCCTCAGCTTCTTTCTTACTTTCGATCATTTCCTTTTTCATTTCCTTTTTCCTTTCTCTCTTTTTAATTTTAATATAACTTTCATTATATGCTTTGTTTTTCCTGCGAGAGAAAAGTGTGGCAAATATAAAGTCTAAGATTTCTCTTAGACTTTATACTATTCTATTCATCGAATAGAACTTTAACCATCTCGTCCGCAATGATATATTGCGCACCTCCGACTAGTGCCGAAACGGCCACTAATACCACCTTGTTAACTACTGTGTTCTCCTTTGGGATGCTACTAATAGCTCCAATAACTTCAAGAACAACTGCAACTTTCAAACCATAATTTACTACGTTTTTCTTAGTTTGCCTTTTCATTTTCTTTCTCCATTTCTTCGTTTTTAAGATTGTCATATAAATCGATTAACTCGATATATCCATTAATCTTTTCTCCAATAAACTCCGATGCTTTTGATCCAACATAACCTGCTACTCCATACATACCAATTTGTACAAACAAATTCTTCGAAATATTCTCCGATACTGCTTTGCTCAAAATATCTTTTGTAAGTTTTGATGCGCCAATTCTTGCCGCAAACTGTAAACCTTTTCCAACTGTTTTAATAACTTTTCTTCCATCAATTTTAATTTCTTTTTTCATTTCCTTTTCCTCTTTCTTTTAATTTTTAACTTTCATTATAAGCTTTGCTTTTAGTGCGAAAGAGAAAAGAAAAGAGTCTTTTCAGACTCTTGCCTTTAGTATAAAACTTACTGCCTTTGACGACATTATGTCTAACTTTTCATAGTTTAGTATGAGTAAAATCCCTACAAGATTTGCTCCGACGATTAACAATGTATCTGGTGAAATAACAACTTTCGTTTGATTTTCCTCCAACATCTTGCCAATATAATCCAACTTCTCCTGATCCTTAACGATCTGTTCGAGATGCTTCTCTTTGTCTTCTTCACTAAATATGCTAAGATCAACTAACTTTCCTTCCAACACACGTTTGAAATAAACTTTATACAATACTTTTAATTCGTTTACCTCTTTACGGCTTAACTTTTTCATTTCCTTCTCCTCTTTTTTTTTAATATAACTTTCGTTATAACCCATGTTTTCCGCGCGATTTATTCAAATCTCGAATAAACATTGTAATTAAGGACAAGGCACGGTCTCCCTTCTTCTGTTAGTTGACTAGAAAAGTTAACATCAAGTAAGCCATTATCAATATTAAAGCCAATATCATCTCCTATTTTTGTTGGTTTTAAACCGAGATCAATATAAAATTCATTAAGAGGAATAAACATTTCCGTCATTAATTCCCTATTTAATTCATTTATAATTTTTCGAACCTTTTCTATTTCCGAATTAAAATATCTTCCTGTAATGGAATCGTAACAGAGAACGTCTCCAGTTCCAGAGAATATAACATCTGTTGCCGGCGGGTTACTTAGAATTCTATCTTTGTCAACCTCATCCCGTACTTTGCGTTCTTTGTTTTCTCCGATGGTCTCAACAACCTTCTCTTGGTATTCCTTAAACGTTGTTTGCGCCAGAGAATATAAACCAGCCAAAGCAGCATTCTTTCTTGTATGGGCGCTGTTTAAGCCAATAATACACCCAATTGTGGCCGCAGCAGATACCCCGGCCGGAATATAACATTTCCATGCTACTTTAATCTTTTCAAGCGGTTCTTTACATTCGGCTTCCTCTATGAGGCGAATGGCTTTTGGCGTTGCTTCCACAGCCAAAATAGCAGTTGTAATCGTC